>Ga0209061_1000278_pt1 | contig 152013 bp, 145 predicted proteins | sample Coa_R1_10_FD_187157 | JGI IMG/M metagenome (GOLD analysis project Ga0209061, IMG submission 187157) | Surface soil microbial communities from Centralia Pennsylvania, which are recovering from an underground coalmine fire - Coalmine... | ecosystem: Environmental > Terrestrial > Soil >...
CTTGATCTCAAGCTCGGCCACCGGCAACGTCCCCGTCCCCGCCCACAACGTCACCCCGCCGCCGCGGCCGTTGCCGACGGTCCCCGCGGCGGTGAAGGTTGCCGACTACCTGAGCTTCCCGCTGCTGGGGGCGCTGCTTGTGCTGGGCGGTCTGGTCGGCCTGCGGTTCCGCTGCCTTGCCAGGCTGCGGCGGGAGGTGGAGGCGCAAACCGGTGGCTGGCGGTAGCGGCGGCCACGACGCGGTGATCGTTGGCGGGGGGGTGATCGGCCTTGCCTGCGCCTGGCGGCTGGCCCGCGCCGGGGCTGCCGTCGCCCTCGTTGAGCGGAACCGGGTTGGCGGGGCGACCTCGGCCGTTGCCGCCGGAATGCTCTCCCCGATCGGGGAGGTCGAGGAGCACGTTGGCGCCAGCCCGGGGCTGCGGCTGGCGCTTGCCGCCCTGCGCCGCTGGCCGGCCTTTGCCGCCGAGCTTGAGGAGGCCGCCGGGGCGACGGTTGGGATCCGCTGGGAGGGGACCCTGCTCGTTGCCAGGGACGGCGACGAGGCGCGGGAGCTTGAGCGCCAGCGGCGCTTCAGGGAGCAGCTGGGGCTGGCGGTAAGGCGGCTTTCCGCGGCGGAGGCCCGGCGCCGGGAGCCGGAGCTTGCGCCAACGGTGAGGGGCGCCCTGCAGCTGGAAGGGGAGGGCTCCGTTGAGCCGCGCCGGCTCCTTGCCGCCTTGGCGCGGGCGGTCCGGGAGGCGGGGGTGACCGTCTTTGAGGGGTTTGAGGTGGAGGGGCTTGCCCGCAGCAAAGGAGCTGTGGAGGGCGTTCGGCTGCGGGGGGCGGGGGAGCTGCGCGGGGGCGCCGTCGTCGTTGCAGCCGGCGCCTGGAGCGGTCGGCTCCCCTGGCTTGAGGGGGTGAGGGTGCCGGTCAGGCCGGTCCGGGGGGAGATCGTCCTGCTTGCCGGCGAGGGCGGGGAGCCGCCGGTCCGGGGAAACGTCCGCTGCGGCTCGGTCTACCTGGTCCCGCGGCTGGCAGGCGAGCTGGTGGTGGGGGCGACGATGGAGGAACGGGGGTTTGCGCCGCGGCCGCGGGCCGGCGCGATCTACGAGCTGCTCAAGGAGGCGGGCGAGCTGGTGCCGGCAACCCTTGAGCTCTCGGTGGCCGAGCTTTTGGTTGGCTTTCGACCGGGAACGCCGGACAACCTGCCGTTGGTTGGCCCGACCGAGCTCCCCAACCTCTACCTTGCCACCGGCCACTTCCGCAACGGGATCCTCCAGGCGCCGCTTTGCGCCGAGCTGATCGCCGGCTGGCTTGGCGGCGGACCGGCCGAGCGGGAGCTGGCCGCCCTTTGCCTGCCCCAGCGGTTCTCCGGAGGGACCGGCAGGCCGACCTTTGCCGCTACCGTTGGGGTGTGATCCTGCTGAACGGCAGGGAAAGCGAGCTTCGTCCCGGCGAACCGCTCCTGCGCGCCCTTGAGCTGCTTGGGGTGGCGGAGCGGCCGCGGGGGGTTGCCGTTGCCGTCGACGGCGAGGTTGTGCCAAGGGATCGGTGGCGGGAGTTCAGGCTGCGGGACGGCCAGCGGATCGAGGTGCTGAGGGCGATCCAAGGGGGCTAGATGGCGACGCCGGAGGTTGACAGCAAGCCGGTGGAGGGGCTGCAGATCGGCGACCTGCGGCTGGGCAGCAGGTTGATCCTCGGCTCCGGCGGCTTTCCCTCCCTTGCGCTGCTGCAGGCGGCGATCGAGGCGAGCGGCAGCGAGCTTGTCACCGTTGCGCTGCGGCGGGTCGACCCCTCCTCCTCCGGCTCGGTGCTGGAGGCGATCGAGGCGATCGGCGCCCGGGTGCTGCCCAACACGGCCGGCTGTCGGACCGCCAAGGAGGCGGTGCGCACCGCAAGGCTTGCCCGGGAGGCCTTTGGCACCGACCTGATCAAGTTGGAGGTGATCGGCGACGAGGAGACGCTGCTGCCGGATGGCGGCGAGCTCGTTGCAGCCGCCCAGGAGCTCGTTGAAGAGGGCTTTACCGTCCTCCCCTACACAACGGACGACCCGGTGCTCGGCCGACGGCTGGAGGCGGTGGGCTGCGCTGCGGTGATGCCGCTTGGCGCCCCGATCGGCTCGGGGATGGGGATCCGCAACCCCCACAACATCCTCCTGCTGCGGGAGGCGGTGAGCGTGCCGCTGATCCTTGACGCCGGGATCGGCACCGCCTCCGATGCGGCGATTGCAATGGAGCTTGGCTGCGACGGCGTGCTCTGCGCCTCGGCGATCGCCAGGGCCCAGGACCCCGTTGAGATGGCGCGGGCCGTTGCCCTTGCCATCGAGGCCGGCTGGCGGGCGCGGCGGGCCGGCCGGATCCCGATCCGCACCTACGCCCGCGCCTCGACGCCGTTTGCCGGCCTTGCCGAACTGGGCGGCGATTGACCGCCTAGACTTCCAGGCCGTGCCAAGGCAGCTGATCAGCGGCGCCGAGCTGGACCGGCCAACCCTTGAGGCGATCCTGGCGCGGGCGGCGGCGCTGAAGCGGGAGCCGCTTTCCTCTCGGGCGCTTGCCGGCCAGGCGGTGGCGCTGCTGTTCGAGCGTCCCTCGACGAGGACGCGGATCTCCTTTGAGGTTGGGATCTTCGAGCTTGGCGGCCACCCGGCCGTCCTGCGCGGCGAGGAGCTGCAGCTTTCCAGGGGGGAGTCGTGGAAGGACACGGCGCTGGTGCTCTCCAGGCAGGTGGCGGCGATCGGCGCGCGGACCGCCTCCGATCGGGCCCTTGCCGAGCTTGCCGAAAGCGCCTCGGTGCCGGTCTTCAACATGCTCACCCCCTCCCACCACCCCTGCCAGGCCCTTGCCGACCTGCTGACGGTTCGTGAGGCCCTTGGCCGGCTGGAGGGGGTGAAGGTCGCCTACGTCGGGGCGGCAACGAACGTCGCCCGCTCCCTTGCCCTGCTTGGCGGCCTGGCGGGGATGGAGGTGGCGATCGCCTCCCCGCCCGGTTACGGCCTCGACCCAGGCGAACGGGAGGCGCTCCACAACCCCCGCCTTTTCGAGGACCCCCTGGAGGCCGTCGGCGGCGCCCAGGTCCTCTACACCGACGTCTGGGTGTCGATGGGGGAGGAGGCGGAGCGGGAGCGGCGGGAGCAGGCCCTTGCCCCCTACCGCCTCGATGAGCGGCTCCTCGAGGCGGCCGCCCCACAGGCCTTTGTGCTCCACTGCCTACCGGCCCATCCCGGGAAGGAGATCTCCCCCTCCCTCCTCTACGGCCCCCGCCAACGGATCTGGGAGCAGGCCGAGAACCGCCGCCATGCCCAGAAGGCGTTGCTGGAGTGGCTGGTCGGCAAGCTGCCGTGAGCGGGACCGGCGGGCAGACGGCGGCGCGGGGGGCGCTGGTGGAGGTTGAGGTCGAGTCGCTTGCCTACGGCGGCGCCGGGGTCGCCCGGCTTGGGCCGGATGGGCTGGTGGTCTTTGTCGATGGCGCCGTTGAAGGGGACCAGGTGCTCGCCCAGATCTACAAGCGGCGGCGCGACTACGCCCAGGCCCGGGCCGTCGAGCTCCTGCGCCCCTCGCCGCTGCGGATCGAGCCGCTTGCAGACCACCCAGGCGCCCCCTGGCAGGTCCTCCCCTACAACCGCCAGCTGGCGGTCAAGGAGGCCCAGGTGAAGGAGGCGCTTGCCAAGCTTGGCCACCTCGAGGGGTTTGCCTTCGAGGGGATCGTGCCCGCCGTGGAGCGGTGGCGGTACCGAAACAAGGTGGAGTTCTCCTTTGGCTTCGACAGGGAGGGGCGGCCGGTCCTCGGCTTCCACGCCCCGGCCCGCTGGAACCGGGTGGTTGAGGTAACCGACTGCCTGCTTTGCTCCAAGCTTGCCAACGAGGCGCTGGCGGCGGCAAGGGAGTGGGCGGCCGCCGCCCCCTACCTCCCCTGGGAGCGGGGGGCGGAAGGGGGTCGGAGGGCCGGCCCCGACGAGCGGGGCAGGGCGCGGCTGCGCAACCTGGTGATCAGGGAGGGCAGGCGGACCGGGGAGCTGCTGGTGCGGCTGGTGGTCACCCCCGGCGAGCTTGACGCCGGTGGGCTGCTGGCGGGGCTGCGCAAGCGGCTTGGCAGCTCCCTTGCCGGCTTTTTGATCACCCGCCTGGAGGCGCTTGGGGAGACCACCCAGGGAGGGGAGACCGAGCTCCTCTACGGCTCCCCCTTCCTCCGGGAGCGGCTGGCCGACCTCGAGCTGGAGATCCCCTACGAAGCCTTCTTTCAAACCAACACCGAGATGGCCGAGCTGCTCTACCAGCGGGCCCGCGCCTACGCCCAGGCCGACCAGGCCAACCTGATCTTCGACCTTTACTGCGGCCTTGGCGTGATCGGCCTGTTGGTTGCCGGTCGGCAGCGGCAGCTTGTGGGGATCGAGCTTTCCCCCCAGGCCGTTGCGGCGGCGGAGCGGATCGCCGCCGCAAACGTCTATTCCAAAGCCCGCTTCCACCAGGGGGAGGTCGCCAAGGCGCTGCCGGCCGTTTTGGCGCAAACGGGCCGGCCGGAGGTGGTTGTCGTCGATCCGCCCCGGGCCGGCCTCGGTCGGCGGGCGGTGGCAGCCGTCCTTCAGGCCGCTCCCAACCGCCTCGTCTACGTCTCCTGCAACCCGACCACGCTGGCCGGCGACGGGGCGCGGTTTGCCGCCGCCGGCTACCGGCTGACCCGCGTCTGCGCCGTGGACATGTTCCCCCAGACGCACCACGTCGAGTGCGTCGCCTGCTTCGAGCGCTCCGGATAGGCTTGGAGCGATGCTGGCGGCGACGATTCGCGAGGGAAAGGTCGTTGTCGAGCGCCACCCCGATCCGGTGCCCGGGGCCGGCGAGGTCCTTGTCGCCGTCAAGGCGGCCGGCCTCAACGGCGCCGACCTCCTCCAACTTGCCGGCCGCTATCCGGCCCCTCCGGGCTCCCCCCAGGAGATCCCCGGCCTCGAGTTCGCCGGCGAGGTGGTGGAGCGGGGGCCGGGGGCGACCAGGTTTGCCGTTGGCGACCGGGTGATGGGGATCGTCGGCGGCGGTGGCCAGGCCGAGCTGGTGGTCGTCCACGAGCGGCAGCTGCTGCCGGTTCCGGAGGGGGTTGACTGGCCTGCCGCCGGCGGCTTTCCCGAGGTCTTCCTGACGGCGCACGACGCCCTTTTCACCCAGGCCCAGCTGCGGCCGGGGGAGCGGCTGCTTGTCCACGGCGGCGCCGGCGGCGTCGGCACCGCGGCAATCCAGCTTGGCCGGCTGGTTGGCGCGCAGGTGAGCGCAACGGTCCGGGCCGAGGGGCTGCGGGAGGGGGTTGCCGCCCTTGGCGCAACGGTCTTGGCGCCGGAGGCCTTTGCCGAGCAGGGGTCCTTTGACGTCGTCCTGGAGCTGGTGGGCGCCCCCAACCTGCCCGCCGACCTCAAGGTCCTTGGCGGCGGCGGCAGGATCGTGGTGATCGGGGTTGGCGCCGGCGCCAAGGCGGAGCTCAACCTCCTTGAGCTGATGGGCAAGCGGGCCCGGATCCACGGCTCCACGCTGCGGGCGCGGCCGCTTGAGGAGAAGGCGCTCGTCAGCAGGCGCGTTGAAAAGGAGGTGCTGCCCGCCCTTGCCGCCGGGGAGGTGAGGGTTTTAGTCGACCGCACCTACCCCCTTTCCGAGGTCGCCGAGGCCTACAGCCGGTTTGCAGCCGGCGGCAAGCTCGGCAAGATCGTCCTGCGCCTCGATCAGTAGGGGGGCTGGGCGGCGTACCACCCGCCGAGGCGGCGGAAGGCGTTCCAGAACCGCTGCTTGTCCTCCCGGCGGTCGAGGCAGCGGTCGATGTCGGGGACGTAAAGGGCGTCGATCAGCGGGGTGAGCTGCTGGATCTCCCCCTCGCGGGGATCAAGCGGCCGGCGGCCGGGCAGGGGGAGGCGGTTGATTGCGGCAAGCGCCGGCTCGCCCATCACCACGACGATCTTTGGGGAGACGATCGCGATCTCCTCGGCAAGCCGGGCAAAGCAGGTCCGCTCAAGCGGCGGCGGCTCGGCAAGCGGGCACTTCACGCAGAGGGTGCCGTAGACGGTAAGGGGGTCAATGTCCAGCCTGCGCAGCGAGCGCAGCAGGGCGTTGCCGGCCCGGCCGTAAAAGGCCACCCCCTCTTCGATCTCCGAGCGGGCCGGACCGTACTTCACCAGCATCACGTCGGCCTGGGGATGGCCGGAGGGCAGCACGGGGGCAAGCGGACCGCGGGGGCAGCCGGCGCACCCCTGGACCTCCCTGGCCAGCTCGTTGATTTCCCTGATCGCCCGGTCGAGGTAGCGGGCCTGGATCTCGTCTTCGGTGGCCGGCATCGGTAGGGGGTTTGGCCGCGGGGGCGGAAGCTCCTGCGCGCTGCACTGCCCCTTGCGCCAGCCTAGCCGCTTCTGCCCACCGTTGTGCGCAGGAACTTCAGCGCCTGGACGTAAAGGAGGCTGCGCGGCTTGCTTACCACCGTGCCGGCGGCAAGGGCGCGGAGGAACTGGCGGGGGCCGGAGAAGGCCGGCATGCGCACCCGCGCCGAGCCAAGGCCCTCCGGCACGTGGGCGTCTGAGCCGGCCCCGCCCGGCAGCCGGTACCTTGCCGCAAACCGGGCGGCCTCGGCGTTGTAGGCGGCAAAGGCGACCCTGGCGTTGTAGACCTCGATTGCGTCGATCAGCTCCACCACCTCCAGAAGGTGGCGGTAGTCGGGGACGGAGTGGAGCCGATCGAAGGGATGGGGGACGTAAACGACCCCTCCCTGTTCCTTGATCGCCTCGATCGTCTCGCGCAACGTCAGGCCAGGGGGGATCCGCTCCGCGATGAACAGGCCGATCACCTCCCCTTCCCCGGCCGTCTTGATCTCCTCGCCAACGATCACCTCGACGCCGTAGCGGGGGGCAAGGGAGGCGGCCTCCAGGGCGCCGGAGACCTCGTTGTGGTCGGTTACCGCGATCACGTCCAGCCCCACCTCGCGGGCCCGCTCCAGAAGGGTGGCGGCGGGGGTGGCGCAGTCGTGGGAGTGGTTGGTGTGCATGTGGAGGTCGAGCTCGACAAGCGCCCTGCCCGCCGGCGGCGGGAGGAGCGGCTTGCGGCGGGAGAGCAGGCGGAGGTAGAACCGGGCGTGGCCGGCGGCGGCCCGCTCCCAGGTAAGGGTTGCCGCCAGGGCCGCCCCGGCGGCCGCCCGCTCCTCCGCCGCCCCGCCAAGGGCTGCGGCGATCGCCTCGGCAAGCCCCTTGCCGTCGCCCTCGGGGTAGAGGAGGCCCCGTTCCCCCCCGCCAAGCAGCTCCCGGAAAAGGGGGGTTGAGGGGGCGACGACCACCGCCCCGCCGGCAAGGCCGGCAAGGGCGTAGGGAACGTCCTCATCGCCGCCGACCACCACCGCCCTGCTGCGCGCCGCCTCCCGCTCGGCAGCCTCGCCAAGGGGCAGGGGCCGCCCCTTGGCAAGCCGCGGGGAAGGCTCCGTCGCGCCGGCGACAAGGAGGGCGAGCTGGGGCTCGAGGCGCAGGCGGCGCAGCGCCCTTGCCGCCGTCCGCCTGGCGGCGCGATCCCGCTCGACGAGCAGCAGCTGGTTGCGCCGCTGCCGGGGCAGCTGCGTCCAGAGGGGCAGGGCCGGCGGCAGGAGGGCGGTGGGCCGACCGGGCGGCCCGGGCAGCAGCCGGGCGAGGGCGGCGGCCGGGGCGATCAGCCCGTCGGCGCGCTGGAGGGTCCCCTCCGCGGCGCGCACCGCCAGGGGGGCGCCGGCAAGCAGGGGGGAGGGGGAGACCACCATCAGCTGGGGGCAGCGGCGCAGGGCGGCGGCGGACAGGGAGCCGGGCAGCGGGTCGAGGAGGTGGAGGACATCCGGTTGGAGGTCGGCGGCAAGCCGCTCCACAAGCTCCGCCCCTCCCCTGGTGGAAAGGGGGGCAAGCTGGCCGCGGCCGACGGCCTGGCCAACGGCCACCGTCCGGCGCGCCCAACCCACCTCCCCGGCAAGGATCGCCTGCCGCTCGCCGGCCGCCCGCTCGCCGTCAAGGGTTGGGGCGAGGAGCAGCGCCCTGTGGCCAAGCCGGCGCAGCGCCGCGGCAAGGGCGCTCAGCTGGGCGGTTGCAGGGTTGGCCGTTTCCTCAAGGGGGTAGGGGGAGAGCAGCAGGATCCGCAGCCGTCTGGACACCGGCTGGCGATTATTGCGGCTTTCGCTTTGGCCGGCCTCTGGACCGGTGTCGAAACGAGTGGCTGAAAATCGGGCCGAAGATCCCTATGCACCTGCGCTGCCCCCGGCGAACATCTGAGCAGGCTAGGTGGCGGGGCAAGGAACGGCGCCCCTGCCCCAGCCACCGGCCAACCAAGTCAAGAGAGCGACCAAAGGAGCGTAGCGATGTCGGTTCAGGACCGGTTGGTGGAGCAGGCGATCCGCAGGTACGAGCTGAGCCAGAGGCTGGACGGCGCGCGGGGCGCGCCGGCGCCGCCGCGGCCGGGCGCCCCCCCTGGTGCACGGCTGGTGCGGGGCGCCAGGCCTGCGGTGAGGCGGGTGGCGGTGCTCGGGAGGCTTCCCCTCTAGGAAGCCAAGGGAAGAAGGACGGGGGCCGCCGCGGCGGCCCCCGTTTTTTTGCCTCCTAGCCCTTCAGCGGGGCGCCGGTTTTGCCCTTCGCCGCCGGCTTTGCCTTGGTGCGGGCGTAGCGGGCGATGAACCGCTCCGTCTCGGCCCGGGCCTCGTGGTCGGGCCGCTGGTTCTTGGGGGACTTCATGAAGTAGGAGGAGGGTCCGTCCAGCTGGCCGCCGATGCCGTGGTTGAGGGCGAGCTTGCAGCAGCGGACGGCGTCGATCACGATCCCGGCAGAGTTCGGCGAGTCCCAGACCTCAAGCTTCAGCTCGAGGTTGAGGGGCACGTCGCCAAAGGCCTGGCCCTCGATCCGGATGTGCGCCCACTTGCGGTCGGTCAGCCAGGGCACGTAGTCGGAGGGGCCGATGTAGACGTCGTCGGCCGGCAGCTCCGTCTCCATGATCGAGGTGACGGCGTTGGTCTTGGAGATCTTCTTCGACTCCAGCCGCTCCCGCTCGAGCATGTTGTAGAAGTCCATGTTCCCGCCGACGTTCAGCTGGGAGGTGCGCAAGATCTTCACCCCCCGCTCTTCGAAGAGGCGGGCAAGGGTGCGGTGGACGATCGTCGCCCCAACCTGGGACTTGATGTCGTCGCCGATGATCGGCAGCCCCGCCTTGCGGAACCGCCGCTCCCAGTACTCCTCGCGGGCGATGAAGACCGGGATGCAGTTGACGAAGCCGCAGCCGGCCTCCAGCACCTGCTCGACGTACCACTTGGTGGCCTGCTCGGAGCCGACCGGCAGGTAGGAGACGACCACATCGGTCTGGGTTTCCTTGAGGATCGAGACGATGTCGGCCGTTTCCCCCGGCGCCTTCTGGATCTTTTCGCTCAGGTACTTGCCAAGGCCGTCGTGGGTCATCCCCCGGTAGACGGGGACGCCAAGCTTGCGCGGGACCTTGGCGAACTTGATCGTGTTGTTCTGGCCGGCCCAGATCGCCTGGCCGAGGTCCTTGCCGACCTTTGTCTTGTCGATGTCGAAGGCGGCGGTGAACTCGATGTCCCGAACGTGGTAGCCGCCCAGGTCGACGTGCATCAGCCCCGGCACCCGCTGCTGCGGGTCGGCGTCCCGGTAGTAGTAGACGCCCTGGACAAAGGCGGAGGCGCAGTTGCCAACCCCGATGATCGCCACCCGCACCTTGTCCTCCTGGTAGCGGGCCCGGCCGTTTTGGCTGACCGCGACCGCAGCGCCCTCCACCTGCGGGTTGTGACCGTTCAGCTGCTCTGGTTGCTTGCTCATTGTCACAAGAGGGTACTCAAAGGAAGCCTTTTCGTTACCGCAGCTCCCGCCAGACGTGGTGGATCCGCTGGCCTACCGTCAGCACGGAGAGGGCCGCCAGCAGGTAGACGGCGTAGGGAAGGAGGGTGAAGTGGCCAAGGGAGGCCCCCTTGCCGAACAGCAGGCCGATCGAGAGGATCACCACCCGCACCGGCCTGCTGGCAAGCCCCACCTTGCAGGGCACGCCAAGCGCCTCGGCGCGGGCGCGGGTGTAGGAGACAAGCAGCGAGGCAAGCGCCGCCACCATCGCCACGCCCACGGCCGCGGAGCGGCCTTCCTGGGCGAAGCGGACGGCTGCCGCGGCAAGCACGACCCCCTCCTCGATCCGGTCGAGGGTCGAGTCGAGAAAGGCGCCAAACCGCGTTCCCTTCCCCGAGAGCCGGGAGTAGCGGCCGTCCAGGGTGTCCATCACCGAGCCGACGATGAAGGCGATCCCGGCAAGGAAGTAGAGCTTGTCGAGGAGCAGGCCGGCGGCGAGGAGGTTGAGGGCGAGGCCGGTCAGGGAGATCGCGTTTGGGGTGAGCCGCGACTCGATCAACGCCTCCTTGACCACCTCCCTGGCGGGCGGCCGGCTGCGCAGCGGCGGCCGCCGGTGGCCGCGGAGGTGGTTCTCCCGGCGCAAAGCGATCCTTCCCCTGACGGGCCTCCGGTGCTCCATCTTCGTTTCCTGCCAACTTAGCCGCTTGCCTGGCCGGTTGCCGGGAGCGGCTCGCCAAGGGCGTGGCGGAGCCGCTCGCCAAGGCCGGCCAGGGAGCGGGCAAGCACGGTGGTCAGTATGCCAAGGGTGACGTCGAGGAGGAAGTGGTTGCCGGTGACGACCACGACAAAGGCGATCAGCGCCGGGTAGCAGAGCCAGAGCAGCGCCGCCAGCCTGTGGCGGCAGCTGCGCGCCATCGGCAGGGCGATGCAAAGCGCGAAGGCGACGTGCATCGAGGGGATTGCGGCGTAGGGGTTGAAGAAGTCGGAGAAGAGGGCGCTTGACTGGGAGAGGTGAAGGCCGGTGACGTCGGAGACCGAGTCGACAAACCCCCACTCCGGCAGGAACCGGGGCGGCGCCGTCGGGTAGAGGGCGTAGCCGATCAAGGCCAGCCCCATCGCTAGAAGCAGGGTGTCGCGGGCCGGCTGGTAGGCGGCGGGCCTGTAGAAGTAGAGGAAGAGCATCGCCGCCACCGTGATCGTGAACTGGGCGTTGATGTAGAGCCAGCCGAGGATCGTCATCACCGTTGGCACCGAGGAGACGGCGTGCTGGAGGGTCGGCTCGACGAAGAGGTGAAGCGACCGCTCGAAGGCGATCACTTCCCGGGCGTGCTGGAAGGCAAGCGTCCCGTCGTCGGCGACCAGGCCGCGGACGATCCGGTAGGCGAGGTAGGCAAGGGCGAAGTAGAGGAGCTGGCGCAGGAAGTGGCCCCACCCCTGCCAGAAGACCGGTCTGCGCGCCTGCGGAAGCGGAGATCGCACATCCGCAATCTACCGGAGGGCGGGGGGTTTGCCGGCGGTTGGCCGGCAGCTGCTGCCCACCAGGCCCGACAGGGAGAGGGAGACCTCCAGCCGGAGTACCCCGCCCCGCCTTGCGGCAAGGCCCAGCCAGCCGCCCGGCAGCCGAAAGGGGCAGGCGGGGGCGGCGGTCCGCCAGTAGGGGGTGTAGCGGAAGGCAAGCCGGTAGGTGCCGGGCCCGGGCAGCCGGAGGGTAAGGGCTTCGGCGCCAACGGCTTCAACGGCTCCCGCCGGCTGGATCAGGCCGGGGGAGCCGGCGACGGCGTAAAGGCGCCAGCCTGCGTTTGCAAAGACCGGCTTGAGAAAGGGGGGCCGGTCGGCGAGGAGGGCTGCCTCAAGGCGGCCGGCGCTGTCCAGCGGCGCCTTTGGCAGCGCCAGGTAGGAGACGCCGTTTTCGTAAAGCCAGTTGCGCAGCTGCTGCGGGCGAAGCGCCGTGCCGTAGAAAAGGCCGGCGAACCTGGTGTCCAGCTGCCGCTCCCACCCCCGGGCAAGGAGCAGCGGTCCGCCGGCAAGCCAAAGCGCTTCGTCGTGGCTTTTCACCATCGGCACCTCGATCCGCACCGGCTTGCCGTGGGAGAGCGCAACCACCTGCCGGCGCAGCGAGGCGAAAAAGCTTTGGTTGGTTGCGGGGTTTGAGGCCAGGGAAAGCTGGTCGTGAACGGTTGCCGCCGTCTGCCAGTAGAGGAGGGCGGGGGCAAGCAGCGCGAGGAGCAGGGTGCGGCGGGGCGGCTCGGCAAGGCCGCCGGCGGCAAGCGGCGGGCCGACCAGCGCCCCCAGCCGCAGCGCGTTTGAGCCAAGCGGGGAGCGGATCAGGAAGCTGCCCAGCAAAAGCAGGAGGTAGAGGAGGATGCCAAAGGCAAGGGGCCGGGTGGCGGCCCTCTGGAAGGGCAGCAGGGCAACGGCGCCAAGCAGCAGGGCGGCCGCCCCAAAGGCCGGCCAGAAGGCGGAGGCGGCAAAGGGCTCGTAGCCGCCTTCGCCGAACAGCAGGGTGAGCAGGCCGGGAGGGGCTATGGCGATAGCGGCAAGGGCGAGGTCGGCGGCCGCCGGGCGAGCGGGCCGCAGCCGGCCGCCAAGCGCTCGGGCGGTGGCGACAAGGGCAAGGAAGAGGCCGGCAACGGGGCTGGTCAGGCCGGTCAGGAGGCCAAGCAGCAGAGCGGCTCCCAGCCGCCGCGAGCGCCAAAGGGCAACCAGCGCCCACAAGCCGAAGGCAAAGCCGAGGTCGAAGGGCTGGCGGGCAGACCAAAGCTCGGCTGTGAACCCAAAGGCGAAGAAGGCCGCGGAGAGGGCGGCCGCGCCGGGGGAGCGGTAAAGGCTTTCGGCAAGCAGCGCAAAGGCCGGCGCGGCGGCCAGGCCGCTTGCGGCAAGACAGAGGCGGACGCCAAGCAGCCAGCCAAGGGCGGGGGCAAGCAGCGAGTAGCCAAGCAGGTAGTGGCCGCCGTACCAGTGGAGGTCGAAGAGGCCGAAGGGGTGTTGGCCGAAGAGGTTGGCCCGGTAGGCGGCCGCCGCCATGTCCCCACCGGTTGGCGGCCGGGCGAGCAGGTAGGCGAGGGCACCCCCGGCGCCGACCCCGGTTGCCCAAGGGAGCGCGGTGAACCGGGAAGGCGGGGGCCTGAGGGAGGCGGTCTTGGTTGCAACGGCCGGCTGCACGCACCGAGCTTACGGCGACCGCCAGGCGCCGGCGCCGCTGCGAAGATCGTCCGGTCGGCGAAACTGATGCGAAAAAAAGGAGGCAAAGTTGGCAACGCAGCAACCAACCGGTTCCCCGCAGACGCAGGTTGAGGCCGATCCGGCCCAGGTCGTCCCCCTCACCAGGCTCGATCGGATCCTCGCCTACGTCCCCCGGATCCTCTCCAGCCACCTGCACATCATCTTCCTTGGCGGGCTTGGCGTCTTCCTGGTGATCCTCCCCCTCTGCGGCGTCTCGGTCAGCTCCCAGGCGGAGCTGATCGGCGGCAACTACACCAACGTCACATCGGACCTGGGCGCCTGCATCGCCGCCGGCCTCACCGTCCACATCGCCAGGCGGGAGCGCCACCGGGGCGAGCAGGTGAGGGCCCTCCTCCAGGAGCTTGAGCGCAGAAACCGCGCCCTTGAGGAGCGGCTTGCCCAGACCCTGGCCGCGGCAAGGGCGGCGGAGGAGCATGCCCGCCGGGCGGCCCAGGCCTAGGGTTGCCCCCTCCCCCGCCCTGCGCGCCAGGGCGCAGGCCGTCCGCCGCCGGCTGCTCGCCTACTACGGCCTGCCGACGATGGCCCCCCACGGCGAACCGCTTGGCGAGCTTGTCCTCACCCTCCTTTCCCAATCGACCAACGACCGCAACCGGGACCGCGCCTTCCTCTCCCTCCTGCAGCGGTTTCCAAGCTGGGAGGCGGCGCTAGCCGCCCCAGAGGAGGAGCTTGAGGAGGCGCTTCGCCCCGGCGGCATCGCCCGGGTGAAGGCGCGGCGGCTGAAGGCGATTTTGGCGGCCGTTGCCGCGGCCTGCGCGGAGCGTGGCGAGGGGCTTTCCCTTGCCTGGCTTGGAGGGGAAAGCAGGGAGCGAGCGCTTGCCTTTCTCTGCGGGCTGCCGGGGATCGGCCCGAAGACGGCGGCCTGCGTGCTGCTCTTCTCCTTCGGCTGGCGTGAGGTGCCGGTCGACACCCATCTGGCCAGGGTTGGGAGGCGGCTTGGCTTCCTGCCGGAGGGCGCCTCAAGCGAGTTCGCCCACCGGCGGTTCCTTGCGCTGACGCCGCCCGGCGCCGAGCTTGAGTTCCACGTCAACCTGCTGCGCCACGGCCGGCGGCTGTGCAAGGCAAGGGAGCCGCGGTGCGGCAGCTGCCCGCTTTGGGACCTCTGTCCGACCGGCCGCAGCCGTCTGCGGGGGCTTAGGCCGGGGTCTTCTCGACGATCCGGGCGCGACGGATCCCCTCCACCATCCGCTGGCGCTGCCGCTGGGGACTGATCCGCACCACGTTCCAGGCCAGCCCCAGCCGCTCCAGCGCGGCGATCAGCCAGCCGGAGGGGTCAAGCTCGTACCACCGCAGGCCGTGGAAGGCGGAGCGGGGGAAGGCATGGTGGTTGTGGTGCCAGGCCTCCCCAAAGGAGGGGAGGGCAAGCCAGAAGACGTTGGTCGAGCGGTCCTCCGTTTGGAACCGGCGGTTGCCGAAGTAATGGCAGACGGAGTTGATCGACCAGGTCACGTGGTGGACGAGGAAGATCCGGACCAGGCCGGCCCAGATGAAGGCGGTGAGGGCTGCCTTCGGCTGGCCGCCGGAGATCGCGTAGCCAAGGAGCGCCGGGAGGGCTAAGGTGGAGAGAGCAAGCCATGGGAAGGCGCGGTTGATCCGACGCATCCCAGGGTCTTCAAGCAGGTCCTTTGCGAACTGGCGGCCCGAGGCCTGGCCATGGTTTTTGAACAGCCAACCCATGTGGGCGTGGAAGAGGCCGGTCAGCATCCCCTTCAGGCCGCCGCCGTGGCCGACGTGGGGGCTGTGGGGGTCCCCCTCCTGGTCGGCGAAGGCGTGGTGCTTGCGATGGTCGGCCACCCAGGCGACCACGCTCCCCTCCAGGGCCAGGGAGCCGAGGACCGCAAAGGTGTAACGCAACCACGGCTTCGTTTCAAAGGCGCGGTGGGTGAGGAGGCGGTGGTAGCCGACGGTGACGCCCAGACCGGTCAACAGGTAGAGCACGGCAAGGAGCATCAGGTCCTGCCAGTAGAGGAGGTGGTTCCAGGCGAAGAAGGCGGCGGCGATCACGCCTAGGAAGGGGATCACGACGGCGGCAATGTTCAGGTTGCGTTCAAGACGGCTCATGCCCCGTTATACGCACTTTCTTTACCGCAGTTACAAATCCCGAGCGAGTTGAGGGCATGCTGAAGATGTAAGAAAACCTGCTATAAAGGGGCTTAGATCATTGAACGGTAGCGGTATAAGCATCGAGCAAAAGGAGCTTTGAGCGATGGGCAAGACGATTGGAATCGACCTAGGCACAACCAACTCCTGCATGGCCGTCCTTGAGGGCGGTGAGCCGGTTGTGATCGAGAACGCGGAGGGTGGCCGGACCACGCCCTCGGTGGTGGCCTTCACCGCCTCCGGCGAGCGGCTGGTCGGCACGGTGGCCAAGCGGCAGGCGGTCACCAACCCGCAGAACACGATCTTCTCGATCAAGCGGTTCATGGGCCGGAAGGTGTCCGAGGTGAAGGACGAGGAGGCGATCGTCCCCTACAAGATCGTCCCCGGCCCCAACGGCGACGTCCGCGTTGAAGTGCAGGGCAAGCTTTACTCCCCGCCGGAGATCTCGGCGATGATCCTCCAGAAGCTGAAGGCCGACGCCGAAGCCTATCTGGGGGAGACCGTCGACTCGGCGGTGATCACCGTCCCGGCCTACTTCAACGACAGCCAGCGGCAGGCGACCAAGGACGCGGGGCGGATCGCCGGCCTTGAGGTGAAGCGGATCATCAACGAGCCGACCGCCGCCTCCCTCGCCTACGGCCTCGACAAGGAGACCGACCAGACGATCCTTGTCTTCGACCTGGGCGGCGGCACCTTCGACGTCTCGATCCTCGAGATCGGCGACGGCGTCTTCGAGGTGAAGGCAACGGCAGGCGACAACCACCTCGGCGGCGACAACTTCGACAAGGCGATCGTCGACTGGCTGATCGCCGAATTCAAGAAGGACCAGGGGATCGACCTCTCCAACGACCGGATGGCCCTCCAGCGCCTCTACGAGGCGGCTGAGAAGGCGAAGATCGAGCTCTCCACCGCCCAGGAGACGCAGATCAACCTGCCGTTCATCACCGCAGACGCAAGCGGCCCCAAGCACCTTGACCAGCGGCTGACGAGGGCGAAGCTCAACGAACTGACCGCCCACCTGCTCGACCGGGTCGTCGGCCCGGTGCAGCAGGCCCTTGCCGACGCCAAGGAGAAGGGGGTCGACCGGATCGACCACGTTGTCCTGGTCGGCGGGATGACGAGGATGCCGGCCGTTCAGGAAAAGGTCAAGGAGCTGACCGGCAAGGAGCCCCACCGGGGGGTGAACCCGGACGAGGTGGTTGCAATCGGCGCGGCGATCCAGGCCGGGGTCCTTGCCGGCGAGGTGAAGGACGTGTTGCTGCTTGACGTCACGCCGCTCTCCCTGGGCATCGAGACCAAGGGCGGGGTGATGACGAAGCTGATCGAGCGCAACACGACGATCCCGACCCGGAAGACCGAGATCTTCTCCACGGCGGAAGACAACCAGACCTCCGTGGAGATCCACGTCCTCCAGGGCGAGCGGGAGATGGCCGCCTACAACAAGTCGCTGGGCAAGTTCCAGCTGACCGGCATCCCGCCGGCGCCGCGGGGGGTGCCGCAGATCGAGGTGACCTTTGACATCGACGCCAACGGCATCCTCCACGTCTCGGCCAAGGACCTTGGCACCGGCAAGGAGCAGAAGATCGAGATCAAGGCCGGGTCGGGCCTCTCCGAGGAGGAAATCAAGCGGATGGTCTCCGACGCGGAAGCACACGCCGAGGAGGACCGCAAGGCCCGCGAACTGGCCGAAGCGCGCAACAACGCCGAGAACGCCGCCTACCAGGCCGAGCGGCAGCTGAAGGAGCTAGGCGACGCCGTCGACGCCGAGAGCAAGGCGAAGATCGAAGCGGCGATCAAGGAGGTGCGCGACAGCCTCTCCAGCGAGAACGCCGGGGAGATCAACGCCAAGGCGCAGGCGCTCCAGGCTGCCTTCCACAGCGTCTCGGAGGCCCTCTACCAGCGGGCCGGTGCCCAGCAGCAGGCGGCCGGCGGCTCGGCGGGCGGCTCCTCCTCCTCGGAGGGCGATGAAGAGGTCGTTGACGCCGAGGTCGTCGAGGACAAGTGATGTCCCACCCCGAGCAAGAGCAGGTGATCGAGACCGAGGCAGACCGCGGCGGGAAGGAGGGGGAGTCCCCCTCCTTCCCCCAGCAGCCTGCCGAGGCGCAGGCAGGCGGTGAGCAGCAGGCCCCGCCGCAGGACGGGACGGAGGCCGCCTCCCAGCAGGTCGGCGCCCAGGAGGAGAGGGAGGGCGAGCGGGAGGAGGCGGCCCCGCAGGGCGGCGGCGCTGAGCCGGAGCGCCAGCTTGAGGTCGACATGGAGGCGCTGCTCACCGCCGCCGCCCAACGGGACGAGTACCTTGCCCTTGCCCAGCGCACCCAGGCCGACTTCGAGAACTACAAGAAGCGGGTTGCAAAGGAGAACGCCGCCGCGGTCAAGCGAGGGATCGTCCAGCTTGCCAGGGAGCTGCTCCCGGCGCTCGACAACCTGGAAAGGGCGCTTGCGGAAGCAGCCGGTCGGGAGGGGGCGGACGGCGATCCCTTCATCGAGGGGATCAGGCTCGTCCACCGGGAGCTGATCGCGGCCCTGGAAAGGGTTGGCATCAGCTCCTACTCCCCGCTTGGCGAGCAGTTCGATCCCAACAGCCAGGAGGCGATGGCCCAGCGGGAGGCAGGCGAGGGGGAGCAGGCCGGCACCGTCGTCGAGGTCTACCAGCCGGGCTACAAGCTCGAGGAGCTTGTGATCCGTCCGGCAAGGGTGGTGGTTGCCCTTTAGGGGGTTGGCATGGCAGGCAGGCCTGACTACTACAAGGTCCTCGGGGTCGACCGCAACGCCTCCCAGGAGGAGATCAAGAAGGCCTACAGGCGGCTTGCGCGCCAATACCACCCCGATCGCAACCCCGGCGACAAGCAGGCCGAAACCCGGTTCAAGGAAATCTCGGAGGCCTACGACGTCCTTGGCGACCCGGACAAGCGGAGGCAGTACGACGCGGGAACGGGGGCGTTTGCCTACAGCTCCGGCCCCGGTGGGGGCCCGTTTGCCGGCTTTGATTTCGGCGCCTCCGTTGGCGACATCCTCGCCAACATCTTCGGCGGCGGCCGGCGGAGCGCGCGCGGACGGCCGCGCAGCGAACGGGGCGCCGACCTGGAAGCGGAGGTGCGGATCGGCTTCGAGCAGTCGATCAAGGGCGCGCAGGTTGCGATCTCGGTGCCTACCCGGCAGACCTGTCCAACCTGCGGGGGCAGCGGTGCCCGACCCGGCACCCAGCCGAAGCTCTGCCCCGTCTGCGCAGGCCGGGGGATCGAAGCGATCGGCCAGGGTCCGTTTTCGATCACCCAGCCCTGCCGTCGCTGCGGCGGGCGGGGGACGGTGATCGAGGATCCCTGCCCAACCTGCAACGGCACGGGGATGACGCGCACCGTCCGCCGCTTGCGGGTGAACATCCCCCCCGGGGTCAAGGAGGGGAGCAGGATCCGCCTTGCCGGCAAGGGGGAGCCCGGCCCGGCCGGCGGGCCGCCCGGCGACCTCTACCTGACCGTTCACGTCGAGCCCTCGCCGATCTTCAAGCGCAAGGGGGACGACCTGGAGGTGGAGGTGCCGATCACCGTCGTCGAGGCGCTGCGCGGCGCCGAGGTGCAGGTGCCGACCCTGGACGGCGTCAAGACCCTGCGAGTGCGACCCGGCACCAAGCACGGAACGGTCCAGCGGCTGCGCGGCGCCGGTCCGCCAAAGGTCGGCGGCGGCCGGGGCGACCTCCGCTACCGGTTCGTGATCGAGATCCCCAAGGAACTGACCGAGGAGCAGCGCCAGGCCGTCGATGAGCTGGCAAAGGTGATGAACGGCAATCCCCGCGAGCGGATCTTCCAGGGGGTTGGTAGATGAGCAGACAGCCGATCGAAGAGGTGGAGCGGGGGTCGGCCGCGCAGCAGCGGGAGGGCGGCCAGGAGGCGGAGTTTCACCGCGGGGTGTTCATGATCTCGGTGGCGGCTGAGCTTGCCCAAATGCATCCCCAGACGTTGCGCACCTACGAGGCACGGGGGCTGATCAAGCCGCAACGTTCCCCAAAGGGCACCAGGCTTTACTCACGCGCCGACGTCGAGCGGCTGCGCCGGATCCAGCAGATGACGGTCGAGTTGGGGCTGAACCTCGCCGGCGTGGAACGGGTCCTTGAGCTGGAGGCGGAGGTGGAGCGGTTGAAGCGGCTTGTTGGCGAGCTGGAGGAAACGGTCGCCCTGCTGCGCGAACGGGAGCGGCTTGCGCAGGAGCGGCTGGCGATGGCGGTGGAGGAGGTGCGCAGAAGCTTTCGGGCGGAGGTCGTTCGCTACCGGCGGCCGACGGGGAAGACCCTTGTGCGGGTGCGCGACCTCGTCTGGCCGCCGGACGGGAGAGATGGCTTTTAGGGAAAGGAGCTGAAACGGATGCAACCGGACAGATTTACGCTTGCCTCCCAGGAGGCGGTCCGCAGAGCGGCGGCAATTGCCGCGGAGCGAGCCAACCCAGAGGTTGTCCCCGCCCACCTGCTGGCGGCGCTGCTTGAGAGCGCGCCGGCCGGCGGTGGAGCGCCGGCCTCGATCGTCGGCCCTGTCCTTGAAAAGGTCGGGGTCTCCATTGTCGCGCTGCGCGCCCAGCTGGAGGGGGAGCTAAGCAGGCTGCCGCGGCTGACCGGGACGGCGGCCCAGCCAAACGCCTCCGCGGAGCTTGCCGCGGTCCTGCAGGCCGCCGAGCGGGAGGCCGAGGCGCTGAAGGACAGCTACATCTCAACGGAGCACCTGCTGCTTGCCCTGGCGGAGGAAAGGGGGGCCGTCGGCCAGCTGCTGCGCTCCGTTGGCGCCAACCGGGAGGCGCTGCTGCAAAGCCTTGCCGAGGTTCGCGGTCCGCACCGCGTGGAAAGCCAAAACCCGGAGGAGACCTACATGGCGCTGGAGCGGTTTGGCCGCGACCTGACCAAGGCGGCTGAGGCGGGCGAACTTGACCCGGTGATCGGCCGGGACGAGGAGATCCGCCGGGTGATCCAGGTGCTCTCCCGCCGGACGAAGAACAACCCGGTGCTGATCGGGGAGCCGGGCGTCGGCAAGACGGCGATTGTCGAGGGGCTTGCCCAGCGGATCGTCTCCGGCGATGTGCCGGAGAGCCTCCGCGACCGGCGGGTGATCGCGCTTGACATCGGCGCCCTGATCGCCGGGGCTAAGTACCGGGGGGAGTTCGAGGATCGCCTGAAGGCCGTGCTTGCGGAGGTGAAGGCGGCAAAGGGCAACGTGATCCTCTTCCTCGACGAGCTGCACACGATCGTTGGCGCCGGTGCCGCCGAAGGGGCCGTCGACGCGGCGAACCTGCTCAAGCCGATGCTGGCCAGAGGTGAACTGCGGGCCGTCGGGGCGACCACCCTTGACGAGTACCGCAAGCACATCGAGAAGGACGCCGCCCTCGAGCGCAGGTTCCAGCCTGTCTACGTCGGGGAGCCCTCCGTCGAGGACACGATTGCGATCCTGCGCGGGCTGAAGGAGCGCTACGAGGTTCACCATGGCGTGCGGATCCAGGACAACGCCTTGATCGCCGCGGCAACGCTCTCCCATCGCTACATCACCGATCGCCACCTGCCCGACAAGGCGATCGATCTGATCGACGAGGCCGCCTCCACCCTGCGGATCGAGATCGACTCGATGCCAACCGAGATCGACGAGGTGGAACGGCGGATCATGCAGCTTGAGATCGAGCTCACCTCGCTGCGCAAGGAGCGGGACGAGGCCTCCGTCCAGCGTCGGGAGACGATCGAACGGGAGCTTGCCGAGCTGCGGGAGAAGGCCGACGGGATGAAGGCCCAGTGGCAGAAGGAGAAGGAAGCGATCGCCCAGGTGCGGGCGAAGAAGGCGAGGCTGGAGGAGGCAAGGGCCGAGGCCGAACGGGCGGAGCGGGCCGCCGACCTGCAACGGGCGGCGGAGCTCCGCTACGGCGAGATCCCCCAGCTTGAAAAGGAACTGGCGGAACTTGAAGCAAGCCAGCGGGAGCGGACGACCTTCCTCAAGGAGGAGGTTGACGCCGACGACATCGCCGAGGTGGTCTCCCGCTGGACGGGGATCCCGGTGAGCAGGTTGCTTGAGGGGGAGGTGGAGAAGCTGATCCACATGGAGGAGCGCCTCCACGAGCGGGTGGTTGGCCAGGACGAGGCCGTTGCAGCCGTTGCCGCAGCGTTGCGCCGCTCCCGGGCCGGGCTGCAGGATCCCCGCCGGCCGATCGGCTCCTTCCTGTTCCTTGGGCCCACCGGCGTTGGCAAGACGGAGCTGGCAAGGGCGCTTGCCGAGCTGATGTTTGACTCCGAACAGGCGATGGTGCGGATCGACATGTCGGAGTACCAGGAGCGGCACACGGTCTCCCGGCTGGTTGGTGCCCCGCCCGGTTATGTCGGCTACGAGGAGGGCGGTCAGCTCACCGAGGCGGTCCGTCGTAGGCCCTACTCCGTTGTCCTGCTCGACGAGATCGAGAAGGCCCACGCCGACGTCTTCAACCTGCTCTTGCAGGTGCTTGACGACGGCCGCCTCACCGACGGCCAAGGCAGAACCGTCGACTTCCGCAACACCGTCCTGATCATGACCTCCAACATCCCGGTTGCCGAAGAGGCAAGCGAGGCGGAGATCCGGGAGGCCCTGCTTGCCTACTTCAAGCCGGAGTTCATCAACCGCCTCGATGAGGTGGTCAGGTTCAAGTCCCTGACCAGGCAGCAGCTGCGCCAGATCGTCGAGCTGCAGGTCCGCCAGGTTGCCGCCAGGCTTGCCGAGCGCAACATCGAGCTTGTCCTAAGCGACGATGCAAAGGAGCTGCTTGGCAACCTCGGCTACGACCCGGCCTACGGCGCCAGGCCGCTGCGCCGCGTGATCCAGCGCCAGCTGACCGACCGACTTGCCCTTGAACTGCTGGAAGGCAAGATCAGGGAAGGGGATCTCGTCTCCGTCGATGCGGCCGATGGCCAGCTGGTGATCACCGCCAGCCGCCGCGTGGCAGAGCCGGTTGGCGCAGGCGCATAGGCGAACAACAGGCGGTTGAAGAAAAAACGGCGCCGCGGCCTTGCCGCGGCGCCGTTGTCGAGGAGGGTTGAGGGAGGGTGATCAGCCGCTGATCGTCGTTTCGGTCGCTTCTTCCGTTGTGGCTTCGTGGCCTTCGCGGACCTTGATCGCGACGATCTTGGTGGTCCCGCCGGTGGTGCCGCCCAGCAGTTCGAACTTTTCGGTGAGCGCGCTGCAGGTGAGCGTTACCGAGCCGGTTTCCTTGAAGGTGTGAACCAGCTCCGTCACCAGCGTGACGGGGTAGGGCTGGCTGGGCAGCACCGCGGCGGTGTAGTCCTTGGCTTCGCCAGCCGAGAGGACGCAGTCCGCAAGCGTTGGCACCGGCGGTGGTTCGGTGTAGATGGGCTGGACTGCGGCCTTGGCGGTGATGGCGTAGGTGCCCGCCGGCAGGTTGGACAGCGTTATTGAGCGGGCGGAGTAGATGCCCTTCGATGCGTTTTCCGGCGAGGTGACCGTTTCCCCTGAGGACTTTGTGAGTTCGAGGGAGTAGACGGTCGAAGGACCTTCGGGCCCCATCGGCCCCTGCGGACCTTGAGGCCCTTCCTTACCGGTTTCGCCTGTGGGCCCGGTAGGGCCGGCCGGACCGGGTGGTCCGGAGGGACCGGGTTCGCCCTTTTCGCCAGCCGGACCGCGTTCACCTGTGGGGCCGGTTGCACCTGTCACACCGCTCGGCCCCTGCGGACCCGGAGGCCCTTCCTTGCCGGTGGCGCCAGTCGGACCGGTTGGGCCCTGCTGACCTTGTTCCCCCCTTTCGCCTCTTGGACCGGTTGGACCGCGTTCGCCGGTCGGGCCGGTTGCACCGGTCAGGCCCCGCGGACCTTGAGGACCGGCGGACCCTTCCTTGCCCGTCGCGCCGGTGGGGCCGGTTGCGCCTGTGGGGCCGGCCGGGCCCGTTGCGCCGGCAGGACCACGTTCGCCCGTTGGACCGCGTTCGCCGGTCGGGCCGGTTGCACCGGTCAGGCCCCGCGGACCTTGAGGACCGGCGGTCCCTTCCTTACCGGCTGGGCCCGTTGGACCGCGTTCGCCGGTGGGACCGGTTGCACCGGTGACCCCCGCTGGGCCGGTTGGGCCGGTAGCGCCGGTCACGCCGGTGGGGCCGGTTGGGCCGCGCAGTCCGATTCGTCTGCCCAGTGCTTCAAGTTCCCCTGGCGGTGTGGCGGGACCCGTTGGCCCCGTCGGACCACGTTGACCACGCAGCCTCCTCAACACGGCTGGATTGATCTGTCTGATCGAGTTGATCAGGTAGCGGCGCCTGGCGCGCCGGCGCACCCTGCGCTCGTGCCGCTTCGCTGCGGACGGGTGAACGGTGGCCGCGGCAATGGAGCACGTCGGCCCCGCCACCAACGATAGAACAGCAGCTACCGCCAATGCCGTTCGCCTCATGCAACCTCCTTATTTGCAAGGAGCACAACGCCCCTCTCTACTCTCTCTTCCCGGCTGCAGTCACCTCGCTGCAGACCCGCGAGATCTTATCGCTTCCGCCTCCCGTCACAAGGTCAAGGCCGTAACGAAGAGCTCTGCCGAGTCTTGACCTGAGGCAGCTGTGCTGTGCAGGGCGGGGCGAGCAACGATGGCCAGAGCTGGTCGGGGAGGGGGCGCGAACTGTTCGCCTTGGAGCCCACGACGACCTAGCGAGACGCCAAGGCAGAACCGTCGACTTCCGCAACACCGTCCTGATCATGACCTCCAACATCCCGGTTGCCGAAGAGGCAAGCGAGGCGGAGATCCGCGAGGCCCTGCTTGCCTACTTCAAGCCGGAGTTCATCAACCGCCTCGATGAGGTGGTCAGGTTCAAGTCCCTGACCAGGCAGCAGCTGCGCCAGATCGTCGAGCTGCAGGTCCGCCAGGTTGCCGCCAGGCTTGCCGAGCGCAACATCGAGCTTGTCCTAAGCGACGATGCAAAGGAGCTGCTTGGCAACCTCGGCTACGACCCGGCCTACGGCGCCAGGCCGCTGCGCCGCGTGATCCAGCGCCAGCTGACCGACCGACTTGCCCTTGAACTGCTGGAAGGCAAGATCAGGGAAGGGGATCTCGTCTCCGTCGATGCGGCCGATGGCCAGCTGGTGATCACCGCCAGCCGCCGCGTGGCAGAGCCGGTTGGCGCAGGCGCATAGGCGAACAACAGGCGGTTGAAGAAAAACGGCGCCGCGGGCTTTGCCGCGGCGCCGTTTGGACGATTGGTCGTTGAGATGAACTCTCAGCCTACGGCGTGAACGTCGTGGTCGTCGCCGTTTCGGTCGTGGCCGGGTGACCTTCGCGAACCTTGACGGCGGTGATGGTGGTCTTGTAGCCGCTGGTCGAGCCGCCGATCAGTTCGAACTTTTCGGCTTCCGCGGTGCAGGTCAGGGTGAGCGTCCCGGTGCCCGTGAAGGTGACCGTGCCAGCTGCCGTGACCGTCACCACCCTTTCTTGCTTGACCAGCGGCGTCTCCGCGTAGTCGATGTTTGTCGTGCCAGCGGAAAGGACGCACTCGGCGACCGCGTTTGGTTCAAACGTGGTAAGCGGCTTGATCGCTGCCGTGGCCGTGATGCTGTAGGTCCCTTCAGGAAGGCCTGTCAGCGAGATCTGCAGCGCGTTGTACACGCCGGTTGATGCTGACGGGCTTTCCGCAACGACCGACTTCGTCAGTTCGACGGAGTAGACGGCTGAGGGACCTTCAGGCCCGGTTGGCCCGGTCGGACCGGTTGGCCCGGTCGGACCGGTCGGACCGGTCGGACCCCCCGCACCTTCAGGACCGGTGGGACCGGTAGGACCGATCGGACCGGTGGAACCAGTTTCACCTGTTGGACCGGTCGGCCCGGTAGGACCGGTTGCGCCGGTGGGACCAGTAGGGCCAGTTGCGCCGGTGGGACCGGTAGGACCGATCGGACCGGTGGGACCGGTTTCGCCCGTCGGACCAGTTGGACCGGTCGGACCAGTTGGACCGGTTGGGCCGGGTGGGCCGCCCGGTTCACCCTTGGGACCGGTGGGGCCTGTCGGACCGGTTGGGCCCTGCGGACCGGTCGGGCCTGTAGCACCGGTCACACCCTGCGGACCAATCGCACCTTGGGAACCGGTGGCGCCCTGTGGCCCAATTGGTCCCTGCGGCCCGGTTGGGCCGGTGGCTCCGGTCACTCCTTGCGGGCCCGTTGGGCCGGTTTCGCCTCTAGGGCCGGTTGGTCCGGTTGGACCGACTGGCCCGGCAGGACCAGCAGTGCCCGGAACGCCTTGTGGCCCGGTTGGACCGGTAGGCCCGGTGCTGCCGCTCGCCCCGGTGTTCCCTTTCAGCTGCCGAAGAACAACCGGGTTGATTTGCTTCCGAGAGTTGACCAAATACCGCTTATGCTTGGCGCGCCTCCGTACTCTCGCCAGGCGCTTTGCTCTGCGGGCGCGACGTGCCTTGCGCGCGTGGCGCTTGGCGTCGGTGCGGCGCAGGCGACGCGCGTGGCGCTGCTTACCTGCGTGCGCTGCGGCGACCGCCTCCCCCGGGGCGACAAGGCCAACCCCCGAAGGTGAGCGCAGCCAATGCGAGCGCACTGGTCGCTGCTTTTCTAAGAAGAGACGCCCCTGGCTTCACCGAAGGGCTCCTCCCTTGATCCATGATTACCCACCTTTCCTTGCCAATTGGTACCGACTTCCTTCCCAGGAGGCAGCGAAAAGGCTGCCCCGTTGGTTGAGCTGCGAGTATACCAGCGCGATCGGTTTGCCCAGTTTTGCGGAGATCGGGTTGTGGAGCTCGCGGCCAGCTTGGAGCGCCAGTCCCGCGCCAGACGGGCGATAGGCGCTTGTAGCGCAATTGCAACGCGTCCTGCAAAAAGCGCGGCCACGAGGTGCTAGGAGCATTCGATCGTGCCGCGCAAGTCTGTCCATGCAGGCGAAGAAGCGGTGCGGCATGTCCTCCACTTGATTTGGCTAACGGGGGACTTTGTCGACGGGAACCCGGGAGAGCCGCACCCTGAACCGGCGCTGTCCGGGAAGCGGCGGCGATCTGTGTCTCCTCCCCCGGGGCACGGTGAGCTGCGGCGTGGGGGCGGCGGTGGCAGCCGCCGCACCGACAGGGCATGCGTGGGATTGGCCAGCTGGACTTTTGCCTATGCCTGGCAATACCGCAACGCGCACAGCGATCCGCAACGCGCACAGCGACTGGCCCGCTGCCCTACGAGATCTTTCTGCCGCACGCGGGGCTGAAGAACGTGACCGGCGGATTCACCAGCCCCGTTGTGGGCGCTCCGGCGTCGAACCGTTCCGGCGCCACGTCCCCCTTGACATTCCTTGATATCCAAGGGCGCCCGCAAGGCAGCCCTGGGAGGCCGTCGAGTCGGTCGGTTCTTGGGGACTGGACCAGTGGGCCAGTAGAGTCTGCTGTGAAGGGCGCGCTATAGGGGCTGGTCCGGGAAGCAAGTGGTCGAGCGCCTCCCTCAGCCTCCCTGTGGGCGAGTGACGGGCGGTGCGAGATGAGGTTCCCGCTCGCGCGAGGTCGACCGAAATCCCCAGTGCGCCATGATCCGTTTATGAAACGGCCGAAGCGGAGTTTTTGAAGCACCCCAACGGCAGTTGCATCCGCGCGGGAGTTGGACGGAAATTGCAGCGTTGAGCAGACACGCCGCCGGGGCCCCTCTTCGTCGAGTGCACCGGTCTTGGCGCGCGGCCGAGTCGGGTCAAGCCGGGGTCCGGCTCCAGGTCTGCTGCAGAGCCGTCCCATGCATAGCAGCGCTGGGAGGAGGCGGTTCAACGAAGTTAGAGAGGTTGACAATGCGCGAGGAAGGGCGGGAGGCGGGGCAGACGGCGGAGGCCAGTTGTCCAACCGCTGCGGACTGAGGGGATCCGACCGATCGGAAGGTTGCACATGCGTTGGGCCGCGCCGACTGTCAGGGTGATTGCAACCGGCAGGGCAGGGTCTTTACGGCTGAGGCTCCGCTGCAGACCTCAAGCCATCTGGTGATCTGGCACCGAGCCAAAGCAGCGTGCGGAGCCCGAGGTGGCAAAGTGGCACTCCCCGTTGACGCGGTTGAAAACCCTCGACCGTGGACCTCGGTAAGCTCTACGCACACTGGCTCATCGGGTTTGAGCAAAGGAACGGGGATGCCAACGTACATCATGCTCTGCACCTTGACGCCGGAGGGGGTCCAAACGGTCAAGAACAACCCCAACCGGATCAAGGAGGTCAACAGCGAAGTGGAAAGGCTCGGCGCTCGGGTGAAGGCTCAGTGGGCCACCCTCGGACACTTCGACTTCATCTCGATCGTGGAGGCCCCCGACGAGCAGACGATCGCGCGCGTCTCGCTGGAGCTTGGCTCTCGCGGCACCGGCCGTTACGAGACCCTGGCCGCCATTCCGGTCGACGAGTTCATCGGTTCCTTGTGAAGATCCTGATCGTCGGCGGGGGCGGCCGGGAGCACGCGCTCTGCTGGGCGCTTGCGCGGTCTCCCCGCAAGCCAGAGCTTCTCAGCCTGCCGGGCAACGGCGGGATGGCGAGCTGCGCGCCCTCGATTCCCGACGTCGATCCATCCGACCTAGCTGCCGTTGCGCGGGTTGCCGAACGGGAGAAAGTTGACCTCGTTGTGGTTGGCCCGGAGGCACCGCTCGTGGGAGGGCTTGTCGATCTGCTCCTCGAGCGGGGGATCGCTTGCTTTGGGCCTGTGCGCAAAGCAGCTCAAATCGAGGGTTCAAAGGCGTTTGCCAAGGAGGTAATGGCTGCCGCCGGAGTGCCCACCGCGGCCTGGCGGACGGTCGCCTCTCTGGAGGAGGGCGTGGCTGCGGCTCGCGACCTGGTCGATCGGGGGTCGCCCGGAGTGGTGGTGAAAGCCGACGGCCTTGCCGCCGGCAAGGGGGTGACGGTTTGCGGCGATCTTGCCGAGGCGGAGGTCGCCTTGGAGCGCGTCTTCGTTGAGCGCGCCTTCGGCGATCAGCGGGCAGCGGTAGTCGAGGAACGGCTGATCGGTCGAGAGCTTTCCCTCCTTTGCCTCTGCGATGGCGCAAACGCCGTGCCGCTTGCGCCGGCGCGGGACTACAAGCGAGCCTACGACGGCGATCGGGGACCAAACACCGGGGGGATGGGCGCCTACTCGCCCGTCCCCGAGGTGGGCGATCGAGATGTCGAGGAACTTGTCCGACTGATCCATCAGCCGGTGATCGAAGAGCTTGCCCGGCGCGGCAGCCCCTTCCAAGGAGTTCTCTACGCCGGTCTGATGCTCACGGAACGGGGGCCGATGGTCCTAGAGTTCAACGTGCGCTTTGGCGACCCCGAGACGCAGGTGATCCTGCCGCGCCTTGACGGAGACCTGCTTGAACTGCTTATCGCCGCAACCAAGCTGGGCGGTCTGGCGCGGAAGGAGGCAAAGGTCCGTCCCGAAGCCGCGGTCACCGTCGTGCTGGCAAGCGATGGCTATCCAGGGACCTTTGGAAGCGGGCTGCCGATCACCGGCGCCGACCGCGACTTCGGACCGCAGACGATCGTCTTCCACGCCGGCACCAAGCGGGTCGATAACCAACTGCTGACCGCGGGCGGGCGGGTGCTTTGCGTCACGGGCGTTGGGCCCACGGTGGCGGAGGCGCGGGAGAAGGCTTATGCTGCCGCCGAACGGATCGACTTCCCCGGAAAGCGCTATCGCACCGATATCGCGAAAGGAGCGTGACGTTGGCAGCGACCGAGACGCAGGTGCAACCCCAGGCAGTGACCGGTGCCGGAACGCCGGTGGTTGGGATCGTGATGGGTTCCAAGGGCGACATGGAGCTGATGGAACCGGCCGCCAAGGAGCTTGAGAGCAGGGGAATCCCCCACGAGGTCAAGGTGATGTCTGCCCATCGCGACCCCGAGCTGGTCGATGAGTACGCCCGCACCGCAAAGGAACGTGGGATCAGGGTGATCATCGCGGGAGCCGGGATCTCGGCCGCATTGCCGGGTGTGGTTGCAGCCCGCGCCAAGCTGCCGGTGATCGGCGTGCCACTCTCCGGTCGACTGAGCGCCGCCGGCGGTCTTGATGCGATCCTTTCGATCGTCCAGATGCCGCCCGGCGTTCCGGTCGCCTGCGTCGGGCTCAACAACGCCCGTAACGCGGCGATCCTTGCCGCTCAGATCCTCGAGGCATGATCCCCCGCTACAGTCGCCCGGAGCTTGCCGAGATCTGGAGCGACCGGGCGCGGATGGAGCGCTGGCGGCAGGTGGAGGTTGCCGCCTGCGAAGAGCTCCCCTGGCTGCTGCCCGAGCTTGGCGAGGGAGAGGGTCCCACCGAGCAGGAGCTTGAGGCGATCCGCCAGGCCTCCTTCACGGTGGAGGCCGTTCAAGCGCGGGAGCGGGAAACGGGCCACGATGTCGCCGCCTTCGTGGACGTCCTTGCCGCCTCGGCCGGGCCGGCCGGCCGCTGGATCCACTACGGGCTCACCTCATCAGATGTCCTGGACACCGCCCTTGCCCTCCAGCTGAAGGCGGCGGGGACCGAGGTCATCGCGGCGCTGGACAGGTTGCTTGGGCTGCTCTGCCGCCGCGCCCGGGAGGAGGCGGCAACCCTTTGCATCGGGCGCACTCACGGGATCCACGCCGAGCCGACCACCTTCGGCTTGAAGCTTGCCTCCTTTGCCTTCGAGTTGGCGCGCAACCGGCGCCGCCTGAAGGCCGCCTTTGGGCAGGCGGTCGTCGGCGCGATCTCCGGGCCGGTCGGCACCTATTCGGCGACGCTGCCTGAGTACGAGCGGCGGGTGCTGGGCCGCCTTGGTCTGCCGGCCGAGCCGGTCTCCACCCAGGTTGTGCCGCGGGACCGACACGCCGAGCTGCTCTACGCGATCGCCCTCTGCGGCGCCGGTTTGGAGCGGCTTGCCCTCGAGATCCGCCATCTCCAGCGAACCGAGGTGAGCGAGGCCTTCGAGCCGTTTGGCTCCGCCCAGAAGGGCTCGAGCGCGATGCCCCACAAACGAAACCCGGTGGCAAGCGAGCAGATCTGCGGCCTGGCAAGGGTGCTGCGCGCAAACGCCTCGGCTGCAATCGAGAACGTTGCCCTCTGGCACGAGCGGGACATCTCCCACTCCTCGGTGGAGCGGGTCGTGCTGCCGGACTCGACGATCCTGCTCCACTACCTCCTGGAGCGCAGCAGGTGGCTGATCGAGGGGCTTGAGCTTGACCGCGAGCGGATGGCCGCCAACCTGGAGCTTACCCACGGCGCAATCTACTCCGGTCCGCTGCTTTTGGCGCTTGTCCGGGAGGGGATGCAGCGGGACGACGCCTACCGGTTGGTTCAACGGTCCGCGCTTGAGGCCTACCGCAGCGGCAAGCCGCTTGCCGAGCTGATCGCCGCCTCCGGTGCGCTGCCGACCCAGCGGCTTGCCGAGCTGTTCGACCCCCGTTGCTACACCCGCCACGTGGGGGAAATCGTCGACCGGCTCAAGGAGGTGGAAGCGGAGCTGGCAGGCGCCGCCGGTGAGCTGTAAAGTGGCGGGCTGATGGCCGAGCTTGCAACCGTTCCCCTCTATGCCTCCGGAAAGGTAAGAGACATCTACGAGGTGCCTCCGCAGGACGGCGCCCCCCAGGGGGCGCTGCTGATGGTGGCAACCGATCGGATCTCAACCTACGACGTCGTCCACCCCACGCCGATCCCCGACAAAGGCGCCGTGCTGACGGGGATCTCCGTCTTCTGGTTTGAGCGGACCAAGGAGATCTGCCCCAACCATCTCCTCTCCTTTGCCGAGGGCGTGCCGCAGGAGGTTCGCGGCAGGGCGATCCTCGTCAAGCGGCTGGAGATGGTGCCGGTCGAGTGCGTGGTCCGCGGATACCTGACGGGATCCGGTTGGAAGGACTACCAGCGGGAGGGCAAGGTCTCGGGCGTAACCCTTCCCCCCGGACTGAGGGAGTCGGAGCAGCTGCCGGAGCCGATCTTCACCCCTTCAACGAAGGCCAAGAGCGGCCACGACGAGCCGATCACCTTCGAGCAGGCTGCGGAGCTGGTCGGCGACCGCAAGCTGATGGAGCGGATCAGGGAGCTTTCGATCGCCCTCTATCGGCTGGGCGCCGAGCACGCCAGAGCGCGCGGGGTGATCCTTGCCGACACCAAGTTCGAGTTTGGGATCGATCCCGCCAACCGGGAGCTTGGACCGGTGCTGGCCGACGAGGTGCTCACCCCCGACTCATCCCGCTACTGGCCTGCCGAGACCTACGAGGTCGGCAAGCCCCAGCCAAGCTTCGACAAGCAGTACGTACGGGACTGGGCGACCTCCACCGGTTGGGATCGACAGCCTCCTGCGCCGGCGATTCCTCCCGAGATCGTCGAGGGCACCCGCCGACGGTATCGGGAAGCCTACGAGCGGATCACCGGCGAGCCGCTTGAGGAGTGGCTGCGGCGAACCGGCGCCCAGTCGGGGTGAGCCGCAAGCGGTGGCCCGGCGGGCAAGGGTTCTGATCAGGCCGAAGCCGGGGATCCTTGATCCCCAGGGGGAGGCGGTCGAACGGGCGCTGCCGAACCTTGGCTTCGCCGGCGTCACGAACGTGCGGGTCGGCAGGTTGGTGGAGCTTGAGATCGAGGACCCGGGGCAGCTCGAGGAGATCTGCCGGCGGCTGCTCGCCAATCCGCTTGTCGAGGAGTACGAGCTCCAGCTGCTTGACGGGAACGGCTGATGCGCTTTGGCGTCGTCCGGTTTCCTGGCTCCTGCGATGAGCACGACACGGCCCGGGCGCTCGCCCAGTTTGGGGAGGTCAGGCTGCTCTGGCACACCGACCGCAACCTTGAGGGGTTGGACGGCGTCGTCCTGCCGGGGGGCTTCTCCTACGGCGACTACCTGCGGCCCGGGGCGATCGCCAGGTTTGCGCCTGTGATGGAGGCCGTTGCCGACGCTGCCAATCAGGGGATGCCGGTGCTTGGCATCTGCAACGGGTTTCAGGTCCTTTGCGAGGCCGGCCTTCTCCCCGGGGCGCTGCTGATCAACGTCAGCAGGCGGTTTCAATGCGCCGAGGTGGAGCTGGTGGTCGAGAACCGCAACCTCCCCTTCACGAAGGCCTGTCGAGCGCGGATCACGTTGGCCGCCAAACACCAAAGCGGCCGCTACTACCTGCCACCCGAGCGGCTTGCCGAGCTGGAGCGGCAGCGGAGGGTTGTCTTTCGCTACGCCTCTGGCGAGGCCTTCAACGGCTCGGTTGGCGGCGTCGCCGCCGTTGCCAACGAGCGGGGCAACGTCGTCGGGATGATGCCCCATCCCGAGCACTCGCTTGGCTTGGGAGGTCGGTCGGCCGATGGGCTGCTGATCTTCCGCTCCCTGGTGAGCGCTTTGGAGGGGAAGGGTGGCAACGGCTGAGCGACAAAGAGCCGACCTCGCCCAAGCGCTTGCCCTTGGGCTGAGCGAGGAGGAGTACCGGCGGATCTGCGCCCTCCACGGCAGGGAGCCGAACCTCCTGGAGCTTGGCGTCTACTCCCTGCTCTGGTCTGAGCACTGCGCCTACAAGCACTCCCGCCGGCTGCTTGCGCTGCTGCCCACCGAGGGGCCGAACCTGGTTGCCGGGGTTGGCGAGAACGCTGGGGTGGTGGACCTTGGCGGGGGCGTCTTTTGCGCCTTCAAGGTCGAGTCCCACAACCATCCCACCGCCGTCGAACCGTTTGAGGGGGCGGCAACCGGCGTGGGCGGGATCCTGCGGGACATCGTTGCCGTCGGGGCCAAGCCGATCGCCGTGCTCGACCTCCTGCGCTTCGGCGGGACGGACTCAAGCCGAACCCGCCACCTTCTCGACGGGACCGTCCAGGGCATCGCCCATTACGGCAACTCGGTCGGGGTGCCCACAGTTGGCGGCGAGCTTTACTTCCATCCCGGCTACGAGCAGAACTGCCTGGTGAACGTCCTTGCCGTCGGCCTGATCGAGGAAAGGCCGGCCGGCACGAGCGCCGCCCGTGGCGTTGGCAACTACCTCTACCTGCTTGGCGCGCGCACCGGCCGCGACGGGATCGGCGGCGCCTCGATCCTGGCCTCCGCGGCCCTTGGCGAGGACGAGGAGAGCAAGCGGCCATCAGTTCAGGTCTCCGACCCGTTCGAGGGGAACAAGCTGATCGACTGTCTGGCGGAGCTGCAAAGCAAGGGGCTGCTTGTGGCGATGCAGGACCTGGGGGCTGCCGGGCTGAGCTCGGCCTGCGCCGAGATGGCGGCAAAGGGCGGCGTTGGGCTTTCGATCGAGCTAGACCGGGTTCCCCTCCGGGAGCAGCTGGCCCCCTTTGAGATCATGCTCTCCGAGTCCCAGGAGCGGTTTGCGGCGATCGTCGAGCCGCAGAATGCAGCTGCTGTGGAGGCGATCTGCAGCCGCCACGAGGTGAGCGCGGCCCGCCTCGGGGAGGTAATCGAGGAGCCGTTTCTGGTGATCCGCCACTGCGGCGAGGCCGTTGGCGAGCTGCCGGTAAGCGCCCTTGTCGACGGCGCGCCTCGCTACAGGCTGAAGGTCACGCCAAGGCAGGTCCCGCCGCCTGAGGGGGAGCTTCCCTCGGGATCGGCCGAGCGGCTGCTCCTGCAGCTGCTGAGCTGGCCGAACATCGCCTCCAGGGCGCCGGTCTTCGGGCAGTACGACTGGCTTGTCCAGGGCAGGACCGTGGTTGGGCCCGCAAGCGGGGACGCCGCCCTGCTTGCTTTGCCCGACGGCCGCGGTTTGGCGGTGACCTTGGACGGACCGGGAGCGATTGCCGCCGAGGACCCTCGCGGCGGGGCCTTGGCAACGGTCCTGGAGGCGGCGGCAAACCTTGCCTGCCGGGGAGCAAGGCCGCTCGGTTTGACCAACAACCTCAACTTTGGCGATCCGGATGACCCTGCCGTGGCCTGGGAGCTGGCGGAGTCGGTGCGCGGGCTGGCGGAAGGCTGCAGGGCGCTTGGGATCCCCGTTGTCGGCGGCAACGTGTCGCTCTACAACGCCTCTCCGGCAGGGGGGATACCGCCGACGCCGGTGGTTGGCATGGTCGGCCTTGCCCAGCGGGCTCGGCCGCTTGCCCCCGGCTTTGCGAAGGAGGGGTTGACGGTGGCCTTGTTCGGCCCGTTTGCGCCAACGCTGCGCGGCAGCGAGCTGGAAGCGGTGGTTGGCAGGCGGTTGCCCGGCAGGCTCCAGCTGCCGGCGCTGCCGCGCGCTCGGGAAGCGGTTGAGGCGGTTGCCCAGCTGGTTGGGGAAGGCCGCTGCCTTGCCCACGACATCTCCCGCGGCGGGCTGCTTGTCGCCCTTGCGCTGTGCGCCTGCAGGGGCGGCGTTGGCGCAACGCTCTCTTTTGACGGCCTTGCCGAGCTGGCCGGCGGGTTGGCTGAAGGGGAGGAGGGTTGGTGGACGGTTGCCTTCGGCGAGGGACCGGTTGGTTTTGTCGTCTGGGCGCAGCGGGCGGAGCTGGAGGCGCTGAGCTGCTTCGGCCCCCTTTGGGAGCTTGGGAGCACCGGCGGCGAGGCGCTGGTCGTGGAGGGCGAAAAGATCCCGGGGTGGCTGCGGTTTGCCGTGTCGATCGAGGACCTCCGGCGAGCCTATGCGGCCCTCCACTCGCTGATCAGCTAGTAGCGCCCGTTACTGCTAGCGTTGTAGCTGCGATGGTGCCGAGCCTCCCCGCCGAGGGGCCTCGCGAGGAATGTGGGGTGTTCGGGATTTACGCCCCCGGTCACGAGGTCTCCCGGCTCTGTTACTTCGCCCTCTACGCCCTTCAACATCGCGGTCAGGAGTCCGCCGGGATCGCCGCAGCCGAGCGGGGCGGGGAGATCATCACCAGGCGGGAGCTTGGGCTGGTCAGCCAGGTGTTCAGCGAGAGCGATCTGCGCACCCTTGCCGGCGACCTGGCGATCGGTCACGTCCGCTACTCGACGACCGGCGCCAACGCGTGGGAGAACTCCCAGCCGGTTCAGCGGTTTCGCGGCGATGTCGGCGCAAACCGCGACCTGGCGCTCGGCCACAACGGGAACCTGACCAACTCGCTTGCCCTTCGCGAGCGGCTTGCCGGCCAGGGCATCGCCTTGCGCTCCTCCAGCGACTCGGAGCTGATCGCCGCCTTGTTGGCAGCGGCCCCGGCAGGCGATCTCGGGGAGGCCGCCGCGGCGGCGATGGGCGAGCTGGCGGGGGCGTTTTCCGTTGTGGCGATGGACAGGGAGCAGGTGATTGCCTTCCGCGATCCCTACGGCTTCAGGCCGCTGGTCCTGGGGAGGCTTGGCGAGGGCAAGCGGCCGGCCTGGTGCGTGGCCAGCGAGAGCTGCGCCCTGGACATCATCGGCGCCCAGCTTGTCAGGGAGATCTCGCCGGGCGAGGTGGTTGTCCTCGACGAGAACGGGGTCCGCAGCCGCCAAGCCGCTCCGCCGCGGCCGGCCTTTTGCATCTTCGAGTACATCTACTTCGCCCGCCCCGACTCGCTGATGGGGGGCAAGCGGCTGCAGGCCGTGCGGGGGCGGATGGGCGAAGAGCTGTGGCGGGAGGCGCCGGTCGAGGCCGACCTGGTGATCGCCGTGCCGGACTCCGGCAACGCCGCCGCCCGTGGCCTGGCCAGGGCGGCGGGGCTGCCTCAGGACGACGGTTTTGTGAAGAACCGGTACGTCGCCCGCACCTTTATCGAGCCCGGCGAAGAGCTCCGCCGCCGGGGCCTACGGCTGAAGTTCAACCCGATCCCGGAGGTCGTCGGCGGCAGGCGGCTTGTCGTCGTGGATGACTCGATCGTCCGGGGCAACACGACCAGGCAGATCGTCGGGATGTTGCGGGAGGCCGGCGCCCGGGAGGTCCACCTGCGGATCTCCGCCCCGCCGATCCGCCACCCCTGCTTCTACGGCATCGACATGTCCACCCGGGAGGAGATGATCGCGCACAACCGAACGGTCGATCAGGTTGCCGAGGAGTTGGGGGTCGACTCCCTTCACTACCTCTCCCTAGCGGGCCTCTACCGCGCTGTGGGGGTTTCGCCCCGCCACCACTGCGACGCCTGCTTCTCCGGCAACTATCCGCTTGCCCTGGAGGGGGAGCCGCCCCGCAAGGACGCGCTGGCGAAGCCGGCGCTTGCCAGGCTTTAGCGGAGCGGGTCCCTGGCCCCCGTTGCGTCTGTGTAGGGGCTGTTGTACGGCCGGGGGGTGATCAGCTCCCCCTTGCGACGGGTGCGCAGCGAGAGGGCCGGTCCGCCAAGCACCGCAACCAGCACCGCGACAACTCCGATCCCGCTCATTGCCACCTCCAATCTGTTCAGCTCCTCCGCTTCAAGGTTGGTGGCAGGTCGGCGATCGCTCTGTGATTGACCCCACAGTTAGCCGGTCGGCACCGGTTTGCCGCCGGCCGCCCCGGGGCGGCAGGGTTTAGGGTGTTGGCGTGGCCGCGCGGTTGGCAAAGGTTGGCGTGCTCGTCTCCGGCGAGGGGACCAACCTGCAGGCGCTGATCGACCGGCTGCACGGCCGGGAGGTGGAGATCGTCGCCGTCCTCTCAAACAAGGAGGGGGTGCGGGCGCTGCGGCGTGCCCAGGCGGCTGGAATCGAGACTGCCGTCTTCCCGCGCGCTGCCTATCCATCCCGGGAGGACCGCGACGAGCACGCCGCCGAACACCTTGCAAGCCGGGGGGTGGAGCTTGTGGTTCTGGCCGGCTACATGGAACTGCTCAGCCAGCCGTTCCTCTCCCGCTTCTGGCGTAAGACGATCAACGTCCACCCCGCGCTGCTCCCAGCCTTTCCGGGCCTCCACGCGATCGAGCAGGCGGTTGCCTACGGCGTGAAGGTGTTCGGTGTGACCGTCCACTTCGTCGACGAGGGCGTCGACACCGGCCCGGTGATCGTTCAAAAGGCGGTTGAGCTGCCCAACGCCCGCGATGTACGGGAGGTGCGGGAGGTGCTCCGCCCCCTGGAGCACGCCGCCCTCACCGAGGCGGTGCGGTTGGTTGTGCGCGGGGAAGTGACGTTTGATCCGGACAACCCGCGGCGGGTGTTGGTCGGCAGCCGCTCGCCCGCCGGCTTGGGGCGGTAGGCTTGCGGCGATGACCCAAACACAGCCCGCCGACGCGCAAGCGGGAGAGAGGCTGGAGCAGGAAGGTGGGGTTCGGGTCCGCCGGGCCCTGATCTCCGTTTCCAACAAGGAGGGGGTGGTGGAGTTCGCCCGCGGCCTGCGGGAGCTGGGTGTGGAGATCATCTCCACAGGCGGCACCGCGCAGGCGCTGTCGGCAGCCGGCATCGAGGTCCGCTCGGTCAGCGATTACACCGGCTTCCCGGAGATCATGGGCGGCCGCGTGAAGACCCTTCACCCCCGCCTCCACGGCGCCCTTCTGGCCCGCCGGGACTCAAGCGCGGACCTTGCCGACGCCAAGGCGCACGGAATCGAGCCGATCGACCTGCTCTGCGTCAACCTCTACCCCTTCGAGGAGACGGCTGCCTCCGGCGCCGGCGAACGGGAGGTGATCGAGCAGATCGACATCGGCGGGCCGACGATGATCAGGGCGGCTGCAAAGAACTTCAAGGACGTCGTCGTGGTCGTCGACCCAGCCGACTATCAGCCGGTCCTGGAGGAGTTGCGCTACTGCGGCGGGAGGCTGCCGTTTGCCACCCGCCGGCGGCTTGCCGCCCGCGCCTTTGCCTACACCGCCCGCTACGAGGGGGCGATCTACCGGTGGTTTGCCGACCTCACCTACGAGGGCTTCCCCCCGTACTGGGCAGCCTTCTACGAGAAGCGGCTCGACCTCCGTTACGGCGAGAACCCCCACCAGCGGGCCGCCTACTACGCCGAGGTGGGCGCGCCCCGCGAGCTGCTTGGCGGGGTCAACCAGCTGCACGGCAAGGAGCTTTCCTTCAACAACCTCCTCGATCTCCAGGCGGCAAGAGCGCTTGTTGAAGAGCTGGAGGCCGGAGCGCCGGGGGCGGCAAGCTGCGTGATCGTCAAGCACAACAACCCCTGCGGGGCCGCTCAGGCGGCAACCGTCCGGGAGGCCTACGAGCGGGCGCTGGCCAGCGATCCGCAAAGCGCCTTCGGCGGGATCGTTGCCGTCAGCGAGGAGGTGGACGGCCAGCTTGCCCAGGCGATGCAGGGCCTGTTCATCGAGGTGCTGCTCGCCCCCTCCTACACCCCGGAGGCGCTTGCCCTCCTCAAGGAGCGCCGCAACCTGAGGATCCTCGAGCTTGCCGGCTTCCCGCAGCGCGAGGACGGCGAGGAGGTCGACGAACGGCACGTCCTTGGCGGGGTCCTTGCGCAGACCCCCGACCTGGTTTGCGAGCGGCGGGAGGAGATGAAGGTTGTCACCAGCCGTGCCCCCGACGAGGCCCAGTGGGCGGACCTGCTGTTCGCCTGGCGGGTCTGCGTCCACGTCCGCTCCAACGCGATCGTGATCGCCCGCCGCCAGGCGACGATCGGGATCGGCGCCGGCCAGATGAGCAGGGTCGACTCGGTGAGGTTGGCGGCCGACAAGGCCCGGGTCAACCAGCCCGATCTGCTCAAGGGCAGCGTGCTCGCCTCCGATGCCTTCTTCCCCTTCGCCGACAACGTCGAGGTGGCCGCCGAAGCGGGGGTGGCGGCGATCATCCAGCCGGGCGGATCGGTGCGGGACGAGGAGGTGATCGCCGCCGCCGAGCGGGTGGGGATCGCGATGGTCTTTACCGGCACGCGCCACTTCCGTCACTAAGCGGAGGACATATCTCCGCTGCTAAAAAGGGTGTATGTCGGTTGTCGGCCAGGCCGAGCTGTTGGAGGCGGACGCGCCGGAGCGGGAATTCGCCGTCTACGTCCGCGACCTGGTCAAGCGCTACGGCGAGGTCGAAGCCGTTGCGGGGATCAGCTTCGAGGTTGGCCAAGGGGAACTGTTCGGCTTCCTTGGGCCGAACGGCGCCGGCAAGTCGACGACGATCAGCATCCTCTGCACCCTCGTTCGGCCGACCGCCGGCCTCGCCTACGTCGGCGGCCACGATGTCGTTGGCGAACGGAACGCGGTGCGCAGGCAGATCGGGCTGGTGTTTCAGGACCAGACCCTTGACGGTTATCTGACCGCGGAGCAGAACCTTCGGCTCCACGCCGAGCTCTACGGGATGGACCGCGCCCAGATTCCCGGCCGGATCGAGGAAGTGCTGAAGATGATGGAGCTTTGGGAGCGGCGCCGCTCGCTGGTCAACACCTTCTCGGGCGGGATGAGGCGCCGTCTGGAGATCGCCCGGGGCCTGCTCCACTCCCCCCGGGTCCTGTTCCTTGACGAGCCAACCGTTGGCCTCGACCCCCAGACGCGGACCTCGATCTGGGAGTACATCCGCCGGCTGGAGGCGGAGGAGGAGATCACGATCTTCCTTACAACCCACTACATGGATGAGGCCGAGTACTGCAACCGGATCGCGATCATGGACCACGGGCGGATCGTCGCCTTGGACACGCCTGACCGGCTGAAGGCCTCCGTTGGGAAGGACCGCGTCCAGCTTGCAACCGCCGACGATCGGCGGGCGATCGCCGAAATCAAGGAGCGGTTTGGCATCGAGGCGCGGCTTGCCGAAGGCAAGGTGACGCTTGCCGTCCCCCACGGCGAGCAGTTCGTGCCAAGGCTGGTCGCGGAGCTGGGGGTTGAGATCCGCTCGATCTCCGTCTCCCGTCCCTCCCTCGACGACGTCTTCATGGCCTACACCGGCCGGACGATCCGGGACACCGAGGCCTCCGCCGTGGAAGACCTGCGCCGGCGGGCGACGATGTGGGGGCGGCGATGAGCACGGCGACGGCGGGCAGGCCGGTTGCCCAGGTCGCACGGGTGCGAACCAGCCAAGGGGGTTTGCGCGCCGAGCTGCGGGCGGTGCGGATCGTCTGGTACCGGGAGCTGATCAGGTTCAGCCGCGATCGGCTGCGGATCGTCACCTCCCTTGTCCAGCCGTTCCTCTTTTTGTTCATCCTCGGCACCGGCCTCTCGACGCTCTCGGAGCACGACCGGTTCCACGTCAGCTTGAGGACCCTCTTCTACCCCGGAGTGCTCTGCATGGCGGTGATGTTCACCGCGATGTTCTCGGCCGCCTCGATCGTCTGGGACCGGGAGTTCGGCTTTCTGCGGGAGATGATGGTCGCGCCGGTGAGGCGCGCCTCCCTGGTCCTCGGCAAGTGCCTGGGCGGGGCAACGGTTGCCGGGCTGCAGGGTTTGCTCGTCCTGTTGATCGCCGGCCTTGTCTCCGTCCCCTACAACCCCCTGATGATGTTGGAGGTGTTCGCCATCCAGCTGCTGCTTGCCTTCACGATCACCGCCTTCGGCGTGATGGTTGCCGCCCGGATCAGCCAGATGCAGTCGTTTATGGCGGTCACCCAGATGGCGATCATGCCGATGTTCTTCATCTCCGGGGCGCTTTTCCCCGTCTCCGGTCTGCCGACCTGGTTGACCGTGCTCAACAGGGTCGACCCGCTCACCTACGCCGTCGATCCGATGCGGCGGGTCGTCTTCGCTCACCTCAAGCTTGGGGCCGTGGAAAGGGCGGCATTTGACGGCGGGGTGAGCTGGTGGGGCTACCACGTGCCGACCGCCGTGGAGTGCGCGGTGGTCCTTGTCCTCGGCCTGGCGATGCTCGTCGCCGGGATCGTCCAGTTCAGCCGGACCGAGTAGCTTCTTCTTCCCCTTCCGTTTCCCCTTCCCGCCTCAGGTGGCTGGGGGGCTTGTGGTGGCGAGGCGCTGGTGGAGGCTTGGGAGCCGGCTGGCGGGGGGCCGGCGGGGAGGCTTCCCGCCGCGCCTGGACAAGGGCGGCTTCAACGGTCGGCCGTTGGTTTTCGATCTGGAGCCGTTGGCGCAAAACGGGCACGGCCTGCGCCGGCTTGTGGCTTTGCTGCAAGGCCCTGCCGAGGTCGTAGAGGGCGTAGGCGTAGGTTAGGCAGTTGGGCGTTTCCGGATGCGCGCAGCGGCTTGGCGAGCCGCCGGTTGCCGCAACCGCCTCCTTGAGCTTGGCGATCGCTTCCGCGTACCGGCCTGCTTCAAGCAGCCGGTGGCCTTCTTCCTCGAGCTGGGCGGCGCTCGGTCCAGGGCTGCCTGCCTGCGTTTCGGTGGTTTGGGTTGAGCTGGTGGTGGTCCGCTGCGTCTGGGCGACGGCGCGGCTTTGCGGCCGCTGCGGTTTGGGGACCGGGAGAAGGTGGTTGACCGGCGAGGCGGCAAGCCGGCGGGCGGCGGCGGCTCGCTTCGCTGCGCCGTGCCTGGCGGCGCCGGGCAGGGCGGCTGCAAGGCCGCCGACCAGGCCGCACGCCGCGGCGCCAAGCAGGGCGCCGACCAACCGCCGGTAGCTTCGCCGCCTGCGCGGGGGCCGGGGCACCTCCAGCTCCCTCGTCTCCTCCTCGTCGCTCGGGCGATCCGCCGAGCGGTCGGCCGGCGGATCGGCCACCGCCGGCTGCGCTTGAACGGAGGGCTCGCTGAGCGGTGGTGTTCCGCCCGGCGGCAGCGCCACGCCGACCGCAACGCGGGAGCCGTTGGGCAGCACCCGTTCGTCGCGGATCAACTCGACCCCCGCCAGTTCCAGCTCGTAGCAGAGGGTGGCGGGGTTTTCGATCCCCTTTTCCCGCAGCGCCGCAAAGGTGACCGGCCCTTCTGCGGCTGCAAGGATCTCCAGCAGCCGCCGCTGCTCGACATCAAGTTCTGGGCCAACGGCCGGTTGCCGCGCCTTCTGGCCTAACCAGAGCAACGCGCACATCCCAGCTTCCTTTGTAGCGAAGCGGACGCGCCTGCCCGTCGCTTCCCAGTGCGCGGCCTGGGACTCGAACCCAGTCCGCCGGATTAAAAGTCCGGTGCTCTACCCGTTGAGCTAGCCGCGCACTGGCAGTGTGCCACAGCGGCGGCCCTACCGCCGCTCGGAGCTGGCGGCAACGGTCTCCCGCTCCCGCTCGCCACTGGCGGCAACGGCAAGCAGCTGCTCGAGGTTTGCAAGCTTGTTGCGCGGCCTGCCTTCCGGCTTGCCACGCTCCTGCTCGAACCGGTCGATTGCCTGCCAGCCGGCGTAGCTGACCACCTGGACGTTGCGCTGGGCAAGCAGCTGGGCGACGGCCTGTCCGTCCGCTGAGGGCTGCGGCAGCCTGCCGGCCGCGATGTCCTCCAGGAGCGCGTCCACCGTCTCCTGGGCGTCCTTTTTGTTTGTGCCGATCACGCCGGTTGGTCCTCGCTTGATCCAGCCGACAACGTAGAGGCCGGGATGGGTGGTGCCGGTGGCCGGGTCGAGCACCCGGCCGGCGGCGTTTGGGATCACGCCGGCGCGCTCGTCGAACGGCAGTCCCGCGATTGGGGAGCCGCGGTAGCCGATCGCCCTCACCACCAGGCCGGTGGCAAGGGTCTCGATCTGGTCTGTGGGCGCCGCCTTCAGCTGGCTGTCGGTTTGCACCAGCCGGTTGCGCACGAGGACGGCCTCCTCCACCCTGCCCCGGCCGCGCAGTTCGATTGGGGAGCGCAGAAAGGCAAAGACGATCCGCTTGTCGGCCGGGTTTGGCTGGCGGTCGGCGTAGGAGCGGAGGATCTCGACGTTGCGCTTGGCGGTGCCGGCAGGCTCCCCGGGGGTTTGGGCGAGCGCCTCCTCCAGCTCGGCGCGATCGACGACAACGGAAACCCCCTCGATCTCCCCCAGCTCCTTCAGCTCGGGGTTGGTGAAGGCGGCTTGGGCAGGTCCCCGCCTGCCGATCACCACCACCTCCCGCAGCCGGCTGGCGCGCAGAGCGGCCAAGGCATGGTCGGCGATGTCGGTGCGCGCCAGCGCCTCGACCGGGGTGACGAGGATCCGGGCGACGTCCAGGGCGACGTTTCCGTTCCCAACGACAACCGCACGCTCCACGGAGAGGTCGACCTCAAGTCGCTCGTAGTCGGGGTGGGCGTTGTACCAGGCGACGAAGTCGGTTGCCGCCAGCGAGCCCGGCAGGTCCTCGCCGGGGATCCCCAGGGCGCGGTCGCCGGGGGTGCCGACGGCAAAGATCACGGCGTGGTAGCTGGCCTGAAGCTCGGCGACGCTCAGGTCCCGGCCGATCTCGACGTTGCCGAAGAACCGAAAGCGGGGGTGTTCGGCCGTTTTCTCGTAGACGCGGGTGACGGTCTTGATCTTCGGGTGATCCGGCGCAACCCCAAACCGCACCAGCCCCCAGGGGGTTGGCAGCCGCTCGAACATGTCGACGCTCAGCTGCGCGGGACCTTCGGCAAGCAGGTGGCCGGCCGCGTAGAAGCCGGCCGGACCGGAACCAACGACCGCGATCCTGATTGTCTTTCGTTCGTCGTTCATCGATGGGCGCGGCCCGACTCGAACGGGCGACCTCCTCGGTGTAAGCGAGGCGCTCTGGCCAGCTGAGCTACGCGCCCAGGTCCGACTCCTGGAGGCAAGCAGCCGCTCTTGCGGCGATCCGCACCACGTCGCGGCTCTCGTGCAAAGCTTAGGCGGTGGTGCGGCAAAGCGGCGGGATCGCGGCGGGCAGGGATCGAAAGGGGCGGTTTGCAAGGGCGGCAACGGTCGGCCTGCTTGTGGTTGCGGCGATCGTGCTGGGAATCGGGCAGCTGGTGATCCCACCGCTTGCAGAAGAAGCCGTCCGCGAAGCGCTTCGCCCCTACGGTCCGGTGGCAAAGGTGCGGATCGAGGCGACGCCGGCGTTGACCCTTCTCTGGGGCGACGCCGAACTGGTTGAAGCCGGCTCGCCGGAACTGAACGTTCCGACCGCCCGGCTGCAAAGCCTGGCCGGCAAGGCAAGCGGCGTTGAACGGGGCAGGTTGTCGGTGGGCACGCTGCGGTTTGTCTTCTCCAGCCCCCTTTCCGGCTCCGTCACCTTCCACAACGCCACCCTGGAACGGGATGAAGGCCTGCTGCGCGCTAGCGGGACGATCTCCACCGGCGACGTCCGTCTTCAGCTCCCGGGAGGCCTGAAGGTGGTTGGCGTGCGGGCAAGCGAAGGGCTCCCCGAGCTGCTCGTTGGCGCCGAGCTTGGGCCGCTTGGCTTTGCGATCGGCGGCGTGGCCGCTGCCCAGGAAGGGAGGGTTGTCGCCCGTCCCGCCGGCCTGGGCTTCTTCGGCCGGCTGGCCGAGGTGACCCTCTACTCCTCCCCCCGGATTTACGTGGAAGCGATCGAAGCCCGGGAAGCAGGCGAAAGCGTGACCGTTCAGATCACGGCAAGGGAGCGATAGCCGCCGGCTATCGGTCCCCGTGGCTGCGGTGGGCATCCACCTAGGTGGCGGCCGGGAGCGGTTCCTGGCGCGGCGCAGGTGCGGCGCGCTCGGCAACCACCACCGGCAGGCCGTTGGGCCCGATCGTCGGCGCCTGGCGGATCGTCAGCTTGTAGTCGGATGGGACCTCGAGCCGGTAGCGCTGGAGGAGCAGGGTTGCAAGGGTTCTGATCTCAACCTCGCCGAACCGCATCCCGATGCAGGTCCGCGAGCCGCCGCCAAAGGGCACGTAGGCCCCCTTCGGCAGCTTTGCCTTGTTCTCCGGCGTGAACCGGGTTGGGATAAACCGCTCCGGCTCCGGGTAGTACTCCTCGAGATGGTGGGTGACCCAGGAGGAGTAGTTGACGTAGGCGTCGCCGGGGACCTTTACCCCTTCGAACTCAAACGGCTCGATCGAGCGGCGGGGCCCGATCCAGGCGGGCGGGTACTTCCGCAACGTCTCGGCGAGCACCATCTCCAGCTCCGGCAAGCCTTCGCCGTTTACGTCCTGCGGAGTTGGCTTGCGCAGCCCGCCCGCTCCCCGCAGCACCGCTTCCTGCTCGGCGATCAGCGGACCTTGCAGCTGCGGGTTGCGGGCAAGCTCGTAGAACATGAAGGCCATCGTCGCGGTGGTCGTGTCGTGGCCGGCGAACAGGAGGGTCATCACCTCGTCGCGGATCTGGCGATCGGTGAGGCGGTTGCCATCCTCGTCGGTGGCGTCAAGCAGCAGGCTGAGCACGTCGAGGTGGCGCTCCCCCGTCCGCCGTCGCCGCTCGATCTCGGCGTAGATCATCCGGTCGAGCTTGCGCCGCGCCCGCTGCATCCGCGCCCACGGCGTGCCGGGACCGCGCAGCATCCGTCTGATCGGCCCTTCGGAGTAGAAGGAGAGGGCTTCGGTGAAAAGCCGGGCGGCGTCGATTTCGCGGGCCGTCTCGCCGTCCGGGTCAAGGCCGAAGACGGCGCGCATCGCCACCCTGAGGGCGACGCCGCGCGTCCAGAAGAAAAAGTCAAACCGTTCCCCCGGCTTGAGCCGATCGAGCGCCCGTTCCCCCTCCTCCACGATCGTCGCGACGGAGGCTTCGATCTGCTCCCGGTGGAAGGCGGGAAGCATGATCTGGCGGGAGCGGCGATGGAACTCGCCGTCGATCGTCAGCAGGCCGTCGCCGAGCAGCCAGCCCAGCTCCCTGAAGTGGCTTTCCCGCCACTGGAAGTTCTTGGCGTTCTTGACCAGGATGTAGTGGTTGGCCGCCGGGCCGATCATCCAGACGACGTTGCCCCAGATCAGCTTGGTTGTAAAGACGGGGCCGTAGCGGTTGTAACAATCGAGCAGCAGCGGCAGCGGGTCGAGCAGCACCTGCTTGCTGCGCTTGAGGCTGAAGGAGAACTCGCCGGGGGGAAAGGGAACGGTTGCCCGGCGCTGCCTGCGGACGTCGTCGATAAGGACCTTGAGCGGGTTGGAGGTTAGTGGCGGTGGACCTTGCAGAGGCATCTCTCAGCTCCTTCGATAGCGCTCGTTATCCGGACAGCAGTAGGATAGCGAGCGTTATCACGCCTTGAAGTCGGACGAAGCGGTCGATCCCCTAAGATGGGGTGGGGACACGGTCCAGGCGCCGCCGCCTGGGCTGGCCGCGGGGGCGTAGCTCAGTCGGTTAGAGCGCCGGCCTGTCACGCCGGAGGTCGCGGGTTCAAGTCCCGTCGCTCCCGCCTGTTTGTGCTGCGCCCGGCCACTGCCGCTCGGCTGGGACGCCGCCGACCGCTTAGCGCAACGGCCGGTCGGCTTGGCGGAGGGCGAAATAGGGAGGGGAGCTGCATGGGGCTGCTTGGTCCGCCAGGAAGTCGGTCTCGCGTTTCAGCGGCTCTGCAGACCAAGAGGTTGTCGCGGCGTTACATGACCGGCGATCTGCACCGCCTTCTCCCCTGACGGCAACTGCTTGAGTGCCGCCCCGGTCGGGTTCGCTTTCCACCACGTCGCTGGAGAGGTGCTGCTGACCTACTTGCGGCGTTGGTTGCCCCGAGCCGATGTCTGGTCATCCACTGTAGCCCCCGTTAGTCCCGGCGGTGTGAGGGCATCGGCGACCTGTGGGCCTAGCCGGTCCAGGCCCGCTCAGCGGCGCTTGTGACCGTGGGGCGGCGGGGCGATCCGGAACGGGATGTTGATCCGCTGGTGCACGTTTCCGGCTGTGGTGATCACGGTGAGCAGGTAGTTGCCGCGCGGCAGGCGCACCTTGCCAAAGACAGCTGTGATCTCGATGACGTTTGTGCCTACCTTCAGTTGTCGCCTTAGGGTCGCCGGGACGCGGAGGACCTGGCAGCGTCCCTTAGCGCCCTTCCTGCACTTGCGAACCTTCAACAGCACGGCCACGTCGCGGATGCACGGCTTGCCGTGGCCCCGGGCAAGGCAGCGCTTGCCTGCGCGGTGGCCGCGCAACAGCCTGAGGAAGCCGATCTGCAGCTTGGCCGAGCGCGCTGCCTTGATGATCAGTCGGGCGCCGCCAACCTGGCGGTGGTGGCGGGTGCGGGCCGGGAGGAACCGCCTTGGCTTGAGGGACGCCGAGAGGATCAGCTTGCCGCTGCCGCTCCCCGCGGTGCTGCGGCCGCTGCCTTCCGACGGGCAGCTTGGCGTGGACACCGGGACCTGCGCCTGCAGCTGAGCGCCGTTGTGCGCTGTCATCACCACCGAGAGCGGCGGACCGGAGCACGGGTTGCCGTTTGCGGCAATCAGGGAGTTCGGTCCCTTGGGGAAGGAGATCGTGAACCGGCGGACGGGAACGTCCGGCAAGCCGGAGAAGGTCGCGCTTGAGATCCCGTTGTGGATGTCGGTTTGGCCGCGCAACATCACCGTTACGCCGTCGCCGCTGAGGATCACGTCCAGCGCCGGGAAGGCGTCGCCGTTGGCGACCAGGTACGCCGGTCCGCTGAGCGGGACGGGCAGCACCGGCGTCTGCGCTTCGGCGATCCCCACTCTGGAGGCCGCCGGGCAGTTGGCCGGGTTTTCGGTGAACACCTGGTCGGTGCAGGCCTTGGAGAGCGTCGAGAGCCTTGCGACCAGCGTCGGCGGCAGGGTCACCTGGACGGTGGCGAGGTTTGCCTCGTGTTCGGCCGGGTAGGTGATCGTGGTGGTCAGGCTTGCCCCTTCGACGTGGCTTTCGGCAACGGTTGCTTCGTCGCTGAACTTGGGGTTGAAGAGCAGGGAGTTGCAGCCGCTTGCCTGGTAGGGGAGCGTTGCGGATGCGGTGTGGCTGCCGGTGCCGAGGAGGCTTGAGGTCCCGGCAAGCGGCGAGCAGCTGGTTGGGTTGATGATGAAGCCGGGCCGTTCCATCGCCACGTGGATCGCCGTCAAGCGCAGCGGCACGCCGCCGAGGATCGTCGGCAGCGGGTTTGCCGAGACGGTGATCTGGGCGGTGAGCGGGTTCACCGCGATCCCGGCCCGCACAACGACCGTGCCGAGGTTGTAGGGGCCGGCGATTGCCGGAACGGCGATCGAGAGGCCGAACGGGTTGCCGGCGTACGGTCCGGTGAAGTAGACAGGGCCGCTAAGCGTGAGCGGGCTTGGACCGGCGCCCACTGCAACGGTTGCCGTTCCAACCCTGGTTTCTGCGGGGCAGGTGCCCGCGTTTGCTTGAGCTTCCGGACAGAGCGGCAGGTTTGCGACCTCGCCGATCAGCCCTTCGGGCAGGGTTACCGAGAGCTGTTCGATGTGGGCTTCCCCATCGGCCGTTGAGAAGGAGGCGGTTAGGTTGGTGAACGCACCTGCCTGCGCGGTGTTCGCTTCAAGCTGGCCATGCGGCGCAAACGGCTGGCTGGAGGGGCAGGGTTCGCCCTTTTCGTTGCCGGTGATCGTGATCGTCGCGGTCGGGCCCGCCTTGACGCCGTTGACCCCTTCGAAGTTGGTGGTCGTTTCGTCCTTCCCGCAGCTTTCCGGGGTTGCCAGAAGCGCCCGCGGCCCGCTGCGCAGCGAGAGGTGGAAGCCGCTGACCGGAATCGGCGGGACCTTGGCGAAGCGGAAGGCAAGGCGGCCGGTGGTCGGGTTGACCACCACTTCGCCGTGGAGCTTCACCCCCAGTTCAACTTCGCTTGACTGGGCGAAGACGAAGACGTGATACTCCTTGCCCGACTGCGGTTCGGAGCTTTCCGGGCTTGCCACATAGACCTTGCCGGACAGGGGGGAGGCAAGCAGCGGGGTTTCGATCTTCACCGAGCCGACTTCCGAGCCGGCGGGGCAGGCGGGGGGCTTGTTTGGTTCGGCGGCGTTGAACTGGCTTGCCTGGCAGCCTTCAAGGCCCTGAGCGCCCGCCGGGTTGAGGGTCAACCCTTCGGGCAGGGAAAGGCTTGCCTGCTGGATCGCCGCCGATCCGCTTGCAAGCCCGATGCCCACTTCAAGGCCAAGCGGGGAGTCGATCGGCGCCTGGCCCGGGGAGAAGCTGAGGCTTGGGGCAAACGGGATCCCTTCGCAGCCGGAGAAGCTCTCCTTCACCGAGATCGGCGAGCTTGCCCCGGCCGTCGAGATCACTTCGCCGCCGAAGGAACCTTCCCGGCAGCTGGTCGGGTTGACCAGGAAGCCGCTTTGGTTGACTTCAACCAGCACTTCCCGCAGCCGCAGCGGCACGCCGCCGACGATCTGGGGAAGCGGCGCGGTCTTGACGGTCACCTGGCCGGTTTCGGTGTTGACGAAGATCGCCGCACGGGCGACGACGTTGCCGAGGTGATATGGCCCAACTTCGGCTGGAACCACCACCGAGAGGCCAAGCGGCGCCCCTTCGAAGGGACCGGTCAGATAGACGGTGCCGCCCAGGCCAAGCGGTTCTGAGCCTGCCCCGGCCTTCACCGCCACGGTCCCGATCTTGCTTTCGGCAGGGCAGCTTCCCTGGGAGGCGGCCGGTTCTTCGCAGCGCTTGACCTTGCTTAGGTTTGCAAGCAGGCCGGGCGGGAAGGAGAGGTTCAGCCTGCCAAGCAGCCCTTCGCCGTCGTTGCGGGTGAGCTGGATCTTCAGGGAGGTTCCCTTGCCGGCTTCGGTGGAGCTGAGGGAGACCGTCTTGCCCGGCGCAAACGGCTGGCTGGAGGGGCAGGGTTCGCCCTTTTCGTTGCCGGTGATCGTGATCGTCGCGGTCGGGCCCGCCTTGACGCCGTTGACCCCTTCGAAGTTGGTGGTCGTTTCGTCCTTCCCGCAGCTTTCCGGGGTTGCCAGAAGCGCCCGCGGCCCGCTGCGCAGCGAGAGGTGGAAGCCGCTGACCGGAATCGGCGGGACCTTGGCGAAGCGGAAGGCAAGGCGGCCGGTGGTCGGGTTGACCACCACTTCGCCGTGGAGCTTCACCCCCAGTTCAACTTCGCTTGACTGGGCGAAGACGAAGACGTGATACTCCTTGCCCGACTGCGGTTCGGAGCTTTCCGGGCTTGCCACATAGACCTTGCCGGACAGGGGGGAGGCAAGCAGCGGGGTTTCGATCTTCACCGAGCCGACTTCCGAGCCGGCGGGGCAGGCGGGGGGCTTGTTTGGTTCGGCGGCGTTGAACTGGCTTGCCTGGCAGCCTTCAAGGCCCTGAGCGCCCGCCGGGTTGAGGGTCAACCCTTCGGGCAGGGAAAGGCTTGCCTGCTGGATCGCCGCCGATCCGCTTGCAAGCCCGATGCCCACTTCAAGGCCAAGCGGGGAGTCGATCGGCGCCTGGCCCGGGGAGAAGCTGAGGCTTGGGGCAAACGGGATCCCTTCGCAGCCGGAGAAGCTCTCCTTCACCGAGATCGGCGAGCTTGCCCCGGCCGTCGAGATCACTTCGCCGCCGAAGGAACCTTCCCGGCAGCTGGTCGGGTTGACCAGGAAGCCGCTTTGGTTGACTTCAACCAGCACTTCCCGCAGCCGCAGCGGCACGCCGCCGACGATCTGGGGAAGCGGCGCGGTCTTGACGGTCACCTGGCCGGTTTCGGTGTTGACGAAGATCGCCGCACGGGCGACGACGTTGCCGAGGTGATATGGCCCAACTTCGGCTGGAACCACCACCGAGAGGCCAAGCGGCGCCCCTTCGAAGGGACCGGTCAGATAGACGGTGCCGCCCAGGCCAAGCGGTTCTGAGCCTGCCCCGGCCTTCACCGCCACGGTCCCGATCTTGCTTTCGGCAGGGCAGCTTCCCTGGGAGGCGGCCGGTTCTTCGCAGCGCTTGACCTTGCTTAGGTTTGCAAGCAGGCCGGGCGGGAAGGAGAGGTTCAGCCTGCCAAGCAGCCCTTCGCCGTCGTTGCGGGTGAGCTGGATCTTCAGGGAGGTTCCCTTGCCGGCTTCGGTGGAGCTGAGGGAGACCGTCTTGCCCGGCGCAAACGGCTGGCTGGAGGGGCAGGGGGCGGGCGTAAAGGAGGAGGAGGGCGTGGCCGGCGGGTTGCCGGAGTACGGATAGAGCTCCGTGGTCAGCGTGGCCGTTGCGCAGCCAAGCGGATTTGCAAACAGCGGATGCGGGCTTTTGTTGAAGCGGAGGGTGAGGGTGGAGAAGGGGAGCTGGGGAAGCCCTTCAAAGGTGGTTACCAGCTGGCCATTGGCGGTGTTGGCGGCGACGTGGCCGATCTCCCGTACCGCGACGCCAAGGTTGTTCTTCACGAACAGCAGCAGCCGGTACATTTCCCCGGACGGGGGTTCGTTGCTGCGCTGTTCGCCCAGGTAGAGGTAACCCTTCAGCTGTTCTTCCAGGACGGGGCTGACGATTTCGGCTTCCCCGACGACCGACTTGGCGGGGCAGGCGACCGACTGTCCGCCTTCGGCGTTGAACTGAGCTTCGCTGCAGGTTTCAAGGCCAAGCGCGGCGGGCGGGTTCAGGGTCAGTTCCTGGGGGAGGGTGACAACCGCCTTCTTCAGGTTTGCGGTGGCAAGCTTGCCGTCTTCAAGGTTTTGAGGGACTTCCAGCTTGACCGTCGGCTGGTCGGTTTCATCGGGCGTGGTGGTTGAGGGAGTGAGGGTGATGTTGGGCGCAAACGGAACCGCTTCGCAGCCCGTGGCGCCCACCGGAGTGGTGAAGCTTGTCTGTTCGGAGGCGTGGCTTTCGTAGGTCCTGAGGTATAGGTAGGTGGTTTGCTTACCTTCGCAGGCCGTGGGCAGGGTCACAAACGCCTGCTCCCCGGTTGCACCGTTGTGTTTGGCCGGTTCCCCCCAGAACTCAAGCTTCGAGAGCCGCAGCTTGCTTCCCGCTTCGTTTGAAACTCCGCTGATCGTGAAGTACTCGCCGTAGTCGCCCGGCCGTTCCACCGGTTCCTTGATCGGGTAGTAGCGGACGCCGGCGATCAGGTTTGTGCGCACTGTGGTGACGATCAGCAATGCGTTGATCGTCACTTCAAAGGAGAACTCGGCCGGTGCGCCGCTCGGTGGCTTCATGTTGTAGACGTAGCCTTTGGCGCCAAGTTCACCGAGCAACGTGCTCACCTTCACTTCGGCTTCGCCGACCCGGGAGCTAGGCGAGCATTTGCTTTCCAGGGTGGTGCCGGTCGCTTCGCACTTGGGCGTGGCCTGCGGGTTGACGGAAAGACCCGGAGGCAGATCGACGCGGATGTATTCGGTCGCCGGGTAGGAGCCGGTGTTGACCGTGAAGTAGGTGAAGGCGATGTTCGGGTGGGAGGCCGCAGCCGTGTCGTATTCCGATTCAGGGGGGTTTGGGATCGTCCCGGACCCGTTCAACACCCCGGCCTGAAATTTTTCGATCAGCCCGGCGTGGGCTGAGGCGGCAAGCGGGCCAAAGGCTGCCGCGAGACCGATCAGGCAGGCGGCGGCCCTTGCTGCCCACCGACGTCCGGTCGGGCTTGACACCATCCGTGGTTCTCCTTCCTGCTTTGGGACAAGCTCATTTGACGGGCAGCCGGGCTGTCTGTCCTGCCAGACCCCTAGCTTTGCGAACCCGCCTTGCGGCGGGGGTGCCTTTATCCGTGTTTTGCCGTTGACTTAAATCGGCAAATGGCAAGCACTATGTTAGGCCCTTGAAACCGCGGAAGCGCGGGATCGACGGATTGACAGCCACCGCCAAACGCCGCCGTCGGCCTTCTCAACGGATAGGTTTTGGGGGTGCCAGCGGAGCAGGGAAACGGTGGACGCCTGAAGCTGCCCGCGCTTGCCGCCCCGGCCCGAGCGGAGGCGTTGGCGGCGCGGTTGCAAAGGCTGCTTGCGGACCCCTGGGCGCCGTTGCTTGCGCTGGCGGCGATCCTGATCCTTGCCTTGGGAGCGCGGCTGATCGATCTCAACGAGCCCTGCGCCAGTCCATGCAAAACCCCTAACTCCCACACCCTGATCTTCGACGAGGCTTACTACGTCAACGCCGCCAGGGTGATCGACCACATCAACCCACCGCCCGGCGCCCCCTACCACAACGCCCCGTTCGGCAAGGACCCCAACGCCGAGCACCCCCAGCTGGCAAAGCTGATCATCGCCGGGGCGATCAAGGCCTTCGGCAACGGGCCGTTTGCCTGGCGGATCGGCTCGATTGTGTTCTCACTGATCGCCCTCGTCGCCCTCTACTGGCTGGTGCGCAGCGCCGGCGGCTCGCCGTGGCTTGGGGTGGGGACGGTTGGCGTGGCGGCTTTGGACAACCTCCTTCTGGTCTCAAGTCGGATCGGGACGCTCGACATCTACGCCCTTGCCCTGATGATCCCGGCGATGGCCCTCTATTTGCGGGGCCGCTTCCTGCTCGCCGGCATCGCGCTGGGGGTGGCGATGTGCATGAAGGAAGAGGCGATCTACCTGCTCGCGGTGTTTGCCGCCTACGAGCTGCTGGGCGCGCTCCGAGAGTGGTGGTCAACGGGCAGCCCGGCCGGCTGGTCGACAAGCCACCTCAAGCCGTTTGGCCTTGCCTTTGCCTCCACCGCCGTGACCTTCTTTGGGCTTCTCTGGATCCTGGACGTGCTGGTGCCCGCCTACGACACCGGCACCCACACCGAATACGCCGGCAACCCGTTCGCCCATTTCGCGCACATGGTCCACTACGCCACCCTCCTGAAGGCCGAACCGAACAAGCCGGGGATCTCCTCCACGCCCTGGGAGTGGCTGCTCAACGAGAAGGTGATCCCCTACGCCAAGACCGTGGTCAACACGACGGTCGGGAGCAAGATCGTGGCAAGCAAACCGATCTACCTGTTTCTGGGGGAGCTGAACCCGTTCATCATCTTCCTGGCGATCCCGGCCCTGTTCTGGTGCATTGCCCGCTGGTGGCGGACCGGCGAGCGGCTTTGCCTGCTCGGGGCGGCCTGGTTTGCCGGAACCTTCCTGCCGGCTGTGCTCGAGAGCGAACTGTTCGACCGGGTCGCCTACATCTACTACATGCTCGTCGTCGCCCCCGCGCTCTACATCATGCTTGCCAGAGTCTTCGGCAGCAGGCGGATGTCCAAGGCAGCAACGGTTGGCTGGGCGATCATGCTGCTCTACGGCTTCGTCGACCTCTACCCGATCCGCAACCTTCTCTAAAGGCCAGATGGGCTCCGGTAAACTTTGGGTCGACGGCCGAGAGGCCGGGTGCGCCCGTAGCTCAGCTGGATAGAGCGTCGGTCTACGGAACCGAAGGTCGGGAGTTCGAATCTCTCCGGGCGCGCTAGGCGGTTGGGGTAGGGGCGGTTAGACTGCCCCTTTGCAGCGATGGAAGCCCCGTTTCGCCAGCAGCAATCGGCGGAGGGCAGCGTCCCGCTGTGGAGCGTGCCGCTTCTTGGCGCCGTCGTCGCCGACTGCGCGCTTGCCTTCGCCAGCGGTCCGTCCGTCGCCCGGGTCGGCGCAGCGCTCCTTGTGGCAGTTGCCGTATCTCTTGCCGTGCTCTACGCCCTTGCCTCAAGGCAGCGGAGGGCTGCCGAGGAGGAAGGCCACCTGCTTTGCCCTGCGGGGGGTAGAGGAGAGGCCGATCCGCGCAAGCGCTCTCCTTGGCCGCAAGCTGCTGATCTACGGCCTTGGCGGCCTGATCGCCTCGTCCGTGGGGATCAAGCTGATCGACCTGGTCGTCCACAACCTGATCCGGGCTTGACGCCGCTGGGCAAGCGGGGGAACTGAACCGCTCTGTTACCCTGCCCGCGGTGCGAGTCGGCCTCAACCTCATGTACCTCGTGGAGGGGGAGAACGGCGGCATGGAGGTGACGGCGAGAGAGCTTCTCCGAGTGCTGTCTGAGGTTGCACCCGGTCTCTCATATTGGGCGTTCATCAACCGCGAGCTGGCCGCTGCGCTGCGGCGGGGGAGGGTTAGGTTTCCGGAGGGGATCGCGCCGATCGAGGTTCCGGCGCGCGGACGGTTCAGGCCCTCATGGCTTTTCGCCGAGCAGACAATCCTCCCTTTGCTTGCGCGGCGCATGGGGATCCGGCTGCTGCACAGCCTTGGCTCCACCTCGCCGGCCTGGGGACCTTACGCAAGGGTTGTGACGATTCACGACGTGATTCACGCCCGCTTCCCGGGCGCCTTTCGGCCGCTCAGCAGGTGGGCGCTTCAAGGGCTGCTGTTCACCGCCGCCCACCGCGCCCAACGGGTGATCACCGTTTCAAACTGGAGCAAACGGGACATCGTCGAGGTGTTGCGGGTCGAGCCGCAGAAGGTGGAGGTGGTCTACCCCGGTGCCGCGCCGCCCAGGCCGGCCGATCAGCAAGCGATCGCTCGGATCGAGCGGCTGCTTGATCGGCGGGGCCGAAGGTTGATCTTCACGCCGGCTGCCGACCGCCCCCATAAAAACCTGCGGCGGCTGGTTGAGGCGCTGCTTGTTTTCAACCCGGAGAGCAGACCGCTGCTGGCGATCACCGGCGCCACCCGCACCCATGGCGCCAGCCTTTGGCGCTACGTCGAGCAGCTTGGCCTCCAGGACGACGTCAAGCTGCTTGGCTGGCTAAGCGATGTCGAGCTGGAGGCGGTTTGGAGCGTTGCCGATGCCTTGGTCTTCCCCTCGCTTTACGAGGGGTTTGGGCTCCCGGTGATCGAGGCGATGGCCCGCTCCGTCCCCGTTGCCTGCTCACGGGCCACCGCCCTGCCGGAGGCTGCCGGCGAGGCCGCATTGCTTTTTGACGGCGAGGAGCCACGGGAGATCGCCGCGGCGATCGACCGTATCCTCAGCGACGAGGCGCTGCGCAAGCGGTTGATCACGGTCGGCCAGCGGAGGGCGGCCGAGTTCAGTTGGCGAAGAACTGCCGAGCAGACCGTCGCCGTCTACGCCCGGGCGCTTGGCTTCTCCGAGCCGCCGGCGGCATGGTTTAGCCCCACGCGCGCCGCGGCTGGAGGGGTGCGGTGAGCGGAGGTCGCCGTTCGGCCGGCGGCCCGTTGCCGCAGCGGATCGGCATCAACGCCGTCTTCGTCGAGCCGCGGTCCGGCGGGATCCTCCGCTACCTCGAACTGCTGCTGGCCGAGCTGGTCGACCTCGCCGCCGGGAGCAGGCTGATCCTCTTCACAGGGCCGGTTGGCAGCGACTACCTCCGGGGACTGCCTTGGGCCGAGCGGGTGGAGATCGTCAACCTCCGCTTGCTCGTGGGTGCCGGGCTACGCCTGGCAACCCAGCTCCTTTTGCTTGGCAGGGTGGCCAGCCGGCGGGTGGACCTCCTCTACAGTCCCGCCTTGACCGGGCCGATCGCCTGCCCTGTACCCCACGTCCTGACCGTTCCAGACGTCAGCTGGCTGGTGCTGCCAAACCACCCCGATCGGCTCACTCAGCGCCTCTGGAAGATCGCGGTGCCGGCCGTTGCGCGCAGGGCCGATCGGATCGTTGTTTACACCGCCGCCGCCGGTGAGGCTTGCGCACGGCTGCTGCGGATCGACCCTGCTCGGATCGACGTTGTCCCGCTTGCCGGCACCCTCCCCGCCCCTGCGCGGGAGGGCAGCGGTCAGGATCCTGTCTCCCTTGCGAGGCGGCTTGGCCTGGATAACAGCATGGTGGTCCTTTGCGTTGCCGCAAAGCGACCTCAAAAAAACCTCGCCAGGCTCCTCGAAGCGTTTGCAGCCGTTGTGCAGGCGGTGCCCCAGGCGAAGCTGGTTCTTGCCGGTCCGCCAAGCGACTACGAAGGTGAGCTGCGCGAGCTGGCACGGGAGCTGGGCTTGGCTGAGCGGGTTGCATTTCTGGGTTTTGTCCCCGAGGAGGAGCTGGTTGGCCTCTATCGGCTTGCGGACTGCTTTGTCCTCCCCTCGCTGAGCGAGGGCTTTGGCCTGCCTGTGCTGGAGGCGATGAGCGCCGGGACGCCGGTTTGCTGCTCGGACCTACCCGTTCTCAGGGAGGTTGGTGGGGAGGCGGCGCTTTACTTCGATCCCCTAAACGGCGAGGAGATCGCCGAGGCGTTGAAGTCGCTGTTGAGCAACCGCGACCTTGCAAACCGGCTGGCGGCTGCAGGGCAAAGCCGCGCCAACCGCTTCTCCTGGCGGCAAACGGCGGAACTGACCCTTGAGGTTTTCGCGCGGGCCCGGCGGCAGGCGCAAAGGGCTTAGGCCCCGCCCGCTCCCCTCCTGATCAGCGCGCGGCGGACGACGGCCCGGCCGCCGCCCCGGGGCAGGTAGCGGATCACCACCCGCACGATCCCTTTGCGTGCCACAAGAGCCCGGTTGACCCGCAGGCGGATTAGCTGACTGCCTGAGGACACCGAATGGCGGCCGATCCCTCCAGGCAGCAGCTTGACCGTCAACCGCCCCGGCTTGGGGGCGTAGAGACGGACGCGCAGGATCCCTCGATGGAGACCCATTCCCAGCAACCTGAAGCCCTGCAGGCGGTTCGCGGAGCGGTGGACCGTTGCCCCGCATCCCGCCACCGAGATCGGGACCTCCTCTTCGAGCTTGCGGCCGTTTTGGGCGACCGCAACGACGTCAAGCTTGAGCGCAAGGGGGCTGCGCGTTGCCAGGCGGACGCGCTTGCGCCGGGAGACGAGCCGGCGCACGACGCGCCCGTGGCTGCGGACCTTGACCCGTCTGCGCACAACCCGCACGACCGTCCGATAGGTGGTCTGGAAGCAGAGGCTTCCGTTTGCGGACAGCAGCGAGTTCCTGCCCATCGGGAAGTCGGCCGTGAAGGTTGTAAACGGCGCGTCTGGCAGGGAGGGGAAGGTAGATGAGGTGATGCCGTCGTGGATCCGGGTGTGACCGTCAAGGGTGAGGTTGATCCTGTCGCCGGAGAGGAGGAAGACCAGGTCTGGGAATTCGTCGCCGCGCGCGACAAGATAGGCGGTTCCCTTGAGCGGTTCCGGCAGCAGCGGAGTTGAAACCGCCACCGTTCCAACCCGGGAGCCGGCATCGCAGTTGGCCGGGTTGGCGTTGAACACCTGCTCGGTGCAGGCCTGGTTGAGCGTGGAGAGCCTGGATGGCAGCTGCGGAGGCAGGACAACGGTCATTTCCTTGATGTTTGCGTTGCCGGACTGGGGCGCAACGGTCAAGGACAGTTCCGCCCCTTCAAGGCGGCTGGTGTGGGCGGAGCTTGAGGCGCTGATTTTCGGCGCGAAGGGGAGGTTCTGGCAGCCCGAGATCGCCAGCGGCGAGCTGGTTGCGGCGCTGAGCTGTTCGGTTGGCGGCAGCGCAAGCACCCCCGCTGCAACGGTGTTCGTTGAAAGCGGGCTGCAGCTTGTCGGGTTGACCATGAATTCGGGGCGGTTGACGGTCACCTCGATCTGGCGCAGCCGGATCGGCACCCCGCCGACGATCGTCGGCAGCGCGCCGGGGTTGCCTTGGGGCACCGTGGTCACCGTCACCTGGGTGGTTTCGGGGTTCACCGAGAGGGAGGCGAGGGTGACGATCCTGCCGAAGTTGTAGGGGCCGACGTGTTCGGCCGGCAACACAAAGGCAAGGCCGTAGGGGGCGCCATCGATCGGTCCGGTCAGGTAAACGGCGCCCGGTTCTTCACCTGGCACCGGGATCGTGAGGGGCTGACCGCCGGCCCCCACCTCGGTGGAGACGGTGCCGATCTGGCTTTGCGGCGGGCAGCTAAGCGACAGCGCTTGCGCTTCGCTGCATTGGGCAGGTGCGCCGAGATGGGCGAGCAGGCCCTCCGGGAGGTGGACGGTCAGCTGGGTTGGGTACGGTTCGGCATCGGACCTTTCCAGGTGGAAGGTGAAGGTTGAGCTTGCCCCTGCCTGGCTAGGTTCGACGACGGTCTGCTGCCCCGGCGAGAAGGGGGGCGGGCTCTGGCAGCCGGTTGGCGCAAACGGCCGCTTTGCGGAGGCAACCGGCGGCTTGATCGCCGGCGGCGTGCCTTCGCCGTAGGGAACAAAAGTCGATTCCGTTGGCGCCTGGTTGCACGTCAGCGGGTTGGCAAGGACGCTTTTCGCCTTTGGTTCAAGTCGGAGCGTGGCTTCGCCGAAGGGAAGCTGGGGAACTTCGACGTAGGCGGTCAGGCGGCCGGTTTGGGGGTTGGCCGCCACCCTGGCGATCAGCCTGACCGTCACCCCGTACCGCGCCGATTCGGCGGACAGGAAGACCCTGTAGCGGTCGCCTGAGGTTGGGTCTTCCGAAAGCGGAGCGCCAACGAAGGCTGGACCGCGGAGCGAGCCCGGCGGGAGGTCGGGGGTTTCGATTACAAAGGTGCCGATTTGCGAGGCGGGAGGGCAGCTGATCGGCGCTGAACCGCCTACGCCGTTGCCCGGTTCGGTGATCGGGATCGTCCCCTGGGGGTCGGGCGCGACCCCAAACTGCTTTTCGGTGCAGGCAACCAGGCCGTTGGCTGAGGAGGGGTTGATCGTCAGCCCTTCCGGCAGCTGGATTTCAACGTGGTGGACGTCGGCCGAGTCGGTTTCGTTTGCCGTGGCGTTCTGGGGCAGCTTGAGCGCCACCGCTGCTCCATCCGGCTCGCCGGGCCCTGGGCCGCTTTCGGAGTTGGCCGGTCCGGCGATCGCTTCGGAGAGCGGCGCAAACGGATCCTGACCGCAGAAGGAGACGCCGATCGGCGTGTGGGTGAAGGCGTTGACCACCTTGCCGCCGTAGGATTCAAGCTGGAGGTGGGAGATCGCGGTCTTTCCGCATTCGCTTGGCATCGTCAAAAAGCCGCTGCCAACCCGGTTGCCGAAGAAGATCAAGGTGGACCTGATCGGTTCGGCGGTTTCGTGCGGCAGGTTGTTGAGTTCAAACCACTCGTGGTAGTCGCCGGTGCGCAGGCCAACCGCTTCAAGTTCCGGTTCGCGGTGGTCGCTGAGGTGGCCATGCAGCAGGATGTTTTCGTTGATCACGCCGGCAACGCTCACGTGGATCCCGAACTCCAGCGGCAGTCCCGGTTCCTGGACAAGGCTGTAGACGGTGCCGCCGACTTCGGTGTCGGTCAAGCCGCCGACGGCGGCCTTGATCTTAACTTCCCCCACTTGGGTTGATTCCGGACATTCGTTCTTGTTGAACTTTTCAACCGGACACTGGGGGACGGTGGTGGGGTTGGCTGCCAGGCCGGGCGGGACGTCGACGCGGGCCCGCTTTGCCGGTTCAACGGGCTTTTCACCGAGCAGCACCGGCGTCGTTGTGACTTCAAAGCCGGTTATTCCGTAGGGGGGGTGGCCGGAGGCGACAACGTAGGCTTCTTCGGGGTGTTCTTCAACCGACTTGTAGGTGCAGGCTGCCGTCACGCAGGTTCCTGCTTCGAACCCCTTGATCCCAAATTCTTCGGCGGCCTGGGCGGCGGAAGGCAGGGCGAGGGTCGCGAGGAGCAAGGCTGAGGCCGCAGCCGTTGCGCTTGCTGCGGTCAGCCAAGCTTGGCATCCATGCCGTCCGTCGCCCATCACAGCAACCCTCCTTTGACTATGTGACCCGAGTTACAGCTTCACGGATAGCGGCAGCTATCCGCCCCGAAATACGTAATCCGTCCGGATTTGGATCAGCCGGCTACAGCCTCGAGCGGGACGTCCTTGGTGAGCAGGGCGGAGTACCGGCCGCCACGGGCCGCCAGCTCCTCGTGCGTGCCGGCTTCGCAGATCCGGCCCTGCGCGAGCACCACGATCAGGTCGGCATCCCGAATCGTCGAAAGGCGGTGGGCGATCACGATCGTCGTCCTGCCCTGCGCAAGGCGGTCGAGCTCCCGCTGGAGGTCGGCCTCGGTGCGGGTGTCCAGAGAGCTTGTCGCCTCGTCGAGGATCAGGATCGGCGGGTTGCGGAGGATCGTCCTTGCAATTGCGATCCGCTGCTTCTCCCCGCCGGAGAACCTGTAGCCACGCTCGCCGACGACCGTGTTGTAGCCGTCCGGAAGCCGCGCGATCAGGTCGTGGATCCTCGCTGCCTTTGCAGCCTCTTCAAGTTCCTGCTCGCTTGCCTGGGACTTGGCGAACCGGAGGTTCTCCTTGACCGATGCGTGCAGAAGGTAGGTCTCCTGCGAGACGACGCCGACGCAGTCGGCGAGATCGCGCAGCGACAGCTGCCGGATGTCGATCCCGTCGATCGTGATCCTCCCTCGCTGGGGGTCGTAGAGGCGGGCAAGGAGGTAGCCAAGCGTCGTTTTCCCCGACCCGGTCTCGCCGACGATCGCAAGCTTCCAGCCCGGACGGGCCTCAAGGTTGATTTCCCGGACCGTCCAGTTCTCGGCGGAGGGATAACGGAACCAAACGTCCTCAAAGCGAACCAGTCCAACCACCTTTCCTGGTGGCAACCGCACCGGCTGCTTCGGTTCCTCGATTTCAACGGGGAGATCCAGGTACTCGAAGATCCGGTCGAAGATCGCAAGGGAGGAGGTGACTTCAGGTCCCACGTTCAGCAGCTGCTGGGCGGGGAAGAGGAGCCGCGTCTGCAGCGTGGTGAAGGCGACAACGGTGCCGACGGAGACCGCTCCGCCGAGAAAGCGCTGGCCGGCGAGCCAGTAGATGATCGCCGGCTGGATCGCAAAGGTCAGCTGGATGGAGGCCATCAACCATCTGCCAGCCATCCGCGAGCGGACCTCCAGATCGGCAATTCGATCCGATTCGGCTGTAAAGCGCTCCGCCAGCTCCTCGCCCCTGCCAAGCGTCTTGCCCAGCAGGATGCCGGAGATCGAGAGGGACTCGGAGACAAGCGCCGAGAGGTCGGCAAGAGCCCGCTGCTGCTGCGCGGTGATTGCCTTCCGGATGTTGCCGACCCGTCTGGTGAGGTAGACGAACAGCGGCAGCAGGCAGAGGGAGATCGTCGCCAGCTGCCAGTCCAGGAGGTACATCGCCACGACGCTTGCCGTGACGGTCGTGGCGTTCTGGGCAACCGTCGTGGCGGTCTGGGTGACGACGTTGTCAAGGCTGCCGATGTCGTTGGCGATCCGCGACTGGATCTCGCCTGTCCGGGTCCTCGTGAAGAAGGCCAGGGACATCCGCTGAAGGTGGCGATAGACGGCGGCGCGCAGATCGTGCATCACCCGCTGGCCGACCGTTGTCGAGACGTAGGTTTGCCAGACGGAGAAGATCGAGGTGGCCACCGCGACCCCGATCATCGCGCCAACCAGCTCCGTCAATAAGGTGGTGCGGTGGTGGATGATCCCTTGGTCGAGGGTTTCCCGCAGCAGGAACGGGTTTGCCATCGAAAGCAGGGAGGAGCAGGTGATCAGCACCACTACAAAGGCAAGCCGCCAGCGGTAGGGCTTAAAGAGCGCAAGGATCCGCGGCCAATCGCGCTGGCGGTTTGGGTCGAGAAGAGGCGGGGGGTCCTTTTGCGGCTTGGTCAGCGCTCGCCATCCGCCGCTGCCGCCCGCACCTGACATCGCGCCAAGACCGGTGCGCATCAGAGCGACAAAACCCCCGGGCTTGCTGCGCCTGTCAACCTCACATAGGGAAGGTTAGATTGACCGCCGGGTCTCCGCCGAGGCTGGTTTTGCGATCAGCCGGCGCCGTGGTTGGCTGCCTCGTCCGCTTGCCGGGCGGCAAGCGCTACGGACAGCTGCTCGCGCGTGGTGCCGGCGGCGGCCAGGAGGCGGTCGAAAGCAGAGCCATAGTACTCGGCCACAGCGGCAAGCAGGTCGGCCGTCGTCAGCTCGTCGGCTTGGCGGGCGGCGCAGCGGGCTTGGGCTAAAGCACAAACGGCGGCGACGGTTTGCTCAGCCGTCGGCCGAGCCCGATCAGGCGAGCCGCCGGGGACCTCAAGCTCTGGTTGCTCGGTCAAACCAAGTTCGGCCAGGACGGCTCCTGCCGCTCCATGGCCGCCAAGCAGACGCAACCACCGCTGCACCTCGCCAAGCCTGTCGACCGCAAAGGGCAGAGCGGTCGTTGCCAGGCCAACGACAAGGGCGGCCTCCTGGGTGAGCGGTCGCTCGTTCATGCCCTCCGAGCAAGAGCCGGTCGGCCGCCGAGCTCGAAGGTCAACCGAACCTCTGTGCAGCCTCGCCGCGTCGAGCGAACCTGCATGCGCTTCGCCAGCCTACGCATCACGGAGAGGCCGAGCCGCAGGCCGGCGACCGGGCTTGCAGCCGACATCCCCTGGCCGCTGTCAATCACTAGCACCTGAAGCCCGAGCCTTCCCCTTCTTCTCCGGCACGCTTCGAGGCGGAGCGTGAAGGGACCCGTTCCCTCGGGATAAGCGTGGGCGATTACGTTTGCGCATGCCTCGCTGACCGCAAGGGCAACGTCCTCCCGCTCCCCTTCGCTTGCGCCAACCAGCTCAAGCAGGGATCTGACGAGCGCTCTCGTTTGGGCAAGCACCTGCGGCTGGGCCTCCACGCGGAACGCCAGCACGGCGGTGGTGTCAGCCTCCGCCTTTTGCTCCTCGCCCTGGCCAATTGGCGGATTCTTGACGGTCGGTTTTTGGCGTACCGTCGGGAGGATCACGCGGCGATCTCTCCGTCGTGAGCCGATGCGAAGACGGCTGCCGAGGGCGGCGGCTCCGGCGCCACAACCACCTGCGGCCGACCGGGCTCCGGCCAGGAAACCCGCAGCAGGGCCACGGCGCCGTTCCCACACAGAGCGCTGACCCGACGCAGCGCCAACCCCGTTCGCTCGCAGTCAAGACCAAGACCGGTGAGGAACAAAGCCGGTCGGGCCGACCCAGCCACCTCGGCGTCGGCGGCAAGTTCCTCGACGAGCAGGGTGGCTGGATCACCGCCTCGGTCGGGGTCCCCCGGAAGCTTCAGGAGGCAGGCGCTCATGTCGTCCCGCTGGCGGCTGCCGGCGGCAAGCTCCGCAAGCAGGGCCCCGGCGCTCAGGGCGCCGGTCTGGCGGGCGAGCGCCGCAGCAAGTTGCTCGCCGGGCTGGCCCGCCTGCTCCATGGCCGCATCGATCACCCCGTCGGTGAAGAAGCAGACCGTCGAGCCGGCACGAAGCTCGAGGACGGTCTGGCGCAGCCCCGTGCGCAGGCCGCTGCCAAGCGGCGGTGAGGCGGCAACCGGTTCCCGGCAGGCGGCTTGACCGCACACCAAAGGCTCCGGGTGTCCCGCTGCGGCGTAGGTAAGCGTGAGTCGCTCCGGGTCGACAACGGCCAGCAAGGCGGTTGCAAGGTTCCCGTCAAGCTGCGGCTCCAGGGCGGTTGCCGCCGCGGCAAGCGCCTGGCGAGGGGAAAGACCGGCGCTCAGGTAAGTCCGCAGGGTGAAGTGGAGGAGGGCGGTTTTTGGAAGGGCTTCCTCGCCATGCCCGTTTACATCGCCAACGACCACCCCGACCTTTCCGCCCTCAAGCGGGAAGCAGTCGCAGAAATCGCCGCCGGCTGCAGGTCCATGGGCCGACTGAAAGGCGATTGAAACCTCGACGCCGTTGATCGACTCCCCGCTGGCCGGCAGGAGCGCGGCTTGAAGGGCTGCAACGGCTTCGGCCAGTTCCTCCCGCTGACGTTCGATCCGACGGGCCTCAAGCCTTGCAAGCGCCGAGCGGAGCAGAAGCAGCAGCGCAAGGGCGCACAGCAGGGCGATAAGCCAGCGAGCCGGCGTCGGCACCTGCTCGACGATCCGCTGCAGCGGCGGCAGGACGGCAGTCGAGCTGCCGCGAGCCGCCTTGCCTCCCCGGCGAGACTCAGCTGCGGGAGCGCGGCTTTCCGCGTTTGTGCGCTCCAGGAGTTTGCTGGCCTGCTCCGGCGTCGTCCCCCGGCGGTTTGGATGGGATGAGCTAGCACCCCCCCCACCTGCTTGGCTGACCCCTGCCGCGGTTGAGGATCTCGGTTTTTCCGTCCGTCCGCCCGCCGGTTGTGGTGGCGCCTGGGGCGTGGGGGCGGGCTGCGCTGGAGCGGAGGCCGAGGGTTGGGGAGCCGAAGGCGCCCTGTTGACCGTGGTGGATGGAGCGCCCTGTTCTTGTACGCGGGCGGGCGGCGGGCTTTGCGATGGCTGCTGGGGTGATCCCTGCGCGGGCAGCGAGACGGGGCTTGGCGGGGGTGGCTGGTTTGCCTGGACGATCGGGCTTGACGCCGTGACGGAGGCGGCTGTCGAGCCACCTCCCACGGAGGCGCCAAGTTGGACAACCGGCGGCGCTTCGACGTGGACGGCAAGCAGCGGCGGAGGTTCGCTTGTCGCCGTTGCGGTTGTGGCCGTTGTGGTCTGTTGACCACCGCCAAGGCCAAGCCCGATGGCGACGCCGATGCCCAAGACCTTTGCCCCGATCGACAGCCCCATCGTGCGACTACCTCCGTGTACCGTCCTCCAACGCCGTGCGGGCGGCGTCCACCGACGGCATGATCATAAAGGCGCTGTCAAGTCCGGCGATTTCGATCGTCCGCAACACCCGCCCACTAACGCAGGCAAGCGCCAGGCTATGGCCCGGCGGGAGGCGATGGACGAACCCGACAAGGACGCTCAAAGCGGTGGAGTCGATGAACCCAACCTTGTCGAGGTTGACGACCAGGTTTGCGTAGCCGTGCTGGAGGGCGTCGTGGAGGCGCCACTTGAGTTGCGGCGCCGTAGCCAGATCGAGTTCTCCGGCAACTGCCAGCTCAACCGTGGCCTTGGAGAGCTCTTGAGCTGAGATCTGGACCGTGCCAGCGGCTGGGACGGCGCCGTCGGAGGGGGCGTCATCCATCGCTGGCTCCTGTCGAGGCGGGAAGAGGGACAAGGCAAACGACCGGCTTGGGCTTGGGCGGTCCGCTACCGCGTCTTTGTCTCGGCTGCAAAAAGCGTTGCAATAAACGACTGGCACACGGGTAGTACATCCGTTGAGAGAGCGCGAGGGAGCTAGGGAGCAACGAGGGCTCGAGCGTCCACCCCGGCCTTGCTGTCGTTTGGCGAGCAGATCAGGCGATAGGCGGATGGATCGAAACGCCGAGCGCGCCGCCGGAAAGCGACGGTGGAGTGGGGCCAGATCGAGGAGTTCCGGCCATTTGCATCGACATACCAGCTGGAACAGCTTCCCTGCTCCCAAACCGTTCCCGCAAAGTCGGCCTGGACGGCACGGTTGTAGTTGAAGTAGGCCTCAGGGTCGACCTCGAAGCCGACCGCCCCCGCCGATTCAACGTGGTCAAGCAGGGCGAGGAGGTGCTCGATCTGCGCCTCGACCATCACCAGGATCGAGTTGTGGCCGAGGTTGGTGTTTGGACCGTAAAGGAAGTAAAGGGAGGGGAAGCCGGGGACGGTGGCCCCTAGGTACGCAGCTGGGCTGCCGGCCCAAAACTCGGCCAGGTTTCGGTTCTCCCTGCCGTAGATGAGGCGCGCAATTGGGATCTCGGTGGCGCGAAAGCCTGTGGCGAGGATCACCACGTCCACGGGGTAGCCCTCCTCGGATCCGTCCCGTTCGGTGATCACCCGATTCTCGTCAAAGCGAGCGATCGGGTCGGTGACGAGCGTGACGTTCGATTTGGTCAGCGCCGGGTAGTAGGTGTCGGATAGCAACACCCGCTTGCAGCCGATTGGAAAGGTGGGGGTGAGCGCCTTCCGCAGCTGGGGGTCCCGAACCTGGCGCTCAAGGTGCCGGCGCGCAACCCACTCGACGGCTTTTGCCAGACGGCGATCAAGCAGGGCGAGGACGAGCAGCTCAAGGGTCCAGTAGACGGCTTCCCGCACCGCCTTGCGCGCCGGGGGAAAAGCGCCAAGGGCGGCGCGCAGCCAGGCCGGAATCGGGCGGTTGTGCAACGGCAGCACCCAGCCGGGGGTCCGCTGGAAGACGTAGAGCCTCTCGACGCAAGGCTGGATTTTGGGGATCAGCTGAATCGCCGAGGCGCCGGTGCCGACAACCGCGACCCGTCGGCCGTCGAGGCGGACGTCGTCCCTCCAGCGCGCCGAGTGGAAGATCGCCCCGTTGAACCGGTCGATCCCCTCGATATCGGGAATCCGCGGATCGCTGAGCGGTCCCGGCGCGGCGATGAAATAGCGCGCCGAAAGCTCCTGACCGCCGGCCCGGATCAGCCACCGCCGCTCCTCCTCGAGGTAGCGCGCCTCTTCCAGGGGCGAGCCGAACGCGACCTTGGAAAGGAGCCCTTCTTGTTTTGCAAGCTCGCGGAGGTAGCGGTGGATCTCCGGTTGAGGGGCGTAGTGGCGGGTCCAGGAGCTGGTCGGGGCGAAGGAGAGGGAGTAGAGGTGGGAGGGGACATCGCAGGCGCAACCGGGGTAGCGATTGTCACGCCACGTTCCCCCGACGTCATCTCCCCGCTCGATCAACACCAGGTCGTTCCTGCCGCTGCGCTGCAGGCGGATTGCCGCCGCCAGGCCGGAAAAACCAGCGCCCAGGATCGCGAACTGGTGGTCCCGCCGCGCTTGCATAACGATCGCTATCTGCAAGCTTATCAGCCGATCTGTACCCTCGCCGGCGTGAAGGCGGTGATCCTTGCCGGCGGCGCCGGCTCTCGGTTGGCCGAGGAGACGGCGCTCAAACCAAAGCCGATGGTTGAGATCGGCGGACAGCCGATCCTCTGGCACATCATGCGGATCTACGCCGCCCAAGGGGTCGACGAGTTTGTGATCTGCGCTGGTTACAAGGGCTACGTGATCAAGGAGTACTTCGCCAACTACCACCTCCACGCAAGCGACGTGACGTTCGACCTGCGCACCGGTAAGACGGAGATCCATCGGAACGGAGGCGAGCCGTGGCGGGTGACGGTGGTCGATACCGGCGAGCACACCCAGACCGGTGGGCGGCTGAAGCGGGTGCTCCCTTATCTGGGGCAGGAGGAGTTCTTCTTCACCTACGGCGATGGGGTGGCCGATATCGACCTGGGCGCGTTGCTCCGTTTCCATCGCAGCCACGGGCGGGTGGCCACCGTCACCGCCGTCCAGCCTCGGGGGCGGTACGGGGCGATGGAGTTGGATGGCGACCTGGTGCGCTCCTTCAGGGAGAAGCCGCGGGGAGACGGCGGGTGGGTGAACGGCGGCTTCTTCGTGCTTGGACCGCGCATCGACAACTACCTGGACGGCGATCACACGGTCTTTGAGGCGGAGCCGCTTGAGCGGCTGGCGCGAGATGGACAGCTTGCCTGCTACAGGCATAACGGCTTCTGGGCGGCGATGGACACCGTGCGGGACCGCAACTACCTCGAGGCGCTTTGGCAGTCCGGAGAGGCGCCCTGGAAGGTGTGGTGAAAGTGGGCGGTTGCGCGCCAAGCGCCGATTTCTGGCAAGGCAGAAGGGTGCTGGTCACGGGGCACACCGGGTTCAAGGGAGGGTGGTTAGCCCTCACGCTGAGGATGCTTGGCGCGGACGTGGTTGGTTTTGGGCTGCCGGCGGGGCAGGGTCCCTCCTTTTATAGGGCAGCGGGGGTTGGCAAGGAGATCGAGGAGCGGTTCGGGGACGTTCGAGACGCTGCTGTTGTCAGGCGCACGTTGGTTGAGGTTCGTCCGCAGACCGTTTTTCATCTTGCCGCCCAGCCGCTTGTCCTCCAAGGCTACGAGCGGCCCCACGAAACGTTTGCTGTAAACGTGCTTGGCGTTGTCAACGTCCTCGATGCCGCAGCGCTGGCCGGGGCTGAGGCGGTCGTGGTCGTGACGTCCGACAAGTGCTACCGGCCCAGGAAGGATCGGCCGCATCGCGAGGACGATCCGCTTGGTGGTCATGATCCGTATGCCGCCTCAAAGGCTGCAGCAGAGCTGGCCGTCGAGGGCTATCGAGCCGTCTTCCGGACTCGCGGCGGGCCAAGGCTTGCGACCGCTCGGGCCGGCAACGTGATCGGCGGCGGCGATTTCACGGAGACGAGGTTGGTGCCCGATCTGATTCTTGCCGCCCATCAAGGGAGAACGGTGCAGCTACGCAGGCCGGAGGCGGTGCGGCCGTGGCAGCACGTTCTCTGTCCGGTGCTCGGCTACATCCTGCTCGCCGAACGGCTTGCGGAATCGGAGGCATTTGAAGGGGGATGGAACTTCGGTCCACGCCGCTCCGAAGCTGCAGCGGTTGGCGAGATCGTCGACCTCGTCCAGCAGCTTCTGCCAAGCCCGGTTGCAGTTGAGGTGTCACCCGTGGACGAGCCGGAGGACGGCTACCTTGCCCTCGACAGCGGGAAGGCGGAAGCCTTGTTGGGCTGGCAAGCGCCGTTGCGCTTGCGAGAGGGCCTCAAGTTGACGGTCGAGTGGTATCGGGACTACTTCGCCGGATTGGAGATGTCGTCCAAAACGGCAGAGCAGATCGAGGAGGTGGTGGCGACCGGCGGCGGTGACCACACGGCTCAGGGATTCGGTCCGCCGCTGCCGGCTGCCGGTTGACGGGCAGCCGCCGCAACCTCCGCGAGCAGGTCGTCGAAGGCCTTGACGGCCCGCTCCCAGGTGAAGCGGCTTGCCGCCTCCCGCCTTCCCTCGCTCCCAAGTCTCCTTGCCAGCTCATCATCGCGCAGCACCATTGCGATTGCAGCGGCAAATGCCTGCGGGTCCCTTGGAACGAGAATGCCTGTGCGACCGTTGTCGACCGTCTCCAGGAAACCGCCTTCGGCCACCGCAACGACCGGTCTGCCGCAAGCCATTGCCTCGAGCGGCACCAGGCCGAACGGCTCCCTGATCTGTGCACAAGCGATGACAGCGGCCCGTCGATAGGCATCAAGCAGCTTCTCAAGCGGCACCCGACAGCGGACCGTCAGCTGCACGCCGCGCTCTTCGGCAAGCCTCCTAAGAGGCTGATCCTCGTCTCCGCGATCGCCGATGACAACCACCGCAGGCCTTGGCTGCTCGATCAGGGAAACGGCTTCGACCACCAGCTGGTGACCCTTCACGGGTGCAAGGGCGCCTACAGAAAGCACGTAGTTCTCTGCGGAGGCATCCGGCCCGGGAGAAAAGAGCTGACTGTCGACCCCAAGGGGCACCACATCGGCTTGAACTCCGTAGATCCTCTCCAGCTCCGTCGCCGTGAAGCGGGAGTGGGTGACCACCCGATCCGCCTCGCCCAGAAACCTCCGGTCGAGAAAACGAGCCAACCGTTGTGAAGGCAGTGCGCGCCTACGGAGCAGCCAGCCGATCGGTCCGGGCTGCGTGTAGAAAAGCTCGGCCGGCTCGTAAGCAACGCGCAGGGGCTCGGGGGCGTAGTACAGAGAGGGGGTCCGCAGGTATGGGAGAAAGGGGGGTGCCTCGGTCAGTTGGCTGGCAAAACAGAAGGCGGCGTCAAACCCACCGCGATCGACCTCGGCTGCAAGCCGCTTGCCGGCACGGGGATAGGCAAGCAGCTTTCTCATCCCGCTGAGCGGGCCGCTTGCGCCGGGAGGCGGGATCAGGACCTCAGACAAATGATCGATTCCGGCAAAGCTATGCGCCGATGAGTCGAACGTAAAAAGAGTGGGCTGATGGGCGGTTCTCGTTAGCCACTCGGCGAGAACCCTAATCGCACCTCCAGTTGGCAGGTGGTGGGCAACGGCTACGCGCACCGTAAACTGAGCATACCAATCTCAACATGGCTGGTAGCCATGCATCGGTCATTGGCGAACGCTATGCTTCCCCCATGGCCCGCAAGTGCGCTCTAATTACTGGTATTACCGGTCAGGATGGCTCCTATCTGGCGGAACTGCTGCTGGAAAAGGGATACGAGGTACATGGGATCGTAAGACGTGCGTCAACCGAGCGGTTTGAGCGCATCGACCATCTTCGCGACCGCCTGATCCTCCATCAGGCCGACCTGTTGGATCAAAGCTCGCTTGTCGCTGCTTTGCGAGAGGCGCGGCCAACCGAGGTTTACAACCTTGCCGCGATGTCGTTTGTAGCGGCCTCATGGAAGCAGCCGACGTTGACGGCGGAGTTCACTGCGGTCGGGGTAACACGCCTGCTCGACGCCGTAAGGGAAGTTTGCCCTGAAGCGCGGTTTTATCAGGCATCCTCTAGCGAGATGTTCGGCAAGGTACGGGAGGTACCGCAGAACGAGCAGACGCCTTTCTATCCTCGCTCGCCTTACGGCGTTGCGAAGGTGTACGGTCACTTCATCACAATCAATTACAGAGAGTCGTACGGCTTGCATGCGACAAGCGGCATCCTCTTTAATCACGAGAGTCCACGCCGGGGCTTGGAGTTCGTCACCCGCAAGATCACGTATCACGCGGCCGCGATCAAGCTAGGGCTTACAGACAAGATCCATCTCGGCAACCTCGATGCGGAACGGGATTGGGGCTACGCCCGCGACTACGTGGAAGCGATGTGGCTGATGCTCCAGCAGGAGGTTGCCGACGATTACGTGATAGCGACTGGCAAGTCCCATTCCGTGCGGGAATGCTTGGAGATCGCTTTCGAACATGCAGGCCTCAAGGTAAGCGATCATCTGGTCATCGACGATGCGCTCAAGCGCCCGGCAGAGGTGGATCACCTGGTTGGGGATTACTCGAAGGCGAAGCGGCAGCTTGGCTGGGAGCCGAAGACCTCTTTCGAGGAGCTGATCAGGATGATGGTTGAGGCCGACTTTCGTCTGCTCCGCGAGCGGCGGGCGCAGCTCGGCAGGTCCAGCTATCCTGGCGATGCGGCGTTCCGCGTGTAGCCGAGCGTCTTGACTGCGCAAAAGGCGACACGGACGGCCCTTATCACCGGCTTGTCGGGGCAGGATGGCTCGTACCTTGCTGAGCAGCTGCTTGAGGCCGGGTACAAGGTTTGGGGGGCGATCAGGCGGGGTGGCTCGTTAGGCAACGCGAGGCACTTAGAGGGCGAGGTTGAGGTGTGCGAGCTCGATCTCGTGGGGGGCGATCTGGTGAGCCTAGTGGCCAAGGTGAAGCCGGACCATCTCTACCATCTGGCTGCTCCGTCGTTTGTACCGGTTTCCTGGGATCAGCCTGCGCAGACTGTGATCGCGGTTGCAGGTGCGACCGCGTCGCTGCTAGAGGGTGTGCGGGACCATTCTCGCCAGACACGCGTGTTTCTGGCTAGCTCGAGCGCGATCTTCGGTCGGGAACCGTTTGACTCCCCACAGGACGAGGAGACGCCGGCGCGGCCGGCCAGCCCTTATGGCGCGGCAAAGTTTTGCGCCCAGGCGATCGCCCAGGCGTTGCGGAGGAACTTTGGGCTTTTCGTATCTTGCGGGATTCTCTATAACCACGAGTCTGAGCGCCGCCCAGAGCAATTTGTCACAAGAAAGATCACCCGGGGAGCGGTGCGCATAAAGCTCGGTCTTGCAGACCGCCTAGCACTTGGCGATCTGGACGCCGTGCGGGACTGGTCGTATGCCCCCGACGTCGTTCGGGGAATGCGGCTGGCGTTGGAGGCGAGCGCACCGCGCGATTACATCTTTGCCAGCGGTGAGGGCCATACGGTCAGGGAGTTTGCCGAGCTGGCCTTTGGTCGGTTGGGCCTGGATCCCTACCGCTATCTAAGAGTTGACGCAAGGCTGCGCCGGGGACTTGAGCGCAAGCCGCTCATCGGCAACCCCGCTCGCGCCGAACGAGAGCTGCGCTGGCAGAGGACCGTTGATTTCAAGGAGTTGGTGGCGAAGATGGTGGATGCCGATCTAGCCGAGCTCGGTCAGTCGGCCGAAGGCGATGGTGCGGCTGGCGCTGGCGAACAACGCAAATCGCAGGACGGCTGAACCGATCAGCTAACGAGCCGGCTTGCCCAGTCCGGCAAGGCGGCGGTGAGCTCAGGTGGCAGAAGCTTGAGGGCCTTCACGCACAGCAGCGCTGCGCCGCAACCCGCAGCCAATCTGACGATTGAGTCAACCTGTCCTCCGACTAGCGCGGCGACGGCGATTGCCGCTACCGCTCCAGCTGACTTGAGCAACGTTTTTGGCGTGAAGCCGATCCGCAGACCCCGGCGGAGCAGAAGAGCGAGGGAAAGGGATCCGACAAGGAGCTCGGATAGGGCCAGGGCGAGAGCTGCGCCGATTGCGCCCAGCGCGCTGGCCAACAGAGAGCTGAGCAGGAGGTTGACTGCGACCGCGCAGCCATTGATTGCAAGGATCGACCGGTGCCCGCGGAGGGCGAGCAGCATGTATTGGCTGCTTGCGCCCACGAAAGAAGCAGCAAGGCCCGCACCGAGAAGCTCTAGGCTCTCAACGCTCGGCGCGTAGGAGTGCCCGGTGATCACGTAGACCGCTAGCGGCGCGCCGGCGAAAACAAGCGCTGCAGCAAGGCCACCGGCGATCAAGGCGGTCTCGATGATCCGCCGCCCCGCGCCTTGAAACCTTTCCACGTCTCCGGCGGCGGACCGGGCAAGCAGGGGAAAGAGGGCGCTCGACGCCATCAGCGGAACGCCGATCAGCACTTCCATGACTCGAAAAGCCGTACCGAAGTAGCCGGTTTGTCGCGGCGTTGCGACCAACGAGCAGACGATCAGCGTCGACCGGAGATAGAAGACGGAGATTGCAGATGCCGCAGCAAACGGTGCGGCATCGCGGAGCAGGCGCCACCAGTACCGGTCGCCCAAACGTGGGCGAACCAGTTGCGCTCCGCCGGCGAAAGCGACCGCGGTTGCAGCAAGAGCGCCGGGGACGCCAATGGCGAAAAATGGCACGAGGCCGGCACCTGCGGCAATCAATCCGCCGATCGCCGCCAGTTGGACGGCCTGGCGGACGATTTCCGCCGCCGCAATTTGCCCTTGTCGCAGCTGGGCCTGGAGGGGTACCGTCAGCGCTTCGAAGTAAGTGCTGGCAAGCAAGCCGAGGCCAAGTAGACCGATGCCGGCGAACCGGTTGGTTCCGTAGCCGACAATGACACCGAAAAGCGCCGCTCCAGCGGTGCCAAGAAGTGCAGCGACAAGCCGTGTTCCAAGCAACTGGCCTTGTAGCAGCTTGCGGCGAGCTGGTGGTTGCGTCGCCCATTCCCGGACGCTAATCGCTGTCATCCCTAGCTCCGTAAGTCCCGCGGCTACGGTGATCAGCGAGCCGATCGTGACGTAGACCCCGTAGCGGACGACACCGAGATGACGAAACAGTAACGGCGCGCTGATCGCCGAAAGGGACATCACCAGCAAGTAGCTGCCGGCCCGGATCAGGCCAGCCCTGACCGCGCTTCGACCAGCGGCAGGTGCATCGAGGATTGCAAGTTCTCCGTCCGCCTCGCTGGGGGCGTGCCGTACCGGTTGAGATTGCGGCCTTTCCGGTCGTTCCAATGTTGCGTCAGTGGGTTAGCCTTCGTCCCTTCATGCGCCGCAGCGGTGAACTCCAGCATTCCAGCCTCGCCAGCAGGCTCGGCCCCGCTAAATGGAGCTCGCGGCCAGCCGAGCCCTCCCGTTTGGAAGGGGGGCAGCTTGATGAAGAACGTATACTCCTGCCGCGTGTCAGATGGAAGCGCACGGCCCGATATCTCAATTATCGTTGTCAACCATAAGAGCGCCGATCTTACGAGACGGGCCCTGGCGGCTGCGCGCACTGCAGCGGGCGACCTCTCCCTCGAGGAGATCGTTGTGGACGCGGGTCTCGCTCCGGCCGAAGTAGAGGCGCTGAAAAGCGGCTGTTCCCACGCGAACCTGGTCCTGCTCCGCCGTGCCCATGGTTTTGCCAGTGGCTGTAACGAGGGAGTCAATGTGGCTAATGGCCGTTTTGTTCTGCTGCTGAATCCAGATGCGTTCGCCCGAGGCGAAGCCGTTAAACGGTTGTTTGAGGTGGTCGACAGTGACGCGCGGATTGGCGTAGCTGCGCCAATCATGCTTGACGAGCGGGGACAACCGCAATCTTATTTTCACCGCCGCGTTCCAGATCTCCTTACGCTCTTCTTCGATTTGTGTTTGCCTTGGTCGATGCTTGCTGCTGGAAGGTCATTAGATCCGCTCCACGTCCCGCGGAGGCTCAACCGAGGCGTCCGCGACATCGCGCATGCCACCTGGGCTGTTTTGCTCGTAAGGCGCGAGGCAATCGAAAGCAGCGGTTTACTCGCCGACGGTTTTTTCCTTTATTTCGAGGAGACCGAGTGGCAGGCGAGGATCGCACGGGCAGGCTGGCGGATCGTTGGCGTAGCCGACGCCGCCTTCGTCCATCTCGGCGGCGGCAGCTCCGAGGGACACCCCTTTGAATCTCGGCACTATTACAACAGCATCTGTAGGTATTACAGTGATCCTCTAGCTGCGCTTGCGGTTGCCGAGGTTGGAATCGCGATCTCCTTATCCTGCGTGGCGCTAGCGTGGTTGGTCGGTTTCAAGCGGAGTCGAGCAACGCAACTATGGAGGCGCTATGCGCGAGCTCACAGGTTGGTATCGATGAACATCAGGCGGTTGCTGAGCGGGGTCTGCGTCTCGGCCTACAGGAACGCTGCCGTGGCAGGATCCAATGGGTAGCTGGTGGGGCGAGGGACAACTCCCTCTTGCGGTTTGGCGCGCTGAAGGGAGTTGCCTACCGCTGGCCAATGCCCGATCCGTACATCGGAACTCGGTTACCATCTACAAACAGTGCGCGTCGGATTGAACCTCGTCTATCTGAAGCCGGGGGAGACCGGTGGGATGGAGGTGGTGGCGCGGGAGTTGCTTCCGGAACTGGCATCGGTTGCTCCCGGGCTAGAGTTCACCGCTTTCTTGTCAAGAGAGGGTTATCGCGCCGTTGCCAGCGGTGGCCTCAGGTTGCCGGCCAGCTTCCGGGTGGTTGAGCTGCCGGTCCCGGCGCGAAATCGGTTTGCTCAGGTCTCTGGCGAACAGATTCTTCTCCCACTGTTTGCAGAGCGAGGCGGTGTCGACCTGATCCACAGCCTCGCCTCCACTGCGCCGCGCATCTGCCGGATTCCTCAGGTTGTGACGGTCCACGATCTGATCTACGCCCGCTTTCCGCAAGCCCACAGGAGGGTTATGGCGGCCGGACTTGCTGTGCTTGTGCCGGCAGCCGTTCGTGCAGCAGAGGTAATCACCGTTCCCTCAGAGGCGACGAAGCAGGATGTGGTTGCGGAGTTTGGTATTGGAGAGGAGCGCATTGTCGTTACACCCTGGGGGACGCGGATCGGACTTAGACCGGGGCCCGATGCCGTGGCTGAGGTGCGCAGCCGGCTCAGGATTCCAGATCAGCGGGTGGTTCTTGCCCTTTCGGCACGAAGACCGCACAAAAATATCGAGGGCCTGCTTGAGGCAATTGCTCGGATCGACGCTCGGCGAAGGCCAACGGTGCTTCTGCCGGGATACAGAACGTGGCGGGATTCGGCGCTTGAGCGCCTGGCTGAAGAGCTAGGTATCGACGACCGCGTCAGGTTCTTGCCCTGGCTCGACGATCGGGAGCTGGAGGCGCTCTGGTGCTGTGCTGATTGTTTCGTTCATCCAGCCTTCTACGAGGGATTTGGACTGCCGGTCCTTGAGGCGATGGCCCGCGGCGTGCCGGTGGCATGCTCAAACATCCCCTCCTTACTTGAGATCGCTGGAGATGCTGCCATCCTCTTCAACCCGCGGGACATAGACGAGATGTCAGGAAGGATTGAGGAACTGGTTTGGAACGAGCAGCTGCAACGTGACCTGAGAGCTAAGGGGTTGGAAAGGGCGCAGTCCTTCAGCTGGCAACGCGCGGCACTGCTAACAGTCCGCGCCTATGCCCTCGCGCTTGGCCATCCCGCACCACCGGAGAGCTGGCTTGTCGGCCGGCCAAAGTTGCGGGAGGGTAGTGTTGGTGCCCGTGGTTCGACTGTTTGATACCCACTCCCAGCTTGCTCCGCTTAGAGAGGAGCTTGCGAGGGCGATGAGGGAGGTGCTGGACAGCGGTCGCTACATCCTTGGAGCTAACGTCGAAGCGTTCGAGCAGGAGTTTGCCCACTACCTCGGCGTGCGGCACGCTGTCGGCGTGGCTAACGGCACCGACGCGCTCACCCTTGCGCTGAGGGCGCTTGGCGTGGGAGAGGGCGATGATGTAGTTGTGCCATCGTTTACGTTCTACGCAACTGCGGAGGCGGTTGTTCCAACTGGGGCGCGCCCGGTCTTTTGCGACGTAGAGCCGGATACGTGCTGTGTCAGTGCGGACACGGTGCGCGCGGCACTTACCTCACGTACCAAGGCGGTTATAGCAGTTCATCTATTTGGCAACGTCGCACCGGTCAAGGAAATACAGGAACTGGGTGTTCCTGTTATAGAGGACGCTGCGCAAGCCGCTGGCAGCTTTGGGCCGGAAGGCAAAGCCGGCGCGCTTGGAGAGATAGCCACGTTTAGTTTTTTCCCCTCAAAAAACCTGCCATGCCTTGGAGATGGCGGTGCAGTGACTACAAACAATAGTGAGCTTGCTGAGAGAGTAAGGATCTTGCGCTCGCATGGCTCTCTGGATAAGAGAGTGCATGTTGACATCGGCTATAACTCCCGCTTGGACGAGCTTCAGGCTGCCGTGCTGCGCGTGCTGCTCCCTGAATTGAATCGGTGGTGCGATGCCCGCCGAGAGGTAGGTCGACTTTACGAAGGTTGCGGCGTGGGTGAGTTTGTTCGTCTACCGCTGGCAGTGGAGGGGGCATGTCCCGCCTGGCATCTCTATGTGGTGAAGACTGACAAGGCTGAAGCATTGCGAGAGGCACTGGCTTTGGCCGGCGTCGAAAGCAGGGGTTACTATCGGGTACCGATTCATCGCCAGCCTGGGTTTGTGCGCTTTGCGCCGGACCGGCCGCTACCGGCGACCGACGAGCTTGCTGCAACTAATCTGGCGTTGCCGATGGCGCCAACATACGGCGAGCACGAGATCGAGGCGGTCGCTGGGGCCGTCAAATCTTTCTTCCTGGAAGGCCCCAGATCGGCAAGAAGCTGATTCCGCGGTGAGCAGATTGACTATGGGCCCAGTGCTCCGGTTGGCGAGCGGCCGGCGGTGGAGTGGATATCCTGACGTCAGCACTGCCAATGGCAGCCGGTAGTCCGAAAGCCCAAGAGCTGCAGCAGCCTCTGGCAAGCGACGAGACTCCTCTGGTCTCCGTTGTAATTCCCTGTCTGAACGAGGCGGAGAACATCGAGTGGTGTGTCCGCAAGGCCTGGGAGGCCTTGGAGGCGATGGGGCTTCATCCCGCCGACGATCGATCGTCGTCGGGTGCGTCGGCGGAGGTCATCGTGGTAGACAACGGCTCCGAAGACGGCTCCGGGATGCTCGCGGAACGGGCGGGCGCGCGGGTGATTTGCGAGCCGCGGCGAGGCTATGGACGAGCCTACCGCACCGGCTTTGCACAGGTGCGGGGTCGCTACATCGTGATGGCGGATGCCGACCGTACGTACGACTTCGGCGACATCCCGCGCTTCCTCGAGAAGCTCGAGGCCGGGGCGGACGTTGTCATCGGCGACCGGATGAGCGACATCCGGCCAGGAGCGATGCCGTGGCTGCACCGGTACGTCGGCAACCCGTTGCTGACCGGTCTTTTGAACCTTTTCTTCAAAACTGGGGTCCGCGATGCCCACTGTGGCATGCGGGCATTGCGGACGAGCGTTCTGCCCAGGCTCGCGCTGCGTGCCGATGGGATGGAGTTCGCGTCGGAGATGGTGGTCCGTGCGGCCAAGGAGAAGCTGCGGATCGATGAGCTGCCGATTACCTACCACCCAAGGGGAGGTCAATCGAAGCTCTCAACATTTCGTGACGGCTGGCGCCACCTTCGCTACCTGCTCCTGCACAGCCCGACTCATCTGTTCATCGTTCCCGGCGCGCTGATGGCGGCTATTGGGATAGCGGGCGCATCGGTCGTTGGCGCCGGCGCGGATGTTCTCGGCAGGCAGTGGGACATGCACGCATTGATTGCAGCATGCCTGCTGATCGTCGTTGGTGTCCAGGTGATGGCGCTGGGGGTTTGCGCCCATGCCTACAGCACTTATTTCCTAGGCGACAAGGAGCGTTGGTTCGACTGGGCTCGGGCGCACATTCGGCTGGAGCATGGCTTGGGGTTTGGAGCGCTACTCGTGGCCAGCGGGGTGGCGATCGTTGCATACATCGTCGTAACGTGGGCGGAAGCAGGCTTTGGATCCCTCGCAGAGGAAAAGTTGGCGCTGGTTGCCGCCACCGCGATAATCGTTGGCATCCAGGTGATCTTTTCGTCGTTCCTGGTGAGCGTGATCGGGCTGGCACGCGGCCGGCGGTGAGTCAGCCATAGCCAGGCGCAACGGATGGCCTCAGCGGAATAGACGGTGGCGTCAAGCGATCGCCGCGCAGAGGGCCGTTCTCGGCTATTTGCTGGGCACGCTGTCAGCTGTTCACATCCGGGTTTTGGATCCTCGCCATTGCCGACCGGCTGTCGACGAAAGCCGGAGTCCACGCTTTGCAACCGGGCGCAGTTGGCGCTGGGCTGGCCCCCGGCAGCTATGCGGACTTAAAGCTTCCCCGCGCTGGGGTTTCCCTGGCTGGGGCGTGCACCGGCGCCCTCACCAACCGGCGCGATCGAATCCACTCCCTTTTGCCCCTCCCTTCCGCTGTGCGGCTGAGGTCACCGGCCGACAACATGGCCCTCCAGCGAGCCTTTGGCCGTACCCCTCTGGGGGTGATTAGGAGCGCTCTGGTCTGCTGTGGTTGGCGCCCTGCTGCTGAGAGCGCAGACCGCCATCCCGTGAAAAGAGGCGGCGGGATGCGATTATTAGGTGTAGGTCCGTTTTCCCTCGACCGCCTTCAACCGATGCGACGCTGACCCATCGTGGTGGTCCGGTCCTTCTGCCGGCAGGCATGCAGCGGTGAGCGTACTAAGCGGCGTGATGACAGCTGCACACCACGCGCAGTTGGGGAAGCGACCGGTTCACCGGTCAGGCTCTCGGCCCGATCGGGGGTGTGGCTGGCGTCTACCCGCGTCGGGGGAGCCACCACCACTTGAGCCAGCGGAAGCTTGAAGCGTGGTCGAGCTGATAAGGGTTCACCTCGAGTAGCACTCCGACCTCGCCGGCAACTTCCACCTGCTGAAAACCGCTGCGTGCTATTCCGCTGTGCTGTGCAACACGAGCAGGACGAGCAGCGGGATGCCAATCGCGCAGCAGACAGCCAGAGCCAACACCAGGCCGGCCGGCACGCCACCTAGCAGGACCCCTGCACGTTCGGCGACTTCCGGCAACTCGTCGATTAGGGGTTCGTCGTTTTGCTTGTAAAAAACTAGAGCGATAACACCGGGAAGATGCTTGCCTTCAACAACCAGTTCAGAGCGTGTTACACCGCGAGGTTCGTTATTGCCGCGGAGGTCGACCGGTGCATCACCGATGTCGTGGACACACACCATGCCGATCTCGGTGTGAGTCGGTGGGGTCAATGGGAGCGTGGCGACGCCTCCCGGGTATCCTCCAGGTAAAGTCGTACCAGCTGCATAGTTCCGTGCGGTGACTTCAATAACCAGGGGTGGGCCGAGCTTTGTCGATGCGGGAAAGGGCTGAAGGCTAAGCCGCCCGAGGTTGTGAGGAATGGTTACCTTGTTTATGCACGCCGTACCCTTCGGCTTCACAAGAAACATCGTGTCTTCATTGACCCCCACCGGCGCTGCCACAGAGGCATAGTCTGGCCTTGTGCTGGTGAAGTATGGACCGATCCACAGCGCGGCAGCCATGGAGAGGCAGGCTAAGAAGATCAGCGATGCGATGTATTTACCGCGCAAAAGCCTCCTAGCGATTACCCTAGACATAGTAGGTCTCCACAGACGTACCAAGGCCAACCAACGTGAGGAGCGTGCCGACCGCGAGGAGAAGTGCGGTGGCCGGCAGCCGTACGGATCTGGGGAGCCGACCGACCACGTAGGCTATCGCCAACCCGAAGAGGGGAATGGCAGGAAGCAGGTAGCGGCCGGTGATAAGAGGTTCCGCTCCCTTGGTGTTTAGCAGTGATTGATAGGAGACGTAGTGGAGGAAGGCGAAGAAGAGTAACGCGTATCCGCTAATCAGGACAGTGATATTCCAGCGTTGAAGCAGTCTGCGGCGATCGATCACGCAGTAGGTGTAAAGTGCGAGCAGACCGACTCCGGAAGCGATCTGCAGCGCTAAGTACACATGCTGACTGAAGTTGACGAGGAGCGGCCCAAAGGAACCATAAAAGGTTTCAATGAATACCTGACGGTATCCATATGACGGCCCAAATTGGTGCAGGGGAGGAAGGTGCCCGAAGTAGAACTGGAAGGTCACAGATAAAAACTGCTTGATGTTGAAGGGGTTGTTGTTTAGCGCGCTGACCTGTCCTCCATAGAGGGCAGAAGTGCCGGTTGGACGGCCAAAGGCGAGATACATTGCGGCGGCAAACCCGAGGATCGAAAGTCCGACGAGGGAGCTTAGGGCTGTTTCCCTGAGAGGACGCTTGTGTTTGATATGAGCGATAGCGACGGCGAGGACAAGCGCAGGGACAAGCACGACGCCACGACCTTGCGTGAGGGTTGCCGCTGCCGCCACGGTCGCCGCGGCAGCGACCCGCCCTCTCGCTGGTCCGTGGTTGACGATCCTCACGAGCAGTAGCAGGCCGCACGCACAGAGCGAAACCAACAGGGCGTCCGCGTTGATCGTGGTGCAGATGTTGGCGAGCTTTGGTTGGAGCGCAACGGCTGCGCTCGCTACCGTCTGGCGGATCCGGTCGCCGAAGATTTCCCCTGCAATCAACCAGACGAGAACGATCGTTGCAATCAGCGACAGGCCGCTGATAAGCCGTAGGGCAAGGATCCGACCGGGCAGCGGCAGGAACGAGAACAGCTTGTAGGGGCCCGACATCAGGACGTAGTACAGGGGCGGGTTCTTCGCGATCGCGTTGGGACCCTCGCCGTTTCCGCCGGCGCCTGGAGGAAGCTTGCGGGCCTGACGGTTGTAAAGGCTCAGGTCGGCTTTGGTCCAGGCCGGTCTGGCGGAGGGGTTGCCAAGCTCTCTGAGGTTGAGGTCGTTGAGAAACGTTTCAAGTTCGGTTGAGTAAGGATGTGTCCCAAGCGTCGGGCTTGCGAGCGACCCGTTTTCGGCGAAGTACTGCAAGACTGCGAAATGGTTGACTTCATCGGGACCCTGCATCGGTGGGATCGCCAAAGTCCAGCCAACTACTTGAAGCACTCCGATCAGCAGAAGCGCGGCCAAGGGGGTTGGAATCCGCCGACTGCTGCCCATCGGCATGACGATCGTCTTTCGGATTGCTTGATCAAGCGTGCTGGACAAGGTTGCGGCGTTCATGGACTGATCTGAACTTCGGGTCTCAGTCGGGTTGGCCAACGAAGGCTAAACATGAACAGAGACAAGGCTCAAGCTGAAGGCGGGCCTGCAGCGAGCGGGTCTGTAGATGGGCGCTGGCTTGTGTTTGTTTGACAACCCGGCCTGCTGGATTTTCACTGCGTAGAGGGAACCACTCCATTAGCGCCAGGCGAACCATCGCGACTGCGACGGCTGCGCCCTGCGCTCCGGCGACCCCCTAGATTAGTCATTTGGTGCAGGAGAGTGGGGAGGCTCGTCCTTCAGAGTTCGGCAAGGTAGCGCTCGATTTGGTCGATTACTGGCTCCCAGGCGTGGGTGGAGGCGACGGCCAGGCAGTTTTTTCTCAAGCTCTCATAGGCTTCCGGGTCTGATAGCAGCCCGACGATCCGATCGGCGATCTCGGCTGCACTTGGCCGGCAGAGAAGGGGCGCTTTTTGGTGCCCAAACGTGCTCACCATCGGGGGGCTGGCAAGATCGACTGTCGGCAGTCCGCAGGCCATCATCTCAAGCGTCACTAGAGAAGGGTTGGTCAGCGAGAAGGAAACCCCAAGGTCGGCAGAGCGATAGAGGTCGGCTAGCTCTGGCCCGGAGAGGACGCCAAGGTTTGTCGAGCGAAACGGCGGTCGCGGCAGGCGCTTGGCACCAAACAGGACGATCTCCACCTGGGGGTGCACGCGTGCAACCCGTTCCAGCGCCGCAAGGCCAAGCACCACAGCGCGCCGAGGGGTCGATGGGCGCGCGTAGAAGAGCACCTTTGGCCGGGCGGCAGGCCGTTGTCGCTTAATCTCCTGCGGTCTGTAAAGATCGTGGTCCACCGGCAGTTCAAAGCCGACGGCGTGTGCGCTGTACCGCTCTCGAAGGAGGTTTGCCAGCCACTCGCTTGCTGCAAGGCAGGGCAATCCGAGGCCGTAGGTCAATTCGGCGAGAAAAGCCTCCAGCGAGGCTGGGTAGAACTGCGGCTCGTGATCCTGGACTAGGTAGGTGCGCCGAGAGACCCCGGGCAGGAGCAGCACGCGGGGCACCGTTTGCCAACCCGTCGCGATAGCGGTTTCTGCTCCCTGCCAGTCCGAGAAGCCTACATGAACCGGTACCATCCCGCAGGAAAAGGCGGCGGCAAACTCCCTCGCCACCTGTGCGGGCGATTTGTCCAGGTGCCAACGCTCGCTGTCGTCGATCCAGATCGAGACTGCGTGGCCCCGGTCGGCAAGCCGCGCGCAGAGGTTTGCCACCGTCTGATGCCCGCCGCTTGCCGGTTTGAACGAGGGGACGACGACAGCTATTTGCATCGGCCCGTCACGACGCCGCGAACCAACCAAGGGAGCCGGGCCGGCGGCAAACAGCTCTTCGAAGAGCCCAAGCGTCGGCGGGTGAGGAACGTCGGGGTGCAACCGACGGCGGACAGCTCGCAGCAGGCGTCGAACCACGGTTGGTACTACTTTTTTGTTCCGAAACGCCGAGCTGCTTGCAGCACCCTCTTTGCAGCCTTACGCACCGATTGCTTGTGCGCAAGGCGTGCGGCAAGCTCGCCAATCGGCGTCTGCCGCAGCTCGGAAATCGGCTGCTCGTAGCGCATCGCCCGTCTATGGAATGCGGCCCGCTCAAGGAGGTGCTCGGCGTCAATCGCAGCGTACATCCTGATATCCTCGATTAGCCTTTTACCCGTTAGGGAGCTGTTGGTGGCCGGGAGGCGAGCGATTGAACGGAGTGCGGCCTGCATGAACAAGCTAGCCTGCTCCCAGCTCGGCCAGGCGGCCGCCGTCCGCAGGGCGTTGTAACGTAGGTAGGTGAGGTACCGGCGGTTGCGGGCAAGTAAATCAAGCGCGCGCGCAACGCCACGAGGATCATCCCACTCACAGACGAGACCGTTGTAGCCGTGGATGATGTATTCGTCATGCCCGGTGACCGGTGTTGTCACTACCGTTGCGCCGCAATGGAAAGCCTCAAGCGGTGGACTGTAGACGCCCTCGACTCGTGACAACTTCACGAGCACATCGTGGCTTCGGTAGGTCGCTGCAAGCTCCGCTTGGCTAAGAGGGCCGACTGCCCGAGAATGTGGACCGAGGAGAGGTGCTACATCGGCAGGTTCGTTAGTTACGACCGTAAGCTCGTGTCGCTCGGTCATTCCTTCAACGGCTGCAACTGCCTCGGGCACCCCTTTAAACCAGACATCGGCCGACCCCTCTACGAGAACACGCAAATGACCGGTCATTGCTTGTTGTAGCTGAGGAGCGGTAAAAACGCTCTTGTCTATGCCATTGCGGACAAGGAAGCAGGGTGCGTCGGGTCGCAGCGCGCGCAGGAGGTCCCTGATCCAAGTCGCCTCGGTGATGAACGCCACCGGCAAGTCGAGGGTTAGAGCAGCAGCCTTTCTACCTGCCTGGTCGCTGAGGTAAAAGCGGTCCTCCAGGCTCTGCACGAAGTAGGCGTAATGGTCTGCCTCCAGTTGAAAGAGAGCGTACGCAGTCTCCCACCAGGTGGCGACGGCGATATCGAACCGCTCGGCTGCTGCCTGGTTGCGGTCGATCACCCGAACCGGCTCTAGGTCGGGGTAGCCAAGCCAATCACGGTCATCCCTCTCCCGAGCGAGAACGAGCGATACCTCCCAGCCAGACAGACGTGCCAACCGCCTACAGTGTTCCACGACAACGGTGATACCGCCGGAAAGCTGGAGGTCGTTGACGACAAAGGCGACCCTCAATGGCTTGTTGCGGTCTCCTCCGGGGGTTGTTCCTCTGAGCCGTCTGCGGCGGTGGAGGTTCGGTGGTCGCCTTCGCTAACGAGGCGGTACAACCTATCGCGTTCCTCCACGGCGCGAGCGAAGGCCGCACGCAGCTCTTGGTAGCTGCGTTCCGTTTCCGCCAGCAGCTTTCCCCGTGCAAGGGCAAGGTTTTCGGCGTAGATAAGGTTCGCCTCCCGTTCGTTCTCCCAGCGGCGCTGCTCGATGAGGTCAAGCGGCGTAGCTGCGCTCTGCGGTTCGATCAAGTCGGTTCGGGGACCAAATGCCGCGAGCATGTGGGTTGGCACATGATTGACTGAGGGATCCAGTCGAGCGTGTAGCTCGAGCTCGATTCGCCGCAGCTGTGGCTGGGCGACTAGCGCGCTCCCCGAGATCTGCAGCTGATGGATCACGACGTGGTCGGGGGGCAGGTTGTGGCGCAGCTCTTCAAAGGCCGATGCTCCCCATAAGGTCTTGTGGAAGGGGTTGTCCAGCGGCCAAAAGGCGTCGTTTGGCACGCTAAGCACCACCGTGGCCTCTCGCTGTTCCCGCTGGTCGCGGAGGAATTCGACCAGTGGGACAAAGTCCTCAAGATGCTCAACGACCTCGAAGGCAGAGATTGCAAGCGGAAGGGGCGATCGCTCGAGCCGCTCGGCGAGCTTGCTGAGAAAAGTGCGATCGGCAAGGTCCCCGTTGATGGCGGTCAGCTTCGTGCTCCCTAGCAGTTCGGCTGCGCTGCGCAGCGCCTCTCGGTCGCTATCTACAAGTACGATCTCCGGCGGGAGAGGATCGCCGATTCCCTCGCGGGCGGCGACCCCGGACCCGCAACCGAGGTCAATCCACGTGCCGCTCTCCCGTGCCAACTTGGCGATCGCCCTGTAGCGGAGGACGTGCTCGATCAATACGTTTGGCGGGCTTTCTCTAGTTACCCGCTCTTGCCACTCGCCGGCCACCATCGTTGGGTTCCGCAATTCGCGGTTATCCTAGCCGGGTGCGGCTTTTAGACAGGACGCAGTCGCCACCATACGTGCTGTTCGTGGGAAGCCGCAGGCTGCTCGAATGCATGGTGGGCCACCTCCATCTGCCCGGCTACCGTATCTCGCAGCTGGCAGCCTACAACGACCGGGAGCTTGAGGAGGCGCTGAGCGAGCGCCCGCTGGGACAGCCGAGGCTTGCCGTTGTGATCGATCCCAGTCGGTATGCAGGAGGCTTGGTCGAGCGTCTCCCCGGCCGTCGGATAGGCATTGTCGCTGACAACGATTTGGCCGATCAACGGCCGGAAGGCGTGCGTGCTTGCGAGCTTCTGCTCAGCTTCGATCCGCGACGGGAGTGGGTTGGCGGCGTGAAGGTGTGGCGCGCCATGTCCCCGCCTGTATCAGACAGCTTCTTTGTGCCCAAGGTAGTAGCACCGCGGCATCCTGCCGCCGTTACGGTCGGCCGATCAACCCCCTATCGGGAGGAGGTCTTGATCGAGGCAAAGCACCATTACGACCTGCTCCAGATAATCGAGGGCGTTTCCGCGGAAGAACTGACCACGTTCTTTCGCGACCACCCGGTCGCAGTCTACGTCCCTCGCTATCCCGGTGGCGGTCCCGCGTGGCAGATCGCCGCTCATCTAGCGGCAGGGCAACTGCTGCTCAGCGAGCGTGCACCGACGATGTTTGGACTTGAGGAGGACGTTGACTACGTCGCCGTTAAGGACGGCAACCACATTATGCGGTTGCTCGAGGCGCTCTCCCGCTTTCCAACGATGTTTACGCGGGTGGCGATCAGGGGTAGACAGAAGGCCGAGTGGTTTCGGGCCAGCCGAGTTTGGCAGAGGCTGATCGATGACGCCCTTCTCTGGTTTGCAACGGCGGAAGACCCCCTCTCTTTTGCGGGTCAGCGCCGGAGCGTGCCGCATTAGGTAAGCGGCTGACGGCAGGCTAACGCTTCCTCGACAAGCCGCTTGAACACAACGGAAGCGCGAAACTGCTCGGCTGCTGCTCGACCGGCGCGGCTAAGCGCGGAGAAATGCTGCGGCTCATCGCGCAGCCGCTCGGATAGCGCAGGCAGCTCCGCGGGATCGTCGACGATCACAAGCTCCTTTTCATGGCGCAGGCCGTGGTCTGGCGAAAGAGGCTCGCTGATCACCAGTTGACCGGCGGCAAGGGCTATCGCAACCCGGTTCTCGAAGGTTGGGTATGGGTTGTTGTGGAGGTTGATGTGGATCGGGTTGTTCTTGAGAACTTTTGCAAGCGCCTCTCCATGCAGTCCGTGCCCGATGTGGCGAATTTCGCGGTGGGGACGTAGCTGGGCCAGCCAGCGCTCTCTTGCCGGCGTTGGCCTGCCGATCAGCAGCACCGGCTCGTCTCCGTGAACGGTTTGCGGCTCCCCGAAGAGAAAATCGGCAACCGGCAGGGGTTGGCTCTGCCAGACCGGAAAGACCTCGGACGCCGTAGCTGCAATCAGCGGGTCGTAGCTGACGATCAGGTCGAAGTTGGCGGGATCCATTTCCTTGAGCCAGTTCAGCCTTTGCCGCAGGTCAGGATGTGCGGTTCGCGCTTCCCCTCTTGGCAGAGGCTCGGTGAGGTAGCCGATGCGCACCGCGCGAAGCCCATGGAACGTCGCTGGTGGCACGATCTCCGGCCGAAACATCACAAGCACGTCCGGAGCCCAGCTCTCCAGCCACTGGCGAAGCGGGCCCGGGTTCTTTCCTGCGCGGAAGTCGTGAAAGGCGAAGACGAAACCGGGAACCTCCTGGGTCGGCAAGCACTGGGCGAAAAACACGGCCTGGCCGATGAAGGCGACCTTGATTGGCACCTCCGGCGCCGCCGTGTTGCCAGGCGCCGCGGACTCGGCGTTTGTCGAGCTCATAGCTGCTCGGCGACGTAGGGGGCCTGCCGGTCGAAGACTAGATAACCGATTCCCAGCGACGCGGCGATGATCCCAAGCGGCACGGCAAAGAGCGGTCCGCCTAAAGCGGTCATCGCGCTCGGATAGGTTGGGCTGATCAGCGCGTGGCGCGCCTGCTGGAGAACGGCAGCAAATGGGTTGAAAAGCAGAAGGTGGCTGAAGTTGATCCGTACTCCGAGCACCGTGCGGCTGCCAAAGCTGGTTACCGCAAAGAAGATCCCGGAGGCGTAGAAAGCCGCTTGCAAGAGAACTTCCCAGATCGGCTTTACATCCCGAAACCAGACGTATCCGACGGAGAGAAGCATCGCTAGACCCAAGGCGAAGGCCGCTAGTGCTGCAACCAGCAACGGCAGCTCAAGCCAGCGGATGGTGGGGGTTACCCCTTCCGCCAGCATGAAGATCAGCACAGGCACGAGGTTCAGCACGAGGTTCAACAGGGCGGTGAGGACGGAAGCAAGAGGCACAGCAAGACGGGGCAGCTCGACCTTGCGGATCAGGTTCTCTCGGTCGACAAGACAGGTCACCGATCCACCGGTTGCTTCCGTGAAGAAGGTGAACAGGACAATGCCGAGTAGAAGAGCCGGGGCGTAGTGGGGTCCGTTCAGCGAGAGGTGAACCTTGTGCGAAAGTTTGCCAGACAGAACGAGGTAGATAACTCCGAAAAGCAACAGTGGCCGCATCAGCTGCCACAAGTAACCCAGAACCGAGCCGAAGAACGCCAACTTGAACTCGGCAATTGCAATCGTCCATGTGAGGTGGAGAAGGCGCCTAGGGTTGGAGCCCAAAGCAGAAGGCCCCTTGATTGCCGTCCCGTAGATCGGATGGCGTCGGGCAGAGAGCTTAATGTCCCGAGTTGCGCTGCTCACCGGGCGACCTCTCGCTCCTTCAGCCGTTCGCATACCACCTCGTAAGGGAGGTCAACAAGCCCGTCGGTGCGCGCCGTTCCGGCAGCCGGCAGCGAGAACATTCGCTCCCTACGGTCGATCCATGAGCCCCCCTGGTGTGCGACTGCTGGGGTGAAGTGGTAGCGGTCTGGCGCAAGGTATGCCGGGAAGGAGATTCTAACTACTACCTCTTCACCAGCCTCGAACCGGCCCAGGCGCGGCGAAGTGAACAGGTTCGAAGCGGAGAAAAGATGGTCTCCGCGGTCGTTGTGGACGTTTACGCCAAACAGCGGGTCGATGAGCGGCTCTCTTACGGCCACCCGCATCGCAAGGACGCAGCGCCGGCCGATTGGTATGTAGTCGAGCTCGTTGCCCTCCTCGTCCTCCAGCCACACCCGCACTATCTCCGCTTTGCCGTCGCCGTACCGGGCCTGCGCCTCGGTTTCACCGACGGGTGCTGCCGCCTCCTGTTCCCGGTCGGGTTCCATCGATGTGGACTGGACATCGCGCTCTTCCTCTTGGTCTTGTGCCGCTTCAGCGGACTGCTGCTCGGCGGCGCGAGCCGCTGGGGAGAAGTTCAGCTCCAGATAGCGGTTTGCAACCTGCTGAGGCTCCCCAGTTTCAACAACGCGCCCGTGCTCAAGAAGCAGTGCTCGATCGCAAAACCGCTGAACAGCGCCCATGTCATGGGTGACGAAGAGAACGGTTGTCCCAACTCGCCGGAGACGCTCAAACTCCTCATAACACTTTTGCTGAAAGGCGGCGTCCCCAACGGCGAGGATCTCGTCGATGAGAAGGATGTCAGCGTCGACCTGGATCATCACTGAGAAAGCCAGCCGGACGAGCATGCCGGATGAATAGTTCTTGAGCTTCAGGTCGACGAAGTCCCGAAGCTCAGCGAAGTCGATGATCCGGTCGAAGCGCCTGCGAGCCTCCTTAGGCGAGAGGCCGAGCATGGTGCCGTTCAAGACCACGTTGTCGCGAGCGGGAAGGTCCGGATTGAACCCAACGCCTAGCTCGATGAAGGTTGAGACCTTTCCGTTGACGTAGATGGCGCCCTTGTCCACCGCGTAAATGCCGGCGATGCACTTCAAAAGCGTTGACTTGCCGGAGCCGTTGCGCCCTACGATCCCGAAAAACTCGCCGGGACGGACCGCGAACGATACGTTGCGCAGCGCCACAAACTTTTCCACCCCCGTCCTTTTGAACGGGTGGAGGGCGCGCTCCTTGAGCGTGCTGATGCGCTCTCGCGGCAGCCGAAAAACCTTGGTCACGTCGTCGACCACGATTGGGGGAGGCGCTACAGACGGCATTTGGGGACAAGGGTAGAGACCGCCTCCGCCCGCTGCCGCGACCCGACTAAACGCTCACCGCTACCCTTTGGCTGCGGATGGCCAAGCTGATCGAAGCAACTGCAGCGCGAACGCGCAGCATCCAAGTTAGCTCCTCCGCCTATCGGAAGTTTGCCTGGGCCGGACTGGTCGGGTTCAGCTTGATCGTCATGACCGGGGCCGCTGTCCGCCTTACCGACTCCGGCCTAGGCTGCCCAGAATGGCCGAAGTGCTACGGCAAGGTGTACCCGCCGCTCTCGATCCATGCCGTGATCGAGTACGCCAACCGGACGATCACGGTGCCGTTGACGATCGTTGCAATCCTCGTTTGGCTAGCTGCGCTTCGCCGGCGGCCCTACAGACGCGACCTCACCAGATGGTCCTTCCTCCTGCCGCTCGGCGTCGTCGCCCAGGCCATCCTCGGAGGGTTAACCGTTCTCGGTCATCTCGCCTACGGCTGGGTGATGGCGCACTTCTGCCTATCGATGTTGATCCTGGTTGCTGCCTGGGAGGTCGTCTGGAGGTCTAGGCAAGACGGCCCGCCGACGCGCCCCGCCGATCTAGACCGAAGGCTTTTGTGGGGGGCACGGGCGGTTGTCTTCCTCGGCGCTCTGACGATCTTCGCCGGCACGGCGGCCACTGCCGCCGGCCCCCACTCGGGAGGCGGAAAGGGCGAAAAGATCAGCCGGATGAACTTCGACGGGGTGCACACCCTTGAATTCGTCGTTCACCGTCACGCCGAGGTGGCGATTGCCTTCGGCCTTGCCGCCGTGGGGTTCTGGTTGCTTTGCCGGCACCTGAAGGTGGATCGTGGGCTGATGCGGGCGGCGACGACGCTTTGCCTGCTGATCGCGGTGCAGGGCGCCGTTGGCGGCATTCAGTACGAGACCCACCTGCCCGCCGCCCTTGTCTGGGTTCACGTCTGCCTTGCGACGATCACCTGGGTGGCGACGCTTTGGGTGAGGTCGGCGACGGTGGCACCGGAGGGCCAGGCCGTCGAGCAGCCGGCGGCGTACCGGCTTGAAGCGCTCCGCCAGCCGGTTTCTCCATAAAAAACGCCGCCTGGAGGCGGCGTTTTAGCTGCGGCCCTCCCAAGCACCTACTATCCGCAGCCCGTGTTGTGGCCGCAGCTTGGGCAGGTGTAGCAGGTGCCGGTCCGCTGCATCATCTCGCCGCACTGGCTGCAGGCCGGTCCCAGTTCAAGCCCCTGGAGCTTTGCCGGGATCACCGGTGGCACCTGGGGTTCCTCCTGCTTTGCAGCGCCGTTGCCGCCGTTTGCCCGGGGGGAGGCAACGGTGTCCGACCGGACCGAGCTGGCGGCCTCTTCCCGTTCCTTGCGCTCCCTGACAGCTGGTGTAAGGATGCCGAGCTCTTCCTGGATCTCCGGTCCGAGGAACCGGGAGGCAAGCCAGCGCATGATGTAGTCGGGCAGCGAGCGGGCGAAGGGGATCTCCGGGTTGGTTGTCACCCCCTCCGGCTCAAAGCGCATGTAGCTGAACTTGCGCACCAACGTCTCGAGGGGCACGCCGTACTGGAGCGCGATCGAGATCGCCGTGGCGAAGGCGTTCATCATCCCCCGCAGCGTCGAGCCCTCCTTGCCGATGCCGGTGAGGAAGATCTCGCCAACGGTCCCGTCGTCGTACATCCCGGCGGTGATGTACCCCTCGTGACCGCCGATCGAGAACTTGTGGGTGATCGACTGCCGTTCGGCCGGCATTCGCCTGCGCCTGGGCGGCGCCTTCTCAAGTGCTTCGGCGACCGCCCGCTCGATCCGCTGCTCGATGCTCAGGGGCTGCCCGCCGGACTGCTTGTCGGCGGTGTAAAGCGCCTGGGCCGTCTTTGAGCCGTCCCGGTAGATCGCCAGCGCCTTCAGCCCAAGCCGCCACCCTTCGATGTAGGTCTGCTCGATTTCCTCAACAGTTGTGGAGGCGGGAAGGTTGACGGTCTTGGAGATCGCGCCGGAGATGAACGGCTGGACGGCAGCCATCATCAACAGGTGGCCGCGCGGGGAGATCGCACGCTCGCCGACGGCGACGTCGAAGACCGGCAGGTGCTCCTCCTTCAGGCCCGGGGCCCCTACCACGGTGCCCTGCTCTCGGAGGTAGGCCTCGATCTGGTCGATCTCGTGGGGGGAGTAGCCAAGCGTTTTGAGGGCAAGCCCAACCGTCCGGTTGACGATCGTCATCCGCCCGCCGCCGACCAGCTCCTTGTGCTTGACCAACGAGAAGTCCGGCTCGATCCCGGTTGTGTCGCAGTCCATCAGGAAGGAGATCGTCCCGGTGGGGGCAAGCACGGTCGCCTGGGCGTTGCGGTAGCCGTAGCGCTCCCCTTCCCGCACCGTCTCCTCCCAGGTGCGGGCGGCCGCCTCAAGGAGCGCCGGGTCGGCAACCGCCTCACGATCGATCCGACCAACCGCCTCCCTGTGCATGGCCATCACCCGGTTGTGGGGCTCCCGGTTCTCCGCGTACCGCTCATACGGCCCCATCGCAGCGGCGATCCGCGCCGAGGCGAGGTAGGCCCGACCGGTCATCAGGGCGGTGATCGCGGCGGCCGTCGCCCTGCCGGCATCGGAGTCATAGGGCATCGCCCCGGCCATCAGCAGGGCGCCAAGGTTGGCGTAGCCGAGGCCGATCTGGCGGAAGGCGCGGGCGTTGCGGGCGATCTCCTCGGTCGGGTAGGCGCTTGGCCCGACGATGATCTCCTGGGCGAGGAAGACGACGTCAACAACGTGCTTGAAGGCCTCTACGTCGAAGCCGCCGTCCTCCCGGCGGAACTTCATCAGGTTCAGGGAGGCGAGGTTGCAGGCCGAGTCATCGACGTGCATGTACTCCGAGCAGGGGTTTGAGGCGTTGATCCGCCCGGAGTTGGGGCAGGTGTGCCAGCGGTTGATCGTCGTGTCGTACTGGATCCCGGGGTCGGCGCACCGCCAGGCCGCCTCGGCGATTTCCCTCATCAGCTGACGGGCGGGGATCGGCTCGCCGATCGGCTGACCGGTGGTGCGGGCGATCAGGTGCCAGGGCCGGTCCTCCTCGACCGCCCGCATGAACTCATCGGTCACCCGCACCGAGTTGTTGGCGTTCTGGTACTGGATCGAGATGAACCCCTCGCCGTCGATCGACATGTCGAAGCCGGCTTCGCGCAGGACCCGCGCCTTCTCCTCCTCCTTTGCCTTGCACCAGATGAACTCGCGGATGTCGGGGTGGTCGATGTCGAGCACGACCATCTTCGCCGCCCGCCTGGTCTTCCCGCCGGACTTGATCGTCCCCGCCCAGGCGTCGGCTCCGCGCATGAAGGAGACCGGGCCGGAGGCGGTGCCGCCCTTTGAGAGGGGCTCCATCGAGCCGCGGATCTTGGAGAGGTTGACGCCAGAGCCGGAGCCGCCGCGGAAGATCATCCCCTCCTTGGTGTTCCAGGCGAGGATCGACTCCATCGTGTCCTCCACGGAGAGGATGAAGCAGGCCGAGCACTGCGGCTGCTCCTCGAAGCCGACGTTGAACCAGACCGGCGAGTTGAAGGCGGCGATCTGGTGGAGGAGGATGTAGGTGAGCTCCGCCTCAAAGGCCTCGGCGTCCGCCTCGCTTGCGAAGTAGCCGCCCTCCCGTCCCCAGCGGGCGATCGTCCCGGCAACCCGGGAGATCATCTGCTTGACGGAGCGCTCCCGCTCGGGGCTGCCCAGCTGGCCCCGGAAGTACTTCTGGGCGACGATGTTTGTGGCGTTTTGAGACCAGCTCTTCGGAAACTCCACTTCCCGCTGTTCAAAGGCCACCTTCTCGCCGCTGCCGATCCGGGCGTCCCGAATCTCCCACTCGACCTCATCGAAGGGGTGGACGCCGGCCTTTGTGAAGAAGCGGGCGACCCGAAGCCCCTCCCCACGCCCCCCGGCGGGCATGATTCCAAGCCGTGACCCCTGGACGGTGAGCGCCGCTGCTCCCTGCCGATTCCTGCCGCTGCTGTCGTCTGCCATCGTCCTTTCCTCCGTCGGCTCGCTCGATTGCTGGGGCGCGTATCGTGGCGCGCGCCTCGGACGGAATGCACGGTTTCCATCAGCCAGCCAAACGGGTACCCTAGTGAAAATTGTAACGCTCTTTATCGACCAAGCCTGATCAGGTCGAGGATTTCCTGCACGACCGCCGAGATGTGCAGCCCCGCTTCTTCCAAAAGCACCGTGAAGCGGCCGAAGGGCTCCGCTGCGGGCCGCGGCGCTTGTCTTCTCCTCAAGAGGCGCACAACGGCCAGACTAGGAGATCAGATCCGCTATGGCGGAGAGCGCCTGCTCGCGGAGCGTGGCGGGCGGCAACGTGCCGTCGAGGAGGACGATCCGCTGCGGTTCCTCGGCGGCAAGCGTCCGGTAGGCGGAAGCCACCCGCTCGAAGAATTGAAGGCCGCTGCGCTCAACCCGATCCCTGCCCTCCTTGGGGAGCCGGGAGAGCGCCGCCGCCGGCGGCAGGTCGATCAGCAGGGTGCGATCGGGGAGGAGGCCGCCGGTTGCAAACCGGTTGATCGACCTGATCGCCTCGATCCCCAGCTCCCGTCCGCCGCCTTGGTATGCGAGGGAGGAGTCCACAAATCGATCGAGCAAGACCAGGGCCCCTCCCTCCAGGAGGGGGCGCAGCCTGGAGGCGGTCAGCTGCGCCCGCGCAGCGGCGTAAACCAACGCCTCGGCCCGCGGATCGACCGCGATGTCCAGCTTTTGGACCGCCGTCCGCAGCTGCTCCGAAAGCGGATCGGAGCCGGGTTCACGCAGCCGCTCAACCGCAAGCCCCCTTTCTTCAAGCGCCCTGGCGACCCCCTCCAGGAGGGTTGTTTTGCCGGCCCCATCGATTCCCTCGACGCTGATCAACCGGCCCCGCATGCCGGCACCCTACCGCACCTAGCTACGATCGCAGCGTGCTTGAGGATCTTCCCGAGATCCGTCATCAACCCTTGGCAAGGACGATCCTCGCAGCGGCGCTGCCGCCCGGCAGGCCGGCGCACGCCTACCTCTTCTTTGGTCCTGCCGGGGTGGGCAAGCGGGCGGTTGCCCGCGCCTTTGCAGCCGGGCTGCTTGCAGCGGACTCGCCAGCTCCCCAGGCCGCATACGAGCGGGCGCTGCGGGGTTCCCATCCCGACCTCACCTGGGTGGCGCCAACCGGCGCCACCGCGATGTTGGTTGGGGACATCGACGCCGCCGTGGTCGGCGGGGCCAACCTGACGCCGCTGGAGTCCGCGCGCCGCGTTTTCGTTCTCGACGGCGCCGATCGCCTCAACGAACAGGCCGCAAACAAGCTGCTGAAAACGGTGGAGGAGCCGCCCCCCGGCGTTCACCTGATCTTGATCTGCGATCGGGAGGAGCGGGTTCTGCCCACGCTCCGCTCTCGCTGTCAGCAGGTGCCCTTTCGGCCGCTGAGCGGGGAGGCGATCGTCGCTTCCCTGTCAGCCGCTGGGGTTGAGCCCTCCCTTGCCCAGGAGCTTGCCGAGCTGGTTGACGGAGACGGCCGGCTTGCCCGTTGGCTGGCAAGCGAGGAAGGCGTTGCGCTGCGCGGCGAGATCGGTCGCGTGATCGATGGTGCGCGCGGCGGGAGGGTCGGCGAGCAGCCCTGGGCCTCCCTGGTCGACCGGGCGAAGGCGGCCGGCGAACGGGCCGCTCAAGCGGTGCTCGACCGTTACGCGGAGCGGCTTGAGGCGGCAAGCGCAGGCGAGCGGTCGGCAGTTCAGCGGGAGCGAGATGAGGCAGCACACCGGGCCGCTCGGCGGGGAAGGTTGGAGGACCTCGACCGATCGCTGCGGATCGCGGAAGCGGAGCTGCGCCGACGGTGGCGGGAGGCGCTTCGTGAGCCCGGCGCGCGACCAGCGCCAAACGCGTGGGAGCGCGCCCTGGTTGCGACAACCGAGCTGCGGCTGCGACTGCAGCAAAACGTCGGTGAGAAGTTGGCGCTTGAGGGTTACTACCAGCGGCTCTGCAACCTGCTCTCCAGCCGCTAGGGCACCAGGTCGCCGAGGACCGGGGAGAAGCCAAAGGTCTGAAAGCCGAGAAAGGAGTTGAACAGGCTGTTTTTTGGCCCGTGGAAGTCGGTTGAGCCGGTCATCAACAGGCCGTGCTTGCGACACCGCTCGACGATCACCGCCGTCTGCTCCTCGGTGTGGGTGAGGTAGAAGGCCTCCACCCCGTCGATTCCAAGCGCTTTGAACCTGTCGATCGTCTCCACGACCTCCTGTGGCTCGCTGAAGTCCCAGAACGGGTGAGCCCAGACGGCAATACCACCTGCACGGTGGATCATCTCCACCGCCTCCGCGATCGTTGGCGTCTGCCTGATCCGGAAGGCCGGTTTGCCCTCGACCAGGTAGGCGCGGATCAAGTCGCCCATGTCCTCGATCCCCTCCCGGGCCAGACGGTCGGCGTTGGCCGGATGGGCGATTGCAGCTTGAGCGACGTGAACGCGGCCGATAGAGCGGCCGGCGGCAATCCGTTCCTCCAACAGCCGCTCTTCGAGCGCAAAGCCAAGCTCCTTGAGCGCCTCAGCCATCCGCAGGGTCCGTTGCTTGCGGTCTTCGACGTACCGTTCAAGCTCTTGCCTGACCCAGGGCAGGTCGTGGTCTATTCGGTAGCCCAGGACATGGAGTTCGCACGGCGCTTGGCGATCGAGGTCCACTGCGGAGATCTCCACCGCGGGCAACACCGTTACCCCGCTCAACGCTCCCGCGGCAAGGGCCGCCCCAACCCCGGCGACGGTGTCGTGGTCGGTGAGCGCCAGCAGCTCGACGCCGGCTGCAGCGGCGGCTTCAACCACCGCTGCAGGCTCGAGTTCGCCGTCGGAGAAGGTCGAGTGGGCTTGCAGGTCGAACCGGGGCGTTCGATGGGCGGTGGGCATCGGGATGCATAAGCCTACCGGCCTCCAAGCGCGCTAAGCGGCCGGCTGCTACTCCTCTGCCAACGACTCGATCCGGTTGCGAGCGCGAGCGCGCAGTTCCCGCACGGCAAGGTAGTAGCGGGCCGCCGTTCGGGCGAGCCGGCCGTTCGGGGGTGCCGCGCGCAGCGCTTCAAAGGAGCTGTCGGTGGCAAGCGCCTGCAGCCGAGCCTGGGACCAGCGGCCCTTCAGATAAGCAACCGCACCCTCTCGCTCCTCCTCACCCCTTGCTTGCAGGACGGCGCCCAGCGCAGGCAGCACCTCGGCCGCCAGGAAGCATCCCTCGGCGTGAGCGCGAAGCAAGAGGGTGATGTCAACCGGCAGCGCAGCTTCCCGTGGGGGCCGAGCCGGTTTTTGCTGAAGCTTGGCGTGGTCCATAGGGAGTGGGTCCAGCAAAGGGTTCGACGCCCAGCCTGACCTCCTTTAGGGAAACGGGGTCAACGGCCCGATTTCTCGGCGGATTGCCGAGCGGGCGCGGTCAGGCGGTGGACTAAACGGCGGCGGTGCGTAGGCCGATGCCGTAGCTGGGATGATCGCCCGTTGGAGGTTCGCCCCCATAGAGCGCCGAAAGCCGCCGCCAAGCCACGCTCGCCAAACGGCGGAGCGGCTGCGGCTGCGGACCCTGCTTCTCCTTGGCGGCCTTGCCGTAGGCACCGCCTATCTCGGCAGGACGCTTGGCCTCCGCGACCCGATCTATCTGACCTCCGAGGTAACGCTCCTGCTTGCGATCCTGGTCGTTACAAACTCGGTTTTGCCCTTTTTGCACCGCCAGGAACAGGGCGCCGTTGGGGAGGAGCAGGTTGGCGCGCTGCTCGAGGGCCTACGCGGCCGCGGCTACCAGGTGTTCCACAACCTGGATCTCGGCCGGGGCAACATCGACCACCTGTTGATCGGTCCAGGCGGCGTTTTTGCAATTGAGACGAAAAGTCATCCCGGTCCAATCTCCGTCCGCCGGATCCACGGCGCCGTTTTTGAGCAGGTGCGCAACCAGCAGAAGCGGATTGAAAGGGTGGTTGGCGAAGCCGTCCAACCGCTCCTGGTCTACAGCCAAGCCTGGGTTGACAGGCCCTTGGCGCGGCGCCGGGGGGTGGTTGTGGTCCCGGCCCGACTCCTCGACCACTATATCGACGCGCGCAAGCCCGTCCTTGGGGAGGCGGAGATCGCAAGGTTTTCGACCCGCCTCCAGCAAGCTGCCACCCGTCCCCGGCCACGTCGCTGGCGGCTTAGGGACCGCTCGCTGTTCTTTCCCCCTGGGGCCCATCCGCGCGCCCGCTAGCGTGAGGGAGGAATGGCAATCGGCCCCTTCCTTCCTCCCCCGCTGCCGGCAAGGGCGCGCCGGCGGAACCGCTACGCCCTCGTGGCGATCGTCGTTGCCCTAGCGGCCGCGATCGCCGCCTACGGCCTTTCCCCAGGCGTTCGCCACGCTGTAAGCCACGCTGCCCATGCGGTTCGTCACACCTTTGGCGAGCTTTTCGACCACGACCAGGCTCACAGGAGGAAGCAGGCGCCGCGACGGTCGGAAGGCCGTGCAAGGGGCGGTAGGATTGTGCCGCAGGGCCGACGTAGCTCAGCTGGTAGAGCACTTCACTCGTAATGAAGGGGTCCCGGGTTCGAGTCCCGGCGTCGGCTTGATCCGGCGACCGCTAACTTGAGGGCGCGATGACCGGCCTGCCCTCCCAGCCAGCTTCACCTGTGCCGGAGGAGGAGAACGCCTCACGGCTCGCTGGCGGGGCGGTCGATCTGGCTGTTGTGATCGTCAACTACAGATGCGCTGAGGACACCGTTGCCTGTTTGGACAAGGTGTTTGCCCACGCCGACGGCCTGCGCCTGGAAGTTGTCGTCGTCGACAACTGCTCGGGCGACGGAAGCCCCCGGCTGATCGCCGAAGCACACCCCACCGTCAGGGTGATCGAGCGGGATCACAACGGCGGCTTTGCCGCGGGGGTAAACGAGGGGTTTGCGGCCACCCGGGCGCCGTTTGTTCTCCTCCTGAACCCCGATGCCGAGCTTTTGCCGGGGGCGCTGGCGGCGCTTTTCGCTCACCTCCGCCGGCAGCCCCGGACGGCTGTGGTGGCGCCGATCGTCGTCCGTCCCGACGGCACGCCGGCACCCAACGGCTATCGACGGTTCCCGGGCCCTTTCCTTGTCGGCTTCGACGTCTGCGTTCTGCCCGGCTACCTGTTTGCCCTCGCACCCCGCCTGCACCCCTACGCGATCTCGATCGGCGAGCTTGAAGCAGGCGTAGAGCCCGCCTGGGTGAGCGGTTCGGCGCTGCTTGCCAGGCGGGAGGCCTACCTCCAGGCTGGCCCCTTCGACGAGGGTTTCTTCCTCTATTTCGAGGAGCTGGAGTGGCAGGAAAGGTTGCGCAAGCTCGGCTGGGGGGTGGCGGTGGAGCCGCGGGCAAGGGTGGTCCACCGGGTTAGGGGTGGCGGCGCCGAGAGCTACGTCCACTCTCCGCACTGGGTGAGGAGCGCGATCTACTACCTGACCGAGATCAAGGGCCATCGCTTTGCCTGGGCAAAGCTTGCCGTCGGCACAGGCCTCGCGCTCTCCTGGCTGACCGCCGCCTGCCTGCGGAGGCTGCCGATTGGGAGGATCCAGGTGCGGGCCGCTGCACAAGCGGCCGGCTACCGCAAGCTGCTGCGCTTCCTCGCCCAAGAGGTGAGCCGGGATGCGCGTCACCGGGGGGGCAGCAGCCCTCAGTCCGGCTCGCTCCCCGACGCCTCCTGCGACGCGAAACCTGGCGGGTGATGGCCGGTCCCACCGTTCGGCAGCTTGCGAAGGGCACCTACGCTTGGCTTTGGCCGGAGGGACGTTGGGGTGCCACCAACTGCGGCGTCGTGGTGGGCGATCGCGAGGCGCTTTTAGTTGACACTCCCTGGGACCTGGATGCGGCATTCCGGCTTTTGTTTGACCTATTGCCTGCGCTTCGCGGCGCCCGGTTGACCTACGCCGTCAACACCCACAGCGACGGAGACCATTGGTGGGGGAACTGGGCCTTGCCGCTTGCCACCGAGATCATCACCGCCGAGGCGGTCCTGGCCGAGATGCGCAGGGAGCCAAAGCCGAAGCTGGTGTCAGCCGTCCAGCGCCTTTGCGGTCTCGGCGCCTCGCTTCCTGGCAGGCTGGGAGGGTGTAGTCGCTACCTGAAGGAGGTTTTCGGCACCTTTCGGTTTGCCGAGGTGGTCCTCCGTTACCCAGACACCATCTTCTGCGGAGAGCTTGAGCTTGACGTCGGCGGCCGTTCGGTGCAGCTTCTGGAGCTTGGCGGCGCCCACACCGCCTGTGACGTTGTGGTGTTTGTTGCCGACGTCGGCGTCGTCTTCACCGGCGATCTGCTGTTTGCCGGCTCGACCCCGGTGATGTGGCATGGGCCCCTGTCCGCCTGGCTTGCCGCGCTGGAGCGACTGCTGCAGCTTCCCGCCACCCTCTATGTGCCCGGGCACGGCCCGCCGCTTGACCGCGGTGGGGTGGTGGAGCTCCGCGACTACCTCTCCTTCTTGGCGGAGCTCCTGGAGTCCTCAAAAGAGATCGAGCCCGCGCGGTTGCCCGCACGGCTGGTTTCCGCCGAACCGGCCTGGGGTCGGTGGCTTTATCCGGAGCGGGCGGCGATCACCGCGCTTGCCGAGCGCAGTTGGACCGCCAACCGCAAGCCATTCAGCGGGCCGCTGGGTCGCCTCCCGGCCTTCTGCCATGCGGCGGCGGCGCGAACCGCCTTAGCCGGCTAGCGGCTGCCTTGCCGTCTGCGGCCCTGCCGTCCGGCGATCGTCAGGAGGTGCGGTTTGCCGCCGAGGGCCGTGGAGTAGAAGGTGCGCACCTTGCCCTTGCAGCCGATCAGCCTGACCGTAAAGGAGATGTCCCAGTAGAGCTTCCCGGGCCGTGCGGTGAGGCGGCGCGGGACCCGGAGAAGGTAACGGTTGGCGTTAACGCCCTTGGCATCCCTCCCTTTCGCGCGGAGCAGGTCGTGGCGGCCGAGCATCCGCTTGCTCCGCGCGAGGTGGAAGGTTAGAGGCCACTGCGATTCGGCGCTCAGCACCACCTGCGCACCGGCCGGGATCAGCTTTTGCTGGGGCGGCTTCGCCTCCTTTCCGATCGCAAAGGCCCAGACTTCGTAAAGAAGCTTTTCCTCGGCGCACCGGTTGGGCACCGTGGTCTTCGCGCCGGCGGCGCCGGGCGCCAACGACGCCAGCGCAGCGCAAAGCGCTAAAAGTCCTCCCCACGTCGTCCTCACCACTTGGAAGTTTAGGAGAAATTCGGTGGGCGCCTCAGCCCACCACCGGCAGGGGAACGACTTCGCCGGCGGGGGAGACGGCAACGGCGTAGTGGTCGCGCAGGGAGCTTTCGTCGAGGTGGTCGGCCGCCGCAAGCACCCCCGCTTCGTCTGTGCCGGTGACCAGCCAAAGGGGCGCCTCCGTTGGGTAGGTGACCGTTGCGATCAAGCCGGCGCCGGGGCCAAAGCTGCGGGCGATCGCGCCGGACGGGCTCAGCGCAAGCAGCAGCCTCCCCGCGCCGCTGAGGATCGCGAAGACGCCGCTTTTCCCGGGGCCGGCTTCAAGCGGAGCGGCGGCAACCAGCTGTCGAACCTTTTCCCACTTGCCCACAGCGATCCGCAGGGTGTCCGGCGTTTCCCCCGCTGCGCTTAGCCCGGAGAGCCCGGCAGGCACCCCAAGGCTCTCAAGGCGATCGAGCACCACCTTGCAGGCGGGGCTGGTGACGGCAGCGCATTCGACCCGCACCGGGTAGCGCTTTCCTTCGATGCCGCTCAGGAACGGCTGGGGGAAAGAGCCAACAACGCCCTTTACTACGGCCGGGAGATGGGGGTGGAGATCCCACCAAAAGGCCTCCCCCTGATGGACCGCCACCAGCGCCGGGTTCTTTGCCGTTGCCACGCCGTCGATGAACAAGGTCCACCCTTCCCTGCCCCTCGCGGAGATGGGACCGATTGCCCGCACGGCGCCGCTTCCTTCAAGCGAAACGGGATAGTTGGCTTCAAGCAGCGACAGGGCGGTCGTTGCTTCGGCCCCCGCCGGGTGGGCGGGCGGGGGGAGCGCCTTGCTGCCGAACTGGGCGGTCACCACGAGGGAGATCGCCGTTGTCAGCGGCCGGCCCTGAAGCCCACAGCCGACCGCTGCAAGCGAGGTTGCCGCGGCAAGGAGCGGTGCCAGCTTCAGGTGCCAACGCATCCCTCAAGAAGATTGCAGGCAGGCCTCTTGCCTGCGTCGGTGGCGGCCACTCCATGCGCCACAATTGAGACGAGATGGAAGGCGTGAGACCAGGCGGGCAGGCCCAGGTGGGTCGGCCGCACGGGGTCGCCACCCGGGTGCGGTTGGTCGTCCTTGCGGCAGCCAGCGCGGTGATATCGGTCAACATCTGGACCGGGGCGCCGCTCCTTGCCCTCTGGGTTGGCTCGAAGGTTGCGCCCGCAAGCGGCACCTCGATGGGCGCGATCGTGGTGGTTCTCGCCGTCCTCGCTGCAACCGTTTCCGGCCTGGCTTGGCTGCTTGCCAGGATCAACGCCGCCTACGATCAGCTGATCGGCAGGGACCAGGGCCGCAGGGTTGCCCCCTGGCTGCGGTCGATGCGGGCCGAGCGGCGGCAGTACGAACGGAGCAGGCGGCAGCTCACCGCCGTCGAGCGGCTGGCGATCGTCTCCGTCGTTTGCGCGGTCTTCGCGCTCGAGGTCTGGTTCTTCCTGTTCGCCCACTACCACCTGCCGGGCAGCTGAGCGTCCGGTGGCGGACGGGATCGAGAGGGACCTCAGGCGGCTGGCCGGCGAGATGCCGATCTTGAGCGGCGGCAGCGCCGCCCCCTATCGCCACGATCAGACGATCCAAAGGGGGATCGCCGGAGAGCCCGCGGCCGTGGTCCTCCCAACCTCGCTCAGGCAGCTCGCTTGCGTTGTCGCCTACTGCCACCGACAGGGGCTTGCGATCGTGCCGCGAGGGGGCGGCACCGGGCTGGTGGGCGGCGCAACGCCCCTTGGCGGTGAGGTGGTTGTCTCAACCGAGCTCCTTCGCTCCTTTTCCTGGAAGGAGGAGGCCCTTGGCCTGCTCGCGGTCGAGGCTGGGGTTTCAACGGCCACCGTTGCCAGGCTTGCCCGCGAGCGGGGCTGGTACTTCGGTCCCGATCCCGGCGGCGCCGACCGCTCGACGATCGGCGGGAACGTCGCAACGAACGCCGGCGGGCCCCATGCTTTGAAGTACGGCAGGACCGGCGCCTACGTGGTTGGCGTGCGGGCGGTGGTTGGCGAGGGCGAGCTGCTCGAGCTGGGGGAATGGGGGAGACGGGAGGGGGGAGGGTACGACCTGCTTGGCCTGCTGGTCGGCAGCGAGGGGACCTTGGGAATCGTCGCCGAGGTTGTCCTCCGGCTGCGCCCCGCGCCCGGGGCAACCGCCGCCGGCGCGGTGGTTTGCAGCGATCCGCAAAGCTGCCAGGCGGCCGTTGTGGCGATCCTTGAAAGCGGCCTTGCCCCAGCCGTCCTCGACTTCGTCGACGGCGCGACGGCGGCTGCGGCAAGCGGCAGTTCGCCGCTTGCTCAACGGGGGGTTGGGGCTGAGGAGGTGGTCTTGCTGGTCGAGGCGGACGGAGGCGACGGTCCGGAAGCGCACCGCCGGTTGCGCGACATTTTCATGCTGGTAAGCGAGGTTGGCGACTGTCGGGCCGACCGCCTCCCGGGCGCGGCGCTGTGGGAGTGGCGGGACGGCCTCGGTCCGTTCGCGGCCGCCGAGCTGGGCGGCCGGGTGGCCGACGACGTCTACTGCCCCCCGCCAAAGCTTGCGCGGGCGCTTGCAGGGATCAGGGCCCTTGGTGCCCGCTACAGGGTGCCCTGCCGGATTTGGGGGCATGCTGGCGAGGGGGTGGTCCACGCCAGCTTTCTGTTTGCCCGTGAGCTCGCCGAGCAGCGGGCTGCGGCGGAGTCAGCCGCCGAGGAGGCGCTTGACCTGATCCTCTCCCTTGGCGGCGGGATTTGCGGTGAGCACGGCGTTGGCGTAGTCAAGGCGAGGCGATACGCACAGATCACCGACCCCGCCCTGCTGCAGCGCGAATGGGCGCTCAAGGAGGCAATCGACCCAGGCGGCCTCTTCAACCCTGGGAAGAAGCTGCTTGCACCGCAACCTGCCAAGGCAGGCTAGGTTATAGAGGCGGTGAGCGATCCCCTACAGATGGCCTGAACGCTTAGAGGAGGTCCGGCCTTGCGGGAGGCTTTGTCGCACCTTCAGGGGAAAGCTGCGTGTGCAACGATCGTTGCGCTTACCTGCCTCCTCGCCCTGCCGTCGCAGGCGGGGGCAGCGTCCCAGCAGCGCCGCTGCAGCTGCTCGCGGGACCTCCGCCACCTGAGAGCGGCTGAGCCAACCCCGCGCCACTGCAAGATCAACCACCAACTCAGGGAGGGCGGCTTGCCGGCCTGCCCGCGCCGGCGGTCGCCGGCCAACCCGCGCAAGCTTGCAGCGCAGCGGGCAGAGCTGCTTTTCTCCGCGTTGAAGGCGACCTTTTACATCCCCCGGACGGGGCTTTTCCGGGAATCGCTCCGCGCCACCGAACCCTCCTTCCTTTGGCCCTTTTCGCAGGGCTTTGGAGCAACCGTTGCCGTCGCGGCGCTGCCCGGCCAGCTGAGCCTCCTCAAGCCGATCCTGTTCGCCGAGATGGGCGGTCTGCAGACCTACGTGTCCAACAAGGTGCCGGCCGCCGTCGCCTCCCGGCTTGCCCTCCAGAGCCTCCCCCACTTCGCTGCAACGGTTTCCGCTCTTGGCGAGGGCGAAGCCGCCTACTACGACGACAACGACTGGGTTGGGCTGGAACTGGTCCGCTTGTACTTGCTCACCCACGAAGAAAGCGCCCTGGCGATGGCCGAGGAGGTGATGCAGTTTGAGATGAGCGGCTGGGATCCCTCCTCCTCCCTGCCCTGCCCAGGGGGGATCCCCCACTCGACCGAAGGCGAAAGGGTGAACCGCTCGGCGATCTCAACGGCTCCGGCAGCCGAGCTCGGCGTCATTTTGTACCGGTTGACCGGCAGCGGCGCCTACCTCCAGTTCGCAGAGCAGGGCTACGAATGGGTGCGCACCTGCCTGCGCGGCCCCGAAGGCCTCTACTTCGATCACATCGAAGAAGACGGGGAAGTCGACCCGGAACTGTGGAGCTACACCCAGGGGGTGATGATCGGGGCCGGCACCCTCCTCTACGAAGCGACCGGCCAGGAAGCCTACCTTCGAGAGGCGGAGGAAACGGCAAGGGCCTCCTTGGCGCGGTTCCCCCTCGAACAGCTTGCCGTTGAAAACCCCTTTTTCGTTCAGATCTACCTGCGCAACCTCCTCTATCTGGACACCCTGATCCACAGCCGGGCAGCCAGAGAGGCGATCGAACGGTACCTGGCCTGGGCGTGGGAAAACCTCCAGGAACCAAACCATCTGATCCTCTCGGCCGACGGCTCGCCAACCGTCCTGCTCGGCCAGGCGGCCTACGTCCAGTTGTACGCCGCCCTGGCGCTACCCCGGCGGCTTTACCTCTAAACCGCGCCAAAATGGCGGTATGGACAGCAGGGCCGGGGCAGACGGCAAGCGGCAGCCGCGTTGGTGGGCGGTGCGTCCTGCGTTCAACCGCAAGCCGGTCAGCTACCGCTGTCCGCTCTGCGGGGAGCGGCTGCCGAGCTTCAGCCACCACGTGCTGCTGCTGCCGGAAGGGGATCCCGGCCGCCGGCGCCACGCCCACACCGATTGCGTGATTGCTGCCCGCCGGCGCGGCGAACTACCGCTCCGCGAGGAGGTCGAACCGCCGCGCGCGGGGTTGGCTGGCCGCTTGCTTTCGCTGCTGCGCCGGCTGCTGTTCAGCCGCCGTTATGAAAGACGTGTTCTGGCGTGATCTTGATGATCACCCGCCGTTCCCCGGGCTGGCGAAATGGGTAGCTGTCCTTTCCCAAGTACTTCTTCGCCAGCCGGTCGATGTGGGCGTCTGCGCCCTCATGGGTTCTTTCCGCCACCCGCCCCCTGATCGTCACGTACTCGTAGGGGTTTTCAAGGTTCTGGATCGTCAGCGTCGCCCGGGGGTCCCGTTCTAGGTTGCGCGGCCACGTCCTGCCCTCGGCGGTGTTTAGGACCGGCGTGCCGTCCTCGACATCGACCCAGACGGGCGCCGCATGGATCGATCCGTCCGGGCGCAAGGTTGAAACGACGCAGAAGTTCTTGCCTTCAAGTAGCTCCCTGACGCGACCCTCGATCTTCGTCACGATCGGCTCCTTTCCTCGTTTTCCCCGAGCCTAGCGAGCGAGCCAGCCGATCAGAACCGCCTCCAGGCCGGCTACCGCCGCTCGGCAACCGGCGGGATCGGCTGCTGGGGGGCAAGCGCGCCGTCGTTGAGGACGAAGGTAACCGTCTGCCTGCTTGCCGGGCAGCACGGTTGATCCTCGGGCGCGTAAATGCCGTAGGAGAGCGCCACCGAGCTCTCCGTGGCCGAGACAAAGGCAAGCGACTGGGAGGGTTGACCCGCGTCCGTTCCCAGATAGCGGTTGTCGAGGAAGAAAAAGGCCTGGTAGGCGGGGAGGCCGCCGACGGTCCGCCGACCGATGATCACCCGCAAGGCGTCCTGCGGACGGTAACCGGCCGTTTCGGCAGGGAGGTAGCCGGCCCCTTCAACAACCCGCTCGGCCTGCTGCAGTTCGTCATCGCTGTGGCTTTCGCCAAGAAAGGCAGGGCCTTCCGCCGTCCGGGTGGTTGTGCCCTCCGCTTCGCTTTGCGGACTTTCCGTAGCCGTTGCCGCCGTTTGCGTTGTGCCGACTTCCCCGGCTGCCGCCGTTGAGGAGAAGACGGCGCTTGTTGCCGAAGTTTTGCGCCCACCGCCGCAGCCGGCGACAACTACAGCCGTTGCAAGGACAAGACAGAGGCTTGTTGCGGTCTTCACCTCGATCGGTTTCGCCGGCTCCCAGCACACCCCTTCCCGACGGGGCGCAACCGGGCCGAAGCCAAACTGTTTCGGGAAACGGGCGATGGCTGTGAAGGTAGCGGCAACGGTCCGCCGGATGTGGGGGTTGGCTGGAGCGGCTGTGCTTCTCTGCGTCTGCGTAGGGAGTGGCCGGGCGGCGGCGGCAACGATCAGCAAAGGCGCCTGGAGCTTTCCCTCCAACCCGCAGCTCCAGCCCCCGGCGCTGGTTGTCAGCCAGCGCTCCCAGGCGGGGCGGGCGCAGCGCCCCGGCGGCGGCTTGATCTTCATTGCGCCGATTCGCGCCTATGCCCGCAAGCTCCCCTTCGCCGGCCTGCCCGGCCCCGAGATCGTTGAACCGGACGGCCAGCCGGTCTGGCAGCTGCCCTTGCGCAACCGCAACCCCAAGACCGGTCAGGTGGAAGTGGCGATGGATTTGTTTCGGGCCACCTATCAGGGCCAGCCCGTCCTGGTCTGGTGGCAGGGGTACATCACCCCCGAAGGGTTCGGCGAAGGCCAGTGGGTGTTTGTCAACCAGCGGTACGAACCGATCCTCCACGTCCGCGCCCCGGCCGGCATGGCAACCGACTTTCACGCCCTCCACATTTTTCCCAACGGCAACCTCCTGCTGTTGGCGACCAAGGTGGTTGGAGCCGATCTGAAGCCGTTTGGCGGGCCGCCGCACGGCAGGCTTTTGGATGACCTCGTCCTTGAAGTCGAACCGAAGAGCGGCAGGGTGCTGTGGAGCTGGAACCCATACGGCCACGTGCCCCTCTCCGCCTCCTATCAGCCGATCCCCAAGAACGGGCGGCCGTGGGACGCCTTTCACCTCAACTCGCTCGACATCGGTCCAGGCGGCAACCTGATCGTCTCCGCCCGCAACACCTGGGCTGCCTACTGGGTGATGCGGCGGACCGGCCGGGTGTTCGCGGTTCTCGGCGGCAAGCACCCCACCTTCAAGGAGCTTCCCGGCGCCCACTTCGCTTGGCAGCACGACGTCCACTACGTCGCCGGCCACGGCCAGCTCATCTCCGTCTTCGATGACGAGGCGGCGCCCCCGGAGGCCAAGCAATCGCGGGCGATCCTCCTCTCCTTGAACTGGAAGCAGCACACCGTCTCCCTCTACCGCCAGTACCTCCTGCCCAAGCCGGCCCTTGCCGGCAGCCAGGGATCGGTTCAGGTGCTAAGCGACGGCAACGTCTTCGTGGGCTGGGGCCAGCTTCCCTACCTCTCCGAATACAGCGCCGCAGGCAAGCTGCTCTACCTTGCCACCTTCCCCGGCTCGGATGAGAGCTATCGGGCGTTCAGAGGAACCTGGAACGGCCAGCCGGCAACGGCGCCAACCGTCGTCCAGCTCCCCGCTCCCGGGAGGGTGCGGGTTGGGGTGAGCTGGAACGGCGCAACGGAGGTTGCCGCCTGGCAACTTCTTGGCGGTGAATCGCCCAGCACGCTGGTCCCGCTCACGGGCCCGGTTGTGCGCCGGGGATTTGAAACCGTTCTTGGCACGCCAAAGAAGGTCGCCTACGTCGAGGTGCGGGCCCTCGCCAAGGACGGTCGCCAGCTTGCCGTCACGCCGTTGTTGAAGACGTCACAATCCTCCTCTCCTTGATCGGGTATAATCGGGCCGTGGCGGAGCGCGAGGAGCGGCAGGAACCGGATATCTCCGTCCAAACCGACCAGGTCGTCGTTGAAAAGCGGGGGCTCACCTTTACCGAGCGTTTGCGGGTTGGCGTTGCCCTCGTCCTGGGGGTGCTGATCACGATCTTTGCCGTGCTGAACACCCGGGAGGTGAAGGTCGACTGGATCTTCGGCTCTAGCAAGGCACCGCTGATCGTGGTGATCGTGATCTCGTTGCTGGTCGGCGGCGTGCTGACCTACGCCGCCGAACGACGGGCGGCCCGGCGGCGTGGCAGCTGAGTCGCCCAGCAAGCCGTACGCGGTCAGCGGATCGGTCTACTGTCTGGGCGCCGACTGGGTTAACTGGTACCTGGTCGACACCGGGGAGGGGCTGGTTGCCGTCGATGCGGGTCTGCCCGGTTTTGCGGCCACGCTGGGGGAGGACCTCGACCGGCTTGGCCTTGCCGACAAGCCGCTGGTTGGGGTCGTCCTCACCCACAGCGACGCCGACCACGTTGGCCTGGTCGGCCACCTTGCCCGCCGCGGCGCCCCCGTTTACATCCACGGCGAGGACCTTGGCGCCCTTGCCAGGCCTCGGCCCAAGGGCGGAGAAGCCGCCCTCCGCCACCAGCTGACCCTTCTCTTCAAGCCCGGCTTCTGGCGGCTTGCCGCCGAGATGGCCCGCAGCGGCGGCTTGCGGGTCCAGCCCTTCGCCGAGGCCAAGCCGTTCCCGGGGGATGGGAGGCTGCCGCTGCCGGGCGAACCGGTTGCAATCCACACGCCGGGCCACACCCCCGGCCACTGCGCGATCCACTTCCCCGCGGCGCGGGCGCTGTTTGTGGGCGATCTGCTCTGCACGGCAAGCCCGCTTGGCGGCGGTCGGCGGGGGCCGCAGCCGCTGCCAAGACGGATGAACGTCGACACGGCCCGCTCGCTTGCCTCGCTGGCTGCGATTGCCCACGTCGATGCCGACCTGGTGCTGCCCGGCCATGGCCCGCCCTTTGCGGGAAGCCCGAAGGAGGCGGCGGAGCAGGTCCGCTTGGCCGCCGGCGGCCGCTAAAGCCCAGCTCCGGACTCGAACCGGAGACCCCCTCCTTACCATGGAGGTGCTCTACCAACTGAGCTAGCTGGGCAGCTGCAAGGAGAGGGTAGCGCTCGGCGGCCGACGCCGGGGTCTTGCCCATCCCAACGGGTCGACCTATCTTTTTGGGGGCGGTTCCGGGGGGAGGCGGAGGCCGCACCGGCGACGACTGGTGAAGATGCCGATGTTGCGTTTTGCGGTTGTCCCCGTCGCGACGGCGATCTGCCTTGCCTGCGCCGCGCCCGCGGTCGGCTCGCCGGGCTACCTCGTCTACCTTTGCAGCGGCGCCGGCGCAGACGAACCGCTTGGCAGCCCAGAGCTTGACCCGGTGAGCGTTGGCGTCCCGCCGGCGGCCCTCAGCCAACGTTGCGAACTGGGCGGGGAAGCGATCTCCGTTGGCGCGGAAGGCCAGCTCGCCCCCGGGCAGGCGGCCGGCTTTGCCCTTGAAGGGGGCGAAGCCCTCCAGCTGAGCGCGCTCTCTATTCAACTTCGCTACGTGCTGCCAACCTGCGGGCAGAACTGCGAAGCGGAAGCCTACATCCGCTCCCGGGGCCCCGGCGGCGAGACGGAGCTCTGGCGGGAGCGCGGTCAGAGCAGCGGGGGGCTGCTCTCCTTCCCAAACCTTGGCGATGCAACCGGCCTTGAATTTGGGATCGGCTGCCCGGCCGCGGGCTCTGCCTGCCCCGCCGGCAGCCTCCTTGAGATCCCGCTGGCGATGGTCTCCGTCGTGGAAACGGCTGCGCCCAAGGCAACCCTTTCGCTGCCGGCCGGCCCGCTTTCCGGGAACGTTGCCCTTCACCTGGAAGCGGCCGATCCGGGGGGCGGCGGCCTGCTCGGCTACCGGCTGGCGGTCGACGGAGCCCAGCTTGGCGAAACCCAACCGCTGGCCGATCCGACCGGCCGTTGCCGGCCACTTCCCTACCAAAGCGAACGGGCGTTCAGCCTGCTGCGCCCCTGCCCGCTTACCGCCTCAACGACGGTATCGGTGGACACCGACCGGCTCACCGACGGCCGCCACCGCCTTGCGGCCTTCGTTGAAACGGTCGGCGGCATCGCCGTTGCCGCGGAGGGCGAACTGGAAGCTGAAAACAGGCCGATCGTTGGCACCCCCCAGCTTTCGGGCACTCCCCAGGTCGGCCAGGTGGTGAGCGCGGTGGAACCGCCGGTTGCCCCCCGCGGCGGCAATCGGGTCGCCTCGATCAGCCGGCAGTGGGAACTGTGCGACCAAAGCGGCTGCAGCCCGATCCCCGGCGCGGAAGGACGAACCTACATCCCCCTCCCCGACGAGGTCGGCAAGCGGCTTCGCTACGCGCTCACGGCAACGGACGGCGCGCTCGATCCAACCCCGGCAGACCTTCCCCACCCGATCACCGTCCGCTCCCCCGAATCGGCCCCCGTAGCCCCGGCCCCGCGGTCCTGCGCGCCCTGCGCGCCCCGCGCCGCCGGCAGCAACCGGCCCTGGCGGGTGGTCCTCTCGATCAAACCGAGGCTTGTCCGCCGCCACAACTGGATCACGATCCGGGGGAGGGTGCTTACCAGGCCGCTGCCCAACCGCGGGAAGCTGGTCCTCATTCAGGCCCGCTCGGTGGCCGGCAGGTTGAAGGGACCATGGATCACCTTCATGCTGCTGCGGGCCAACCGGCACGGCGCCTTTGCGGCCCGCTACCGGTTTCGATTGGGCGGCCGCCACACCTACCAGTTTCGGGCCGTTGCACCTGCCGAAGGGCTATTCCGTAACCGGACCGGCACCTCCAGGCCGGTGACCGTAGTGGAGCGTTAGCCCGCCGGTTTGCGGCGGTTCCCGTGCCGCGTGGACCCCGGCCACAGCCGGATGATCGCGATGCCGGCCTCCTGGAGCCGTCTGAGCGCGGGCGGGTCGACCTGCAACCTCGCCGCCACGGCATCCAGTCGATCGGGCGGTGTGGTCGTTGCATCATTGGCGCCGGCCCGCTAGGTTCGGTACATCGAGATCCCTAGCTGGCGCACAGAACATCCGACGGACTGGCTGTGCTATCGAGCGCTCAGGCCGCCGAGGCCCGGGAAGCGAGTTGTGCAGGTCGCGCCGCGACATCGTGGGGATCGCCCCGGCTTCGTCCGCTGTTGGCCGGCGTGGGGCATGCTTTGTTTCCAAGCCGACGCCGAAGAGGAGTTTCGCGAACGGCTGCCGAGGTACGGGAGCCAGTGGACGGCACTCGCCGTCGAGCTGCAGCACTGGATGTACGCACAGGCTCCGCTATCCGCGATCGAACGATGGGTGCCACTGGTCTGGCCTATTCAGGAGGCGGAGGCGGCGCTTGAGGCCTATAGGGCGGCCGAGCCGCAGCAGGCGGAGCTACCGCTGACCGCGGAGGTTGTCTTGCCATCCGCGATGTGGCTCGCGTGCTGGCGCGCCAGCATCGCGCTGAAGGAGATGCAGCTCGGCAACCGCGAGCAGCACGAGATCGAAGACTGCATCGGCCTAGTCGATTGGCTAGCGCTAGAAGGAGTCAAGGAGCTGAAACGGGTCGAGGAGAAAGACGGTCGGCAGGGGCCCAGGTGGCGGAGGCTGGCCGAAGAACTGGAACGGGGAGATCGGCCGGGCCTCTAGCGCGACGTCGCGTCGGTTCGCCTACCCGCTTGGACCCCGACCCCAGCGCCTGGCCGAAACGGCCCTTCGCTTGGTCGCTTGCAGCCCCTGTTCCACCGCCGGCGGACCATCTGGCGAAGGCGACGAGGGCTGCGAAGCGGCAGACGATGGCGGGGGCAGGATTCGAACCTGCGAAGGCTTACGCCGCCAGATTTACAGTCTGGTCCCTTTGACCGCTCGGGAACCCCGCCGTTTCCAGGAAGCGCAGGATAGCGCCGTTTTGCCGGGCTCGCCGCTACGGCGCCTCGCAGAGGGCGGCCGCCTCCGGCAGCCCCCGCAGTCGCTCAAGCGCCCTGCACTCGATCTGCCTGACCCGCTCCCTGGTGATGTTCAGGAGCCGGCCGATCTCGGCAAGGGTAAGCCGCTCTCCGCGCAGGCCGTAGCGCAGTTCGATGATCAGCCGCTCCCGGTAGCTGAGCCTGCTCAGCATTTCCCGCACCGGCTTGATCTTGGCCTTGCGGAAGGCCGGCCCCCAGGGAGGCTCCTCCGCGCCGGCCAGCTGATCGCCAAGGGTTGGCGAGTCCCCGTCGGCCCGCTGGTCCAGCGAAAGCGGCTCCTGCGCCAGGCAGAGCAGCTGCTCCACCTGGGCAAGCGGCCAGCCAAGGTCCTCGGCCAGCTCCCGAGCCGACGGTTCCCGGCCGAGCGTCTGGGTCAGCTTCACCTGGTTGGCAAGCAGCCGCCGCAGGAGGTCGGCGGTGTGGCTGGAGACCCCAATCCCCTTGCCTTGCTCGCCAACGGCCCGCTGGACGGCCTGCCTGATCCACCAGCTGGCATAGGTTGAGAACCGACAGCCCTTCCGCCAGTCGAACTTCTCAACCGCCCTGATCAAGCCGACCGATCCCTCCTGGATCAGGTCGAGGAGGGAAAGGCCTCGGCCGGTGTAGGTGCGGGCGATCGCGACGACCAGCCGCAGGTTGGCTTCCACCATCCGCTGCTTGGCGGCCATGTCGCCCCGCTCCACTCGGCGCGCCAGCTCCACCTCCTGCTGGGGCGTGAGCAGATCGATCCTGCCGATCGCGCTCAGGTAAAGGGCAAGGGGGTCCTCAGGCAGGCCTTCCGCTGCGGCCGCAGGCGGCCAGAGGACGGCCGCCTCGCTGCCCGGCGGGCCGCTCCACAGCTCCTCCTCCAGCTCGGTCGTCTCCTCCAGCTCCCCGGCCTCCCCCTCCAGGTCGCAGACCGTCACGCCTTCCATCGGCATCCCTCCAAGGTTTTCCAGCGTATCCTCCTTGCGCCAGTCGCTTCAGTTGATACGACTAATACCAGAGTTGAAAACCGCTAGGCTTGGCGGCGATGACCCCAAGTCCGGGCCCGCAAGCGCCAGCCACGGCGGCCGGCAGCAGGCGCGACCGCCCGCTCCCGCTGGACGACGTTCAGGAACGGGCGCCCCGGTTGCGGCTTGCCCTCTCCCGGGTGGGGGTGACGGGGGTGGAAAAGGTGATCAGGGTTGGCGCAAACCTTTACTCGGCCCGGCTCGATTGCTTCGTCGACCTGGGCGCAAACCAGAAGGGCGCCCACATGTCCCGGTTCGAGGAGGTCGTCAACGAGGCGATCGGGGAGGTTGTCCTTGGCGAGGCGCCGCTCCGCGCCGAGACGCTTGCCTGCCAGATAGCGGAGCGGATCCGCTTGCGCCAGCGGGCCGAACGGGCCGAGGTGCGGCTTGAAGCCCGCTACCCGGAGCACAAGCCGGCCCCCGTCTCCGGCGTCCAGACTCAGGAGCTCTACACCCTCCTGGGGATCGCCAGCGCCGGCGAGAGGGGGACGCGCAGGGTCGTTGGCGTGCGCGCTACGGGGATGACCGCCTGCCCCTGCGCCCAGGAGCTGGTTGCAGGCGGGGCCCGCCTTGCCCTTGCCAAGGAGGGCTTCTCCGAGCCTGAGATCGAGCGGATCCTCGCCTGCGTGCCGGTGGCAACCCATAACCAGCGGGGGATCGGCACCCTCTTGGTCGGCTGCCCCGAGGGCGGACCGGGCGAGGAGCTGCTTGACGCCGAGACGCTGTTGGCGGTCGTCGAGGAGGCGATGTCCTCGGAGATCTACGAGCTGATGAAGCGCTCCGACGAGGCCGAGGTGGTGGTCAAGGCCCACCGCCGGCCCAGGTTCGTCGAGGATTGCGTGCGGGAGATGGTTGGCGGTCTGGTCGAACGGATCCCAGCCCTCCCCGACCACTGCTTCGTCCTCGCCAGGCAGGAAAACCTGGAGACGATCCACCAGCACAACGTGGTGGCCGAGCGGCACGGCACGCTTGGCGCACTGCGCCGGGAGCTTGCCGGCGAGCGGCTGCCAAACCGCCAGCCGACCCTTGAGGAGTGGCTTGCGGCCGCTTGCTAGCTGAGCCTCGTCCTCGAGGAGGCGGCGGTTCGCGCAGCGGCGAGGTGGCGACGGAGGCCGAAGAAGTAGTCGAGGCCGGAGAGCACCGTCAGCGCTACCATTGCGTAGATCAAGGCTGAGACGGCCGGCGATTGGCCGCGCACGGCGATCACGGCGATGATCGCCGCGATCTGGACGGCCGTCTTCAGCTTGCCCAGCCTGCTTGGCGCGATCAGCGCCCCGCCGGCCCCCGCTGCCGCCCGCAACACCGTGACCGCCACCTCCCGGGCGATGATCACCATCGCCACCCAGGCCGCCAGCCGGTGGAGGGCGACGAGGGCAAGCAGGGAGGCAACCACCAGCAGCTTGTCGGCGAGCGGGTCCAGTGCCCTGCCGAAGGCGGTCTCGTCCCGGCGGGCGCGGGCGATCCGCCCGTCGACGAAGTCGGTGAGGGAGGCGAGGGCGAAGACCAAGGCGGCAAGCAAGTCGCCGGCTGCGGTGTTTGCAAGCAGCGCCACAACCACCGCCGGGATCAGGAGGATCCGCAGCACGGTGAGCAGGTTGGGCAGGTTGAGGGGGAACACCGCTACCGCCGTTCGATCACCGCATCGATCAGCCCGTACTCCAGCGCTTCCTTGGCGGTGAAAAACCGGTCCCGCTCCATGTCCCGGTGAATCTGCTCCTGGGGGCGGCCGGTGTGCAGGGCGAAGGCCCGCTCCAGCCGCTCCCGCAGCTCGAGGATCTCGCGGGCGTGGATCTCGATGTCGGTTGCATGGCCGCGCATCCCCCCGGAGGGCTGGTGGATCAGGATCCGGCTGTTGGGCAGCGCCGCCCGCTTGCCCTTGGTGCCGCCGGCCAGCAGCAGCGCCGCCATCGACATCGCCACGCCGATGCACATCGTCCGCACGTCGGGGCGGATGAACTGCATCGTGTCGTAGATCGCCAGGCCGGCGTAGACGGAGCCGCCTGGGGAGTTGATGTAAAGGGAGATGTCCTTCTCCGGGTCCTCGGCCTCGAGGTGGAGCAGCTGGGCGACGATCACGTTGGCGATCTGGTCGTCGATCGGCGTGCCCAAAAAGACGATCCGCTCCGCAAGCAGCCGGGAGTAGATGTCGTATTCCCGCTCCCCCCGGGCGGTGCGCTCGATCACGATCGGGACGTAAGCCATCGCCTCAACCCTACCCCGCAAACGCCGCCCTCGCCTGTTGCCTTTATGTTGGCGGCAATGGCGTCCTCCAACCGCAGGCGGGAGGTCGGCGCGGCGGCGGTCGCTAGCGCCCTTGCCGGCGGGGCGCAGGCGGCCGACCTGGCCGCAGTTGCCCGGCTTGCCCTCTCCGCCCTCGCCCTTGCCGCCCTCGCCCACCTCCTCTCCCGGCTGGCCGAGGCGGCCGGCGAGGGCCTTGGGGCGGCTCACGCCGCCTTTCTCCAGGGCCTGCTCGGCAACCTCCCGGAGCTTTTGGTCGTCGCCTTCAGCCTTGCGGAGAACAAGCCGCTGCTTGCCAAGTACGCCGTTGCCGGCTCGCTTGCGGCAAACGGCCTGCTTGTGCTCGGCCTCTGCGGGGTTGCCTCCCAAGGGGGCAGGCCGATCCCGCTCCCCCCGCTCTGCGGCCCGGGCGGCTTCCTGCTTGCGGCGATCTGCGCGGCGGCGGTGCTCCTCTACCCGCCCGCCCTCCACCTCTCAAGCGGCCTTCAGGAAGGCCTTTCGCTTGCCGTTGCAGTCGCCCTCCTTGCCGCCTTCCTGGGCTGGCAGGTCGCCGCCCTTGCCGGCCGGCGGCCGGCGGTCCGGGCCAGCCTGCCACTGCTTGCAGGTCTGGTTGCAGTTGGCCTGCTGACGGCCGCCGTCAGCGAATGGTTTGTCGGCGCCGTCTACCCGGCGGCCGGCGAGCTTGGCGCCAGTCGGCCGTTCATGGGGCTGATCGTCGTCGGGATCGCCGCCAACGCGGTTGAGCACGGCAGCGCCGTGCTGCTTGCCGCGCGCGGCGCCCGCTCCCTTGCCGGCGAAGTGGTGGCCGTCTCCGTGTTGCAGGTTGGCGGGTTCCTGCTGCCGGCGGCGGTGCTGCTGGCGGTGCCGCTGGGGCGGCCGGCAACCCTGGCGACGGACGGCGCCGCGCTGGCAAGCCTGCTTTGCGCGCTGGCGGTGCTGCCGTTTGCCCGCAGGGGGGTGGGGAGGGCGACGGGAGCCGCCCTCCTTGCCGCCTACATCGGGCTTGCCGCAGCCTTGCAAACGGCCGTCCGCTAGCGGGCGGCGGTCTTGTATCCTCATTTGGAGCGGCATGGTGCCGCAAAAGGTTTCAGCGAAGAGGCCAAGATGGCGCGTGGAGAGGTAAGGATCGGCATCACGCTTGCTTGCGAGGAGTGCAAGCGGCGCAACTACCAGACGACCAAAAACAGGCGCAACGACCCGGACCGGATCGTTCTGCGCAAGTACTGCCGGTGGTGTAAGCGGCACACCAACCACCGGGAGACCCGGTAGCGGCAAGAGCGGTGGCCACGCAACCGAAGCGGGCAGAGGAGGGCAGCGCCGACCTGGACGTCGGCGCCGCCGTAGGCGGCGGGGCAACCGTTGCCCCCCAGCCCCTTGCCGCCGGTGCGCAGCGGACCGGCGAGCGCCGTTCCGCCCGCGCCGAGCGCCGCTCCCTTGCCGGCCGCGCCGTTGCCTTCCTGCGCGCCTGCTGGGCGGAGCTGCAGCGGATGCAGTGGCCCGATCGCGAACACACGGCCCAAGCAACCGCCGTTGTGCTTGGCTTTGTGATCGTCGCCGGGATCTACCTGGCGATCGCCGACCTGATCTCCCAGAAGATCGTGAACCTAATATTCTAAGGGGGCTTGAGGCGGCGGATCTGCGGTGGGCGCTTGAGGGAAGCGGCCGGCCGGAGACTTCTTTTGGTCTATGTATCGCTGGTACGTCATCAACACATACTCAGGACACGAGAACAAGGTCAAGCAGAACCTTGAACACCGCCTTGTCTCCCTCGGGCAGCAGCGGGCGGTGCGCCAGATCGTGGTCCCCACCGAGTCGGTTTCCGAACTGAAGGACAACCAGCGGGTGACCGTCGAGAAGCGGACGATGCCCGGCTACATCCTCGTCAACATGGAGCTCACCGACGACGCCTGGAACGTCGTCCGGGGGACGCCGGGGGTGACCGGCTTCGTTGGCGCCGAACACAAGCCGGTGCCGCTCTCTCAGGCGGAGGTGGACAGGCTGCTCCACCGCAGCGAGACGGCAACGGCACCGCGCACCCGCGCCCAGTTCCAGGTCGGCGAAACGGTCAAGGTAATCTCCGGGCCGCTTTCCGACTTCTCCGGCGAGATCGCCGAGATCAACGAGGACGCCGGGAAGCTGAAGGTTTTGGTTTCGATCTTCGGCCGGGAGACCCCGGTCGAGGTTGGCTTCGACCAGGTAAAGAAGATCTAATGGCAAAAAAGGTTCTAACGACGATCAAGCTGCAGGCGATCGCCGGCCAGGCCTCGCCGGCCCCTCCCGTCGGTCCCGCGCTCGGCCAGCACGGGATCAACATCATGGAGTTCTGCAAGGCGTTTAACGCCCAGACGGTGAGCGAAACGGGGACGGTGATCCCCGTTGTGATCACCGTTTACGAGGACCGCTCCTTCACCTTCGTCACGAAGACCCCGCCCGCCGCCGTCCTGATCCGCAAGGCGCTGAAGCTGGAGCGGGGCTCGGGCGAGCCGAACCGGCACAAGGTCGGCAAGCTCTCCCGCGACCAGCTGCGGGAAATCGCCGAAAAGAAGCTGCCCGACCTCAACGCCCACAACCTCGAGCAGGCGATGAAGATCATCGCCGGCACCGCCCGCTCGATGGGCGTCGAGGTGGAGGAGGTGGCAGCCTGATGGCCAGGCACGGCAAGCGGCTGCTGGCCGCTCGGGAGCGGGTTGACCGGACCCGCGTCTACTCCCCAGCCGAGGCTCTCCGGCTGGTCAAGGAGCTGGCCAACGCGAAGTTCGACGAGTCGGTTGAGGTCCACGTCCGCACGACGCTGAACGTGCGCCACGCCGACGAGCAGCTGCGCGGCACCGTCAGGCTCCCCCATGGGACCGGGAAGGAGGTGCGGGTTGCCGTCTTCGCCCGCGGCGAGAAGGCCCAGGAGGCGGAAGCGGCGGGAGCCGATGTGGTTGGCGCCGAGGACCTCTGCAAGCGGATCGAAGAAGGGTTTGACGAGTTCGACGTGGCGATCGCCACCCCCGACCTGATGGGCATGGTCGGCCGGCTGGGCCGGATCCTCGGTCCGGCCGGGAAGATGCCCAACCCCCGGGTTGGGACGGTGACGATGGACGTCGGCAAGGCCGTCGAAGAAGCGAAGGCCGGTCGAGTTGAATACCGCACCGACCGCAACGCCAACGTCCACCTGCCGATCGGCAAGGTCTCCTTCGACGAGCGGCAGCTGCTTGAGAACTACGCGGCCGTGATCGAGGAGCTGATGCGCGCCAAGCCGGCGGCGGCGAAGGGGCGCTACCTGAAGACGATCACCCTTGCCTCGACGATGGGGCCGGGGATCAAGGTCGACCCGAACCGGACCCGCGATATCTTGGAGGAGCTGCCTGCGGCAGCCTAAGGAAAAGGACAGCCACCGAAGACCGCCGGCAGCCGAGGGCGTAAGACCGGGATAGGAGGCAGAGAGTGAACAGAGAGCAAAAAGCAGCAACGATCGAGGCGATCGCCGACCAGCTGAGCAAGGCGGAGGCGGTGATCGCGGTTGACCACAGCGGCCTTGACGTCGCCGCCACCGAGAAGCTGCGGCGCAAGCTCCGGGAAGGGGAAGCAAGGCTGCGGGTGGTCAAGAACACGCTCACCGAAAGGGCTGCCGATCAGGCCGGGGTGGGCGAGCTGAAGGAGGTCCTCAAGGGACCCACCGCCCTCGCCTTTGCCTTTGGCGACCCGGTGGCGGCGGCAAAGGCGATCGCAGCCCAGCGCAGGGAGACGGAAAAGCCAACCTTCAAGGGGGGCCTTTTGGCCGGCAGGCTGATCGGCCCCGAGGAGCTTGAACGGCTTGCCAAGCTGCCCAGTCGCGACGTCCTGTACGGCCAGCTGGTGGGCATCGTCGCCCACCCGCTCAGCGGCCTCGCCCGCACGCTGAACGGCCTGCTTGGCGGCCTGGCGGTGGCGCTTGGCCAGCTGCGCGAGCAGAAGGAAGCCGCTGCGGGGCAGGGGTAGCGCAGGCGCGGACTGCGGAAAACGGAAACCAAACGGAAAAGGAGCAATTGAAGATGGCACAGACCACTCAGGAATGGATTGAAGAGCTCAAGTCGATCTCTGTGCTTGAGCTGGCCGAACGGATCAAGGCGCTCGAAGAGGAGTTCGGCGTCTCGGCGCAAGCCGTTGCCGCTCCCGTTGCCGCGCCGGCCGGCGGCGGCGAAGCGGCCGCCGAGGGCGGCGGCGAGGAAGCCCCCTCGACGGTTGACGTGATCCTTGCCTCGGCCGGCGACAAGAAGATCCAGGTGATCAAGGTCGTCCGGGCGGCAACCGGCCTTGGGCTGAAGGAGGCCAAGGCGCTTGTCGACGAGGCGCCGAAGCCGGTCAAGGAGGGGGTCGAGCGCGAGGAGGCCGAGAAGCTCAAGCAGGAACTGGAGGAGGCCGGGGCAACCGTCGAACTGAAGTAGGCAGCGGGCGCCCGGCGCAGCCGCGCCGGGCGCCTATGCGCTACAGTGGAAAGGTCGGCTGATAGCCGCAGCCGCCCGTAAGGAGGCTCGTTCCCACATAGGACGGGCCGGGGCGGGGTCCGTGAAGCCGACAGACCCCCCTGGGGTCAGAGTGACGCGTGCTATATTTACTGTTCACGCGCCGGCGGATCGAAGCCCGTGGTGGAAACCCACCGGAAGGGCAGTTCGCCTTGGGCGCGGGTTGATCAGCTGACCTCACCAAAAAGAAAAGTTCGCCCCGACCGAAGGAGTTTTAGCCGTGCCTTCAGCCGACGTCCTGAGGACGCGCCGGAGCTTTGCGCGTCTAACCAAGCCGCTTGAGCTCCCCAACCTGATCGACATCCAGCGCAAGTCCTTCGAATGGCTGACCGACCCTGAGAACGGCGGCTTGCGCGAAACGATCGACGACATCTCGCCGATCGAGGATTACACCGGCAACCTAGCCGTCTCCTTCGGCGAGCTCCACTTCGACGAGCCGCCGGCGACGATCGAGCAGTGCCGGGAGAAGGACATGACCTACGCCCGGCCCCTAACCGTCAAGGTCGCCTTCATCAACCGGGAGACCGGGGAGATCCGGGAGCAGTCGGTGTTCATGGGCGACTTCCCATGGATGACCGAGCGGGGGACCTTCATCATCAACGGCACCGAGCGGGTTGTCGTCACCCAGCTGGTCCGCTCCCCGGGCGCCTACCTGATGGAGCCAAAGGACCCGGAAAAGCAGGTCTTTGTCGCCAACCTGATGCCGGCCCGCGGCTCCTGGCTGGAGATGGAAATCGACAAGAAGGGGCGGGTCTACGTCCGTATCGACCGCAAGCGGAAGCTGCCGGTGACCGTGCTGCTGCGGGCGATGGGCTACGTCTCCGACCAGGAGCTGCTCGACCTCTTTGAAAACTCCGTTTACATCCGCAACACCCTCGAAGCCGACACCGAGCAGACGAGAAGCGAAGAGGGGGCGCTGATCGAGCTCTTCAAGAAGCAGCGGCCCGGCGAGCCGCCAAGCGTCGAGGGCGCCCGGAGCCTGCTCAACCAGCTGTTCTTCGACCCGAAGCGCTACGACCTGACCAGGGTCGGCCGCTACAAGCTGAACGCCCGGCTCGGCCTGGACATCGACCTCGACACCCGGACCCTCACCCACGACGACATCATCGCCCTCGTCCGGGAGCTTGTCCGGTTGCCGAAGCTCCTTGGCGTTCCCGAGGAGGTCGAGAGCGAGGTGAAGGACTACGCCGCCGAGGCCGCTGCGCTGCCGCGCGAGCCGATCGCCAAGCACCTTGACGAGTACGAGCACTTCGGCAACCGGAGGCTGCGCACCGTTGGCGAGCTGATCCAGGAGGCCTTCCGGATCGGCCTCTACCGGATGGAGCGGGTCGTCCGGGAGCGGCTTACCACCGAAGACGCCGACACGATCACCCCCCAGACGATCGTCAACATCAGGCCGGTGGTGGCGGCGCTGAAGGAGTTCTTCGGCTCCTCCCAGCTCTCCCAGTTCATGGACCAGACCAACTCCCTGGCCGGCCTCACCCACCGCCGCCGCCTCTCGGCGCTGGGCGCCGGCGGTCTGACCAGGGAGCGGGCGCCGATCGAGGTGCGGGACGTCCACCCAACCCACTACGGCCGGATGTGCCCGATCGAGACCCCCGAGGGTCCGAACATCGGCTTGATCGGCTCCCTCTCCTCATACGCCCAGGTTTCCGAGCACGGCTTTGTCACCACCCCCTACCGGGTGGTCAAGAACGGCAAGGTGACCGATGAGATCGTCCACCTCGACGCCACCCAGGAGGAGGACAAGGTGATCGCCCAGGCCAACACCCCGGTCGACCCGAAGACCGGCAAGCTGCTTGGCGACGAAGTGCTCTGCAGGACCCAGGCGGGGCAGTACGTCACCGTCCCGCCAGAGGAGGTCGACCTGGTCGACGTCTCGCCGGAGCAGATCTGGTCCGTCGCCACGGCGATGATCCCCTTCCTCGAGCACGACGACGCCAACCGGGCGTTGATGGGCTCGAACATGCAGCGCCAGGCGGTGCCGCTGCTGCGCACCGAAGCGCCGCTGATCGGCACCGGGATGGAGCGGCGGGCCGCCTTGGACTCCGGCGACGTCCTGCTTGCCAAGCGGGACGGCAGGGTGGAGTACGTCGACGCCGAGGAAATCGTCGTCGCCCACGAGGAGGGCAAGGACATCTACAGGCTGAACAAGTTCATGCGCTCCAACCAGGGGACGCTGATCCACCACAAGCCGCTGGTGCGGACCGGCCAGGAGGTGAAGGCCGGCGAGATCCTTGCCGACGGCTCCTCGACCGACAGGGGGGAGATGGCGCTTGGCAAGAACCTGCTTGTCGCCTTCATGTCCTGGGAGGGCTACAACTTCGAGGACGCGATCGTCATCTCCAAGCGGCTTGTCGAAGAGGACGTCCTCACCTCGATCCACATCGAGGAGTACGAGATCGACGCCCGGACCACCAAGCTCGGCGACGAGGAGATCACCCGCGACATCCCCAACCGCTCCGAGGAGTCGCTGCGCAACCTCGACGACCGGGGGATCGTCCGGGTGGGCGCCGAGGTCGGCTCCGGCGACCTGTTGGTCGGCAAGGTGACCCCAAAGGGTGAGACCGAGCTGACCGCCGAGGAGAAGCTGATTCGGGCGATCTTCAAGGAGAAGGCGCGCGAGGTCCGCGACACCTCGCTGAAGGTGCCCCACGGCGAGGGCGGCGTGGTGATCGATGTGAAGACCTTCTCCCGGGCGGCCGGCGACGACCTGCCGCCGGGGGTGAACGAGCTCGTCCGGGTGCTGGTTGCCAAGAAGCGGAAGATCTCGGAGGGCGACAAGCTTGCCGGCCGGCACGGCAACAAGGGGGTGATCTCGAAGATCGTCGACGTCGAGGACATGCCGTTCCTCGAGGACGGCACCCCGGTTGACGTGATCCTCAACCCGCTGGGCGTGCCCAGCCGGATGAACGTCGGCCAGATCCTTGAGACCCACCTCGGCTGGGCGGCGGCAATGGGCTGGTACAGCGACGGCTCGGAGGCCTACAAGAAGGCCCAGGAGGAAGCGAACGGCAAGCCGCCCCGGGTGTTCATCGCCTCGCCGGTCTTCGATGGCGCAACCGTTGAGGACGTCGACGAGGCGCTGGTCCGCTGGCAGGAAGAGCACCAGGGCAAGATCAAGATGGAGATCGACCCGAAGGAGCGTCCCGGCCGGCGGGCAACCGGCAAGTTCACCCTCTACAACGGCCGCACCGGCGAGCCGTTCGAGCAGAAGGTGACGGTCGGCTACATGTACATCCTCAAGCTCCTCCACCTTGTCGACGACAAGATCCACGCCCGCTCGACCGGCCCCTACTCGCTGGTCACCCAGCAGCCGCTGGGCGGCAAGGCCCAGTTCGGCGGTCAGCGGTTTGGCGAGATGGAGGTCTGGGCCCTTGAGGCCTACGGCGCCGCCCACACCCTCCAGGAGATGCTGACGATCAAGTCCGACGACACCGTCGGCCGGGTGAAGGCCTACGAGGCGATCGTCAAGGGCGAAAACATCGCCGAACCGTCGATCCCCGAGTCGTTCAAGGTCCTGCTCAAGGAGATGCAGTCGCTTGCCCTTGACGTCAACGTGATCTCCGAAGAGGGCGAGCGGGCCGAGATCGGCGAGGAAGAGGACGACCTGCTGCGGGCCGCCGAGGAGCTGGGGATCGACCTGGCCGGCGTGCGCGCCCCGGAAGACGAGGCCCAGCGCAGCAACGGCCGGGCGCTCGCCCCGGAATCGGCAGATCACGACGCCGAAGACGGCGAGGACCAGTTCGACGAGACCCTAAGCGAGGAGCAGTAGCCGATGATCGACATCAACAACTTCGACGCAATCCAGATCTCGCTGGCCTCCTCCAAGCAGATCCGCAGTTGGAGCCACGGCGAGGTCACCAAGCCGGAGACGATCAACTACCGGACGCTGAAGCCGGAGAAGGACGGCCTTTTCTGCGAGCGGATCTTCGGTCCCACCAAGGACTGGGAGTGCTACTGCGGGAAGTACAAGCGGGTCCGCTACAAGGGGATCGTCTGCGAGCGGTGCGGGGTGGAAGTGACCCGCTCCAAGGTCCGCCGCGAACGGATGGGTCACATCGACCTGGCCGCCCCCGTCAGCCACATCTGGTTCTTCAAGGGCGTCCCCTCCCGGATCGGCTACCTGCTCGACATGCCGCCCAAGGAGCTTGAAAAGGTCCTCTACTTTGCCGCCTCGATCGTCACCTACATCGACGAGGAGGCGCGCGCCCGCGACCTCGACAAGCTCCAGGAGGAGGTCAACAAGGAACTGGACCGGTTCGCCAAGGAAAAGGAGGAGCGGGTCCTCGAGCTGCGGGAGTCGCTGAAGCGGCGGGAAAACTACCTCACCACCGGCCGCCAGACCGGCTTCAGCGACGACGACCACCTTTGGGCGGACGCCCTTGGCGTGAACGTCGCCAAGCTCTCCGAGGAGGAGCGGGAACGCCACCTCAAGGAGGTGCGCGCCCAGATCGAGGCCGACATCGCCGACACCGAAGCCTACATCGACGACTCGGCGGAGCGTCTTGTCAAGGCCTTTGAGTTCTTCAAGGCGATGGAGGTCAAGCAGATCGAGCACGACGAGACGCTCTTCCGGGAGCTCACCGAACGGTTCGGCTCCCCCTACGGCTTCGGCGAGTACTTCCGCGGCGGGATGGGCGCCGAGGCGATCCGCGACCTGCTTGAACAGGTCGACCTCCAGAAGGAAAAGGAAGAGCTTGAAGAGCAGGTCCGCACCAGCCGCGGCCAAAAGCAGCAGCGGGCCGTCAAGCGGCTGAAGGTGGTCTCCGCCTTCATCAATTCCGGGAACAAGCCGGAGCACATGATCCTTGACGCGATCCCTGTGATCCCCCCGGAGCTGCGGCCGATGGTCCAGCTGGACGGCGGTCGGTTTGCAACCTCCGACCTCAACGACCTCTACCGGCGGGTGATCAACCGCAACAACCGGCTGAAGCGGCTGATGGACCTTGGCGCCCCGGAGATCATCGTCAACAACGAGAAGCGGATGCTCCAGGAGGCGGTTGACGCCCTGTTCGACAACGGCCGGCGCGGTAGGCCGGTCACCGGGCCGGGCAACCGGCCGCTCAAGTCGCTCTCCGACATGCTCAAGGGCAAGCAGGGCCGGTTCCGCCAGAACCTCCTTGGCAAGCGGGTCGACTACTCGGGCCGCTCCGTGATCGTCGCCGGCCCCTACCTGAAGCTCCACCAGTGCGGCCTGCCGAAGCTGATGGCCCTTGAGCTGTTCAAGCCGTTCATCATGGCCCGGCTGGTCGAGCGCAAGCAGGCCCAGAACATCAAGGCGGCCAAGCGGATGGTTGACGCGATGATCCCGGAGGTCTGGGACGTGCTCGAGGAGGTGATCCACGAGCACCCCGTCCTCCTCAACCGGGCGCCAACCCTCCACAGGCTTGGCATCCAGGCCTTTGAACCGATCCTTGTCGAGGGCAAGGCGATCCAGGTCCACCCGCTGGTCTGCCACGCCTTCAACGCCGACTTCGACGGCGACCAGATGGCCGTCCACCTGCCTCTCTCCGCGGAGGCGCAGGCGGAGGCGCGGATCCTGATGCTTTCCGCCAACAACATCCTCTCCCCGGCCCACGGCGCCCCCCTTGCCACCCCAACCCAGGACATGGTGCTGGGCACCTACTACCTCACCTACGGGCCGGAGCCGGAGGAGCTTGCAAAGCTCCGGGAGCAGCTGCGGGAAGGGAAGTGGCCAAAGGACCGCAAGCGGCCCCAGGTGTTCCGCACCGCCCAGGAGGCGGAGCTCTCCTACGAGGCCGGGGTGGTCAACCTCCACGACCTTGCCGAGTACCGGCCGGAGCACCGCGCCGACGGCCACGTGCTGACCACCGTCGGGAGGATCATCTACAACGATCGGATCGAGCGGGCGCTTGCCGTCGCCCTTGAAGAGGAGTTCGACCCGGCGGAGGTCCCGTTCGTCAACCAGACCCTGAAGAAGTCGGACACCACCAAGCTGATCGAAGGGCTGGTCCAGCGGTACGGCGCGCCGGCCGTCGCGCTTGCCCTTGACGCCTTCAAGGACGTCGGCTTCCACTACGCCACCCAGGCGGGCGTGACGATCTCCAAGAACGACGTCGTCGTCCCGGAGGAGAAGGAGGAGATCCTTGCCCGCTACGAGCAGGAGGTGGCGAAGATCACCGAACAGTACGAACTGGGCTTGATCAGCCAGGAAGAGCGGCACGAAGCCGTCGTCGACCGCTGGAACGCGGCCACCGAGGAGGTCGCCGAACGGATGGTCGAACGGCTGGACGAGCTGAACCCGCTCCACATGATGGCCAACTCCGGCGCCCGCGGCTCCTTCAAGCAGATCCGCCAGCTTGGCGGGATGCGGGGCCTGATGGCAAACCCGAAGGGGGAGATCATCGAGCGGCCGATCAAGTCCAACTTCATCGAGGGGCTGTCGGTCCTGGAGTACTTCATCTCCACCCACGGGGCCCGCAAGGGGTTGGCCGACACGGCGCTGCGGACCGCCGACTCCGGCTACCTGACGCGCCGGCTGGTCGATGTCGCCCAGGACGTGATCGTCCGCGAAGAGGACTGCGGCACAGAGGAGTACATTGAGATGCCCGTCTGGGAAGCGGCCGGCGAGCCCAACCCCAACGTGGTCGGTCGGATCGCCGCCCAACCGATCAAGACCAAGCGGGGGCGGCTGCTTGTCGACAAGGGACAGGAAATCGACCGCGACCGGTTCGGCGAGATCCTCGCCGCCTTTGCCGACGACCACGAGAAGGGCAGGGAGGTGAAGGTTCCGGTCCGCTCGGTGCTCAAGTGCGCCGCCGGCTCCGGCGTCTGCCGGGCCTGCTACGGCCGCTCCCTGGCAACCGGCCAGCTGGCGCAGATCGGCGATGCGGTTGGGATCATCGCCGCCCAGTCGATCGGCGAGCCGGGAACCCAGCTGACGATGCGGACCTTCCACACCGGCGGCGTCGCCGGCGCCGACATCACCCACGGCCTGCCGCGGGTGGTCGAGCTGTTCGAGGCGCGCAAGCCGAAGGGGCTGGCGAAGATCGCCGAGCACTCCGGGACGGTCTCGATCGAGGAGTCGGAAAAGGCGCTGACCGTGGTGATCACCGACGCGGAAGGGGTGGAGCACCGCTACTCCTTCCCCCGGCGGACGAGGCTGTTCGTCCGGGAGGGCGACAAGGTGGAGGCCGGCCAGCAGCTGAACGAGGGCTCCCTCGATCCCAAGGAGCTGCTTGCGATCCGCGGTCGCACCGAGACCGAGCTCTACCTGGTCCGAGAGGTCCAGGAGGTCTACAAGTCCCAGGGCGTCGACATCAACGACAAGCACATCGAGCTGATCGTCCGCCAGATGATGAAGCGGGTGCAGATCGACCAGAAGGGGGACACCGACTTCCTGCCCGGCCAGCTGGTCGACCGTCAGCAGCTGCTTGCCGTCAACGCCGAGATCGAACGAAACGGCGGCGAACCGGCCACCTACGAAGACGTGATCCTCGGCATCACCAAGGCGTCGTTGAACACCGACTCCTTCCTCTCGGCCGCCTCCTTCCAGGAGACGACCAAGGTGCTCACCGACGCCGCTCTGGAAGGGAAGATCGATCGCCTCAACGGCCTCAAGGAGAACGTGATCATCGGCAAGCTGATCCCGGCGGCAACCGGCTTGAAGCGCTACCGCCGGATCGAGATCGAACCGGCGGAGCCGCTCCCCAAGCCGGAGGAACCGGAGGAGCTGTTCGACCGGGAGGAGCTTGCCGCCGAACTTGAGCTGGCCGCCGGGGAGGGCTTCGCCCGCCACCGGGAGGAGCTCAACAAGGACCTTGCCGATCTGGAACGGATCGGCCTTGGCGAGGAGGAGGAGCTGCTTCCCCCTCCGCCGCAGGACGGCGAGCTGGCAGACGAAGGGCAGGAGGAGTAGGCGGCAATCCGTCCAACTCTTTGGGCCGCGTTTAGCCTCCGCTAAGCGCGGCCCGATTTGCTTTGCCGAACCCCAATCCGCGATGGCAGCCGACGTCCTCCTAGGAGCCTTTTGCGCGCTTGCCTGCGCCGCCCTTTCCAGCCTCTCGGGGCTGCTTAAGTTCAAGGGCGCGCGGCTCGCCCCGCCGGTTTGCGCCCGCCGGCCGCTGCGCACCGCCGTCGCTCTGATCCGCCAACCCTGGTTTGCCGCCGGTTTTGCCCTTGCCTTCTGCGCCTGGGGGCTCCACGTTGCCGCGCTCAGCCTCGCCCCCCTCTCCCTCGTCCAGGTCGCCCTTGCCAGCGGGATGGTGATGCTTGCCGCCTTTGGCCAGCGGTGGTTTGGGGTTGGCGTCGGTGCCAGGCGGTGGGCCGGCCTCTGCGCCCTTGCCCTTGCCCTTGCCCTGCTGGCCGTCAGCGAGCCGGCCGTCCAGGGGCCCCACTCCCGGTTCTCGCCGGCGGCGCTGATCGCCTTTGAGAGCACCCTGTTTGCGCTTGGCGGCTGCCTGCTCTTCTCGCCGCGGCTGCGCCCCTCAAGCAGCCAGCTGCACGGGATCTGGCTGGGCGGCAGCGCCGGCCTTTTGTTTGCTGTCTCCGACACCGCCGTCAAGGCGCTCTCCGGGATCTCCCTTGCCCACGGACCGCTTGCTCTGCTCGCCAGCCCCTGGCTTGCCGTTGCGCTCCTTGCCTCGGTCTGCTCCTTCTACGCCTCGGCGTCCTCCCTGCAGCGGGGAGAGGCGCTCTCCGTGCTGGCGATCACCGGCGTGGCGATGAACCTCGGCGGGATCGTCGCCGGTCTGATCGTCTTCGCCGATCCCTTCCCGGCCTCGGCCCTTGGCATCCTCTGCCAGGGGGTTGGCTACCTGCTCCTGCTGGTTGCCTCGCTGCTGCTTCCCGCCCCGATCGCTCGGCTTGCCGACGCGGCAACCGGCCAGCGGCTATGATCGTGAACAGATGCCCACAACAAACCAGCTAGTCACCAAGGGCAGGACCAAGCCCACCAAGAAGGTCAAGACGCCGGGCTTGAAGTACGGGAAGGGCAGAAGGTTGGCGGCCCCCCAGCGGCGCGGCGTCTGCACAAGGGTTTACACCACCACTCCAAAGAAGCCGAACTCGGCCCTGCGGAAGGTGGCCCGCGTGCGGATCTCCGGCTCGACCGAGGTGACCGCCTACATCCCGGGCGAGGGCCACAACCTCCAGGAGCACTCCGTCGTGCTGGTGAGGGGCGGCCGGGTCAAGGACCTGCCGGGCGTGCGCTACAAGATCGTCCGCGGCGCCCTTGACGCCGCCGGCGTCGAGGGCCGCAAGAAGGCGCGCTCCCGTTACGGGACGAAGAAGAAGTAGCGGTCTCGCCACCGTCCGATGCCCCGTCGCGCCAGAGCCCAGGTTCGCGTCGTTGAGCCGGACGGCGTCTACCGTTCCCGCGCCGTCCAGCAGCTGATCAACAAGGTCCTCCGGGAAGGCAAGAAGTCGCTTGCCGAGAAGATCGTCTACCAGGCGCTGGAAAAGGTCGAGGAGCGGACGGGCCGCCATCCGGTCGAGGTCCTCGAGGAGGCGCTGAAGGCGCTTACCCCCCAGCTGGAGGTCCGCTCCCGACGGGTTGGCGGCGCCACCTACCAGGTGCCGGTCGAGGTGCCGGCCCGCCGGGGCCGCACCCTGGCGATCCGCTGGCTTGTCCAGGCGGCAAGGCAGCGCCGGGAGCGCTCGATGGTGGAGCGGCTTGCCGCCGAGATCCTTGACGCCTTGAGCGAACAGGGTGGCGCCTTCCGGCGCAAGGAGGAAATCTTCCGGATGGCCCAGGCCAACAAGGCGTTCGCCCACTACCGCTGGTAGGCGGCGCTGCCGGCGTGGTCGAGCGCTCGGGGAAGCTGGATCGCCGCGTCTGGCTGATCGTCGCCGTCGTCCTGCTGGGCGTCGTGATGTCGATCCTCGACACCACGATCGTCAACGTCGCCCTGCGGACGCTTGCCGTCGACCTCCGCAGTCCGCTTGCCAAGGTCCAGTGGGTGATCACCGGCTACATGCTTGCCCTTGGCGCGACGATCCCGCTCACCGGCTGGGCGGCCCGCCGGTTTGGCGCGAAGCCAACCTACCTCGTCTCCCTGGTCCTGTTCACCGCCGGCTCGGCCGCCTGCGGCCTCTCCAGCTCGATCGAGGAGCTGATCGGCTTCCGCGTCCTCCAGGGGGTTGGCGGGGGGATGTTGATGCCGGTGGCGATGATCATCATGGCCCAGGCGGCCGGACCGAAGCAGATGGGTAGGGTGATGGCCGTCACCTCGATGCCGGTGATGATCGCGCCGATCCTCGGGCCGGTCGTCGGCGGCCTGATCGTCGGCAACCTCCACTGGTCGTGGATCTTCTTTGTAAACGTGCCGATCGGCGCCCTTGCCCTCGTCCTTGGCGTCAAGCTGCTGCCCCACACCGACTCCGGCGAGGCCGGTCCGCTCGACTGGCTTGGCCTCGTGCTGCTGCCGGCCGGAGTGGTTGGGATCACCTACGGGGTTAGCGAACTGGGCGAGGGCAAGGCCTTTGCCAACGCCCACGTGCTTTGGCCGCTTTTAGCCGGGGTGGCGCTGGTTGCAGCCTTCTGCCTGCACGCCCCGCGGGCGCGCCGGCCGCTCCTGGACCTCCGCCTCTACCGCAACCGGGTGTTTGCCGCCGCCGCCACCTCCACCCTGGCAAGCTCGGCCGCCCTCTTTGGCGCGATGATCCTGATCCCCCTCTACTACCAGGTGCTCCGCCACCAGGGGGTGGTCGCTGCCGGCCTGCTGACCGCCCCCCAGGGGCTTGGCGCGATGGTGGCGATGCCGGTTGCAGCAAAGCTCTCCGAGCGGCTTGGCAGCGGCAAGGTGGCGGTGGTGGGCGTCCTCTTGCTGTGCGTAAGCACCCTGCCCCTGGCGATGATCGGTCCCCGCACCTCCTTTGTCGCGATCTCCCTGGTGCTGGTCCTCCGCGGGCTGTCGATTGGGATGTGCTTCCTGCCGGCGATGAGCGCCGCCTTCGCCTCCCTGGAGCGCCACCAGATCTCCGATGCCAGCCCCCAGCTGAACGTCCTGCAGCGGATCGGGGGGGCGGTTGGTACGGCGGCAATTGCCGCCGTGCTGGCCCGCAGCTCGCTCCACGCCCACACGCCGCTGGCCGTTGCCCACGGCTTTGACACCGCCTACTGGTGGGCGCTTGGGATCGCCGCCCTGGCGCTGATCCCATCCCTCTTCCTGGTCCGGGTTGAGGGCGGGGCGCCCTCGGCCGAGGCGCTTGAGGCGCTTGGGGCCTGAGCGCAAACCTTTGCTATATTCCGGGACCAGTGGGGTTGCGGCAAGAGACGCGCCCCGCGCCAGCGGCTTCGATGGAGACCTCGGCCACATAGACACGTAGGCGGTCCCGCAAGACCAAGTGCGTGCGTGGGCCCGAGGGGCCCATTTTTTTGGCGGTTTGGCGATAGACAAGCGGTAGCAGGAGAGAAACCAAAGGACAATGGCGCGTAAGTTCCCCCTTGAGAAGACCCGCAACATCGGGATCATGGCCCACATCGACGCGGGCAAGACGACGACAACGGAGCGGATCCTCTACTACACCGGCCGCACCTACAAGATCGGCGAGGTCCACGAGGGCTCCGCGACGATGGACTGGATGGAGCAGGAGCAGGAACGGGGGATCACGATCACCTCGGCTGCAACCACCTGCCAGTGGCGGGGACACCGGATCAACATCATCGACACCCCCGGCCACGTCGACTTCACCGTCGAGGTCGAGCGGTCGCTGCGGGTCCTGGACGGCGCCGTTGCGATCTTCGACGCGGTAGCCGGGGTCGAGCCCCAGTCGGAGACCGTCTGGCGGCAGGCCGACAAGTACGGGGTGCCGCGGATCGCCTACATCAACAAGATGGATCGGGTTGGCGCCGACTTCGACCAGGCGGTGCAGACGATGGTCGACCGGCTTGGCGCCCACCCGGTACCGGTCCAGCTGCCGATTGGCGTCGAGGCGACCTTTGAGGGGATGGTCGACCTGATCACCTTCAAGGCGATCCGCTACAAGGACGAGCTTGGCAAGGAAATGGTTGAAGAGGAGGTCCCCGCCGAGCTTGCGGAGCAGGCAAGGGCGGCGCGGGAGCGGATGCTGGAGGAGGTCTCCCACTACGACGACGAGCTGCTGGAAATGATCCTTGAGGAGGCGGAGATCCCGCCGGAGCGGATCCGGGCGGCGATCCGCAAGGCAACCCTTGAGGCGAAGCTGACGCCGGTGCTTTGCGGCTCCTCCTTCAAGAACAAGGGGGTCCAGCCGCTCCTTGACGCCGTTGTCGACTACCTCCCCTCCCCGCTTGACATCCCGCCGGTGAAGGGGATTGAAACGGTCAAGGGCGAGGAGCGGGAGGGGGTGCGGCGCGCCGACGACAACGAACCGTTTGCCGCCCTTGCCTTCAAGATCATGGCCGACCCCTACGTCGGCAAGCTCACCTACTTCCGCGTCTACTCCGGGACGCTGAAGGCCGGCTCCCAGGTCCTCAACGTGAACACCGGCCGCACCGAGCGGATCGGCCGGATCCTGATGATGCACGCCAACGAGCGGGAGCAGGTGGACGAGGTCTACGCCGGCGACATCGCCGCCGCGGTGGGCATCAAGCAGGTGATGACCGGCGACACCCTCGCCGACCCCGCCCACCCGATCCAGCTGGAGCGGATGAGCTTCCCGGAGCCGGTGATCAAGGTTGCCGTCGAGCCGAAGACCAAGGCCGACCAGGAGAAGATGTCAACGGCCCTCGCCCGGCTGGCCGAAGAGGACCCGACCTTCCAGGTGAAGACCAACGAGGAGACCGGCCAGACCGAGATCTCCGGGATGGGCGAGCTGCACCTGGAAGTGATCGTCGACCGGATGCGCCGGGAGTTCGGGGTGGAGGCGACCGTTGGCCGGCCGCAGGTCTCCTACCGGGAGACGGTGAAGGGCACCGCCAAGAACGTCGAAGGGCGGTTTGTCCGCCAGACCGGCGGCGCCGGCCAGTTCGGGATCGTCTTCATCGACCTCGAGCCGGCCCCCGGCGAAGGGTTTGACTTCGTCAACAAGATCAAGGGCGGGGCGATCCCCTCCGAGTTCATCCCGGCCGTCCAGAAGGGCATTGAAGAGGCGATGGAAAGCGGCGTGAAGGCCGGCTACCCGATGGTCGACCTGCGGGTGACGCTCGTCGACGGCCGCTACCACGAGGTCGACTCCTCCGAGCTCGCCTTCAAGGTCGCCGGCTCCCTTGCCCTCAAGGAGGCCGCCAAGCGGGCCAACCCCGTCCTGCTGGAGCCGATCTTCGCCGTCGAGGTGGTCACCCCCGAGGAGTTCCTTGGCGACGTGATCGGCGACCTCTCCAGGCGGCGGGGCCGGATCGAGGGCCAGGAACGGCGGGCAAACGCGCTGGTCGTCTCGGCAAAGGTGCCGCTTGCGGAGATGTTCGGTTACGCCACCGACCTGCGGTCGATGACCCAGGGCCGGGCGACCTATACGATGCAGTTCGACAGCTACGAAGTCGTGCCGCCGAACATCGCGGAGGCGATCGTGGAGGCGCGGAGCGGTGAGCCGGTGGCGGCATGACCGGTTAGTTGCGCACGCGCTATCCTGCGCAAGCGCACAACCTGCGGTTTTCCCCTAACAGTTAGCAATCCGTCCCTTACGGGCAAGTAGTCGATATAGGAGCGAGAAGAAGTGGCAAAGGAAAAGTTCGAGCGCGCAAAGCCTCACGTAAACGTGGGAACGATCGGTCACATCGACCACGGCAAGACGACGCTGACCGCTGCGATCACCCATGTCCTTGCGGAGAAGGTCGGCGGTCAGGCGCGGAGCTTTGAGGAAATCGACAACGCTCCCGAGGAGCGCGAACGGGGAATCACGATCGCGACCTCCCACGTGGAGTACGAGACGGAGAAGCGCCACTACGCCCACGTCGACTGCCCGGGCCACGCCGACTACGTGAAGAACATGATCACCGGCGCGGCGCAGATGGACGGCGCGATCCTGGTCGTCTCCGCCGCCGACGGGCCGATGCCGCAGACCCGGGAGCACATCCTCCTCGCCCGTCAGGTCGGCGTCCCCTACATCGTCGTCTTCCTCAACAAGGTCGACATGGTCGACGACCCGGAGCTGCTTGAACTGGTTGAGGTCGAGGTCCGCGACCTGCTCAACGAGTACGAATTCCCGGGCGACGAGGTGCCGGTGATCGCCGGCTCGGCGCTGAAGGCGCTGGAAGGCGACCCGGAGGCAAAGGAGAAGATCCTCGAGCTCGCCAACGCCCTGGACACCTACATCCCGGAGCCCGTTCGCGAGCTCGACAAGCCGTTCCTGATGCCGATCGAGGACGTCTTCTCGATCACCGGCCGGGGCACCGTCGTCACCGGCAGGATCGAGCAGGGGGTGATCAAGGCCGGCGACGAAGTGGAGATCGTCGGGATCAGGCCCACCCAGAAGACCGTTGTCACCGGGGTGGAGATGTTCCGCAAGATCCTCGACGAGGGTCGCGCCGGCGACAACGTCGGCTGCCTGCTGCGGGGCATCAAGCGGGAGGACGTCGAGCGCGGCCAGGTGCTGTGCGCTCCCGGCTCGATCACGCCCCACACCAAGTTCAACGCCGAGGTCTACGTCCTCAAGGAGGACGAGGGCGGTCGGCGGACCCCCTTCTTCTCCGGCTACCGGCCGCAGTTCTACTTCCGGACGACCGACGTCACCGGCGTGATCAAGCTGCCGGAGGGCGTTGAGATGGTGATGCCGGGCGACAACGTCCAGATGGAAATCGAGCTGATCCAGCCGATCGCGATGGATCAGGGGCTGCGCTTCGCGATCCGCGAGGGCGGCAGGACCGTTGGCTCGGGGGTTGTCACCAAGATCATCGAGTAGGAACCTTTTCGCGGCCCGGCGTCCCCGTTGACGTCGGGCCGCTTTCACTGTAAGCGAAGCGATGGCAGCGCAAAGCAAGATCAGGATCAGGCTGAAGGCCTACGACACCGCCGCGATCGAGACGGCGGCGCGGGAAATCGTCGACACGGCAACCCGCACCGGGGCGCGGGTTGCCGGACCGGTGCCGCTGCCCACCGAGAAGCACGTCTACTGCGTGATCCGCTCCCCCTTCAAGGACAAGGACTCCCGGGAGCACTTTGAGATCCGCACCCACAAGCGGCTGATCGACATCTACCAGCCAACCCCAAAGACCGTCGACTCCCTCCAGCGGCTGGACAACCTGCCGGCTGGGGTTGACATCGAGATCAGGCTTTCCTCGTAGGCGGAGATGGCGGTGATCCTGGCAAGGAAGTTGGGGATGACCCAGCGGTTTGAGGAGGACGGCACGGTCACCCGGGTGACCGTCCTGAAGGCCGGCCCCTGCTACGTCACCGCCCTGCGCCGGCCGGAGCGGGACGGCTACGAAGCCGTTCAGCTTGGCTTTGAAGAGGTCCCGGAGCGGAAGCTGACCAAGCCGCAGCTCGGCCACCTGAAGCGGGCCGGGGTGGTGCCGCTTCGCCACCTCGTCGAGTTTCGGACCTCAACGGACGGGTTCTCCCTTGGCGACAAGGTGACCGTCGCCTCCTTCCAGGTCGGCGAACGGGTGAAGGCCTCGGGGATCACCAAGGGGAAGGGCTTCCAGGGGACGATCGCCCGCCACAACTTCAAGCGGGGACCGAAGACCCACGGCTCCCACAACGTCCGGGCGCCCGGTTCGATCGGCTCGGCGGCCTTCCCCTCCCGGGTCTTCAAGGGGCTGCGGATGGCCGGCCACGCCGGCGCCAGGCGGGCCACCCAGCGGGGGCTGAAGGTGGTTGCAATCGACGAGGAGCGGGACCTGCTGCTGGTCAAGGGATCGGTGCCGGGACCGCGCGGCGGCCTTGTGGAGGTGAGAACCGATGGCTGAGGTGGCGCTGATCGGCGGTCAGCCGGGGGCGAGGAGGTCGCTGCCGGCCGAGGTGTTCGACCAGCCGTTTCACCACGGCCTTGTCCACAACTGCGTGCGGGCCGAGCTTGCCGCCCGCCGGCAGGGCACCCATGCCACCAAGACCAGGGGGATGGTCTCCGGCGGCGGCGTCAAGCCCTGGCGGCAGAAGGGGACCGGCCGCGCCCGGGTCGGTTCGATCCGCTCCCCGCTTTGGCGGGGCGGCGGCACCGTCTTTGGACCCCGTCCCCGCCGCTACACCTTCAAGGTCAACCGCAAGGAGCGGCGGGCTGCGCTGCGCGGCGCCCTCTCGCTGAAGGCCGGCAGCGCCAACCTTGCCATCCTCGCGGAGGGGGCGATCGACCTGCCGAAGGTGGCAAAGGCCAAGGAGGTCTTTGGCGAGTGGCTTGGCCGCCGGCCGCTGCTGGTTATCGTCGCCGACCTCAACTCCCCGCCGGCCCTTGCCGTTCGCAACATCGCCGGCGTGGAGGTGGTCGCCCAGGTCGACCTCGGCGTCTACGAGCTGATGCGGGCAAAGGCGGTGGTGATCTGCGAGGAGGCGCTTCCCCCGCTGATGCAGCGGTGCGGAACTGTGAGAAGAGGGGCGAAGGCGGAGGTTGAAGGTGGAGCCTGAGGAAGTTCTGATCAGCCCGGTGATCTCCGAGAAGAGCTACGCCCTTTCCGCGGTTGGCCGCTACACCTTCCGCGTCCATCCCCGCGCCCACCGCACCCAGATCCGCCAGGCCGTTGAGGCCCTCTACGACGTGAAGGTGGAGTCGGTGCGGACGATCAACGTCAAGCCAAAGCCGAAGCGGCGTGGCTACACCGCCGGCAAGACGATCCGCTACAAGAAGGCGATCGTCCAGGTCGCCGAGGGGCAGTCGATCCCCGTCTTCCAGGGACTTGAACAGGAGCTTGAGCAGGGGGCGTAACGAATGCCGATCAGAAAGCCAAAGCCAACCAGCCCCGGCCGCCGGTTCGTCACCTACGCCGACTTCTCGGAGCTGACCCGCAAGGAGCCGGAGAAGAGCCTTACCGAAGGGCTGAAGAAGAGCGGCGGCCGCAACGTCTACGGCCGCAAGACGGCCCGCCACCGCGGCGGCGGGGCGAAGCGGCGCTACCGGAAGGTCGACTTCAAACGGCGCAAGGACGGGGTGGAGGCGATCGTCAAGGCGATCGAGTACGACCCGAACCGCTCCGCGCGGATCGCCCTCCTCCACTACCTCGACGGAGAGAAGAGCTACATCCTCTGCCCCCAGGGGCTTGAGGTGGGGATGCGGGTCTGCTCCGGGGAGAACGCGGAGATCGCGGTCGGCAACTGCCTGCCGCTTTCCCGGATCCCGGTCGGCACCAACGTCCACAACGTCGAGCTCTACCCCGGCCGCGGCGGCCAGCTCGCCCGCTCCGCCGGCAGCTCGGCGGCGCTTGTCGCCAAGGAGGGGGAGATGGCAACGCTCCGCCTGCCCTCCGGCGAGATGCGGATGGTCAACGCCAGCTGCCGGGCGACGATCGGCGTGCTCGGCAACGCCGACCACCAGAACGTCCGGATCGGCAAGGCCGGCCGCAAGCGGCACATGGGCGTCCGGCCGCAGACCAGGGGCACGGCGATGAACCCGGTCGACCACCCCCACGGCGGGGGCGAGGGGTCGACGCCGCCCGGCCGCCACCCGGTCACCCCCTGGGGCAAGCCGACGCTTGGCTATCGAACCCGCCGCAAGCACAAGCTTTCAAACCGCTACATCGTCCGCGAACGGAGAAGGGGTAAAGGGAGAAGGAGATGAGCCGCTCCACGAAAAAAGGGCCCTGGGTTGAACCGAAGCTGCTCAAGCGGATCCAGGAGATGAACGAGACCGGAAACAAGCGGATCATCAGGACCTGGTCGCGCGCCTCGACGATCTTCCCCGAGATGGTCGGCCACACGATCGCCGTTCACGACGGCCGCAAGCACGTGCCGGTCTACATCACCGAGGCGATGGTTGGCCACAAGCTTGGGGAGTTCGCGCCGACCCGGACCTTCCGCGGCCACGCAGGGAGCAAGAAGAAGTGAGCCCGCCGCTGCCAGGCAGAAAAAGAAAGCGGGAGGAACAGCAGGCCGGCGGCGACGAGCCGCAGGTCCAGGAGGAGCCAAAGGAGCAGGCGCAGCAGCCGGCGGCCGAGCCCGCAGCCGCCGTCGAGGCCGAGGAGGAGGACGGCGAGCCGGTTGCGCCGATCCCCCAGGTGCAGGGCCAGCCTGCCCCGGTCCGCCAGGGGCGGGTGGCGATCACCGCCAGGGCCCGCTACGTCCGCTCCACCCCCCGCAAGGCGCGGGTGGTAAGCGAGCTGATCCGCGGCCGGACCGTTGCCGAGGCCCGGGAGATCCTCCGCTTCTCAAACCGCGCCGTTGCCCGGGATTGGGCTAAGCTTCTGGAGTCAGCGGCCGCAAACGCCGCGCACAACTACGCGCTGGAGCCAAGCCAGCTGGTTGTGCTCGAGGCGTATGCCGATGGCGGACCAAGCCTGAAGCGGTATCGGCCGCGGGCGATGGGTCGGGCCTATCCGATCCTGAAAAGGACTGCACACCTCACGATCACCCTGACGACGGAACGGTAAACGATGGGACAGAAGGTTCACCCCGAGTCGCTGCGCGTGGGCTACATCCACGACTGGCGGTCCCATTGGTTCACCGAGCGCAACGTCGCCGAGTTCCTCGCCGAGGACATCAGGGTGCGCAGGCACATCCGCGGGAAGCTCTCCCACGCCGGCATCTCCGACATCAACATCCGCAAGAACCCAACCGAAATCCAGGTCGACATCCACACAGCGAGGCCGGGGATCGTGATCGGCAAGTCCGGCTCGGAGGTGGACGCGCTCCGTCGGGAGCTGCACGGGATGACCGGCAAGCAGGTGAAGGTGAACATCATCGAGGTGAAGCGGCCGGAGCTTGACGCCAAGCTGGTCGCCCAGTCGATTGCCGAGCAGCTCCAGAACAGGGTTGCCTTCCGGCGGGCGATGAAGCGGGCCCTTTCCTCGGCGATGCGTTCCGGCGCGAAGGGGATCAAGCTCCAGGTTGCCGGCCGCCTTGGCGGCGCCGAGATGGCCCGCACCGAGACCTACTCCGACGGCCGGGTGCCGCTCCACACCTTGCGGGCCGACATCGACTACGGCTTTGCCGAGGCCCACACAACCTTTGGCCGGATCGGCGTGAAGTGCTGGCTGAACAAGGGCGAAATCATGCCGGAGGGCTACACCGCAACCGACCTCACCGACACCGGCAACGGCGCCGGCAGGGACCCCCGCGCCGGCCGGCTGCTGCGGGAGGGGAGGGGATCGCCGCAGGGCGGCCAGCGGCAGGGCCAGGGGGAGGGTAGAGGCTGATGCTTGCCCCGAAGCGGACCAAGCACCGCAAGCAGCATCGCGGTCGGATGACCGGGGTCTCGCGCGGTCAGGTGAAGGTCCAGTTCGGCGAATACGGGCTGAAGGCCCTTGAGCCGGGCTGGATCACCGCCCGCCAGATCGAGGCGGCGCGGGTGGCGATGACCCGCAAGATCCGCCGCGGCGGCAAGGTCTGGATCAACCTCTTCCCCGACAAGCCGGTCACCAAGAAGCCGGCCGAGACCCGGATGGGCTCCGGGAAGGGCAACCCCGAGGACTGGGTTGCGGTCGTCAAACCGGGGCGGGTGATGTTCGAGCTGGCCGGCGTCCCCGAGCCGCTTGCCCGCGAGGCGATCCGGCTTGCCGCCCACAAGCTGCCGGTGAAGTGCAAGTTCGTGATGCGCGAGGAGTGGTGATGAAGGCCAAGGAACTGCGAGACCTTCAGGACCACGAACTTCGTCAGCAGATCAAGGAGCTCCGCCGGGAGGTGCAGCGGCTGCGGTTTGCCAACGCCACCGGCGAGCTTGAGAACACCGCCCAGCTGCGGCTGCGCCGCAAGGACCTGGCCCGCGCCCTCACCGTCCTGCGGGAGCGGGAACTGGCGAAAAGGAACGGTTAGCCGATGGCTGAGGAGCTGGACAGCCAGCCCCAGGAGCAGGGGGCGGAGCAGGCGGCCGAGCAGGCGCGGCCGAAGGCACCGCCGCCGGCGCCGATCCCGCTGGCGGAGCGGCGGGCTCGCAAGCTGGCCGAGCGCAAGCGCAAGGCGGCTGCCCGCCGCGCCTGGCGGCTGCGCGTCAGGGAGCGTCGTCGCCGCCAGCGGGAGGAGCGGGGCGAGCCGGTTGCTCCCCCCACCGAGGCTGTTGCCAGGGAGCACGGCCGCAAGCGGATCAGGCAGGGGGTGGTTCGCTCGGCGAAGGCGGAAAAGACGATCACCGTTGAGATCACGATCGCCCGCCGCCACCCCCGCTACGAAAAGATCGTCAAGCGGACCCGCAAGCTCCACGCCCACGACGAGCATGACGAGGCCCGGGAGGGGGACGTGGTGAGGGTGATTGAAAGTCGGCCGCTTTCCCGGACGAAGCGGTGGCGGCTGCTAGAGATCGTGGAGAGGGCAAGGTGATCACCAACGAGACAAGGCTGAAGGTTGCAGACAACACCGGCGCCAGGGAACTGCTCTGCATCCGCGTGAAGGGCGGTTCGAACAGGCGGTACGCCTACCTTGGCGACGTGATCACCGCCACCGTCAAGCAGGCGACCCCAAACGGCTCGGTGAAGAAAGGCGACGTCGTCGACGCCGTCGTCGTCCGCACCCGTCGCCAGCAGAGCCGTCCGGATGGCACCTACATCGCCTTCGACGACAACGCGGCGGTGATCATCGACAAGCAGCGCAACCCGCGGGGCACCCGGGTCTTCGGTCCGGTTGCCCGGGAGCTGCGGGAGCGGAACTTCATGAAGATCATCTCCCTTGCCCCGGAGGTGCTGTGATGGCAGCCCGCAAGCAGGTCAAGGCAAAGCGCGGCTCCTATCCCCTGAAGATCAAAAAGGGGGATCAGGTGGTTGTGATCGCCGGCAAGGAGCGGGGCAAGCGGGGCCGGGTGCTGCGCGTCGAGCCGGCCCGGCAGCGCCTCTACGTCGAGGGGCTGAACATGGTCAAGCGGCACGTCCGCGCCCGGCCGCTGCCGACCGGCGGGGAAACCCAAGGGGGCGTAATCGAACAGGAGGGGCCGATCCACGTCTCAAACGTGATGTTGATCGACCCGAAGGACGGCCGGCCGACGCGGGTTGGGATCGACCGCTCCAGCGGCCGGCGGGTGCGGGTGGCAAAGCGGTCCGGGGAGGCGCTTGACTGATGGAGGCTGCAACCGTTCAAGCCGTCCCACCGCGCCTGAAGGTCCGCTACCGGGAGCAGGTGCTGCCGGCGCTGATCAGGCGGTTCGGCTACAGCTCCCCGATGCAGGCGCCGCGCCTGGAGAAGATCACCTTGAACGTCGGGATCGGCGACATCAAGCAGGATCCGGCGGCGATTCGGGGCGCCCAGAACCAGATCGCCGCGATCACCGGCCAGTTCCCCTCGATCAGGCGGGCCCGCAAGTCGATTGCCGCCTTCAAGGTCCGCAAGGGGATGCCGGTGGGCATTGCCGTCACCCTGCGCGGCGACCGCGCCTACGAGTTCCTCGACCGGCTCTGCTCGATCGCGATCCCCCGGATCCGCGACTTCCGCGGCTTGAACCCGCGCTCCTTCGACGGCCGCGGCAACTACACGCTGGGCGTCCGGGAGCAGACGATCTTCCCCGAGGTCGACTACGGCAGCGGCGCCCACGTGCGGGGGATGGAGATCACGATCGCCACCACGGCGCAAACCGATCGGGAGGGGTTTGCGCTCCTCGACGGCCTGGGCATGCCGTTTGCCCGCAACGGCCGTCCGGCCGAGTTCAAGAGCCTTTTCGAGGACCAGGAGGAAGCAGGCTGATGGCGCGCAAGGCTTGGCTTGTCAAACAGCAAAGACCGCAGAAGTTCAAGACCCGGGAGTACAGCCGCTGCAGCCGCTGCGGGCGGGCGCGGGCCGTCTACCGGAAGTTCGGGATCTGCCGGATCTGCCTGCGGCAGCTTGCCCATCGCGGCGAGATCCCCGGGATGACGAAGTCCAGCTGGTGAGCATGCTGACCGATCCGATCGCCGACTTCCTGACGAGGATCCGCAACGCGGTGGCCGCCGGCCATCCGACCGTGGAGGCGCCGGCTGCCAAGCTGAAGGTGGAGATCGCCCGGATCCTCCAGGAGGAGGGGTACATCGACTCCTACGAGCTGAAGGATCGCAAGGAGGGGGCCGGCCGGGTGCTTGTCCTCCACCTCCGCTACTCCCCCGAGCGCCGGCCGGCGATCTCCGGGATCGAACGGGTCTCCAAGCCCGGCAAGCGGATCTACGTCCAGGCCAAGGGGATCCCAAAGGTGCTTGGCGGGATGGGGACGACGATCCTCTCCACCTCCCGCGGGGTGATGACCGGCCACCGCGCCCGGCGGGAGCGGGTTGGCGGCGAGCTGCTTGCAAAGGTGTGGTAGCGATGTCGCGGATCGGCAGACAGCCAATCGAGCTTCCCGAGGGCGTCGAGGTGCGGGTTGAGCCCGACCGGGTGTTCGTGAAGGGGCCGAAGGGGGAGCTTTCCGAGCCCCTCCACCCCGACATCAAGGTCGAGCGTCAGGACGGGCGGATCGTGGTCAGCCGGCCATCGGATGAGGACCGCCACCGGGCCCTCCACGGCCTGACCAGGACGCTGATCGCCAACATGGTGCAGGGCGTCACCGAGGGCTTCAGCAAGGCGCTGCAGATCGAGGGGGTGGGCTACCGCGCCCAGCTGAAGGGCAAGCAGCTGGAGCTTGCCCTGGGCTTCTCCCACCCGGTGACGATCGACCCCCCCGAGGGGATCGAGTTCGAGGTGCCGGCCCCCAACCGGGTTGTCGTCAAGGGGATCTCCAAGCAGCTTGTCGGCGAGGTCGCCGCCCGGATCCGCAAGCGGCGGCCGCCGGAGCCCTACAAGGGCAAGGGGATCCGCTACGAGGGCGAGCAGGTCGAACGGAAGGTGGGCAAGCGGGCATGAGCACGTTGACCAGAAGGGAGCGGCGGCTGCGCCGCCACCGCCGGGTGCGGGCGAAGATCCGCGGCACCGCCCAGCGGCCGCGGGTCTGCGTGTTCCGCTCCAACCGGGGGATCTCCGCCCAGCTGATCGACGACGATCGCGGCCACACCCTGGCCGCCGTCCACTGGTTCGAGCCGGAGCTGAGGGATCTGCGGGCGATGGAGCGGACGGTGAAGGCGGGCGAGCTGCTTGCCAAGCGGGCGAAGGAGCAGGGGGTGGAGCGGGCCGTCTTCGACCGCGGCGGCTACCCCTACCACGGCCACGTCAAGGCCTTTGCCGAAGCGCTGCGGGAAAACGGAATCACGATCTAACCGTTAGGCTCAGGTGACGATGGCTTTTCCGCAGGACAACAGGAGCTGGCGGCGGTGAGGGCCGTTGCCCCACCGGTTCACCGGCTGGTCAGCCCGGTTGGCCTTGAACTGGCCGAACGGGTGGTTCACGTCAACCGGGTGGCAAAGGTGGTGAAGGGCGGCCGGCGGTTCTCCTTCACCGCGCTGGTCGTGGTCGGCGACGAACGGGAGGTGGTTGGCGTCGGCTACGGCAAGGCAACGGAGGTGCCGCTGGCGATCGCCAAGGCGGTGGAAAAGGCCAAGGGCGAACTGTTTCGGGTGCCAAAGCACGGCACCACGATCACCCACGAGGTGATCGGCGAGTTCGGCTCCGGCAAGGTGGTGCTCAAGCCGGCCGCCCCGGGAACCGGCGTGATCGCCGGCGCCGGCGTGCGGGCCGTGCTGGAGCTGGCCGGCATTCACGACATCCTCGCCAAAAGCCTTGGCACCCAGAACCCGATCAACCTCGTCCAGGCGACGATCGCCGGCCTGCGGATGTTGCGCACCCCCGAGGAAGTGGCGGCGCTCCGCCGCCGCTCGATCGCCCAGGTGCTTGGCCTCACCGACGAGCGGGTGAGCGGCGAGCAGCGGGCGGAGGGGCAGCAGGAGGGCGCTCGGTCCGAGTCGGACGGAGCGCAAGAGGCGCAGGTGAGCGCGGAGGTTTAGGTGAGCTCGGAGATCGGCCTCCACAACCTCTCCCCAAACCGCGGCAGCCGCCGGGCTCGCAAGCGAGTTGGCCGGGGCGAGGGCTCCGGTCCGGGGAAGACCTCCGGCCGGGGGACGAAGGGGTACGGCCAGCGGACCGGCGCGAAGCGGAACGCCGCCTTCGAGGGCGGTCAGATGCCGATCCACATGCGGATGCGCAAGCTGCGCGGTCCGCACATGAAGAAGTCGATGCCGTTCGAGCCGTTCCGCACCCACACCCAGGTCGTCTCCCTGAAGGCTTTGGCGCAGCGGTTTGGCCCCGGCGCCAAGGTTGGGGTGGCCGAGCTGCGCGCCGCCGGCCTTGCCAACCGCAAGGGGGTGCCGATCAAGGTGCTGGGCGGCTTCCAGCTGCCCCACCCCCTCCACGTCGAGGCGCACGGCTTCAGCGCCTCCGCCCGCGCCGAGCTGGAGCGGGTTGGGGGTAGCTGGCAGGTCGTTGAGGCTAAAATCTAGCCCCTGCTAGACACGCTGCTCAACGCATTTAGGGTTGCGGAGCTGCGCCGGCGGCTTGCCTTCACCGCCGCAATGCTCCTGATCTACCGGATCGGCGCCTACGTTCCGGTGCCGGGGGTGAACCTGCACGCCGTTGAAAGCCTCCAGAAGGAGTTCTCCGGCGCCGGGATCCTCAGCCTCCTCAACCTCCTCAACGGCGGCGGCCTCTCCCGGCTGGCCGTCTTCGCGCTGGGGATCATGCCCTACATCACCTCCTCGATCGTGATGCAGCTGATGCAGTTTGTCCTCCCCTCCCTGGAGAAGCTCTCCAAGGAAGGGGAGGTCGGCTACGCCCGGATCACCCAGTACACCCGCTACCTGACCGTTGGCCTTGCCTTCATCCAGTCGATCATCATCGTCTTCATCTTCCACCTCCAGCAGGAGCACGTCGGCGAAAACGTGATCAGCCCCTTCGACGTCGGCCACGTCCTTTTGGTGGTGATCACCCTTACCGCCGGCGCCGTGCTGCTGATGTGGATCGGGGAGCTGATCACCCAGCGGGGGATCGGCAACGGGATCTCCCTGTTGATCTTCGCCTCGATCGTCTCCCGGCTCCCCCAGCTCGTTGAAACCTGGTGGACGACCCCCGACCAGGCCTTCAAGGTGATGATGCCGTTTTTGGTGATCGCCGTCCTCGCCGGCGTCGTCTTCGTCCTGGAAGGGGAACGGCGGATCCCGGTGCAGTACGCGAAGCGGATGATCGGCCGGCGGATGTCGGCCGGCGGCCAAACCTACATGCCGCTGCGGCTGAACATGGCCGGCGTGATCCCGATCATCTTCGCAGCCGCGATCATGTCCTTCCCCGCCACCCTCGGCCAGTTCATCCACGCCTCCTGGGCGCGGTCGATCAGCGACTTCTTCTCGCCGGAAGGGTGGCACTACCTGATCGGCGAGTCGCTGTTCATCATCCTCTTCTCCTACTTCTACACAGCCGTCACCTTCAACCCGGTCGACCAGGCGGAGAACCTGCGGAAGTACGGCGGCTTCATCCCCGGCGTGCGGCCGGGCAGGCCGACGGCCGAGTTCCTCGACCGGATCCTCGCCCGCCTCACCTTCCCGGGGGCGATCTTCCTTGCCGTTGTGGCCGCCCTGCCGACGATCCTGATCGACCAGACCCACGAGCAGATCCCGCTGGGCGGCACCTCGCTGCTGATCGTGATCGGGGTTGCCCTGGAAACGATGAAGCAGCTGGAGGCGCAGCTGATGATGCGCTCCTACGAGGGCTTCCTGAAGTAGGGGGCTGGCGATCGGCGCTCCACCCCTCAACCTGATCCTCCTCGGGCCGCCCGGCGCCGGCAAGGGCACCCAGGCCCAGCTGCTTGCCAAGGACTTCGGCCTGCTCCACCTATCAACCGGCGACATCCTCCGCGAGGAGGTGGCAAAGGAAAGCGAGCTGGGCAGGCAGGCCAAGGGGTACATGGACCGGGGCGAGCTGGTCCCCGACGAGCTGATCGTGGCGATGCTCCAGGAGCGGATCGGCGCCGACGGCGGCGGGTTCCTGCTCGACGGCTTCCCCCGCACCGAGGGGCAGGCGCGGGCCCTTCAGGAGGCCCTTGCCAAGCGCAACCTCTCCCTTGCCGCCGCCCTCCTCTTCGAGATCGACGACGAGGAGGTCGTGCGCAGGCTCTCCGGCCGGCGGGTCTGCTCCAAGCAGCCAACCCACATCTACCACCTGGAGTTCGACCCCCCGAAGCGGCCGGGGGTCTGCGACCAGGACGGCGCCCCCCTGCTGCAGCGGGACGACGATCGGGAGGAGACGATCCGCCGCAGGCTGGAGGTCTACCACCGCCAGACCGAGCCGCTTGCCGCCTTCTACGCCGCCCGCGGGATCCTCCGCCGCTACGACGCCGCCAAGCCGGTTGAGGAGCTGCACAGCCTGATCCGCGCCGATCTGGCCGCCCTGCGGCTGGAGGGGGAGCTGGCGGAGGGGCAGTAGGGTAGGTCTGTGATCGTTAAGAAGAGCGCTGCCGAGATCGAGGAAATCGCCGCTGCAGGGGAGATCCTTGCCGAGGTGCTCGCCCACCTGGCGACCTTGATCAAGCCGGGGGTGCGGACCGAGCAGCTGGACAGGGAGGCGGAGCGGCTGATCCGCGCCCGCGGCGCAACCCCGACCTTCAAGGGCTACCACGGCTTCCCCGCCTCGATCTGCGCCTCCCCCAACGGGGTGGTCGTCCACGGCATCCCGGGCCGCTACCGCCTCCAGGCCGGCGATGTGATCTCGATCGACGTCGGCGTCACCTACCGGGGCTGGGTGGCCGATGCCGCCCGCACCTTTGCCGTCGGCCGGATCGAGCGGCGGACCCAGGCGCTCCTTGCCGCCACCGAGCGGGCCCTTTACGCCGGCATCGCCAAGGCCCAGCCGGGCAGCCGGCTTGGCGCCGTCTCGGCGGCGATCCAGGCGGAGGTGGAGTCGGCCGGCTTTTCGGTGGTCCGCCAGCTGGTCGGCCACGGGGTTGGCCGACAGATGCACGAGGATCCCCAGGTGCCGAACTTCGGCTCGCCCGACTCCGGCCCGATCCTTGAGGAGGGGATGGTCCTGGCGATCGAGCCGATGACCACCGCCGGCTCCCCGGCGGTGCGGATCGGCGCCGACGGCTGGACCGTCTTCACCGCCGACGGCTCCGTTGCCGCCCACTTCGAGCACACGGTGGCCGTCACCGCCGAAGGCCCCCGGATCCTCACCCCCTGGCACCGCGCGGCGGCAAGGGAGGGGCTGACCGCCTCCGCTTCAACTTGCTAGGATTGTGCAGGTGCCTGAAGGCGCCGCCGGTGGTGTGCGCGCTCTCCCGACCAGCTTTAGCGGTTGGCGGGGGCGGTTTGCTGGCGGCCCAGGAAAGGAAGAGCGTGAAGGTCAGACCGTCTGTAAAACCGATCTGCGAGAAGTGTAAGGTGATCCGCCGTCGGGGCACCGTGCTGGTGATCTGTCAAAACAAGCGGCACAAGCAGCGGCAGGGGTAGATGGCAAGGATCGCGGGGGTAAACCTGCCACTGAACAAGCGGGCCGAGATCGGCCTCACCTACATCTACGGGATCGGCCGCTCGACGGCCAACAAGATCCTCGAGCAGGCGGGGATCAGCAAGGACACCTACATCCGCGACCTCACCGACGAGGAGGTGGTGAGGCTGCGGGAGATCATCGACGGGATGACCGTCGAGGGGGAAGCCCGCCGCCAGCGGGCGGAAGACATCAAAAGGCTTCAGGAAATCAACTGCTACCGGGGGATCCGCCACCGGCGGGGCCTGCCCGTCCGCGGCCAGCGGACGAAGACCAACGCCCGCACCCGCAAGGGACCGAAGCGGATGCAGGTGGCCGGCAAGAAGAAGGCGCCCAAGAAGTAGGGTTTTGGGGCGATGGCAGCAAAGCGGAGCCGCGGCAGGCGGAAGGCAAGGAAGAACATCCCGGTTGGCCAGGCCCACATCAAGACCTCCTTCAACAACACGATCGTCACCTTGACCGACCTGGAGGGCAACGTGATCGCCTGGGAGTCGGCCGGCGGGGTCGGCTTCAAGGGCTCCCGGAAGTCGACGCCCTTTGCCGCCCAGGTGACGGCCGACTCGGCCGCCCGCAAGGGGATGGAACACGGCCTCCAGAAGGTTGAGGTGTTTGTCAAGGGTTCCGGATCCGGCCGGGAGACGGCAATCCGCTCCCTGCAGGCCGCCGGCCTTGAGGTGATCGGCGTGCGGGACGTCACCCCCCAACCCCACAACGGCTGCCGGCCGCGGAAGCGGCGGAGGGTCTAGGCGATGGCAAGGGAAACCGGTCCGGTCTGCAAGCAGTGCCGTCGGGAGGGGCAGAAGCTGTTCCTCAAGGGCGAGCGGTGCCTCACCGACAAGTGCGGCTTTGAGCGGCGCTCCTACCCGCCCGGCGAGCACGGTCGGACCCGCCAGAAGCAGAGCGAGTACCGGATCCAGCTGCGGGAGAAGATGAAGGCCCGCCGCTACTACGGCGTGCTGGAGCGGCAGTTCCGCCGCTACTACGAGCTTGCTTCCCGCCAGCCGGGGATCACCGGCGAGAACCTCCTGCGGCTCCTGGAGTGCCGGTTCGACAACGTGCTGGTCAGGCTTGGCTTTGCCGCCTCCCGGCGGCAGGCCCGCCAGCTGATCCGTCACGGCCACTGGCGGGTGAACGGCAGGCAGGTGGACATCCCCTCCTACCAGCTCAAGCCCGGCGACCTGATCGCGCTCAAGGAGAGCAGCGCCGCCGAGGAGGTGGTCCGCAAGGCAACGGAGCTGACCGGCCAGATCCCCGCCTGGCTGCAGGCCGACCACGACTCCCTCACCGCCAAGGTCCTGCGCTACCCGGAGCGGCGCGAGGTGACCGTGCCGGTGCAGGAGCAGCTGATCGTCGAGCTTTACTCGAAGTAGCAGACGGCGCCGCCGGCGCCACGTCCTTTACGGAAAAGCAGATGACAACGACAACCACCCCAATGACAGCGATGCTTGACTTCCAGACCCCTCGGATCACCAGCGAAACGGTCGAGGACAACCACGGCGTGTTCACGATCGAGCCGCTCGACCGCGGCTTCGGCTACACCTTCGGCAACTCCCTGCGCCGGGTCCTGCTCTCCTCCCTGGCCGGCGCCGCGGTGACCACCGTGCGGATCGAGGGCGTCGCCCACGAGTTCTCGACGATTCGGGGAGTGAAGGAGGACGTCACCGACATCGTCCTCAACCTGAAGGGGCTGGTCTGCCGGATGCACTCCGAGGCAAGCGAGGTGGAGGCGGCGCTGAGGGTGGAGAAGCCGGGGGAGGTGAAGGCCCGCCAGATCGAGCTGCCGGCCGGGGTGGAGATCCTCAACCCCGACGCCCACATCGCCACCCTTGAGCAGGGGGCGAAGCTGGAGATGTACATCACGATCGGGCGGGGTCGGGGCTACCGCCCGGCCGAGGAGAACAAGACCCCCGACCAGCCGATCGGGGTGATCCCAATCGACTCGATCTTCTCGCCGGTTCGCCGCGTTGCCTACTCCGTCGAGCCGGCCCGCGTCGGCCAGCGCACCGACTTCGACAAGCTTCAGCTGGAGATCGAGACCGACGGCTCCGTCGAGCCCGCCGCCGCCCTGCGGGAGGCGGCCGAGATCCTGATCGCCCAGCTGGCGATCTTCACCGACCCGGACCGGCTCAAGGAGCTGCGCACGCTGCCCGCGGCCGAGGAGGGCGACGGCCAGCTGCCGCCAACCGTTGAAGAGGAACTGAGCCCCCAGCAGCGGGAGGAAATGAACATCCTGATCGAGGAGCTGGAGCTGGGCGTCCGCTCCTACAACTGCCTGAAGCGGGCCGGCGTGCAGACCGTTGGCGACCTGGTCTCAAAGTCGGAATCGGAACTGGCGGCAATTCCCAACTTCGGCCGCAAATCGATTGAAGAGGTCGTTGAGACCTTGGCGAGAAGGGGCTTGAAGCTCCGGCCTGAGAGGAGCTAGCGGTGCGTCACCAGAAGCTGCGGACAAAGCTCTCCCGGGACAGCGCCCACCGCAAGGCGCTGCTGATGAACCTCTCAAAGGCGGTGATCGAGCACGGTCGGATTGAAACGACCGAAGCGAAGGCAAAGGCGGTGCGGCCGGAGCTGGAGCGGCTCCTCACCCTCGCCAAGCGGGGCGACCTCCACGCCCGCCGCCAGGCGCTTGCGGCCCTCGGTCACGACCGCTACATCGTGACCAGGCTGTTCAACGAGGTCGCCCCCCGCTACGCCCAGCGTCCCGGCGGCTACACGAGGATCATCAAGCTTGCCAACCGGCGCTCCGACGGCAGCCGGATGGCGCTGATCGAGCTCGTCTAAGGCGGCGGGGCGGCAGCCCCGCCCCTTCCAAGAAACGGTGGTCACCCGGCTCACCCTGGAATACGACGGCAGCGCCTTTCACGGCTGGGCCCGCCAACCGGGGCTGCGGACGGTCCAGGGGGAGCTGGAACTGGCGCTGCGCCGGCTGCTCGGCCGGCAAAGCCTGCCGCTGCGCCTGCGGGTTGCCGGGCGGACCGATGCGGGCGTCCACGCCTGGGGCCAGGTCTGCAGCTACAAGGGGCCGCCCCTTGAGGCGGCCCGGCTGAACGCCGTCCTGCCCCCCGACATCGCCGTTCGGGAGGCCTCCGCCGCGCCCCCCAACTTCGACGCCCGCTTTCACGCGACAAGCAGGATCTACTGCTACCGCCTCTACACCCGGCGGGAGCGGTCGGTCTACTGGGAGGGACGCGCCCTTTGGTGGCCTTTCCCGCTCGATGAGGAGGCGCTCAACGGCTGCGCGCAGCTGCTGGTTGGCGAACACAACTTCCAGGCCTTCACCCCCACGAAAACGGAACACGGCAGCTTTTTTCGGAAGGTGCTTGCCGCCCGTTGGGAGCGACGGGGACCGCTCCTTGAGTTCTGGATCGAGGCGGACTCCTTTTTGCGCCAGATGAATAGGGTGTTGGTGGGAACGATGCTTGAGGTTGGCGAGGGCAGGAGAACGGTCGAGCAGTTTGCCGCCCTCCTTGAGGGAAGGCCCCGTCAGGAGGCCGGCAGGACGGCGCCGCCCCACGGCCTGGCCCTTGCCCGGGTCACCTACCCCGGCGAGGAGCGCCTTGGCGAGGCCTACGCCCCGCTGCCGGAGCTGATCTAGGAAAGGAAGGGGATGGAAAACGAGCTTCTCTGCCAGATCGAGATCCCAAAGGGATCCCGGAACAAGTACGAGTACGACCCGGAGCTGAAGGCGATCAAGTTCGACCGGCTGCTGATGACGGCAGCCACCTACCCAACCGACTACGGCTTCCTCCGCCAGACGCTTGCCCTTGACGGCGACCCGCTTGACGCCCTCGTCTGCCTTTACGAGCCCACCTTCCCCGGCTGCCTGATCCCGGTCAAGCCGCTTGGCCTCTTTCGGATGCACGACGAGAAGGGGAGCGACGACAAGGTGATCTGCGTTCCCCTCCACGACCCCTACTGGAACCACTACGAAGAGGTCGCCGAGCTGCCGGAGCTGCTTCGCCAGGAGATCGAGCAGTTCTTCTCGATCTACAAGGAGCTGGAAAAGGGCAAGTCGGTGACGATCGACGGCTGGGGCGACCGCAGCGAAGCGGAGCGGGAGATCGCGGAAGCCCACCTCAGGTTCAAGGAGGCGGCCAACCAGACGGGCCGCTAGCGAAAATGAAGGCCCTGCAAAGGAGACGGTGGGCGGGGGGACTGGCTTTTCTGGCAGCTGCCCTTTTTGCCGCTTACCTTTGGAGCGGCACGGCCGCCGGGCGGATCGTCACCGTCGCCAGCGGCAGGAAGCTCTCGATCCTGCCCCCGCGGTCGGCCGCCCGGCAGCCGCCGTTCGGCCTTGCCCAACCGACCTTCCCCCCGGTTCAGTACGTGGGCGGGCCGGTGATGCCAAGCGTGGAAGCGGTCCTGGTGTTCATGGACCCGACGGTGACCGTGGAAGGCGCGACGCGGTCCCCTGGAGTGCCGCCAAGCTGGTACAGGGAAGGGATCGAAGCCTTCTTCGCCGACCTGGCCGCCCAGGCAAAGGCCGGGATCACCCCCGGCTCGGCAGCCGACAACACCGTGACGGCGCAGTACGACGACGGGGAAGGGGCCTTTGCAAACTTCGCAATCACCGTCGCGCACCCGCTCAGCTACGCGCCGCGCCTGGAAAAGAACGGCTGCTCAGACGGGGAGATCTGCCTGAGCGAAGAACAGGTGGTTGAAAAGCTCGCGGAATACATAAAAGGCGGCGGCCTGGCCGGCGGGTTGGAGCGGGAGTACTTCGTGATCCTGCCGCCGAAGGTTCCCGTCTGCCTCGAAGGACTTTCCCCTTCGGAACAAAACTGCTCGCCGGGCGGCCCCCGGCTGGCGGAATTCTGCGCCTACCACGCCTTTTTCCGGCTTGCAAACGAACCGTACGTCTACGCCGTCGTCCCCTACCTCGGCGAAGAACCTCACTGCCTTCCGCCGGAACACAAGCTGCTGCGTCCCGGCGAAGCGGCGGTTGCCGGCGGGCTCGCCCACGAGCTGCTGGAGTCGGTTACCGACCCGATCGTCGGCACCGGCTGGCTCAACGAAGGGTCTGAGGAAAGCTCCTCCGAACCTGAGGTTGCCGACCGCTGCCTGCTCCGTTACGGGGAACCGCTTGGCTACTTCGAAGGCAACGCCTACAACCAGTTTGTAAACGAAGTTCCCTTCTACTACCAGGAGGTCTGGAGCAACTTCGACGCCGAATGCAGGCAGACGCTTGCCGGGTTGCCGAAGGCGCCGCTTCCGGAAATCCAAGGCCGGCTGGAAGGGTTGAGGGGCGAATTTCAAGCTGGCGTGCAGGCAACCGGCTACTTCTGGAGCATCCTGAACAGCGAAGGGCAGCCGACCCCCCGCCTAAGCGAAGAAGAGAAGGCGACCGTTGATTTTCCGAAGGCGGGGGAGTACGTGGTCTCGGTTACCGAGCACCAGGCGGACGGCGCCTCCCTTGCCCTCTCGGCGCTTGTGAAGGTGCGCGAAGGGGAAACGTCCGTCCTCCCGCAGGCCGCAATTGCCGGGCCGACAAAGGTGAAGGTTGGCGAAGCAGCCACCTACACC
>Ga0209061_1000279_pt1 | contig 151222 bp, 140 predicted proteins | sample Coa_R1_10_FD_187157 | JGI IMG/M metagenome (GOLD analysis project Ga0209061, IMG submission 187157) | Surface soil microbial communities from Centralia Pennsylvania, which are recovering from an underground coalmine fire - Coalmine... | ecosystem: Environmental > Terrestrial > Soil >...
TCCTTGCGCGTCATCGCCCGGATCTCCCTGGCCACCTGCCGCCCCACGTCCTGCATGGTACGGGGGTAGCCGTCAGGGCGGACATCTTCGAGTGCTTATGGAGCGGACATCTCCAGTGCGTGCCACATGAGGTGCCGCGCGGCTTGCGCCGGCAGCGCGCAAGCCGCTAAGAGCACCGGAGCGCCATGGGACTCCTCGACGTCCTCTGGATCTTCTTCATGATCTCCGCGCTCCAGCCCCTCCTCCGCCAGCGCATGCTCGAGGCGAGCCGGACGCGGCTCATGTACCAGCTCGAGCGGAAGCGGAAGAGCCGGGTGATCGCCCTCATTCACCGGCAGGAGACGATGAACCTGCTCGGCTTCCCGGTGGCACGCTTCATCAACATCGAGGATTCGGAGGAGGTTCTCCGGGCCATCCAGCTCACGGACGATGACGTGCCGATCGATCTCATTCTGCACACTCCCGGCGGCCTCGTGCTCGCCGCGGAGCAGATCGCGCTTGCTCTCGTGGCACACCCCGCCAAGGTCACGGTCTTCGTGCCGCACTACGCGATGTCGGGAGGCACGCTGCTCGCGCTCGCCGCGGACGAGATCGTCATGGCCCCGCACGCGATCCTCGGTCCCCTCGACCCGCAGCTCGGGCGCTTCCCCGCCGTCTCGATCGTGCGCGCCGTCGAGCAGAAGAAGGCCGACGGGAAGGACGTCGAGGACGAGACGCTCATCCTGGCGGACGTAGCGGAGAAGGCCATCCGCCAGGTGCGCGAAAGCGTGGAACGGATCCTCCTCCGCAACGGGTGGGAGCAGGCCCGTGCCGCCACGGTCGCCGCGACTCTTACCGAGGGCCGGTGGACCCACGACTACGCGATCACCGCCGAGCACGCCCGGGAGCTCGGGCTGCCGGTGAACGTGGACATGCCGGAGGAGGTGTATCGCTTCATGCGCCTCTTTCCGCAGCCGCGGGCGCAACGACCGAGCGTCGAATACGTGCCCGTGCCCCACGGCCCGCGGGAGCGCGCCGAGCCGACCCGGCGCGCGGCGCCCCGACACTGACGGCGCGCGGGGCGCGCGCGGCGGCGGCCTCGCCCCGCATCCAGTTTTTTCTTGACGCGCCCGCAGACGCCCGTGGTAGGGGAAGGCGCATGCGCGTCACCGGACTCGTCGGCCTTGTCCTGCTCGCCGTGTGCGCGGCTGCGCGCCCCGCCGCTGCGCAGACCGCCTGCGTCGATGCGACGCTGCTCAAGTTGTCGCTCACGCCCGGGCGCGAGCACCTGCGCTTCACCGCGACGTTCGTCCCCCCGGCGGGCTTCGACCCGGCGGCCGACGGGCTCGGCATCACGGTGGCGTTCGAGCCCGACGACGATCCCGCCAACCTCGTCTATGCCGTGACCGTGCCGGGCACCCTCTTCACCGCCGTGCCGCACGCGATCCGCTTCTACTCGCACGACGCCACGCTGCTCGACGGGCTCAAGCTCGTGCGCCTGAGCAGCGTGGCCGGCAGCGGCGGGCTCCTGCGCATCCAGATGGCCCGCCGGGGCGCGGCGCTCCCCGGCACCATGCGCGACGGAACCGTCGGCGTCGTGCTCACGTCCGGGAGCACGTGCGTGCGCGCGTGCATCCCGTGCATCGGCAGCACGCGCACCTTCTCCTGCACGCCGACGGGCACGGCCGGCGGCTGCGGCGGGTGAGCCCGCCTACTGGACGGTGATCGTTCCCTTGATGCCGAGGGTCGCCGCCGGAGGCGTCCCCGTGGCCGGGGCCGCACGCCGCGCGACGAACGCGTACTGACCGGGCGCGAGCGAGCACACGCTTGCGAACCGGCCGGGAGGGATCGTCGCGGTGAGCCGGTGGCCTGGGCCCCAGGAGAAGAGCTGCCAGGCGGCCCGCGCCCCGTGATTCGACTTGCCCCCGACCAGATGGCAGCGGATCTTCTCCGCCTGATCGGCCGGCTCGATGAACTCGACCTGCATCGAGTTCAGGGCGAAGTTCTCGAACTCGAGCACGTCCTCGGGGCTCATCGTGAGCGCCGACGGGCTCACCCGGTCGGCGTCGATCACGATCACCTTGTGCGGCGCGGAGGCGTGCCCGTGCGCGTCGTCCTCGGCCGCGCGCAGGCTAGCCGGCACGAGCAGGAGGATCGCACCGAGGAGAAGGATTGGGCTCGCTCGCATGGGGGCCTTTTCGCCCGCCCCGGGGCTCCCTGTCAACGCCTGCGCGCCGGAGGACGGGGCTGCGGACTTGCCTTCCGCCGCGTCCCGCACTATGGGGGGCGCCGCGACAGCATTCCACCAGCGGAAAGGGGAGCTAGCATGCCCGCGAGCAGCGTGAGGAAGGCGGCCGCCGGCCGGGTTTCGAAGCTCGATCTCACCAAGCCGGTCAAGATCGCCGCGGCGGCGAAGCCGCGCACCAAGAGCGAGGTCTATCGCACCATCGCCGAGCACGTCGGCATACGGCCGCGGGAGGTGGCCGGCGTGTTTCACGTGATGGCGTCGATGATCAAGGCCGATCTCGCGAAGAACGGCCCCGGCGTCTTCAAGGTGCCCGGTCTCATGCGGGTGACGGTGACCCGCAAGCCGGCGACCAAGGCCCGGATGGGGATCAACCCGTTCACGAAGGAGCAGGTGATGTTCAAGGCCAAGCCGGCGCGCAACGTCGTGCGGGTGCGGCCGCTGCGAGGGCTCAAGGAGCTCGTCTAGCGCACTGCGGGAGCGCGGCCCGGCAGGCCACCGGGGCGCGGCCCGCCTGCGGGGACGCCGATGACCGCCGACGAGGCGCTGGCGGCCATTCCCTACGCGCGCTTCCTCGGCGTGCGCCTGGAGGGAGACGCCGAGGGTCGGGTGTGCGTGCTGCCGTTTCGCGAGGATCTCATCGGCAGCGTCGTCCGGCGGGCCCTGCATGGCGGCGTCGTCGGCGCCTTCCTCGAGCTCACGGCGCTGGCCGAGGTCCTGGCCCTCGGAGAAAGCCCGCGGGTCCCGAAGCCCATCAACTTCAGCGTCAACTACCTTCGCCCGGCGCGCGCGCGCGACACCCGCGCGCGTGCCGAGCTCGTCAAGCAGGGCCGTCGCATCGTCAACGTGCGCGTGCTCGCCTGGCAGGACGACGCCGCCCGGCCGGTGGCCGCCGGGATCGGCAACTTCCTGCTCCCCCCGCCGAGCTCCTAGGAGCCTGTCCGAGTAATCGACGCCGTAGCCGGAGCATTACTCGGACAGGCTCCTAGCGCAGGCTCCACCCTGGACGCGCCCCGGGCGGTGTGCGAGCATCGGCCGCCGTCATGGGACTCCTCGACCGCCTGACGAAGCCCCCCACCGTCCGCGTGGGCGATCCTGCGCCGGACTTTGCGCTGCCCGACCGCTCCGGCCGCACGATTCGCCTCGCCGACTACCGAGGCAAGCGCGCCGTCGTGCTCTATTTCTACCCGAAGGACGACACGCCGGGCTGCACCAAGGAGGCGTGCGCGTTCCGCGACCAGTATCAGGACTTCGTCGACGCCGGCGCCGAGGTGATCGGCGTCAGCTCGGACTCCGAGGAGTCGCACGGGAAGTTCGCGACCAAGTACAGCCTGCCGTTCGTGCTCGTCTCGGATCGGGGCGGGGCGGTGCGCCGGCGCTACGGCGTGCCGGCGACCCTCGGGCTGCTCCCGGGTCGCGTCACCTTCGTCATCGACCGCAAGGGGATCGTCCGCCACGTCTTCAACTCGCAGCTCCAGGCGACCCGCCACGTGGCCGAGGCGCTCGCCGCGCTGCGCGCAGCCGAGGCCGACGAGACGTCGCCGGGCCCGAGGGGTGGGTGACCGTCCCGCCGGAGGTCGCGGCGGTCCAGGCGGCCTGGGAGCGCCGCGGACGCCGCGTCGCGCTCCCCGACGGCGCGCGGCTCTTCGTCGTCCAGGAGGGCGAGGGGCCGGACCTGGTTCTCCTCCACGGCTTCCCGTCGTCCAGCCATGACTTCGCCGCCGCGCTGCCGCTGCTCACGCCGCGATACCGCGTCACGGTGTTCGACCATCTCGGCTTCGGCCTCTCGGAGAAGCCCGCCGGCGCCTCCTATTCCCTGCTCGACCAGGGCCGGCGCGCGGGCGAGCTGCTGCGCACGCTCGGCGTCGAGCGGGCGACGGTCGTCGGCCACGACATGGGGCTCACGATCGCCGTCGAGATGCTCTGCCGGCACGAGGAGGGCACGCTCGGCGTGGCCCTCGACGGGCTCGTGCTCTGCAACGGCAGCCACCTGATCGAGCTGGCCCAGCTCACCCCCTTCCAGCATGCGATCATGACCGACGAGGGCGCCGCGCGCTTCGCGGCGGGCTTCGACCCCGAGGCGTTCGCACAGGCGCTGCGCTTCCTCTGGGCCGACCCGGCGCGCACCCCGGCCGTCGATCTGCGCGCGATCGCCTACTGGCTCGCCGCCGGCGGCGGGCTCGCCGTCTTCGGCAAGATCGCCCGCTACAATCTCGAGCGGCGCGAACGCGCCGGGCGCTGGCGCCCCATCCTCGAGCGCACCGGCGTGCCGATCCGCGTCGTGTGGGGCGACCGGGATCCGATCGCAGTGCTCGACATCGGGCGGCGGCTCGCGGCGATGTCGGGTGGGCCGCTGCGCGTCCTCGAGGGCGTCGGCCACTACCCGCAGATGGAGGCGCCGCAGGCCTGGGCGGCCGCCGTGACCGCTCAGTAGCCCTCGCCCTCGAGGGTCGCCTTGCCCGCGAAGTGGCGGTACGTGAAGGCGGAGTACGCGCACGCGAGCAGCATGCCCGGCACCCACCAGACGAGCCCGGCGCGGAGCCCGTGCGGCGAGGCTGCAGCGTTGGCGATCGTGAGCGCGTAGGCCGGGCCGGTCACGGCCGGCAGGACGTAGGGGTAGACGCTGAAGGCCGCGCTCGAGAGCATCGCCGCCAGGTAGATCGCTGAGCAGAGAAAGGCGGCGCGGTCGACCGACCCCGCGAGCGCGACGCGCACCCCGACCAGGCTCGCCGCCGCGGCCGCCGGGAAGACGAGACCCCAGGGGTGCGCCGCGACGTTCGCCGCGGCCTGCGGCTGCGCGAGCCACGTGAGCAGCGTCACGACGACCGTCCCTGCCGCGACGGCAATCCACGCGCCGCGCGCGATCCCCCGCGCCCGCTCCCGGAGCGCCCCCTCCGTCTTGAGGCCGACCCAGAGGCTCCCGTGGAGCACGAGCGCCAGGGCGGCGAAAAGCCCCACCGGGATCGTGTACCAGTCGAGGATGCCGGCATCGGGACCGACGCGGAAGCTCGTCCAGAGCGGCTCGAAGAACCATCCCTCGGCGGTGAGCGGAACCCCGCGCACGAGGTTGCCGAGCGCCGCGCCGTAGAAGACCGCGAGGAGCACGCTCGCCAGCGCGAAGACGACGTCCCAGAGGGGAGCCCACACGGGGCTTGCCACGTGACTCCGAAACTCGATGGCGACGCCCCGGAGCATGAGGAGCCAGAGAACGATCATGAGCGGCAGGTAGAAGCCGCTGAAGCCGGCGGCGTAGAGCGCCGGAAAGGCGAAGTAGAGCGTGCCCCCGCCCGCCAGCAGCCACACCTCGTTGCCGTCCCAGACGGGGCCGATCGAGCGCAGCACCAGGCGGCGCTCGCGGTCGTCCCGCGCGACCACGAGGTGGATCGCGCCGGCGCCGAGGTCGAAGCCGTCGAGCACCACGTAGACGATCCCCATCGCGGCCACGAGACAGAACCAGAGCGTGCCCATCGTCACCCCTCCGGGCCTCGGGCAATCTCGCGCTGCAGGAGGAAGAGGCAGAGGAGGCCGAGGATCCCGTACATCCCCATGAAGCCGAGGAGCGTGAAGAGCGTGTTCCCGCTCGATACCATCGGCGAGGCGCCCTCGGCCGTGCGCAGGAGCCCGTGGACGAGCCACGGCTGGCGCCCCACCTCGGCGGTGATCCAGCCCGCGGTGTTGGCGATGTAGGGGAACGGCAGGCTCAGCATGAGCGTCCAGAGCATGCCGCGCGAGGCGTACAGCGTGCCCCGCCAGAGCATCCACGCGGCCAGCCCCATCACCGCGATGAAGATCGTGCCGAGCCCGACCATGATGTGATAGCTGTAGTAGAGGAGCGGGATGTTGTCCGGCCAGTCCTCCGGCGGATAGGCATCGAGCCCCTTCACCTCCGCCCGCCAGCGCCGGTAGGTGAGGAAGCTCAGCATGCGGGGGATGACGAGCGGGTTGTCGAGCCGCCGCTGCTCGACGTCGGGCTGGCCGAGGATCACGAGCGGCGCGCCCGCTTCCGTGCGGAAGAGCCCCTCCATCGCCGCGAGCGTGGCGGGCTGGTGGGTGGCGACGAGCCGTCCCTGGCGGTCGCCCAGGGGAAAGAGCTGCACGACCGTGGCGATCACGCCCACCGCGACCCCGAGGCGCACGAAGAGCCGGCCCTGCTCCGTGTGCTCGCCGGCGAGCAGGTAGTAGGCCCCGATCGCGGCCATGACGAAGCAGGCGGTGATGACCGCCCCGTTCATGGTGTGCGCGTACTGCCAGCCGGCCCAGGGGTTGAGGAGGAGCGCACGCAGGCTCCCGAGCCCGAAATCGCCGCCGGGTCCCCGCACCCAGCCCACCGGGTGCTGCATCCACGCATCGGTGGCCACGATGAAGTAGCCCGAGAGCCACGAGCCCTCGAAGACCGCGGCCGCAGCGAGCCAGTGGCCCCAGGGACCGAGCCGTCGCTCGCCGAAGAGGAAGAGGCCGAGGAAGCCGGACTCGAGAAAGAACGCGAAGACGCCCTCCATGGCGAGCGTCTGCCCGATCACCCCCCCGGCCGCGCGGGAGAAGCGCGCCCAGTTCGTCCCGAACTGGAACTCCATCGGGATGCCGGTGACGACCCCCAGCGCGAAGTTGATCGCGAAGATCCGGCCCCAGAAGCGCGCCGCCGCGTTGTACCGCGCCTCGCCGGTGCGCAGCGCCGCGGTCTTGAGCAACACGATGAGCAGCGCGAGCCCCATCGTGAGCTGCGGGAAGAGGTAGTGAAAGGTGACCGTGAAGGCGAAGTGGAGGCGGTGCGCGGTGAGCTGGTCCATCGCGGCCCCGGCGGCCTGGGGCGCAGCGTGCCCCAGGCGGAGGAGCCTGACAAGGGGGACCGCGGCGAACCGCCGCCGCTACTCGACGAACGCCCCGCTCGCCGACGACGGGCACTCGACCACGACGTTCGACCCGACCTGCTCGAACGGCGGCGTCGGCAGCGTCGGCGGCTGCGGATCGCCGGGCAAGAGCACGCCGCAGTCGGTGCACTGCACGTCGGTCCACGCGGGGCTGTTGCCCGCCGGCGGCGTGCTCGCGAGCGTCGCGTTGATCCAGTCGACGATCGTCGGCACCCCGCCGCTCGTGTCGGTGTACACCTTGTCCGAGCCCCACATCGTGTGCCGCGAGCCCGTCCCGACGTAGTAGCGGTAGTTGTTGGTCGTGGTGAGCGCGGCGGCCGTCTCCTGCACCTGCTGCTCCATCACCTGATTCCACTGGCAGCTCGCCGTCCACCACGAAAGCGCGGCCAGCGGATTGTTGTTGTTGAGCATGATGGCGTAGAAGCCCGTCTGCCCGCCGGTCCCCCCGTCGTAGGCGGTTGCGTAGTGCGCCCACGTCGTGTGCGGGAAGAACTTCGCCACGGCCTCGGTGTAGCCCGGAATGCCGGTCCCGTTCTGCAGCGCCTCGAGCACGCCGGGAATCGTCTTCGGGATGTTCGCGATGAAGTTCCAGTTCGGGAAGTACGTCTGGAGGAAGTTCTGCGTGATCACGCCGTTGCCCGCATCGGCGAGCACGTGGAACTGGGAGGCCGGCCACACCGGGTGGAGCAGCGGCGCGTGGAACCACGCGCCGTATGCGCCCGCGCTCGAGCCGGTGACGAAGACCACGTCGGGATCGACGAAGTGCTCGCGCGCCCACTTCTCCGCGATCTTCGCGTTGTCGAAGCCGCGGTGCTGGATGTGCAGGGTCGGCGTGTAGTCCTTCTCGGCGTCGCCGAAGTGGATGTCGCAGCTGCAGTAGGCGACGAACACGATGTTCCAGTCGCGGAAGGGGTTGTTCGGGTTGCTGAGATCGGCGAACCCCGTGTGGACGCCGCCGGGATCGTCGCTGCTATCCACGCCGGAGTCGCAGGTCGGGATGCCGCAGGTGAGCGCGTCCCAGCAGGCGCCGCCGCCCTGGTAGTACATCACGAGCTTGTTCACCGAGCCGCGCTTCACGAAGAAGTGATACGGCTGCCCGTAGATGCACTGCGGGGTGAGCTGCTTGCCCTGGTAGACCGTCGTGCCCGTGGGCGAGATCTCGGTGAACTGCGTGTCGTCGACGTTCGGCGACACGACGGTCTCCTCGACGATGCCCGCATCGACCCCGTCCAGCACGCTCTGCAGGCCGCTCGCCGTCGCGGTCGTGTGGCAGCTCCCTGCGGTCGCCTTGGCAAAGCGCTTCGCGAAGGCGCTGCGCGCGGCTGCCTGTTTCTGGTTGCGCTTCGCGCGCGTCGGGTCGTGGTCGAGCTTCTCGACGAAGATGCCGTCGGCCTGGAGGAGCTTCTGGCAGTCGTCCGCCGCGGCGCGGAGGATCTGCCGCGCGCACCGCGCGTCGTGCCGGTCGCCGGCGACGAGGCCCGCGTCGACCTGGTCCACCACCGCGCCGATCGCCGAATCGACGAGGCTCTGCGCGGCGGTGACAGAAAGCGTCGTCTCGACGCAGTTCACCCCCTTCGCCGACGCCTTCGCCTCGGCGGCGCTCCAGGTCGCGGCGAGCGCGGCGGCAGCCGCGCCGAGCGCCGCATCGCGCTTGCCGGCGTCGCCCTTCGTCGCGAAGTTCGCCCACGCGCTCAGCGCCTGCTTGCAGTAGCGCCCGGCCGCCCGCTGCTTGGCGCTCACGCACACGTTGGTCGGATAGGGTCCGGCGAGCACGGGGGCGGCGGCGAGGGCGACCAAGGCGGCAGAGGCGACGACGCGCATCATGGGCGACCCGTACGCGGCCGTGCCGACCGTTGTCAAGGGAAAAAACGCGCCCGATGCAATGCCCGGCGCAGACGCCGGCGGACGCGCGCCACGTCGGTGAGCGGCTCGTGCCGCAGCCGCCCCACTTCGGCCGCATCGTACGGCGCGAAGCCCGCGGGGACGTGCCCCGGGTCGAAGCGGGCGAGCATCCAGTTGAGCACGGCGGCGAGCGCGGCGTTGTCGAGCGGGGCCTGCGCCACGCCGGGGACCCGCACCAGGAACTCCCGGCCGCCCGGCACGGCCAGATAGCGTGCGACCGAGCCCGCGAGCGGCGGGATGCTCCCGGGGGTCCCGGCGCCGTCGGCGCGGTGACAGCCCGCGCAGGCGAGCGTGTAGTCGAGCGGCGGGCCGCTCATCGCCCGGGCACCGCCCGCGGCGAGGCCGAGCACGGCTGCGGCGGCGAGGGCCGTCGGCGGGCGCGTCACGACCGCGTCGCCACCCCGAGCACGACCGCCACCGAGCAGTGCACCGCCCGACTCTTCGTGCCGAAGCACCACAGGAGATCGTTGTTGCGCGACGTGAAGTACACGGGCTTTTCCCCCTCGTTGCGCGTGCAGCGACAGCGCATGCACAGCGACTGACCGCAGCAGTCGTTGTAGGAGATGATGTAGTCGCGCCCGTCGCCGGGGTGCCGGCACGTGCCGATCCAGGTGACCGGCGACATCTCCGTGCCGGGCGGGCAGGCGTTCTGCGACCCGCCGCAGCAGGCGCAGAGGAAGCCGTCGATCGCGCAGTGGCGCCAGTAGGCGCAGCTCGTGGGGTCGCCGACCGCGCCCTCGAGCGTCGAGTCGTCCGGCACCGATGGGCGCGCGTCCTCTGCGACCGCGCGTGCAACCGGCAAGAGCGGCAGCGCGGCCGAGCCGACGAGCGCCGCGCCGAGCCGCGCGAGCGCACTGCGACGCGACGTCCGCTGCGCGAGCGCGCGCGCGGCTCCCTCGACGACCCGGTCGATCCAGGCTCGGCTCTGACTCACGTCCCTGCCTCCACTCGGGGCGCGCTGGACAAGAATTCCTGCAGCGAGGCGACGCCCCGTTCCTTCGCCTCGAAGAGGCTCTCCAGGTGCTCGCGCGTGTTGACGAGCCCGCGCGCGCGCACGATGCCCGCCTCGTCGACCAGGGCCGCGTAGGGGAGCTTGGCGACCCCCCAGGCCGCGCCGAGCGCGGGCGAGAGCACGTAGGGAAACGCGTCGAGCCGCTCGGCGCGGGCGAACGCCTCGTGCTCGGGCGCAGGCCCGTCGCTCGCGAGCACCACGTCGAGCCAAGCGGCCTCGCGCGCCGCCGCCGACCGAAGCGCCGGCAAGAGCGCCTTGCACACGGGACAGGTGGGCGAGAGGAAGAAGACGAGCGTGCTCCGCCCGCGGGCGCTCGGGGCCCCCACGTCGAGCTGCTGGCCGCGCAGGTCTGCGACGCGCACGACGGGCGCGGGCCGGCCGACCTCCGGCCCCCGTCCGAGCACGAGGGCGCCGGCGGGCGCGACGCGCTCGTAGAGCACGCCGATCTGCCGGACGAGCGCCGCGACGACGCCCGCCAGCGCGACGACCACCACCCACAGGAGCAGGTTCGACACCAGCAGCGCCTGCATCATGCCGAGCCCCGCAGGCGCGCGAGCGCGGGAGCGTGCGCGGCGAGGCGCTCGGCCGCTACCCAGAGCGCCGCCAGCGCCACGGTACCGGCGCCGACGGTGACCGCGTCGACCCAGACGAGCGGCCGCAGCCCGGGCGCCGCGGCGCCGCCCAGGGCCGCCGCGGCGAGCGCCAGGTTGCGCGCGACGAGCCCCGGCCCGATCGGCCGCCGCCGCGCGGGGCCGAGGCAGCCGCAATCGAGGTCGCGCCGGCCGCGGGCGAGGTTCACCGCCATCGCCCCCGCATAGAGGAGCAGCAGTGCGGCCGCTCCGAGGAGCCCCGCGCCGCCGAGCCGCGGTGTGCAGAGCGCCGTCGCGACCGCGGTTTCGACCGCAGGCAGCGCGATCGCCGCCGGCGCGACCAGCCCTGCCGGCAGGAGTCGGTACGCGCCCACCACCGCGCGGAACTCCCGCAGCGCGCGCGCCTTGTGCACGGCGGCCACGGAGAAGAGCAGCGCCAGCGCCGCCCGCAGGAGGAGCACGAGCGCCGGATCCATCGTCACGGGGCGAAGAGGAGGCTCGCGGCGAGCCCCGGCTCGGCAATTTCCCGCACGACCGCGCCCGTGAGGGCATCGTGGACGGTGAGCGTGGGCGGCATGCTCGCCGAGGCGACGAGCACCGGATGGTCGTCCTGGGTGACCAGGATGCGGTCGACGCCAGGGTTCGGCGCCGCCTTGGCGAGCAGCCACTCGGCCATCGCCCCCGACCGCGGGCGGCCGGCCGCGGCGAGCTCTTGGCCGACGAAGCTCGCGAGCGGGTTCAGCATCCTGATCCGCTGCACGCGCCGGCGCGTCGCGAGATCGTAGACCCACACCTCCGTCCCCGGATCCTTGTGCGTGTCGGGTCCGCCCTGGTGGACGAGCGCGTAGAGCCGGCCGGTGGCGGCGTGCACGGCCAAGTGCTGCCCGCCGCCGATCCGCCAGGACGCCTTGCGGTCGGGGTCGTCGAAGAGCGACCACGGCTCGCCGAACCGCAGCGTCTCGCCGCCCACGTCGACCGGATGGATCACGCCGGCGAACGAGACGAACAGCCACTCGTTGCCGCGCCGCACCGCCTTTTCGGTGACCGGATCGGTCTGTGGATCGAAGAACGGGGCGCTGCGCTCGAGGCCCGCCTCGCGGCCGTCCTCGTCGAGCCGCACGGTAAGCGCGGCCCCGTCCGAACAGAGCATGAAGAAGCGCCGCGTTCCGGCGGCGTAGACGAGGCTGCAGCCGGGCGTGCGGATCTCGGTGCTGAGCCGCCGGGCCCGCACGTCGACGATCGAGACCGACGTCGCCGGCGTGAGATCGAAGATCGCCATGAAGCGCCCGTCGTCGGAGAGGGCGTTGGCGGCGTTGCCCGGGAAGTACTCGGCCCGATGCGGCGGAATCGGCACCTCGGCGACGGGGAGCAGCGTGGTCGCGTCGTACACCGTGACGACGTCGGTCCGCTCGCCGCGCACGCCGCGGGAGTAGTAGCTCTCGGCGAGGTAGATCTCGCGGTGGTCCGGCGCGAAGAGGGGCGCGATGACGAAGCCCACGCCCGGCGTGCCGGAGGTGATCGTCCCGAGGAGCGCGCCCGAGTCGGCGTCGAAGAGCGCCGTGCGGTGGAGGAGCACGTCGCTCAGCCAGAACCAGTGCGGCCCCGGCTGCGCGGGCAGCGCGCGCACCGTCCCCACCGGCTCGGCCGCCGAACCGGCGCGAGCGGCGAGGAGCACGAGGAGCAGCGCGAGCCATCGCATGCCGAGGTGCGGTTGCCTATACCACAGCCGAGGCGGCATAGAAGCATCCCGTGGCGCTGCTCTCTCCTCTCGGGCCCGAGGAGCGCGAGGCGTTCCTCGTGGTGGCGCTGCGCGAGGGCGTGCTCCGTCGGCTCGTCGGCCGCCTCGGGACCGCGCCGCGCGGCACCCGCATCGATGCGATGTCGGTGTGGGAGCTCGCCGGGACGCTCGTCGAGTACTACGACGACGACCCCGAGGTCGCCGGGGCGGTCGACGCGACGCTGCGCAAGGAGCTCGGCGAGTCGCCGCTCGCCGCCGCGCTCGCGACCCCGGCCGCGGCGGCGGCTGTGACGACCCTCGTGCTCGAATCGCGCGACCCGCTGCGCGACCTCGCCTGGGGGCTCCTGCGCGCCGGCACCCCGGAAGCCGGGGCGCAGGCCGTCGCGGTGGCGCGGGCGATCCTCGCCGAATGCGATGCCCCGCCGGCGGCGGCCGAGGAGGCGCCGCCTCCCGCACCTTCCGCGCCCGGAGAGGCCGAACGCCTCGCCGAGGAGATGGCGCGCCACGTGGCCCGCGCCGAGCGGCGCGGCGAGCGGGCGCTGCGCCGCGTGGACAGCCTCAAGCAGCAGGTCGCGGACCTGGAGGAGCGGCTGCGAATCGCGCGGCAGGAGGCGCGTGCAGCCGAGCAGGCGCGCGAGGCGACGGTGGTCGAGCGCGACCGCCTCGCGCGCGAGCGCGACGAGCTGCGCGCGCGGCTCCAGGCGGGCACCGCCGCCGAGGTGGCGCGCCTTGCCGGGGCGCTCGAGGAAGCCCGGCGCCGGGAGCGCGCCCTCGAGGCCGACCTCGAGGAGGCACGCGCGAGCGCCGCGGCGCTCGAGGCGCGGCTGCGCGCCCTCGAGCACGCGGGTCCGGCACGGGCGGCGCCGGCGGCCGAGGAGGCGCCGCGCGAGCCCGGCGCCAACTGGCGCGTGCCCATCTTCAGCGCCGAGTTCTACGAGTCGATTCGACGCTGGGACCGCCGCGTGCTCCGCAACGCCTTCGAGAAGGCCTATCGGCTCGCCGAGGACTGGCGCCACCCGAGTCTGCGCGCGATTCCGCTCGAGGGGCTCCCGAACTACTACCGCATCCGCGTCGCCTCCGACGTGCGCCTGATCTACCGCCTGCGCGAGGGCGGTCAGATCGAGCTGCTGTCGCTGATCGACCGCGAGGACCTGCAGCGCTACATCCGCAACGTCAAGGGGGCGTGAGGGGTCGCGTCGCGTGTCGCCTGCGCCCGATCCCCGCCCGCTCGCCGGCGTCGTCGTCGTCGACCTAACCCGCGTGCTCGCCGGCCCGTATTGCACGCTCGTGCTCGCGAATCTCGGGGCGCGCGTGATCAAGGTCGAGCGCCCGCCCGCGGGCGACGAGGCGCGCGGGATCGGGCCGTTCGTCGGCGGGACGAGCCTCTACTTCGCCGCGCTCAACCACGGCAAGGAGTCGATCGCCCTCGACCTGCGCGCGCCCGACGACCGGGCGATCTTCGAGCGCCTGCTCGCTGCGGGCGACGTGCTCGTCGAGAACTTCCGCCCCGGCGTGCTCGAGCGCCTGGGCTACGGCTGGCCCGCGCTGCATGCGCGGTGGCCGCGGCTCGTCTACGCGGCGACGTCGGGCTTCGGGCAGACCGGGCCGCTGCGCGACCGCCCGGCGTTCGACCTGGTCGTGCAGGCGATGGGCGGCATCCTCTCGCTCACGGGCTACCCCGATGGGCCGCCGGCGCGCGTCGGCGTGTCGATCGGCGATCTTGCCGCGGGGCTCTTCACGACGATCGGCATCCTCGCCGCGCTCGGCAAGCGCCGCGAGACGGGACGCGGCACGATGGTCGACGTCGCGATGCTCGACTGTCAGCTCGCGATCCTCGAAAACGCGCTCACCACCCACCTCGCGACCGGCGCCGTCCCCGGGCGCCTCGGCACGCGCCACCCGAACATCGCCCCCTTCCAGGCCTTCACCGCCGGCGACGGCGCGCTCTTGGTGATCTGCGCCGGGCACGACGCCCACTTCGCGGCGCTGTGCGAGGCGATCGGCCGCCCCGAGCTGGCGGACGACGCGCGCTTTGCGACCCCCGACGCGCGCCGTCGCCACGCCGCGGCGCTCGAAGCCGAGGTGGCCGCGGCGCTGCGCGCGCAGCCCGCAGCCGAGTGGCTCGCGCGCCTCGAGCGTGCGGGCGTGCCCTGCGCGCCGGTCAACACGGTGGCCGAGGCGGTGCGCTCCCCGCAGGTGGCGGCGCGGGACATGGTCATGGGCATCCCCGACCCGACGCTCGGCACGCTCTGGGTCGCGGGCAACCCGATCAAGCTCGCCGACGTGCCCGGGACGCCGCCGCGGCGCCCGCCCCCGGCGCTCGACGCGGACCGCGCGGCGATCCTTGCCTGGCTCGACGAGCTGGACTCCTAGAGCCGGTCGCCCAGGTCGGTGCTGGTGACGACCTCGTGCACCTCGAGCACGTTCGGCCCGGCGAACATCTCCCGCGGAGCCCGGTTCGCGTGCGCGGCGGCGAAATCGGCGCTCTTCGTCCAGGCGACGAAGTCCTCGAAGCTCCGCCACCACGTCTTCACCTCGTAGCAGCCCTGCGCCTCGGGATCCTCGACCCACGTGCCGCGGTCGTGATCGAACTTCATCGGCCGCGGGCGGTGGACCTCGTTGCGGACGAACCCCGGGTGACGGTCGACGAGGTGGACGCGGCGCTTGAAGCGGTCCTCGAAGTCGATCTCGTGCCCGCGCGCCACCGGGATGCGGTTCGTGACGACCACCATGCCCGCTCGTTTACACCGCCGGGCGGCGCCACGCGAGCAGCGCGATCACCGCCGCGGCGAGCGCCGCGGGCCCGAGCCAGTCGCCGGCGGCAAGCCAAGGCGTCGAGACCTGGCCCGCCGGGACGACCCGCGCCAGCAGCGTCGCGCGCTCGCCGACGCCCGCAGTGGCGAGAAGGTCCCCCGTCGGCGAGATCGCCGCCGAGATGCCGGTGTTGGTCGCGCGCACCTGCGGCCGGCGCGTCTCGATGCTGCGGAAAGCCGAGACCACGAGGTGGAGGTGCGGCCCCATGCCCGCAGCGAACCAGGAGTCGTTCGAGAGGGTGACGATCGCGTCGGCGCCGCGGCGCACGGCGGCGCGCACGAGGTCCGCGTCCACGGCGTCGTAGCAGATGAGCGGCGCCACGCGCAGCCGCCGCCCGCCCGGCAGCACGACCGGGATCACCTCGCGCCCCGGGCCCGGCTGCCAGGAGCCGAGCCAGGGCAGCACCCGGCGCACGGCGGCCGAGCCGAGCAGCGCCGGCACGCGCTCGGTGAGCGGGAAGAGCCGCGCCTTGCGGTAGGTCGCGAAGGTCGCGCGCCCGTCGACCCCGGGCTCGAGGAACACCGCGGCGTTGAACTCGGCGTCGCCATCGACGTCGTAGGCGCCGAAGACGAGCGGCACGCCCGCCGCCGTGACGAACCCCGCGATGTCGCGGTCGAAGGCGGCCCCCTCGGCGCTCTTCGGCGCCCCGAAGGTCGTCGGGTACACGGTCTCGGGCCAGACGAGGAGGTCGACGCCGCCGCGGGCGAGCACCTCCGCCGACAGCGCGAAGTGCGCGTCGAGGATGCGGTGCACCGCCTCGAAGGTGCCGACCTCCGCCTTGAGGCGATCGTACTGGCTGATGTCCGCCTGCACGACGCCGACGGTGACGGGCGCGCCGCCGCGCCAGGCGGCGTCGAGCTGCCGGCAGCGCCACTCGCCGTAGGCCCCAAGCGCGAGCACCAGGGCGAGCAGGCCCCCGAGCGGCGCCAGGGCGCGCCGTGGTCGCGCTCGCGCCGCCGCGAGCACGAGCTCGTTGCCCGCGAGCAGGACGAGCGTGAGCCCGGCCGTGCCGGCGAGATCGGCGCCCTGGCGAAGCAGGCGCGAGGCGTAGAGACCCTGCCCGAGCGTGTCGCCGAAAAGCTTCGGAACAGCCCACTCGATCCCGACGTAGGCGCACGCCGACGCCACCCCCACCTGCCACGGCGCCGCGCCCGCCCGCCGCAGGGCGTGGCGGACAAGCGGCGTCCCGACCAGTTGTGGCTCGAGAACCGGCGCGAGCAGCACGAGCACGAGCAGCGCCGCCGCGCGCGGCACCCCCGTGTAGGCCGCGATCGCGGTCGCAAACCACGGGAAGACGACGACCGCGAAGCCGACAGTCAAGAGGAGCCCGGCGGCGAGGGCGCTCCCGAACGAGCGCGCGCGATCGACGGCGGCGAGCCAGGGGACGAGGACCACCCAGCAGCAGACGACCCCCGGCCACCCGACGCGCGCGATCGGCGCGAGCGCCGCAATGCTCGCCGCGACGAGCGTGAGGCGCCCGCGGCTCAGTGCGCCGGGCTCGCAGCACCCGTCGGCGCGGGCACGTCGAGCAGCCGCACCGGCAGGTCGGGCGGCGCCATCGCTGGCGGCACGACGCGATCGGGGGGTACGGCGACGGGCTTCCCGTTCGCGTCGACGAAGGTGTAGTCGGGCGAGAACATCAGGATCGGCGGGAGCTGCTGGCCGTCGTCGGTCGTCTGGTAGTGCCGGACGTAGCCCGGCGGCAGCTCGTAGTCGTCGGGCACGATGATGCCGCGCTTGATGGGCTTCGTGCCCGGCGGCGGAAACGCCTGAATCCCCGTCCCGGGCTCCCCGATGCTGAACGGGGGATCCTCGTGCGGCGCCTCGTCGTCGGCTTTCGCGGCCGTCGCACCGCCGGCCGCGGTCGCGGCGGGTGCCGCGGCCGGCTCGGGCGCGCCCTCCGCGGGCTCCGCGCCCCGGGGCACGACGCGTCCACCGCCGTCGGCAGGCGGCGGGGACGGGGACGCCACCGGCGATGCGGGCGGCCGCTGCGGCTCGGTCGCGCTCGCGCGTGCAACGTCGAGGGGACGCCCGGTCGGGGCGAGCCGGATCGCGACGATCGTGCCGACGGTGCCGAGCACGACGAGCGCGACCGCGAGCCCGAGAAGCTGGGCGGCGCGCCGCAGCGGCGAGACGCGGACCACCCGCACGCCGTCCCGATCCGAGCGCGGCTTCTCCGGGTAGCTCGCCATCGACCTCGCAGTATATAGGAAATGCCGCGGGTGGCCGGCAAGATCGCGACAACGAGCCCTGCGACGAAGGCGCACGCGTACACGCCCGCGTGGCGGCTCGCGGCCGCCGGGCTCGTCGCCGTGAGCCGCGGAAGTCTGCTCGGGATCTTTCTCTGGCTCGTGTTCGCGCCCGACACGGTGCCGCTCTTTCCGCTGCTGCGGCCGGTGATCCTCTTCTGGGCGCTCCCGGGGGCGGCGGCGGCGCTCGTGCGGTGGGCCTGTGTCGCCCAGGTGAGCGGCCGCGAGGACACGCTGCTTCTCTGCGCGCGCGACCGCACGATCGAGGTCCCCTATGCGTCGATCGCGCGCGTGGTGCCGTGGCGCGTGCCGCTGCCCGGCCCGGGGCTCTCGCTCCGGCTGCGCTCGGGCCGGCGCGTGACCCACGGGATCGAGGTCGCCGATCCCGCCGCCGTGCTGGCCGCGCCGGCTGCCGCGGGGGCGCCCTGGGCACGCGACGCCCTCGCGCATCCGGCGATCGCCTGGGCGCGGGCGCGGGCGGCGGCTCGCCGCGAGCGCTGGTACCATCGCGTGGGCAAGTTCGCGGGCTTCGCGCTGCTGCCGGCCGCCGTCGTCTTCAACGCCCACCAGCACATCGCCTTCGGCGGCACTTTCGGCCAGTACTACCTCGAGGGACCGTCGGCATACGCGCGCACGTTCGCCATTTACTGGGCGTATGCGGCGACCTACCTGCTGCTCTGGGCCGCGGTTTGGCGGGCCGCGGCAGAGGGGATCGCGGGGCTCGCGGCTGCCGTCGCACCCTCGCACACGGCGAGGGTGCGACGGGCCGTCGAGATCGGGTGCCGCCTCGCCTATTACGTCGGCGTCCCCGTCATCGTCGCGGTGCCGTTTCTCCGCTGACCGGTCACGGGGTGGCAGGGTTGAACGTCGAGATGGCCCAGCCCATGCGCTCGTGCCCGTACTGGTTCCACACCGGGTTCTTCCCACCCACGATCTGGCTCGCGCTGAAGTCCGGGCCGCCCGAGCCCGAGCCGCTGCCCGTGAAGATGTTGATGCCGATGGTCGCCGAGCCGTAGTACGTCGGGTGCGTGTTGTCGGACTGGAGGTAGTCGTAGCTCGTGCTCGGGCTCACGAAGTGCGTGGTCGAGTCGCGGATCGTCGAGCGCAGCGTCACGCTGATGCGGTTGACGTAGTCCGCCTCGGATTCCCCCTGCTGGTACTGGAGCGCGACGGAGTCCACGATGCCGTCGCCGTTGGAGTCGTAGTCGGCGCCCATGTACTGCGCGAAGTCGTCCGCGCACTTGAAGCCGTACTGCGCCGCGAAGTTGCACGCGCGCCAGTTGCTGTGGGCGAGGTACGGGAGGAAGAGGCTCTGGAGGTTCACCGGCTGGCCGGTCGTCGCGTCCCTGCAGTTGCTGTTGTGATTGTCGGCGTTGTAGCCGGGGTAGTAGAGGTTGGCGATCACCTTCACCTTGGCGGTCGTGGCGTACTGGTTGATCGCCTGCATCGCGAGCTGCTGGTAGGTCGTGCAGTTGGCGAGCGCGTTGTTGAGCGGGCTGTAGTCGCAGGTGCCGCTCTGCCCGGAGAAGCTGCTGCGCGCCCGGAGGAAGTCGTTGCCGCACATCTCGAACTCGACCACGCGCGTGCTCGGGTCCTGCATGTAGGAGCGCTCGCCGACGATCTTGTTGTTGTAGATGTCGCTCGCCACCGCACCCGACTTCGTGCGCCGCACCACGAGCAGGTTCGTGTTGAACGGGAAGTAGAGGTACTCGCCGTCGACGTAGGGCGCGGCGCGCTTGGCGACGTTGAAGATTGAGCCGTGGTAGCCGGCGAAGATCGAGTCGCCGTAGGCGACGACCCGGTAGGTCGTGGACGAGCCCGACTTGGTGATCGTCCACGACGTGTTCTGGTTGATCGTGTTGGCCGCCGCGGGCGCCGCCCCGATGAAACCGACGAGCGCCGCCGATGCGAGCCCCTGAACCACCCTCCTCTGCATACCAACCCTCCTTGTCGTTTTCCGGCCGCGTGCGGCGGACGGAGTGGCAGCCGCCTATCATGCTTCGCGCCCCCGTGCCTAGAGAAAAATGCACGGACCGCGGCGGCGCACCGCGTCAGGCGGGCTGGTGCTCGGGGCGCAGCAGGTCGCCGACGGTCTTCACCGCATTGAAGGTGATCGCCGGCACCTCGACGAAGATCGTGTTCCAGCCGGCCATGCCCCCGTTCCAGAGCCCGGGGTGCTCGAGCGCCTTGAGGACCCGGCCCTCGTGGGATTTCTCGGCCACGAACACCGCCTCGGGATCGACGAAGCGGGCGAGGTCGAACGGCCGGCCGCGCCAGTCGCGCAGCCCACAGACAAGGTCGACGGGGTTGAAGTGCGTGGCGGCGGCCAGGATCGCCCGCTGCCCGGGGTCGGTGACGTCGACCTGGGCGGTCTCGACGATCTGCAGGCTCGTGCTGCCGTCGCGCCCGCGCACCCAGAACGGCCCGCCGCCCGGCTCCCCCCGGTTCGGGACCATGCCGCAGACGCGCAGCGGCCGATCGAGCCGGTCCACGGCGAAGGCGCGCCGCACCGCCGCATCGGCGCGCCGGATCGCCGGTGGCACGGGCACGCTGAGCTCCTCCTCGAGCCAGGCGAGCGCGTCGTCGACGGCGCGCTCCTCCCCGGCGGCGAGCGCCCGCAGCAGCGCAAAAATGCGCTGCTGCACGGTCGCGAGCAGCCCGATCAGCACCTTCTTCCAGTGCACCGTGGGCGCGAGGAGCCGCTCGGGGACGACGTTGTCGATGTTCTTGATGCAGACCACGTCGCCGCCGAGCTCGGCGAGGTTCACGATGAGCGCCCCGTGGCCGCCCGGGCGGAAGAGGAGCGCGCCGTCGGCGGTGCGGAAGGGCCGGTTGGCCGCATCGGCGGCGAGCGTGTCCGTCGATGGCTTCTGCACCGAGAACCCGACCTCGAAGCGCACGCCGAAGCGGCGCTCGTACCGCCCCCGCACGCGCTCCAGATGGTCCTCGAACGCGGCGCGGTGGGCCGGCGAGACCGTGAAGTGGAGGCGGCAGACTCCGCGGGCGTCGCGCACGTAGGCTGCCGCCTCGACCAGGTGCTCCTCGACCGGTGTCCGGCTCCCGTCAGGGTAGCGGTGGAACGGGATGAGGCCCTTCGGTCGCCCAGCGTAGTCGAGGCCGTCGCGGCCGAGGAGCACGGCGAGGATCTCCCCGATCGCCCCGCCGGCCGCGAGCGCCGCGGCGTCCTTGCCGCGGGCGGCGAGCGCCGCCGCAAGCTCGGGATAGAAGGCAAGGCGCGGCAGCGCATCGACCAAGGCGAGCAGCGCGCGCGCCTCGGCATCGCCCGCCGCCGCCAGCCGCTCGGCCGCCGGACGCGAAGCGACTTCCGGGTGCTCGCGAGCCCAGAGGAGCGTCTTGAACATGCGGCTTGCGGCCCCGGAGGCCGGCACGAACTTGAGCAGCCGCCCGGCCTGGGCCACGGGCTCGTGCGCCGCCACGCACGCGGCCTCGGCCGCCCGGTCGAGAACGCGGATGCCGTCGCCCGGGGTCGCCGGGCGATCGAGCACGGTCGGCGGCGGCGGCGTCCGGAGGAGCGCGAGCTGCCGCACCGCCTCGGCCACCGTGAGCCCGTGGGCCTCGATGCGCGCCCGGTCCGCGGCGTCGAAGGCGTCGGGGGCTGCCATGCGGCCCGGGGCTAGCGGGGATCCCTGCCGGCGGCAAGCCCGGCGTCGCGCACGAGCCGGATCTCCACGCGGCGGTTGCGGGCGCGGCCCGCGGCGTCGGCGTTCGAGGCGACCGGGCGCTCGGCGCCGAAGCCCGCGGCGAACGTCCGCTCCCGCAGCCCAGGGTCGGCGGCGATGAGCTCGCGCGCGACCCGCGCGGCGCGCGCGAGCGACAGCTCGAGGTTCGAGGGGAACGCCGGCGTGTGGATGGGGACGTCGTCCGTGTGCCCGACGACGCGGACGGAGACGTCGGGCATCGTGCCCGCGAGCCGGCTCACCTCGGCCAGCACCGGCCGCGCCTCGGGTGCAAGCTCGTCGCTGCCGGAGGCGAAGCTCACCGCCTCGTCGAGCGTGAGCACGACCTCGCCGTCGCTTGCCGCGACGCGCACCGTGTCTCCCTGCCCCGCGCGGGCGACGAACTGCGCGAGCTCCTGGCCCGCGGCCGCAAGCGGGCTCGGCGGCGAGGGAGGAGCTGGCTGGGCCTCCTGCGCGAGCGGCGCCGGGTGAGGGCGCACCCGGGCGTGCCGACGATGGTGGGCGGATGCCGGAGGCACAGCGGACGCGGGCGCACGGGGGTGGCCGAGCGCGGCCAGCACGAGCACGAAGGCGAAGAGCTGCAGCACGAGGTCGCTGAACGTGATGAGCCAGGCCGTCTGGTCGTCGTCGGCGACGGCGGCGGGCGCAAGGAGCCGGCGCGGAGGCTCAGGCGGCACGGTCGGTAAGGAGCACGGGGCGGCGCCGCGCACGGGGCTCGATCCGAGGCCGGCCGGTGTAGGCTCGCAGCACGCGCTCGACTCGGCTCGGGTACTCGAGGCGCTGCACCAGCACCGCCCCTTCGATGATCATCTCGAGGCGCAGGCTCTCGCTCGCAAGATGGCTCTGGAGGCGGGTGGCGAGCGGGAGCGCGACGACGTTCGAGAGCACGGCGCCGTAGAGCGTCGTCAGGACCGCGATGGCGAGCCCCGGGCCGATGGCCGCGACGTCACCGCCCCCCAGGCGACGCATGAGGAGCGCAAGGCCGAGCAGCGTCCCGATGAGCCCGAAGGCCGGAAAGAGCTTGCCGAGCGTCACGAGCACCTGCCGCGACGCCTCGATGTCGGCGAGCTGGGTGCGCGCCTCGCCCGTGAGCCGACGCGTGAGCTCCTCGCCGTCGGCGTCGAGCGACTCGATCCCGAGGAGGATCGCCCGGCGCAGAAAGCCGTCTTCGACCGTGCCGGCCGCCCGCTCGAGGGCACGCGGCCCCTCCATGCGGTGCACGCGCGCGAGGTCGCGCAGCGTCGCGACGAGCGCCTCGAGGTCGGGTGCGGGCGCGAGGGCTGCCTGCAGGGTGCGCCAGGTGCTGCGAATGCGCTCGCGGGAAAACGTGGCGCGGGCCACGGCGAGCGCCCCTCCGACGGTGATGACCAGCGACAGCGGGTGCAGGAGCCCGGTGGCCGCCGCCGCGAGCGTGATCGCCGCCGCGGTCGCGAGCGCGGGAGCGAGCCGCCCCGGATGCGCGATCGAGCGTGGGAGGCCGACGCGGCGCATGCCGCGCTCAGCACGCGCGATGCCAGGGCGCGAGGCGCGCCCGCGTTCGGCCGCCGCCCGGCGTGCTCGGCAGCTTCCGCCGCCGGCGGCAGCTTCTGCCGGACGTCACATGCGCGTAGCCCGGCCGATCGGCACGCCGCCCGCCGCTGCGAGCCCGAGCGTGTCGCCCGCGTGCAGGATGGCGGCCACGCGCGCGAGCACGCCCTCGAACGGCAAGCCCTCCGGGATCCCCGCAGCGAGCGCGCGACAGGCCGCTTCGATCTCCTCCATCCGCCAGGCGCCGTGGAGATGCACGCGCACCCGCGGTGCCCGCTTCTCCATGAGGATGCCCTCGAGGGCCGCGGCTCGCCCTGCCACCTGGCGGACCCAGAACCGGATCTGGTCGCGCTCGCGCGCTCCCGTCTCGCCCTCGCCAGGATGATCCCAGTACGCCAGCTCGAGCTCCGTCTTTACCGCGTGCAGTCGGTCGATCTGCGCCTGGAGGTCGACGTCCAGCGACGCCGCGGCCGGCTCCGACTTGGCACTGTCGTCGTGCCGTCCCGCCAGCCGCACCTGCGGCGCTCCCCGTGGAACGAACGCGAGGATGCGCGCTCCCGATTCGCCCGTCGACTTGCCCATGCTCGGCTCCGTTCTGCGCCCTCGGACGAGCCGCGAGCGGGACACGCCGCACGTGGGCGGCTCTCGCCTCGCTCAGGTAAACGGGCCGCGCGCGCACGGCTCGGTGGTGCTGCAGCCGCGGCGCCCGCGCGGCCGGGCGACGCGCAGGGCGGCGCCGCCGCCCCGCCGCGCGCACGGGCCGGCGCGTCTTGAGACTCCGCCGAGGCCCCCGTATCGTGCCCCCGAGGAGGCCGTGCGCTGCCCGCTCGTCACCCGCTGCCGCGTCCCCGCCGTCCTCGAGCCCGTCACGACCCGCGCCCCCACCGAGGTCGACCCGCGCTGCGTCGGCGTCGAGCCGGCAGCCGTCGCGCGCATCTGGCGGGCGGCCGAGCGTCTCTACCGCAGCGGGATGCATCCAGCCATCCAGCTCTGCGTGCGCCGTCGCGGCCAGGTGCTCCTCGACCGCGCCATCGGACATGCGCTCGGCAACGGGCCCGACGATCCGCCCGACGCTCCGAAGGTTCTTGCGACGCCCGAGACGCCCTTTTGCATCTTCTCGGCCACCAAGGCGGTCACGGCCATGCTCGTCCACCTGCTCGACGAGCGCAACCTGATTCGCCTCGACGACCGCGTCTGCGACTACATCCCCGAGTTCGGCGTCGGCAGCAAGCAGTGGATCACGATCCGCCACGTGCTCATCCACCGCGCCGGCATCCCGAACCCCCCGCCGCAGGTGATGGACCTCGACCTCCTCGAGCGGCCCGAGGAGATCGTCGGCATCCTCTGCGATCTGCCGCAGGTGTGGCGTCCGGGCCGCCAGCTCGCCTATCACGCCATCACCGGAGGGTTCATCCTGGGGGAGCTGGTGCGCCGCGTCACCGGCCGCGACCTCCGGGCCGTCCTCGACCAGGAGCTGCGCCAGCCGCTCGGCTTTCGCTGGATGAGCTACGGCGTGGCCCCGGCCGACGTGCCACGCGTTGCACGCAACTACGTGACCGGCCCGCCGCCGCTGCCGCCGCTCTCCTTCCTGCTCAAGCGGGCGCTCGGGATGGAGTTCCGTGCCGTCGTCGAGGCCTCGAACGACCCGCGCTTCCTCGCGGCCGTGATCCCCTCGGGGAACCTGGTCGCGACCGCCAACGAGCTGTCGCGCTACTTCCAGCTCCTGCTCGCCGGTGGCACGCTCGACGGTGTGCGGATCTTCGACCCCCGGACCATCCGCCGCGCGACCTCCGAGCAGTCGTACTTCGAGATCGACCTCACGCTCGCCCTGCCCTTCCGCTACGGGATGGGCTTCATGCTGGGGGCCGAGTGCTTCAGCCTCTACGGTCCCGACACGGCGCACGCCTTCGGACACCTCGGCTTCACCAACGTGGTGGGCTGGGCCGACCCCGACCGCGAGGTCGCGGCCGCCCTGCTCACCAGCGGGAAGCCGCTCATCTACCCCGAGCTCTACTTCGCCTGGGACCTGCTCCGCCAGATCGGTCTCGCCTGCCCGAAGATATCGCACGCGAACGGGCCGGGGGCCTGTCGCGTGCCCGGCGGACCATAGCAGGATCCGCGGCTCTGTGCCCGTGCCTGCTTCCCCTGGATTTGTTGCAGCGCCTCCCGACATTGCTCCGACCAAAGTCCAATGGACAGCAGCGCCGAAATCGCCTAAGAGGCCCGCGCGCGGATGCCGTCTGTCCGCGTGCAGCAAACGGAGCAGCGCATGAGGTCCACGCAGCAGCATCCGAGAGATTGACGCACCGGTCGAGCCGGCCCCGCTGCTCGCCGCTTCAGGCCGCTCCGTCTCATCCCAGGTCGATCACGTGGCGTCGTCCTTCCAGGGACGGAAGGAGCGGTCGGGGTGTGCTTCGTCGCCGAACACGGACGTTCCGCGACGCGCCGGCGTCGAGCGCGGGCGGCGCTCGCGCTCGCCGCTGGCGTTTTCCTCGGCGCGACGCCGGCCGCAGCGCTCACCACCACCTACGCCGTGCGCGTGCGCTGGAAGCCCGTCAGCGATGCGACCGTGGCCGGCTACCACGTGTGGGTCCGGCCCCTCTCCTCGGCGACGGCGACCGCCCAGAACGCGGGGCTGCCGACGCCCGCCGCCGATGGCACCATGAGCTACACGCTCCGCGGCCTCGACGTACGCACCGACTACGCTTTCAGCGTGAGCGACTACCGGCGCGACGGTACGGAGAGCCCCCGCTCGAACGAGGTCATGAGCGGCTACGCCCAGGTGGCCCCGCTCGTCGACGAGGATGGCGACGGGCTCACCGACGCCCAGGAGGACAAGAACCTCAACCGCGTCGTCGATCCCGGGGAGACGGATCCGCTCAACCCCGATACCGACGGCGACGGCGTGCCCGACGGCAAGGACGCCTGCCAGGGAACGGCCAAGGGCGCGGCGGTGAACGCGGCCGGCTGCTCGTGCGCCCAGGTTTCCTGCGATGACGGGAATGCGTGCACGACCGACACGTGTCGGGCCGGCCTCTGCGCGCACGCGCCGGTCGCCGACGGCACCCCCTGCAGCGACGGCAACCTCTGCAACGGCACGGAGACCTGCCAGGCAGGCGTGTGCCGGGCCGGCACACCGCTCGTTTGCAACGACGGGAACCCCTGCACGACCGACACCTGCAGCCCGACACGCGGCTGCGTGCACACGGCGATCGGAGGCTGCATCCCGCCGCCGGGCACGGGCGGGCCGAGCGTCTCGTGCGCCGCGGCAACGGGACCCCCGTTCACGGGCCTTCGGCTGCGGCTGCACCGGCGGGCGTCGGGCCCGTGGCGGCTCCTCGCGCGCGCCACGCTCGCCACGGCGCTCGACCCGAGCACGAACGGGCTCGCCCTGGCGCTCTGGGGCCCCGGCGCCGCCCCGCTCTACACCGTCGTGGTGCCGCCGGCGGGATTCCGGACCGCGGGCCCACGGGCCGTCTTTAGCGGCGGCACCCATCCCGCCGACGGCCTCGTTCGCCTCGGGCTCGCAATCGACGGCAACGCCACCACCCTGTCGGTAACCGCCCTCGTCCCCGTGGCAGGCATCCCTGCACCGGCGGTCGCGGGTCCTGTCCCGGGCATGGCGCTCGCCGTGGGCGCGGGCCCGGTGTGCACGCGCAGCGCCAGCCTCGCCTGCGTGGCGTCCAACACGCGCACGATCCGCTGCGAGTGACGGCGCCGGGCACGCGCAAACCGCGCTCAGCCGAGGTGCGCGCGGAAGAAGGTCTCCATCCGCCGCCAGCTGTCGGCCTCGGCCTCGGGCTCGAATCCCACCGCCATCGGCCCGAGCGCGCCGAGCCGCGCCATCCACCCGGTGCCGTGGCTCATGAAGCTGTGGCCGGCCTGCGGATAGATGCGCACGTCGTGCGGCACCCCGAGCTCGGTGAGCAGCCGCTCGAGGCGCTCCCCCTGCCGGGCGTAGAGCCGGTCGCGCCCGCCGTAGCCCGCCACGACCGGGCAGATGCCGCGCAGCGCGTCGGCGGTCTTCGGCACGTCGCCGTAGAAGACCCCCGCGGCGCGCAGCGGCGCACGCACGGCATGGAGCAGCGCGAATCCGCCCCCGAGGCAGAACCCCGCGACCCCGAGCCGGTCGCCGGTCACCTCGGGGCGCGCGGCGAGCCAGGCCTGCGCGGCGGCGAGGTCGGCGAAGACCGGGCCCTCGCCCCGGCGCAGCGCGAGCAGCGTGCGCAGCACGCAGAGCGCGCGCGGGCCACCCGTGTCGTAGAGGTCGGGGGCGAGCGCCACCCAGCCGAGCTCCGCGAAGCGTGCCGTGAGGCGGCGGATGTCGTCGTTCAGGCCGAAGATCTCGTGCAGCACCAGCACCGCCGGCCGGGGCAGGCCCGCCGCCGGCAGCGCGAGCGCGGCGCGCATCGGCCGGCCGCTCGCGGCGGGGAAGGCGACGTCGTGGAGCGCGGCTATGGCTTGCCCACCGTGATCACGTAGTTGCCGAACGCGTCGACCGTGGCGCGCTGGCCGGGATGCACGACGATCGTCGTGAAGGGCTCCTCGACGATCGCCGGGCCGAGCACGGTCTGGCCGGGGCCGAGCTGCTCGCCGTCGTAGGTGGGCACGCTCACGTAGCGGCCGCCGAAGAAGGCGCGCCGGGCCCCGAGCCGTGGGTTGCCGCGGGCGCGGCGGCGGAGCCGCGGCAGCTGCGGCTTCTCCTCGACGGCGACGGCCTTCAGGCGCAGCCCCCGCAGCACCGGCTCCTCGTCGCGACACGCGTAGGTGTGCAGCTCCTCGTGCAGGCGATGGAACCGCTCGACCGTGTCGGCGAGCACCTTGGCGGTGATGGCCCCATTGCGCCCGGCGAGCGGCACCGGCATGTCGAAGGTCTGCCCAGGGTAGCAGAGCGCCGCGAGCCGCTCGAAGCGCAGTGGCCGGCGCCGCCGGCCCCCGGCGAGGGCGGCACGCGCCGCCGCCTCCATGTCCGCGAAGAGCGCCCGGATGCGCCCGAGATCGGCGCGGCCGACGGGCGTGACGTACGAGCGCATCTCGTCCACGACTTGATCGGAGAGCAGGAGCCCGAGCGCGGAGAACGCGGGCGACATCTTCGGGACGAGGATGCGCCCGATGCCGAGCTCGGCGGCCTGCATGCCCGCGTGGACCGGGCCGTTGCCCCCGTAGACGACGAGCGTGAGCGGTCGCGGGTCGACGCCCCGGCCGGCCGAAACCTTCCGGATGGCGTTGGCCATGTTGGCGTTGACCACCCGGAAGATGCCTTCGGCGGCGGCGACCACCGAAAGCCCGAGCGGCTCGGCGATGCGGGTGCGGATCGCGGCGTGCGCCGCCTCGACGTCGAGCTGCATGGTGCCGCCGCAAAAGCGCGCGGCGTTCAGGTACCCGAGCACGAGATTCGCGTCGGTGACCGTGGGCTCAAGCCCGCCTCGCCCGTAGCAGACTGGCCCCGGCTCCGCTCCCGCGCTCTGCGGCCCTACCTTGAGCGCCCCCGCTTCGACGCGCGCGATCGAGCCACCCCCGGCGCCCACGGACTGCACGTCGACCATCGGCAGCCCGATGAGGTAGCGATGATGCCAGTTCCAGCCCGCCTTCACCTCGGGCGCTCCCCCGCGCACGAGGCACACGTCGTAGCTCGTGCCGCCCATGTCGACCGCGACGAAGTCGGTGATCCCCGCCGCGCGCGCGACCGCGGCCGCCCCCACGGCGCCGCCGGCCGGGCCCGAGCCCATGACGGCCACCGCCTTCTGCGCCACGTAGCCCCCCGGCATCACGCCGCCGTTCGACTGCATGATGAGGAGCTCGCCGCGAAACCCCGCCTCGCGCAGCCGTCCATCGAGCCGCGCGAGGTAGCGCTCGATCTTCGGGCCGACGTAAGCGTTCACGAGCGTCGTCGAGGTGCGCTCGAACTCCGGTGCGGCGGGCATCACCTCGTGCGAGAGCGAGACCATCACGCCCGGCAGCTCCTCGGCCGCGATCTCGCGCACGCGGCGCTCGTGCGCGGGGTTGACGAACGAGAAGAGCAGGACGACCGCGAGCGAGTCGACGCCCTGGCGCTTCATGCGCCGCAGCGCCCGGCGCACGGCGTCCTCGTCGAGCGGCGTCACGACGGCGCCCTCGAAGTCGAGCCGCTCCGGCACGCCGTAGCGGCGCCGCCGCGGGCAGATGGGCGGCGGAGGCGGCAGCGCCGGGTCCCAGATGTCCTCCTTGAACCCGCGGCGGATCTCGATCTCGTCGCGGTGCCCTTCGCTGGTGATCAGCCCGACCGTCGCGCCCGACATCTCGATCATCGTGTTGTCGGCGGTGGTCGTGCCGTGGACGACGAGATCGGTTGCGGCGAGCAGCTCGGCGACCGACGTGCCCGCGCGCGCCGCGAGCCGGGCGATGCCGCCGAGCACGCCGTCGGACTGATCGCGCGGCGTGGTCGGGTGCTTCTCGAGGACGAAACCCCCGTCGCGGACGAGGACCAGGTCGGTGAACGTGCCCCCGACGTCGATGCCGATGCGGCAGGTCACGAGACAAGCGGACGGCCGCAGCGATCGCGCGGCGGGGCCGCCGGCGGGCGGCTCGCAAACGGCGGCTCCAGCGGGGTCACACCGAGCACCGTCGCCTCGCGGGGCGCGATCTCCCAGTAGCCGCCGGTGAGCGTGTCGGCGAGCCCCGTCCCGAGCCACGCCACCGTGTCGACGAGACCACCCACGAACGCGAGGCCGCAGAGCGGCACGCCCCACGCCCCCGGCGACGGCGTCATGTCGGTGAACACGCCGGCGGCGGTGCGAAACGGCGCCGTCGGCGCTTCGAGCATCGCGGTCGGCCCGCGCCCCATCGACGCCGGCGTCCACTCGCGCACGCAGCGCCCCTGCGCATCGACGACCCACGCCGCACCCGCGCGCGCGACGAGACCGGCCACGAGCACAGCGGCGCCGAGGATCCGCATCGCGGGCTGCCTACACCGAAGCGCCGCCGCGTGACAAGCGCGTCAGGGTCACCAGGGGCGGAACGCGGCGCGCAGCCGGTCCACGTCGAGGGTGAAACCCGGCACCGCCGCGCTGGCAAGGCGGCCTTCCACGGGAACGGCCTCGACGAAGCGCCCGCTCTCGAGCCGGAAGAAGGCGAGCTGGTCGCGCAGCGGATCGACGAGCCAGTACTCGCGCACGCCCAGCCGCTCGTAGTCCTGGCGCTTGGTCTCGCGGTCGCAGCGGCGCGATTCCGGCGAGACCACCTCCACGACCAAGTCCGGCGCGCCGGCGAGCCGCTCGTCCGGCGTCCGCGGCAGGCGCTCGGTGCGGAAGAAGACGACGTCCGGCCGGTAGACGAGGTCGCCGCCGTGCACGCCCTTGCCGATGCGGACATCGGTCTCGGCGAAGACCTGGCCGACGGGATGCTCGCGGAGGTGCGCTGCCAACTGAAAGGCGATCTCCAGAGCAACCGCCTGGTGTCGCGGCGTCGGGCTCGGCGACATGAGCACCACCCCCTCCACCAGCTCGTAGCGGCGCCCGTCGTCGGGGAGGCGGAAGAACTCTTCCGCCGTCATGCGGACGCCCTGCCACGAGCCGTCGGCGTCGTCGGTGAGGGCGGGGCTCGGCGACACGGCCATGGTTCGGATGCTACCCGTCGGCGGCGCCGCCGGGCAATGCCTCGGGGAGGAACTCGCGTCGACCGCCGATCCGCGTAGCCGCGACGTGCTCGGGACCGCGTCGAGGGCTCCGCGTCCTCGGGCACCGAGCGGGGTCCACGGTCACTCCCCGATCACCTTCACCACCACGCGCTTCTTCCGCCGGCCGTCGAACTCGGCGTAGAAGACCTGCTCCCAGGGACCCAGGTCGAGCTTGCCGGCGGTGACCGGCAGGATCACCTGGTGGCCGACGAGCGTGCGCTTTAAGTGCGCGTCGCCGTTGTCCTCGCCGGTGCGGTGGTGGCGGTAGTCGGCGACCGGAGCCAGCCGCTCGAGCCAGTCCATCAGGTCCTGCTTGAGGCCGCTCTCCTCGTCGTTCACCCAGATGCCGGCGGTGATGTGCATGGCGGAGACGAGGCAGAAGCCCTCCGCGATGCCAGCCTTCGCCACGACCTCGGCGACCCGGTCCGTGATGTTCACCAGCTCGCGGCGCCTGGCGGTGTTGAACCAGAGGTAATCGGTATGGGCGCGCATCGCCGCGGCGGATGCTACGCCCGGGCGGACGGAGCCGCAACGTACGCCGCGGCCGACCCGGCGCGGCGACGTACCCGACCCCGACGAGGGCCGGTGACCGATGCGCGCTAGCGCCCGCGCGCGGCGCGCATCTCGGCGCGGAGCCGCGCGGTCGCCTCGTAATCCACCGCGAGCGTCAGCTCCCAGAGGTCGCCCGTCAGCACCACCCCGTAGTCCCGCCGCGCGGCCTCGACCGACACGTACTCGTCGAGCACGTCCTCGAGCACCTTCTCCGGCGGACGGTCGAGGGGGTCGCCCCACCCGCCGCCGCCGCCGTAGTGATACTCGTAGCACTCGCCCGCGGCGTGCTCGATGTAGCCCGCCTTCTCCCCCACCTCGAAGGCGTGCGGTCCGCCGGCGCGGACGACGAGCCGGTTCGGCGAACCCGGCTTTCCCCCGGCGATGCCCGGCATGGGATAGCGCTTGCCGACAACGTAGGTGTAGACGGTCGCGGGCACCAGCATCTGCTTGCGGTAGAGGCTGCCGCAGTTGCCGCGGTACTCGCCCGCCCCGCCGGTGTCGGTCTCGTAGTCGCGCCAGAGGTGGCGGACCGGGAAGATCGCCTCGTTGATCTCGGCCGTGGCGCGGATCAGGTTCCCGAACGACACGTTCATGCCGCCCCAGCCGTCCTGCCCCTTTACCGCGCCGCAGTACGCGGCGAACGTGTCCACCGAGTGGTCGATGAAGAGCTTCCCGTCGCGCGGATTGGTGCCGAAGATCACCGTCGGCATCCCCATCTTGTACACCTGCGGGCAGGTGCGCTCGGGGATCACCCGCTCGAGCGCCTTCGCCACCGCCTCGCCCACCTCGGTCCCCGGATGATGCGTGCCGGCGGCGACGGACTTGCCGTCGGGCGGATTCAGACAGCAGCCCTTCGGCACGATCAGCTCGATCGCGTCGAAGAAACCCTCGTTCTTGGGGATGGTGGGGTCCATCATCGACGCGAGCTGCGCCACGACGTAGCCGCGGGTGTTGCCGTAGGTCGAATAGGCCTGGATGTCGGGGCGGTCGTCCGAGCCCGTGAAGTCGACGGTGAGATCGCTGCCGCGCACCGTCACCGCGCAGTGGATGTGGATGTCGCGCTTGCCGTGCGGGTCGTGGTCGACGTAGACGTCCGACTCGTAGCGCCCGTCGGGCCAGCGCGCGACCTCCTCCCGGAACCGCCGCCGCGCATACGCGATGATCTCGCGCACCGCCGCGCGCACCGCGGCGGCCCCGAAGCGCGCGACGACGTCCTTCAGCCGCCGCACGCCGAGCTGCGCGGCCCCGACCTGCGCGCGCAGATCGCCGAGGAAGGTCGGCGTGCGGTTGTTCACCGCCATCATGTACTCGACGTCCCGCCGCAGCACGCCGCGCTCGTAGATCTTGACCGCCGGATACCGCACGCCCTCGGCCCAGATGTCCGGGGCGTTCACGTTGTAGCCGCCGGGGGCGCCGCCGCCCGTGTCGGCATGGTGGCACTGGATCGAGGCGATCAGCAGGCACTCGCCCTCGTGGAAGACCGGCGCGAAGACGTTGTAGTCCGGCAGGTGACCGCCGCCGTGATAGGGATCGTTGGCGACCAGCACGTCGCCGTCGGCGAGGCCGCCCGGACCGAAGAACTCGACCGCGAAGCGCACCGGCAGCGTCGAGGACAGCATGAACTGCGGGATGCCGACGGAGAGCGCGGCAAGCTGTCCCGAGCCGTCGAGGATCGTGGCGTTGCGCTCGTTCGACTGGTTCAGGATCGGCGTGGTGGCTGTGAGGCTCACGTGCGTCGCCATCTCGTAGCAGATGGTCTCGAACGCCCCGAGCACGATCTCGGTCGTCACCGGATCGGCGCCGCGCACGCGCCCCGCCCGGCCCGCGCGGGGCCGCGGGGCGCTCGCCGTCCGGCTCCGTGCTGCGCTCTTCACGCCCTCGGGCTACACCGAAGGCCCGGGCGGTGACAAGGGCGTCCGCGGGCGGAACTTCGGCAGCGTCACCTCGTCGTTCACCTTGACGAACACGACCTCGACCGGGAGCCCGATGCGCAGGTCCTCGTGGGCGCAGTCGACCACGTTGGTGTGCATGCGGATGCCCTCCTCCAGCTCGACGATCGCGACGTTGTAGGGGGCGTCGGCGAAGAAGGCCGGGTGCTGGGGGCGGTGGACGACGATGAACGAGTAGATCGTGCCGCGGCCCGAGAGCGTCACCCACGCATGCTCGAGCGCGAGGCAGCGCGGACAGAGCACGCTCGGCGGCCAGCGTAGATGGCCGCAGGCCGCGCAGCGTTGCGCCGTGAGCCGGCCCTGCCGACAGGCCTCCCAGTAGGGCGCGCCATCCTCGTCGATCGCGGGCAGCGGCTTGTCGATCTGGAACATCACGCAGCCCCGCGGCGCCCGACGCCCTCCTCGAGGTCGCGCAGGAAGTCGGTCGTGAGGCGGTGGAACTCGGCGGGGCGCTCGAGCATCGGGAAGTGCCCGCAGCGAGGCAGCACGGCGAGTCGTGCGTGCGGCAATCGCCGACGAAGCCCGCGGCCGAAGAGCGCCGGGACGAGCCGGTCCTGCTCGCCCCAGACGAGCTGGACCGGCTGGGTGACGCGGGCGAGATCGGGGGACTCGGCGGCGAGCACGCCGGCGAGCGACCGTCGCACGGCACGCGCGTGATGCAGGAAGTCCTCGCGGGCGAGTGCCACGGTGGGTCGCGGGAGCGTCGGCACCGCGCGCGGGTCGTAGACGCCCCACGCCATCGCCCGCGGCAGCGCGACCCGCAGCACACCCGGCCGCACGACGACGTCCATGAGCGCGGCGAGCACGCGGCCGATGGGCGCGAAGTCGGTGGCGGGCGCGGCGAGCACGAGCGCGCGGACGAAGCGCGGATAGGCGATCGCCAGCTCGAGCGCGATGCGCCCGCCCATCGAGTTCCCGATCACCACCGCCTGCTCGACGCCGAGCGCGCGGCCGAGGCTGCGCACCACCCCGGCGAAGAAGTCGATGGTGTAAGGGGCATCGGGCTTGCTCGACCGCCCGTGCCCCGGCAGGTCGGGAGCGATCACGCGCCAGCGCGCCGCGAGCGCCGCGATCGTGGGCGCCCAGGTCTCGTGCGTGACCCCCAAGCCGTGGAGGAGCAGCAGCGGCGGCCCCTCGCCCGCCTCGGCGAGATGGATCTCTAGCCCGTCGACCGCCACGTCGTAGCGTTTCATGGCCTCCTCAGGATCGCCGCGGTGTAGGCCACCGTCGGCGGGGCCTCGTGCGGCGCCCCGCCGTAGCCGGTCACCAGCACGAGCTCGGCGTCGGGCACCTGCAGGGTCGAGGTGCCGCGGATCTGGCGCACGGCCTCCGCGACGTGGTTCATGCCGGAGAGGTGCCCTTCGGAGAGGAGCCCGCCCGCCGTGTTGCACGGGAGCCGTCCGCCCACCGTGAGCTCACCGCCGTCGATGAGGGCGCCCACGTCCTCCCAGGTCGCAAAGCCGTAGGCGACGAGATCGTGGACGACGCGCGGGGTGAAGGCGTCGTAGAGCTGGGCCACGTCGATGTCCTGCGGGCCGCAGCCGGCCATCCGGTAGGCCTGCTCGCCCGCCTCGCGGCCGCCGCCGCGGCCGTCGTCGTAGGGGCGGATCACCTCCGCCGAGTGCACCTGCCCCAGGCCCGAGATCAACGCCGGCCGCTGCTTCAAATCGCGGGCGCGCTCGGTGCTGGTGACGACGAACGCTCCGCCGCCGTCGGTGAAGAGACAGCAGTCGAAGAGCCGCAGCGGCTCGTTGATGAAGCGCGAGGCCTGGTGATCCTCGAGCGTCATCGGCTTGCGCATCTGGGCGTGCGGGTTGGCGATCGCGTGCCGCCGCCAGGTGACCGCGATCCTGCCGTAGTGCTGGCTCCTGATGCCGTGCTCGTGCATCTGCCGCCGGGCGAGGTGGCCCATGAAGGTGATGGCCCCGACGTCGCCGTAGGGGATGGCGTACGGCGAGCCGAAGAGGCTCGGGAGCACCCCCTGCGGGTTCGTCTGGCAGCCGAAGGCACAGAGCACCGCGCGGCAGAAGCCCGCCTCGATCGCCATCACCGCGGTCTGCATCATGCCGATCGGCGTGGCGCCGCCCATGTCCATCGTGGCGCAGAAGGCGGGGGTGATTCCCAAGAACGCCGCCGCGCGCGACGCCCATCCGTGCTGCTCGCCCATCTGCGCGGGCATCATCACGAGCACGCCATCGACCTCGTCGCGGGGGATGCCGCAGTCGTCGAGCGCGCGCCGGGAGGCCTCGAGGACGAAGCCCATCGCGCTCGTTCCCGGCACCTTCCCGAACCGGGAGAGGCCGATCCCGGCGATGGCACAACGATCGCGGAGCCGTGTCGGATGGGCCACGCGGCTCTACAGGCGCAGCGCGAGCGTCGCGCTGCCGACGACCTTCCGCTCGCCCCGCTGATCCTCCGTCCAGATCTCGCAGTCGACGAGGCGCTGCCCGGCCTCGTCGCGCACGGCGGTCACCGTGCCGCGGCAGGTGACGACGTCGCCCGGCCAGGTGAGCTTGACGAACCGGGCGCGGAACCGGCGGATGCCCGCCACCCCACCGGCGGCCCGGTGGAGGAGCTCGCCGAGGTAGCCCATCGAGAGCATGCCGTGGGCGAAGACGCCCGGGTAGCCGGCGGCCCGCGCGACCTCGTCGTCGAGGTGCATGGGGTTCGGATCGCCCGCCGCCGGCCCGTAGGCCTTGAGCGTCTCGCGCGTGATCGGCGGCTTGGTGAGGGGTGGCAGCGCCTCGCCCGGGCGCACGGTCCGCGGATCGAGTGCCATCAGGTCCTGCGCGAGATGAGCACGTTGCGCGAGGTGAAGACGGGCGCGCCCGCGGCGTCGCGCGCCTCGGTCTCGATCACGACGAAGTCGAGGGTGCCGCTCGCGCCCTGCTTCTCGTAGATGTCGCCGATGCGGCCGGTGAGCGTGAGCGTCTCGCCCACCCGGATCGGGCGCGCGTACTCGAACTCCTGCTCGCCGTGCACGAGCGTCATGAAGTCGAGGCCGAGCTCGAGGAACGTCTCCATGCCGCCCGCCAGCGCCTGCGCCATGAAGGCGATCGGATAGGTGGGCGGCGCCACGGCCTCCGCGCCCCGGTACTCGGGGTTGTCGTCGCCGAGCGCGGCCGCGAACGCGGCCACGTGCTCCGGGGTGACGGTGGCGCTGCCCGTCGAGAGCACGCGTCCGATCATGTCCTTCGACGGCATCCGATCCGCCCCCGCGTCGCGCCCATATCGCGAAGTGCGGGGGGCCCTGTCAAGGCAAAAGCGGCACGCGCCGCCCGTAGAGGAACGCCGGACGTGCGGTGAGGAGCGCAGCCGGCATCACCGTGAGCGCGGCCAGGCAGCTCGCGAGCATGCTCGCGGGCGTGAGCAGCCCGGTGAGGCGGAAGGCGCGGTACGGCGACGGCGCGAAGACCGTGAAGCCGAGGGCGATCGCGACGGCGACGAAGAGGACGGCGCGACCCGAGGTCTCGAGCGCGCGCTCGAGCGCCGCCGGGATCGCGGCGCCGCGGCGCCGCTCCTCGCGCAGGCGGTAGAGAAAGTAGATCGCGTAGTCGGCGCCGATGCCGACGCCGATCGGCGCGATGGTCGCGCTCACCACGTCGAAGCGGATGCCCGCCCACTCGAGCACGCCGAAGACCACCGCGACCGCGAGCACGAGCGGCAGGATGACGAAGGCCCCGCCGACCGGCGTGCCGAGCACGAGCGAGGAGAACGCGTAGACCACGAGCAGGATCGCAGCGACGTTGAGGAGCTTGCCGCGGGTCACGTGCTCCTCGACAGCCAGGAGCATCGGGCCCACGCCGCCCGCGACCCGCACGACCACCCCGGCCGGGAGCGCGAGGGACGCGGCGACCGCGCGGGCGCGCGCGAGCACGCGCGCCACCTCGGCGGGCTCGTCGCTGCGCAGGTAGACCTGCAGCACGGTGCGCGCGTCGGCGCGATCGACGAAGCGCTCGAAGGCCGGCCCGCGGCCGAGGAAGAGGAGCTGTGCGGTGAGCCGGGGATCGGCGGGCAGCGCCCACGGGCCGCCGGCGATGGCCACGTTCAGCTCCTTTACCAGGTCCGCCGCCGAGGCCGTGCGCGCGACGACGGGGTCGGCGGCGAGCGCCCCGGCGAGCCGGTCGAGCGCGGCGAGCGTCGCGGGCTGCGTCGCCGAGCCGGGCGGCCCGGCGAAGAGCACCGTCATCGTCACCGTGCCCGGGAAGTGGGCGCGAACCGCCTCGAGGTCGCGGGTGACCTGGTGTCCCGCAGGGAGATCGTCGCGCAGCGTGCCGCCGGTGCGCAGCCACGGCACCCCGACGGCCGCCCAGGCGAGCACGACCCCGCCGGCTGCGAGCACCGCCCAGCGTCCCGCGGGAGCGAGCAGCGCCGCGCCGAGTCGGCCGAGGAGGAGCCCCGTGCGGCCGGCCGCCCGTTTCGGTGCCGGCGGCGCCGGCAAGAGGGTGCGCAGCGCCGGCATGAACGTGAGCTCGAGGACGACCGCGCTCGCGATGCCGTAGGCGGCCGAGACCCCGAGCTCGGCCATGCCGGGCACGCCGAGCAGCGCGAGGGAGGCGAAGCCGAGCACGGCCGTGGCGCCCGCGGCCACCATCACGGGGCCCGTGTGCGCCACCGAGGCCACCACGGCAGCGCGGTTCTCGCCGCTCGCGGCCAGCTCCTCGTAGTAGCGCTTGAGCATCTGCGCCGAATGCCCGGCCGCGACGATGATGACGAGGCTCGGCACGGCCTGGTTCCAGAGGCCGAGCGGCACGCCGGTGAGCGCCATGAGCCCGAGCCCCCAGGTCGTCGCCACGAGCCCGGTGAGAATCGGCAGCACCATCCCCTGCCAGGTGCCGAAGGAAAACAAAAGGACGAGCATCATGACGGCCACCGCGCCGGCGAAGTAGACTGGGACGTAGCGGAGATAGGCGTGCTCGGCCGCCACGATCAGGGGCTCGCCGGTGGCGTGCAGCGTGTAGGCCGGATTCGCCGCGTGCGCGAGCACCCCGCGGACTCCGGCGGCGATCGCATCGGGCGGCGTGCCGGGCCAGAAGTCCGCGAGCACGATCGCCGCGCGCTCGTCGTCGGTGACGACACCCCCGCGGAGCATGGGATTCGCACGCACGAGCTCGCGGAGGCGAAGCATGTCGGCCGGGGTCTCCGGGACCTCGCGCATGACGTAGTCCTCGCGGATCCCGTCCTCCGTCGTCTCGACCCGGCGCACCGCGGGCGAGGCGAGGCTCACGAGCTCTTGGGCCATCACGCCCGGCACGCGATCGCGCAGCTCGAGCGTGATCTGCTGGACGGCGCGCAGGACCGGCACCTGCCAGACGTCGCCCGCCCGGGGGACGACCGCGATCACGACCGTGTCGCGCCCGCCGAACTCGGCGCGAATCTCCCGGTCGAGCCGGACCGAGGGGTCGTCCGGCGGAAACGCCGACTCCGGGTCGAAGCGCACGACGAGCCGGGTGGCGGCGAGCGCGAGGGCCGCGGTCGCCGCGAGGGTGGCGACGAGCACCGTGCGGGGGTGACCGGCGACGGCCCGGCCCAGGCGGGCGAGCACGGCCGACCCCTATCGGCGCGCGGCAGCGAGCGCCACCACGCCGATGACCAGGGAGACGATCAGCGCCAGGAAGAACGGCGCCAGGAGCGGCGTCACATCGAGCGTCATGGCCTCGGGTCCCCTCCTCCAGATAATCTAGCGATCGCTCGATAGATTAATCTCCTTGACCGCCTGCGTCAAGACCGCGATTTTTTCTGAAACTCCCGCTGCTTGCCCTAGTCGAGCCCGAGGGTGCGCAAGGCCACCTGGATGATGTGCTCGCGCACCCGACGCGCTACCTCGGGGTCGCCAAGCCCCTTGCCGAGGAGCCGCACGTAGTTGGCGTCGTTCACGACGTGCCAGTGCAGGAGGGCGTCGATCGAGAGCATGAAGGGCACGAGGTCGATGCCCTTGATGAGCCCCTGCACCTCGGCGGGCTTGAGCGCGCCTTCGGCGAAGCCGAGCCAGCGGTGCGCAAGCGGCCCTTCGGCGTAGCGGCCGCCCGCGCCCTCGAGGCAGGAGCGGAAGGCGAGCCGGGCATAGGCGCGGTTGGCGAGGAAGAAGTCGAAGAGCCGGCCGAGCGCCTCGCGCGTGGTCCCGCGAAGATCGAGGCCCTTCGCCATGACCTCCATCATCGTCTGCCGGATCTGCTGATCGACCCGGTCCTGGACGTCCCGGTAAAGGGCCTCCTTGGAGGGGAAGTAATGGTACAGGGTCGAGACGCGGATGCGGGCGCGGCGGGCGATGTCGCGCACCGACGCTCCCGCCTGCCCGTCGCGGGCGAAGACCTCCACGGCGGCGGCGAGCAGCCGCTCCCGCGTCCGATCCCCGCTCGCGCCTGCCGGGCGTCCGGGCCGCCGCGCCCCGTCGGACATCGGATCGCGCGGCGCCGCGCGCCGCCCCGTCACTCGACCCAGCGGTTCATCGCCGCCACGCGCGCCTCGGCCACCAGCAGCACGTTGCGGATCGCCGTGCGGCAGCGGTCCTGGATGGCTCTCGTGGTCGCGACGAGCCGGAAGAGGTCCGCCGCCCGCGCCCCGTGGTCCGGCTCGGCGTACGCGTGCACGGCGAAGTTCCGCACATCCACCCCGTAGTGGGTCCGCAGACCCTCGTACAGCGTGCGGGCGTAGCCGCTGCGCGCGGCGACCCGCTCGCCCGCGTAGCCGAAGACCGCGAGCCCCTCCTCGTAGCTGCGACGGACGTAGTAGAGCATCGTGAACGTCATCGCGATGGTCTCGGGCAGCGGCACGTAGGCACGGATCTCCTCGTCGCTGATCCCGAGCTGGCGGCAGAACTCCACCTTCATCTGCACGTGGTTCGGGTCGCGCAGATACCCGGTCTCGTCGGCGAAGTTCTGCGCCCAGTGACGGTAGTGGGCGGAGTGCTCCAGCGTGAAGGCGTGGACGTCCGGGGCGTTGGCGATGAGGATGGCGAAGTCGGGTGTCATCCAGCGCCCGAGGTAGTAGAGCTCGAGCGCCACCCGCCGCACGGTCTCGCGCGACGCCGTCCCACGCCCGATCGCCGGAATGACCTTGTCTTGCCGGAAGTAGTCGTGGGCGTCGATCAGGCGATCGAGCTCGGCGAGGTAGGTGTCGACGGGCTCTGCCGGGGCGGCGTCCCCGGGCACGACGTCGACGAAGCCACGGTTCGCGTCGGCCATCACGGGCCCTCCTACCGCAGCGCCGAGCGCCCCGGCAAGGCGGCCCGCCTTGTCGGCGACCCGGGGGCGGGGGTACCATTGGGTCGCGAGGAGGGCGTTGCGATGATGTCCAACTGCTCGCACCATCCTCTCCGGGCGCTCGACCCGTCGGTCGACCCCGCCTATCAGGACGGCATCCCGCCCCGTCCCCGCCGCACGAACCACGCGGGCGAGATCGTCGTCGACTGGCCGATCGCGGTGATCCCCGAGCCGCTGCGCCGGCTCAGGACCATCTCGATCGAGGCGCTGGAGGACGAGATCGAGCGCGAGGCGGAGCTGGAGGAGCGGTTTTCGTAGTCGTGCCTTGACACCCTCGCCGACGCGGTGCTAGCCGCGCGGTCGTGCGGCTCGCAGATCGGGTGGCGATCATCACCGGCGCGGCGCAGGGCATCGGCCGGGCCTACGCGCTGCGCTTTGCGCGCGAAGGAGCCCGCGTGGTCGTCGCCGACATCCGCCACGAGGCCGCCGAGGCGGTGGCGGCCGAGTGCCGGGCCGCGGGTCCCGAGGCGTTCGCGCTCCGCTGCGACGTCTCCGACGAGGCGAGCACCCGCGCCGCGGCGGCCGAGGTCGTACGGCGCTTCGGGCGAATCGACGTGCTCATCAACAACGCCGCGATCTACTACGACCTCGACCGCGAGCAGAACGACCTCGCGTACTTCAACCGCGTGCTCGCCGTGAACCTCACCGGCGCCTGGCTCATGAGCCGGGCGGTGGAGCCCATCCTCAAGCGCCAGCGCAAGGGGAAGATCATCCATCAGTCCTCGACGGCGGCCTACCTCGGCAACGTGGGCCCGGTCGAGACCGACGATCCCGACCGTCCCATGCCGCCCTTCCACTACAGCGTCGCCAAGATGGGCCTCAACGGCCTCACCAAGTACATGGCGGGCGCGCTCGGCCCCTGGGGCATCAACGTGAACGCCATCGCGCCGGGCGTGACGCTCACCGAGGCTACCAAGAAGATCGTGCCCGAAGGGATGGCGAGCGCGCTCGTGATGTTCAGCGCGCTGCGCAAGCCGCTCGAGCCCGAGGACCTGACGGGCACGGCCGTCTTCCTCGCCTCCGACGACTCGGACATGATGACCGGGCAAGTGCTCGTCGTCGACGGCGGCATGATCATGCTCGGCTGAGCCGGCTGGGAGGCGTCAGTCGCCGAGGAGCGCGGCGAGGTCGTCGGCGCGGGCGGCGGCGTCGGTGCGGCCGAGCTCGATCAGGTGCTCGACGTAGCAGCGGTCGAAGAAGAGATACGAGAGCAGGTCGGCTTCCGCGGCGATGCCGCGCACGGCGAAGCGCATGACTGTATCGGAGAGCCGCGCACGGAGCCCCGTGGTGGGACGTGCGTGCTCGAGGCACTCGGCCGCGAGCACGCCCAGGTCGCGCGAGGGCTGCAAGTAGACATTGCGTACGATGCGGTACGGGTTGCCGCGCAGCCGGCGGACCACCTCGTTGATCCGCGGCAGGAACTCCGGGCCGTAGGCGCGCACCCCGGTGTCGAGGATGGCATTGACGAGCCGCAGCCGGTCGACGTCGTAGTCGACGTGATCGAGCAGCAGCGCGTTGAGCACCTTGCCCGTCAAGTACGGCAGCGAGAAGTAGTTCCGTTCCCGATGCGCCGCGAGCGCCGCGTCCTCCTCCGGCGTCGGCACGTGGCGGAGCCCCACGATGAGGAGCCGATCGGCGCCGAGGCGCAGCGCCGGCGCGAGCGGCGTGTTGAGGCGAAGCCCTCCGTCGCAGAAATAGGAGTCGCCGACGCGGAGCGCCGGGAAGAGAAACGGGATCGCGGCCGAGGCGAGCGCGTGCAGCGGCGTGAGCGCGGCCGGCTGCGCGACCACGAACGGGTCGTGCGTCCAGGGTCGCGGGGGCGTGCGGCTGTCCACCCACACGACCGACTTCCCCGTGGCGATCTCCGTGGCCGCGATCGCCACCGCGGCCACGACGCCCGTGTCGACGTTGAGCCGCAGCGACGTCCACGGGATCGTCTCGTGCACGAGCCGCTCGAGCGGGCGCGTGTCGAGGAGCCCGCTCAGCCGTTCGGGCAGCTCGCCCGACGCGTTCCCCCCGCCGGTCACGCGCCGGACGCCGACGCCGAGGAGCCGCAGCGGCAGACCGACGACATCGCTCAGGTGGATGTCGTAGACGCCGCTCAAGTCGAGCGAGCGCCAGATCTCGACGAGCCGCTGGCCCGCGCCCGTCTGTCCCGTCGTGGCGGCCGTGTAGCAGGCGTGGATGCCGCCCACGCTCGTCCCCGTGATGATGTTGAAGTGGACGGGGCGCCCGAGCCGCCGCGGCAGCTCGTCGAGCACGTACTGCAGGACGCCCACCTCGTAGGCACCCCGCGCCCCACCCCCCGACATCACCAGCCCGACCGGCACCGGCGACGACGATAGCGCCCGGCGGGACCGGCTGCCAGCGGCGCGAGCCGCGCGCCCTACCGCTCACACCCGCCGCGCCCGACCCGCCCAGTAGGGCTCGCGCAGCTCGCGCTTGAGCACCTTGCCGTTCGGATCCCGCGGCAGCTCTGCGACCAGCTCGATGCGCCGCGGGCACTTGTAGTCGGCGAGGCGCGCGCGGCACCAGGCGCGCAGCGCCTCCGCGTCGACCACTGCCCCGCGCCGGGGCTCGACCACCGCGACCAGCGCCTCGCCCCAGCGATCGTCGGGCACGCCGAAGACGGCCGCGTCGACGACGTCGGGATGCGCGATGAGCACGTTCTCGATCTCCGCCGGGTAGATGTTGACGCCGCCCGAGATCACCATGTCGGCCTTGCGATCGCAGATGAAGAGGTAGCCCGCCTCGTCGAGGTAGCCCACGTCACCTACCGTGAAGTACTCGCCGCGGAACGCGGCCGCGGTCTTCTCGGGCGCGTTGTGATAGGTGAACCGCCGCCCGCCGGGAAGCGAGAGGTAGATCGTCCCCACCTCGCCCGGGCCGAGCTCCCGTCCCGCGTCGTCGAGGATCTTGACGCTCACGCCGGGCCAGGGGCGGCCGACGCTTCCCGGGCGCGCGAGCCACTCCTCGGGGCCGATGATCGTCCCCGGGCCCTCGGTGGCGCCGTAGAACTCCCACACCGTGCCCGGCGGGAACACCTCCATGATGCGCCGCTTGACCTCGGGCGGGCACGGCGCCGCGGCGTGGAGCACCTTGCGGATGCTGCCCAGGTCGTAGCGCGCGCGCACCGCAGCGGGCAGCTCGAGCAGCCGGATGAAGTGCGCGGGGACCATCATGAGCGTGGTCACGCGCTCGGCCGCGACGAGCCGCAGGCACTCCTCGGCCTCGAACTTGCGCGTGAGCACCACCGTGGCCCCGACCAACAGGTGCTGCGCGGCCGCGGCGTTGGGCGCGGTGTGGTACGCGGGCCCGACGACGAGGTGCACGTCCTCTGGCGTCCAGCCCCACATCTCGACGATGCGCCGCTGCGCCTCGAAGCCGGCCGCGCCGGCGAGCATCGGGTGGAGCACCCCCTTCGGCCGGCCGGTCGTCCCCGAGGTGTAGACCATGATGTTGAAGCCGCCGGGGGCCGCGTCGGCCGCGGGCACCTCGGCCGGCGCCGCGGCCACCGCCGCCTCGAACGACGGAAGCCCGCCGCCGTCCCCCACCACGAGGCAGCGCTCGCGCGCCGGGCGTCCCGCGGCGGCGAGCGCCGGTGCAGCTTCGCCGAGGAAGGCTGCATCGACCACGAAGGCGTCGGCCTCCGCATCCGCGAGCAGGTAGGCGATCTCGTCGCGCCGCCAGCGGAAGTTGATCGGCACCGCAAGCGCGCCGAGCCGCTGGGCGGCGTGGGTCACCGCGAAGAACTCGATCGAGTTCGGCAGCATGAGCGCGACCCGTCCACCCGCGCCCACGCCGCGGGCGGCGAGGGCATGCGCCACGCGGCCGACGAGCCGGTCGAACGCCGCGTAGCCGAGCCGGCGACTGCCGTCGACGAGGGCCAGGTGCTCCGGCCGCTCGGCCGCGTTCGCCGCGATGCCCCACGCCACGGCCAGCCCTCCTATCGCGCGCACCCGGCCGCCGTCGAGCCCCGCGGGCCGCGGCGGCGGGGTCGCTCAGGCGGGGAACCAGCGTTCGAGGGTGCCGGTGGCGAGCTGGCGCTGGGTTTCGGGCGACAGCCCGAGCTCCGCCGCGACCCGGCGGAAGCCGCCGAGCAGGTCGGGGGTGCCGTCGTAGTGCGGCCAGTCCGAGGCGACCGCGATGTGATCGGCGGGCAGGAAGTCGAGCGCGATCTTGATGTCGGTCTCCTCGCACGCCTCGACCGTGATCATCATCTGGCGGAGAAAGATATCCATCGGGGGCGTCTTCCACTCGGGCGCCTTGATCGGGCCGAACATCTCCCGATGCTCCTCGAAGCGCTCGAACATCGACGGCAGCCAGCCCGCGCCGGCCTCGAGGATCATCGTCTGCATGGTCGGGAAGCGGTCGAACACCCCGCCCCACATCATGTCGTAGAGCGTCGCGATCATGTCGAGCGGGAAGCCCAAGCACGAGGCGGCCATGATGTCCTTCAGGCGGTAGCCCTTCGAGGTGCCGTCCTGGTCCCACATGGGCAGCGGGTGCAGCCCGAGCTTCATGCCCGTGTCCACGATGGCCTGCCAGACCGGATCGAAGGCGCGGTCGGAGTACTTGGTGCCCTGCACCGGGTTCGTGCGGATGAAGCAGGCGCGGAAGCCCATCTCGGCGGTGCGGTGGATCTCCCGCACCGCCGCCTCGACGTCCGTCATGGGCAGCGTGGCGACCGGGATCAGTCGCCCGCCCGAGCCCCCGCAGTAGTCGCGCGCGATCCAGTCGTTGTAGACCCGGCAGACCTCGGCGCAGATGTTCGGGAGCAACGTGCCGCCAGCCAGCATGAAGGTCGGGAACAGCACCGCGCGCGACACGCCGTGCTCGGTGTTGAACTTGAGACGCTCGCGCCCGTCGCGCGCCCAGGGGGCCGCATCGAGGATCGTATGCCGCTCGCGCTCGGGGCCGGTGAAGACGCGGGCGAGCGGGACCCCCATCGCGCAGGCGAGCCCCATGTTCTCGAGCATGTCCTTCGGCCGCATGCCGCCGTGCATGACTTCCAGGCTCTCGATCTCGATGCCGTAGATGCGCGAGTGGAAGTTGCCCTCCGCGTCCCGGTAGAAGCGCGGGGCGAGCGGGCGCAGCTCTTCGGGCATGCGCTCGACCCAGAGATCGCCGGGCTCGATGATGTGACCGTCGGCGTCGGCGAGGTGCGTGACCGTCTCCATGCGTGCGGACCTCCTCGGCCGGCTGTTACTCCGCTCGCTCGTCGGTTGTCAATCAACTGCCCTAATCGGGCGACCGCCCCCCTTGCGCTCCGTGGGCGTGGGGCATAAGCGAACGGGCACGACTCCGATGGCCGAGGCCGCACGCATCGCCGGGCTCAAGGCCGTGGGCCGCTACGCCCTCGGCGTGGACTGGGCCGACCGCCACGACAGCATCTTTCCCTACCGCACCCTGCGCCTCGCCTGTCCCTGCGAGGCCTGCGCCGCCGAGCCGCCGGAGACCCGCCGGCTCGCGCCCGGCGCCGAGGAGCTGCGCACGGTCGAGGTCCTCGGCGAGCGCAGCATCTTCCTCGGCTGGGCCGACGGCCACGAGACGGTGCTCACGCTGGAGGAGCTGCGCGCCCTCTGCCGCTGCGCGCGCTGCGCGGGCGAGCCCGACTACCCGCTCTCCGGCGGCTGAGGCCGGTCGCGGAAGTAAAAGACGCGCTCGAGGTCGGAGAGCAGCCCGATGCCGACTTGGAGCACGCGCGGGTCGTGATCGCGGCGCGCGTAGAGGGCACTCCCGGCCGCGTTGGCAGCGCCGAGGACGAGCCGGCGCGTGCGGCGCGGCGTATGCACCGTGACGACCGCGCGCGGGTGCGCGAAGCCGAACGCGTCCGCCTCCCCGCCACGAAAGCGGTCGACCGCGCGCAGTCGCGCGAGCGTCTCGACGAAATCGTCGAGCGCCGCGGCGGTGGCGGCCGACCCCGGCACACCGTCGACCAGCCAGCCGCCCGGCCGGCGCGCGGCGCTCAAGCGCCGTGCGCCGAGCACGATGTCGAGCCCCTGCACCGCGGCAGGGCTTACGCCGAGGAGGCCGATGCCCTCGGGCGCGAGGGGTCGCCGCCGCGGCCCATGGACGGCGAGCACGAGGCCGCCGCCGAGCGCGGCCAGGAGGGCGAGCGCAGCTGTACGCCGCATCACCCCCGCCGGCGGCGCACCAGCGCGATCAGGAGGCCGAGCGCGAGCACGAGCCCCGGCTCGACCGCCGCGGCGAGAACGAGCATCGTCCGTGCCTCGCGCTCGCTCAGCACGAGCGGCGAAAGCGGCCGCAGGATCTCGGGCGTCCGCTCCTCGTGCGGCCCGACGAGCGCCTCCTCGCCCGCCGTCCACGCGACCGCGTTCAGCACGAGGTCGCGGTTGCCGAGGAGATCCAGGTACGCGTCGCTCGCGAAGTCGGCGTCGCCCACGACGACCAGCCGCCCCCGCCGCCGCGACGCGCCGCCGCCTGGCCCCACCTCGGCCATCACCACCACCGACGCCGAGCCGGGCACGTCGTGGTGCGCCCGGTCGGGTTCCTCGCCGCGCCGCGCGCGATCGGGATCGGCCATGGCCCACCCGCTCGGCGCCGTGCGCGCGATGCTCTCGGCGTCGACCCCCGGCACCGCGCCGGCGACGTCCACGCTGCGGGCCGACGGCAGCACGACCCCGGTATCGATGGGATGGCCCGAGGGATCGGTGATGGGGTTCCCCGTCTTGAACAGCTCGACCACGGCCGCGAGCCCGTCGGTGCCGAGGATGCGGCGCTCGCGGTCGACGAGGAAATCGTCGCCCAGGCGGAGCCCGAGGCCGGCGAGGAACGCGCCGAGCTGCGGGAGCGGGGCGGGGTCGAGCAGCAGGAGCACGCCACCGCCGCGCCCCAAGAAGGCCGCGAGCGTCGCGAGCTCGGCGGGGGCGAAGTCGTGCTCGGGGCCGGCGGCCACCACCACGTCCGCGTCGTCGGGCAGCGGCCCGTCGAGGAGGGAGACCGTCTCCGGCGCGTAACCCTCGGCAGCGAGCGCGGCGGTGAGGCGCCCGAGGCTCCCGGGCCCGCCCGCCGGCGGGCGCTCGCCGTGGCCGGTCGTGTAGAGGAGGCGCCGCCGCCGGCCGCGCACCGCGCGGAGGATGCCGCCGGCCAGCTCCTCCTCGGGAAAGGCGCGGGCGACCACACGGTTGCCGCGGTACTCGATCGCCGCCTCGCCGTAGTCGGTCACGCCGAGGCTGCGCGCCCGGTCGGGGTAGCGGTCGAAATCGAAAAGCTCGATCGCGAGGTGAGGGCTCGCATCGGCGACGCGGGCGAGCAGCGCCGCGTAGCGCTCGCGCTGGCCGCGGCGGTAGAAGACCGTGAGCCGCAGCGGCTCCTGCACCTCGGCCAGGATTTGCTGCGTGACCGGCGAGAGGGAGAGGGACCGGCCCGGGCTCAGGTCGAAGCGCCGGTTCGTCCGCTCGGCGACCACCTGGAGCAGCCCGAGCCCGACGACGAGCAGCCCCGCTTCGAGGACGAGCTGCGACCAGCCCCGGACGGCGCGCCGCAGCCGCATCAGCGCAGCCCGCGCCAGCGGCGGGAGTCGAGGGCGAGGAACGTGAAGCCGAGGAAGGCGACGGTGAAGACGACGAGGTAGCTCACGTCGCGGGTGTCGATCGCGCCGAGCGCGAAGGTCGCGAAGCGGTCGAAGAGCGAGAAGGGCTTGAGCACGCGCAGCGCGTCCGCACCGACGGCCGCCTCGTTCCACGTGAGCACCCAGAAGAGCAGCAAGAGCCCGTAGGTGGACGCGCCGGCGACGAGCTGGCTGTCGGTGAGCGCCGAGAGGAAGAGCCCGCAGGCGACGCAGGCCGCGGCGAGCAGGCCGAGCCCGAGGTAGCCGGCGACGAGCGGGCCCAGGGCCACCGTCTGATGCGGCGCCACGAGGAGCGGATAGAGGCCGGTGCCGAGCAGCAGCGCGCCCACCACCGCGAGACACGCGAGGAACTTGCCGGCGACGATCTCCGCGTCGCGCAGGGGGTAGGTCCACAGGAGCTCGAGCGTGCCGAGCTTCCGCTCCTCGGCGAACAGCCGCATGGTGAGCAGTGGGATCAGCACGAGCAGCAACTGGCGGAGGTCGAAGAACTGGTACTGCCAGAACCCGAGCGACAGGTTCATGCCGCCCATGAGCACATAGAAGCTGAGATTCGTGTAGAAGAACCACCCGCCGAGCGCGAAGAAGACCGCGGCGAGCAGGTAGAAGAGCGGCGAGGAGAAGTAGAGCGCGAGCTCCTTGCGCACAAGCGCGATCACCGGCCGGTCACCAGGCGGCGGAAGACCTCCTCCAGATCGAGGGTCTCCCGCACGAGCTCGAGCACGGTGAAGCCGCCCGAGCGCATCGCCTCGCCGACGGTGCGGGCGAGATCGGGCCCGGCCCCCTCGACGTGAAACCCGCCGTCGGCCGGCACGACCGCACGGACGCCGGCGAGCGCCCGCAGCGCGGCCTCGGCGGCGCCCGCCGGCGCGTCCACGCGCAGCCAGACGCGCTCGGCGGCGGCGAGCCGCTCGCCCAGCTCCGCCGGCGTCCCCTCGCCCGCGAGCCGGCCGCGCGCGATCACGATCACGCGCTCGCACACGCGCTCCACCTCGGCGAGGATGTGGCTCGAGAAGAGCACCGTGCGCGCGCCGCGCAGCCGACCGATCAGCGCGCGGATCTCGTCGACCTGCCCCGGGTCGAGGCCGATCGTGGGCTCGTCGAGGACGAGGATCGGCGGATCCCCGCAGAGCGCTTGCGCGAGGCCGACGCGCTGCCGGTAGCCCTTCGAGAGCGTCCCCACCCGCCGCCCGGCGACGTCTTCGAGCCCGCAGGCCGCGACCACGCGGGCGACCTCGGCCCGCCGCGCGCTGCGGGGGATGCGCTTGAGCCGGGCGACGAAGTCCAGGTACTGCGCCACCCGCAGCTCGGGGTAGAACGGCGCATACTCGGGGAAGTACCCGACGGCGCGGCGGCAGGCGAGCGGCTCGACGAGGGGGTCGCGGCCCGCGATGCGCACGAGGCCGCTCGACGGCGGGAAGACGCCCGCCAGGATGCGCAGCGTGGTCGTCTTGCCCGCGCCGTTGGGCCCCAAGAAGCCCACGACCTCGCCCGCCCGAATCGTGAACGAGATCCCCCCGAGCGCCTCGACGCCGCCGAAGCGCTTGGTCAAGTCGCGCACCTCGATCATCGCCGCCGCGCTCACGACGCCGCCCCGAGCGCGGCGAGCAGCTCGGGCGTGAGCTCCTCGAGGCTCGCGAGCCGGCATGCGGCGCCGCGAAAATCGTTGTCGAACGTGAGGTCGCTCGGCACGGCGATGACCGGCATGCCGGCCGCCCGGCCCGCCTCGACGCCGCGCTGCGTGTCCTCGACGACCGCGCACTCCCGGGCGGCGAGCCCGAGCGCGGCCGCTGCCGCGAGGTAGGCGTCGGGCGCGGGCTTCGGCCGCGCGTAGTCCTCGCGGGCCACGGTGGCATCGAGCAGCGAGGCGATCCCGAGGTGCGCGAGGATCACGTCGACCTCGGCTCGCACCGTGTTCGTCGCGAGCGCGAGCCGGTGCGTCGGCCGCAGGCGCTCGAGCACGGCCCGGGCGCCCGGAAGCGGCCGCACCCCGGCCGCGATCAGCTCGCGATAGACCGCGGCCTTGCGCGCGCGCAGCTCGGCGGGCGAGATCGGCAGCGCGTGCGTCGCGCACGCCCACTCCGGTCCGCCTGCCACCGCGATCCAGCGCCGGCGATACTCCTCGAGACCGACGTCGACGCCGAACTCGCGCAGCACCCGACGATACGCCTCCCACTGCAGCCGCTCGGTGTCGGCGAGCGTGCCGTCGAGGTCGAAGAGCACCCCGCGGATCATGCTAGAGCGACCACGTGCGCAGCGTCTCGTAGACCTGCCGCCACCTCCCGTAGCGCTCCTCGACGGCCGGCCGGTCGGCGGGATCGGGCTCCACGCGGCGGCTGTGGGCCATCGCCGCGACCGCGTCGGCGAGCGCCGGGTGCACGCCAGCCCCCACCGCCGCCAGCATCGCCGAGCCGAGGCTCGCGCTCTCGGCGACGAGCGCCACCTCGACGGGCACGCCGACCGCGGCGGCGAGCGTGCGCAGCACGGTGGGGCTCCGCGTGAGCCCTCCGCTCACGTGCAGCACGTCGATCGGCCGGCCGGCGACCGCCGCGATCTGCTCGAGGTTGCCGCGGATGGCGAAGGCGACGTTGTCGACGAAGCTGCGCAGGATCTCGCCGCGCTGCGGGCGGTCGACGTGGAGGAGCGGGAAGCGAAAGAGGAGCCCGGCGGGCTGAAAGGGGTTCATGTTCCCCAGGTTGAACACCGCCGGGCCGAGGTGGCTCACGACCGGGCGCGCGCCGTTTTCCCCGGCCATCGCCGCCTCCGCGGCCGCGTGCGCCGCGGCATCGCTCGCCCCGAAGAAGAGCTCGAGCAGCCAGCGATACGCCCCACCCGTGTCTCCGGCATTGCTCTCGAGCACCCAGCGCCCGGGCACGACGTGGCAGCTCGTCCAGAGATTGCCCGCCGGGTCGAGGATCGGGCGCGCCGTCACCATCTGCACGGGCGTCGTCGTCCCGAGCACCGCGCCGGTCTCGCCGTCCTCGGCGACCCCCGAGCCGAGCAGCGCGCTCTCCGTGTCCGCGCCGCCGACGAAGACCGGCGTGCCCTCCGGCAGCCCCGTGGCCGCGGCCGCCGCCGCCGTCACCCGCCCGACGCACGCGCCGGTCTCGCGCAGCGTCGGCAGGATCGTCCGCGGAATGTCGAGCGCGGCGAGGATCTCCTCCGACCACGCGCGCCGCGCGACGTCGTAGAGCATCGACTCGCTCGCGTTCGACGGCTCGGCGCCGCGCACGCCCGAGAGGAGGTAGGTGATCCAGTCGTTCAGCATGAGCACCGTGGCGACGCGGGCCGCGTCGTGGTGCTTGCAGAACCAGCGGTAGCGCGCGAGCGCGAAGATGTACGCGGGCGCGTGCCCCGTGATCTGGTGGAGCCGCGGGCCGAGCGCCTCCATGGCCTCCAGCCCCTCGGCAGCCGCGCGTGCGTCGAGGTTGGGACCGGCGTAGAGGACCTCGCCCGCGGCGTCGAGGAACACGCATCCCTCGCGCTGCGCGGTGGCGATGACGCCGCGGATGCGCGCCCCAGCCGGCAGCGCGGCGAGGGCCGTGCGGGTGCAGCGCGCGAGCGCCTGCCAGAACGCCGGTGCGTCGAGGTCGAACCCCCGCACGTACGGAATCGCGGGATCGGTGAAGAACCGGTAGTGAAAGGGCTCCTGGGCTGCGGCGAGCGGCTGCCCACGCGCGTCGAAGATCACGCAGCGGCCCGAGCCGGTTCCCGCGTCGAGCGTGACGAGGCAGTCCACGGGGGCTCAGCGCTTCCCGTCGAGGACGGCCGGATTGGCGATCCACCGGGGCCGCTCGCCGCGGAGCCAGCGCTCGATGGCGTCGACGATGATCTCGCTCTGGTGGCGGGTGACGTCGACGGTCGCGCCGCCGAGGTGCGGCGTGCAGATGACGTTCGGGAGCGCCAGGAAGCGGTTGCCGGGCTGGAGCGGCTCGTCGCGGAGCACGTCGAGCGCGGCGCCCGCGAGGCGGCCCGCGGCCAGCATCTCGTAGAGGGCGTCCTCGTCGGTGAGCGCCGCCCGCGCCGTGTTGATGAACAGGGCCGTCGGCTTGAGCAGCGCCAGCCGCTCGCGCGAGAGCATGCCCTGGGTCTCCGGCGTGACCGGCGCGTGCAGCGAGACGATGTCCGCCGTGCCGAGCAGCTCGTCCAGCTCCGTGAGGGTGACACCAGGGGGTGGTGCCGCGACGTAGGGATCGTAGGCGAGGATGCGCGCGCGGAAGGCGGCGAGCCGGGTTGCTACCTCGCGGCCGACGGCGCCGAGACCGACGAGCCCCACGGTGACCCCGTTCAGCTCGCGGCCGGTAAAGCGCGTGTAGAGCGCGAGGTAGTCGCTCGCCTCATCGACGCGCGCGCCGCCGCCGCGGTAGGTCTCGTGCACGGCCGGGAGATGCCGCAGCAGCATCAGCATGAAGGCGATCGTCAGGTCGGCAACCGCATCGGCGTTGCGGCCCGGGGCGTGGAAGACCGGGATGCCCTTGCGCGTGGCGAGCTCGAGGTCGACGTTCACGGGATCGCCGCGGCAGCAGCCGATGAGCTTGAGCGGGCACGCCTCGAGGACCTCGGCATGCACCAGGTCGGCCTCGATCACGAGCACGTCGGCGCCGACCGCGTTGATCTTGCGCGCGAACTCGGCGCCGTCGAAGTAGATCGTCTGGCGGACCTTCCAGTCCTCGTGCACGACGGGCATGAGGCGCTCGAGGCGGGCCTTGCAGGCCGGATCGAAGGAAGCGGTGACGAAGGCACGCACGATGGGACCCCTCAGGCGAGCAGCAGGCGCACGATGCGCACCACGTGCTGTCGGACCTGGCTTGCGAGCGGCTCGCTGCGCACGCTGCCGCCGAGGAGGTTGCGGTACGGGCGGCTGTCGAGCAGATAGACGAGCAGCACGGTGTAGACGGTGAGCATGAACAGGCGCGAATCCAGCTCCGAGACCCGCGCGCGCCCGCCGAGCCGCCCGAGCCAGGCGGCGAACTCCGCCCACGCAGGGGCGAGCACCTCGTGCTCGATCCCGAGCTCGGTCTCGTCGTCCTCGATGATGCGGCGCAGGAGGAGCTTCGGCACGGTCGGGCTCGCGGCGAAGAAGTCGAAGAGGCGGTGGATGGCGAGCTCGATCACCGCATCGGGCTCGCGGTGCGCGGCGAGCAGCGGTGGCAGCGTCTCCTCGAGGAGCCGGCGGATGCCGTCGAAGACGTTCTGGAAGACCGCGACGTAGAGCGTCTCCTTCGACTCCCAGTGGTAGTGAAGGCTCGAGATGTTCACCCCCGCCCGGGCGGCGATCTCCCGGGTCGAGGCGCCCTCGAAGCCCCGCGCGGCGAACGCCTCCTCGGCGGCCGCGAGGATGCGCGCCTTGGTCGACCCCGGCGCCTCGCGCGCCTTTTCGAGGGCCGTCTTCACCTCGGCCTGATTAGAGCGATCGCCCGATCCGCGTCAACCGCGCCGGCGGCCGCTCAGCTCACCAGGCGCTTGCGAATGGCGAAGCGGACGAGCTCGGCCGTGTTGTGGAGGTCGAGCTTCTCCATGATGTGCTTGCGGTGCGTCTCGACCGTGTTGATGCTCACCGAGAGCACGGCGGCGACCTCCTTGTTGGTGCGGCCCTCCGCGATGAGCTGCAGCACCTCGCGCTCGCGGTCGGTGAGGAGCGCGAGATCGTCCTCGATCTCCCGCCCTGCGGCGTCGCCGAGGTAGCCCTCGAGGAGCACCTTCGAGACCGCGGGGCTAAAGAACGTGCCGCCCCGGCCGATCACCTTGACCGCCTTCAAGAGGTCGAGGTCCTCGGAGTCCTTGAGGAGATAGCCGCGCGCGCCCGCCTTGAGGCTCTGGCGCACGTAGACGTCGTCGGCGTGCATCGTGAGCACGAGCACCCGCGCCCCCTCGACGCGCTTGGTGATCTGTCGGGTCGCCTCGATGCCGTTGAGCTCCGGCAGCGCGATGTCCATCACGACGACCTGCGGGCGCAGCCGCTGCGCGAGCTCGACCGCCGACCGCCCGTCGCCCGACTCGCCCACGATCTCGATCTCGTCGTCCGATTCGAGGATGCGACGCAGGCCCTGGCGGACGACCGTGTGGTCATCCACGAGGAGCACGCGGATCTTCCCCATCGCCTCCGTTCTCCTTCCTCGGTGCCGATCCGGCGGCGGCCAGCCGCGCCTCGAGCTCGGCCACCCGAGCCCGTTCGGCGTCGAGGGCCGCCTCGCGCTCGGCGAGCAGGCGTGCGAGCGCTTCGGCTCGCGCCTCGTGGTGGCGCAGGGCGGCGATCTCCGCCACCATCGCCGCGAGGCGTCGGTCGGCGGCGCGCCGGACGCGTGCGAGCTGCCGCGCCTGCCGCTCGCGCTCGGCCGCGCGCTCGGCTGTGAGCCGGGCGAGCCGGCGCTCGAGGGCGCGGGTTGTCCGCGCCTTCGCGGTCTGCGATGCCGAGGTTCGCCGGCGGTCCCGCCCCGCCATCAGTAGAGCCGCGGCTCGCCCGCCGGACGCGTCTTCCAGCGCTTGTGTACCCACAGCCACTGCTCCGGGTGGCGGCGCACCATCTCCTCGAACACCGCAGAGAACCGCCGCGTCGCCTCGCGCACGTCCGCTTCGAGGTCGCCGGTGCGCTCGACACGGATCGTGGGCAGCTGATACGCCACGTGGCGCGCGCGCGACCCCTCGCGCACGAGGAACACCGGTAGCACCGGCGCCCCCGTCCGCAGGGCGAGGCGCGCGAGCCCCGCGTTGGTGCTCGCGGGCACGCCGAAGAAGTCCACGAAGACCCCGAGCCCGCGGGTCGAGTTCTGGTCGAACGGCAGCACGAGGAGCTCCCGGGCGCGGAGCGCGCGAAGCACGTCCGCCGCCGCGTGGTGCTTGCGGATGAGCCGGGTGCCGGCGCGCGCACGCAGCCCGGCGAGCCAGCGGTCGACGAGCGGGTTCGCGATCGGCCGATGCACCAGCGACACCGGGTAGCCGCGCAGGCCGTGCGCGAAGACGAGCAGCTCCCAGTTGCCGAAATGCCCGCTCAGCACGAGGCCGCCCGTCGGCCGCTCCTCGGCCATGGTGCGCCGCCAGAGCTCCTCGTCGGCAAAGCGCACCATCGCGGCGGTGCGCGCCGGCGTGAGCCGCGGGAAGTGCGCGATCTCCGCGGCCATCCGCCCGAGGTTCAAGAACGAGCGGCGGAGAATCCGCCGCCGTTCGGCGAGCGGCCGCTCGGGGAACGCGAGCGCGAGGTTGCGCATGCCGACGCGCCGATGCGGGCGGTCGACGAGCCAGGCGACGAGCGCGCCGAGCTCCCCTAGCCGCAGCGCGACACCGAGCGGCAGCGCGCCCAGCACCCCCGCCGCCACCCGCACCGCCGCATACTCGAGGAGGTGCCGCCACGAGACCCGCGCTGCCGGCCGCGGGACGGTCCGAGGCTGCCGCCGGGGCGGGGTGCTCGCCACGGGCGCACGCTCCGCGACCGCCGACATGTCGCTCTCCTCTACGAGAGGGGCGGCACCTTTGCAAGACGCAATCTCGTGTTGCCTTGGCGCGCGCCGCTGTGCTATCGACGCGCCCGCCGCATTTGAGCTGCATCTGCTGCAAGGAGTGACCAGTGGCTTCAGGCAAGGTGAAGTGGTTCAACAGCCAGAAGGGTTACGGATTCATCACGACCGACGACGGCGAGGACGTGTTCGTGCACTACTCTGCCATCGGCGGCACCGGCTTTCGCACGCTCGAGCAGGGGCAGCGCGTGCAGTTCGAGATCACCCAGGGCCCGAAGGGGCTCCAAGCCGCCAACGTGAGCAAGGCCGACTAAGCGCCGCTCAGCGCGCAAGGGGGCGCCAGCTCCCGGCGCGGATCCAGCGCACGTAGGCAGCGAGCGCGTCGATGTCCGCGGGCGGCCGGAAGCGGCCGTACGCCGGCATCTTGATGACCTGGCGGCGAAAGAAGATCCGCCCGACGGGGTGCTCGGCGATGCGGGCGATCTTCCCCTCGGCGATCCAGCGGCGCAGCTCGTCGTCGTCGTGGACGAGGTCGTCGAAGTCGCTGCCCCAGAACGCCGGCACGTAGCCCTTGAAGGAGCCCGGGTTCGGCACGCCGCCCGCGCCGAGCGGCCCGTGGCAGGCAAAGCAGCTGAGCTCGACGGCGAGGTCGGCGCCGCGCGCGGCGAGCTGTGCGTCGGGGACCACCTGCCCCGAGGTCGCCCGCAGGTAGGCGACCAGATCCTCGAGCTGGCGCCGCGAGATGCGCCCGCGATAAGCGGGCATGCGCAGCGCCGCCCGCTCCACGCGCGCCTGGTAGTCCGGATCCTCGCGCTTGCGCCTGGGGGCGCCGTCGAGGATGTACTCGCGAAGATCCTCGGCGTCCTTCACGTACATCATCTGGGTCTGCTCGGTGAACGCCGGCACCGTGTCTTCCTGGCTGCCGGGGTTGTGCGTGCCCCCACCACCACCCGGCCCGTGGCAGGCAAAGCAGCCGAGCGCCGCCGCCGCCCGCGCCCCGCGGGCCGCCGGCGTCTCCTCGAGGCCGAGCGCCACGCGGCGCAGCCACGGGTAGCCGAGCCACGCGCTCTCGACGAGCGCCACGGCGGCGAGCACGCGCACGAGGCGGCTGGACCCCATCGCCATCCTCCTCCCGTCTGCGGTCGACCGCGGCCCGGGCGCGGCTACGGCGCCTGCGGGCGCTCGCGCAGCACGAGGTCGACGCGCAGCGCCGCCGCCACCTCTTCGAGGCGTGCCGCGAGCGCCGCGCGGTCGAGATCGGGCGGGGCGGCCATCCGGATGCGCATGGTGTAGATGGGCGTGCCCGTCTCCGGCTCCGGCCGCGACTCCGTGCGCAGATCCTCGACGTTCACCCCGTGCTCGGCGAGCGTGCGCGCGACCCGCGCCACGATGCCCGCCTTGTCGACGCCGGTGACGATGCATTCGAGCGTGGGGCCGTGCACCGCGGGGCCGACCGGCGGCGCCTCGAGCGGCCGGAAGAAGACCGTGATGCGCTTCTCCCACTCGAGCCGCTTGCAGGCCGAGCCGAGCCGCTCGGCGAGCCCCGGCCCCTCGCCCGAGCACAGGAGCAGCACGGCGAACTCCGAGCCGAGGATCGTCATGCTCGAGTCCTCGAGGTTCAAGTCGCACTCGTAGATGAGCTCGGCCAGATCCGCCACGATGCCGGGCCGGTCGCGGCCGATCGCCGACAACGCGAACCACTGCTTCATGCCTCGCCCTCCCCTGCCGTGGGTACGGCCGCGACGACGTCGCGGAAGATGCGGTGCCAGTTCCGCACCGTGCCGCACGCCTTCAAGTAGCCGTCGAGACCCATGAGCGCCCGCACGAGGAACACGTGGTGTCCCGGGGCGCGCAAGACGCGGTGGGCGAGCGCCACGTGGGCCACCTGCTCGCCGCGCGCGACGAGGTCGTAGTCGCGGGGGTCGAAGGCAGCGTCGCGCTCGAGCGGCTCGCAGATGATGTGCATGATCGCGACCAGCGGGGCGGGATCGTCCCGGGCGAAGCCGAGCGCCACGCAGGCGGCGCCGATCTCGGCATCGTCGTGCGCGAGGAGCCCGCGCGCGAGCCTGAGGTAGCCCCGGCGGACAGCCGGCTCGAAGATGCGTACCGAGCCGAAGTCGAGGATTACGAGCCGCGGGTGATGCGTCACCCGGTAGTTGCCGGGATGGGGATCGGCATGCAGCGCCCCGAGCTCGAGGAGCTGGCGCCAGAGGAGGCGGAAGAGCTTCTCCGCCACCCAATCCTTGATCGCCTGGTCGACCCCCGGCGCGAGGACCTCCTGGAGCGGGTAGCCCTCGGCGTAGCTCATGGTGAGGACACGGCGGGTGCTCAGGCGCGGATACACGCGCGGGATCACCACCTCGGGGTCGTCGGCGAGCAGCCGGCCGAACAGCGCGAGGTTGCGCGCCTCGTGGCGGTAGTCGAGCTCCTCGCGGAGCCGCGCCTCGAGCTCCGCGGCCACGGCCTCGACGTCGACGTCCTGCCGCACGACCTCGCGCGCGATGCCGGCGAGCACGCGCAAGAGCGCTCGCACGTTCTTCAGGTCCTGCTCGACGGTATCGGCGACCCCCGGGTACTGCACCTTGACGGCCACGCGGTCGCCCCCGCGCGTCTCGGCGCGGTGGACTTGCCCGAGCGACGCCGCCGCGAACGCCTCGGGCTCGAAGCGGCGAAACCGGCTCTCCGGCGGCCCGCCGAGCTCGGCGGCGATCACCTCGCGCACGCGCGCGTAGGGCAGCGGCGGCACCGAGGACTGCACCGTCGCCAGGACCTCGAGCGCCTCGGCGGGAAAGAGGTCCGCGCGCATGCTGAGGAGCTGGATGAGCTTCATGAAGGCCCCGCGCAGCTCCTTCGAGCGCGCCACGATGCGCTCGGCGTTGCGCACGTGGGCCGCGAGCATCGCGCGGTCGGCCCGCGCGGTCGACTGGAAGGGGCGCTTGAGCGCCTGCCAGAGATAGCTGCCGCCCACCGACGTGGTGAGCCGCCCCACCGAGAGCATCCGCCGCGCCCGTCCCGAAGTGAGCTCTGCCATCGCGCCGCCGCTCCGACTCAAGCACGTCCCGCGAAGTGGTCAAACCCCCCACGGCCGAGGCGGACGGGCCGGCCGCGCGCGTCGAGGACGCGCACTGCGGGCCGGCCGGCGACGAGGCGCCCGATGCACGTGAGGCGGCAGCCGAGGCGGCCGCTAAGCCGTGCGAGCGTCCGCTCGCGCGCGCGCGGCACCGCGGCGAGCAGCTCGTAGTCCTCGCCCGCCGTCGCCGCAAAGCGCGCCGCCCGGGAGCCGAGCGCGCGCCGCACGGCGGGCGCCACCGGGAGGCGCGGCAGCTCGAGCTCCGCACCGACGCTGCTTGCGCGGCAGAGGTGCCCGAGGTCCTGCACGAGGCCGTCGCTCACGTCGATCATGGCGCTCGCGACGCGCGCGAGCAGCACCCCCGCGTCGGTGCGCAGCGGCACGCGGGCGAGCCGGCCGCGACGGACCCCGAGGCCGGCTGCGCCGAGCGCGCCGGTGAGCCAGAGCCGGTCGCCCGGCCGCGCGCCGGCGCGCGTGACGACCCGCCCGGGCGCCACGCCGACCAGGGCGAGCGTGACGGCGAGGCGCGGCCCGGCGCTCAGGTTGCCGCCGACGAGCCGGGCGCCGGCCGCGCGCGCGGCCGCGGCGACGCCGCCGACCAGCGCGTCGAGGTCCGCCGCCGGCAGGCTCGCCGGCGCCTCCAGCGCGAGCAGCGCGAAGGCGGGACGGCCGCCCATCGCGGCGACGTCGCTCGCGTTGACCGCGAAGGCGCGCTCCCCGAGCGCCCGCGGCGAGGCCCAGCCGCGGCGAAAATGCACGCCCTCGACGAGCGTGTCGGTGGTGAGCAGGAGCGGCCGGCGGCCGTCGGGCCGCACGGCGGCGGCATCGTCCCCGGGGCCGACGAGCACGCGCCGATCGCCCCGGCCGCTCGGCGCGAGCCGGCGGGTGAGCCGCGCGATCCAGGCCTGCTCACCCACGTCCGCGAGGCGGCGCACGGGCGGCTACCCGAGCATCGCCTTCACCTTCTCGAAGAAGCTCTTCGAGAGGGGGTGCACCTCCTCGCCCGAGAGCCGCGCGAACTCCTCGAGCAGCTCCCGCTGGCGCGGCGAGAGCTTGCGCGGGGTCTCCACCACGACGCGGACCACCTGATCGCCGCGCCCGTAGCCCCCGAGCTCCGGAATCCCCTTGCCCTTCAGACGGATCACGTGCCCGGACTGCGTGCCCGGCGGGATCTTCACCCGCGCCGTGCCGTCGAGCGTCGGCACTTCCAGCTCCGCGCCGAGCGCCGCCTGCGGGAAGCTCACCGGCACCTCGCAGACGATGTCCGTGCCCTCGCGCACGAAGATCGGGTGGTCGCGGACCTCGAGGAGGACGTAGAGGTCGCCCGGAGGCGCGCCCGGCGAGCCCGCCTCCCCCTCGCCGCGGAGCTTGAGCCGCGAGCCCGTGTCGACGCCGGCGGGCACCTTGATGTTCACGGTGTAGGTGCGCCGCACGGAGCCCGTGCCGTCGCAGGCCGGGCACGGGTCGGTGATGATCGTGCCCTGGCCGCCGCAGTTCCCGCACGTCTTCGCGATCGAGAAGAACCCCTGCTGGAAGCGGATCTGTCCCGTGCCGCGACACTGCGGGCAGGCCCGCGGCGCGGTTCCCCGCCGCGTGCCGCGGCCGCCGCACTGCTCGCAGGGGCTCAGCCGCGGCAGCGAGATCGTGCGCTCGCAGCCGCGGGCGGCCTCCTCGAAGCTCAGCTCGAGCCGGTACTGCAGGTCCTGGCCGCGGCGCGCCCGCCCGCGGCTCGCCCGCGCGCGGCCCGTCCCGAAGAAGTCCCCGAAGAGGTCGCCGAGGATGTCCTCGAAGCCCGCGGTGAAGTCGAAGCCGGCCCCGACGCCCCCCGGCTCGAATGCGGCGTGGCCGAAGCGGTCGTACTGCGCGCGCCGCTCGGGGTCGGAGAGCACCTGGTAGGCTTCGCTGATCTCCTTGAAGCGCTCCTCCGCCTCGCGCCGCGCCTCGGGGTTCCGGTCGGGGTGCCACTTGAGCGCGAGCTTGCGGTAGGCCTTCTTGATCTCCTCCTCGGTCGCGGTACGGGAGACGCCCAGCACCTCGTAGTAGTCGCGCTTCATCGGGGGAGAGGGCCCCTCCTACTCCCTGCGTCCCGCCGCGCGCAACTCGGGCGGGCGCCGCCCTCTACTCCTTCACTTCCTCGAATTCCGCCTCGACGACGTCCTCCTTGCCCTTCTCGCCTCCCGGCGCCGCGCCGTCGCCCCGCGGCGACGTCCCCGCCGCTCCCTTGGTCGCCTTGGCGTACATGGCCTCGGCGAGCTTGTGCGAGGCGCGGTTGAGCGCCTCGGTGGCGCTGCGCACCTGGGTCACGTCCTGCGACTCGAGCGCCTTCTTGGCGTCGGCGAGCGCGGACTCGATGTTCGCCTTGGTCGCCGCGTCGAGCTCCGCCCCGTGCTCTCCGAGCGTCTTCTCGGTCTGGTAGACGAGCCCGTCGAGCTGGTTGCGGGCGTCGACCAGCTCGCGCTTTTTGCGGTCCTCCTCGGCGTGCGCCGCAGCCTCCCGGACCATCCGCTCGACCTCCTCCTTGGTGAGGCCGCTCGAGGCGGTGATCTGGATCGACTGCTCCTTGCCGGTGCCGAGGTCCTTGGCGCTCACGTGCACGATGCCGTTGGCGTCGATGTCGAAGGTCACCTCGATCTGCGGCACGCCGCGCGGCGCGGGCGGGATGCCGACCAGGTCGAACTGGCCGAGCAGCTTGTTGTCGGCGGCCATCTCGCGCTCGCCCTGGAAGACCCGGATCGTGACCGCGGACTGGTTGTCGGCCGCGGTCGAGAAGATCTGGCTCTTGCGCGTCGGGATCGTCGTGTTCTTCTCGATGAGCTTGGTGAACACGCCGCCCAGGGTCTCGATGCCGAGCGAGAGCGGCGTCACGTCGAGCAGGAGGACGTCCTTCACCTCGCCCTTGAGCACCGCCGCCTGGATCGCCGCCCCCACCGCGACCACCTCGTCGGGGTTGACGCCCTTGTGCGGCTCCTTGCCGAAGAGCTTCTTCACCCGCGCCTGCACGGCCGGCATGCGGGTCATGCCGCCCACGAGCACGACCTCGTCGATGTCCCGCGGCGTGAGCCCCGCATCCTTGAGGGCGGTGAGGCAGGGCGGCTCGAGCCGGTCGAGGAGGTCGGCGCACAGCGCCTCGAGCTTGGCGCGCGAGAGCTTCATGTTGAGGTGCTTCGGCCCGCTCGCGTCCGCGGTGATGAAGGGGAGGTTGATGTCCGTCTCCATCGCCGTCGACAGCTCGCACTTGGCCTTCTCCGCGGCCTCCTTGAGCCGCTGGAGCGCCATGCGGTCCTTGCGCAGGTCGATCCCCTGGTCCTTCTTGAACTCGTCGGCGAGGTAGTCGATCACGCGCTGGTCGAAGTCCTCGCCGCCGAGGAAGGTGTCGCCGTTGGTGGCCTTCACCTCGAAGACCCCGTCGCCGATCTCGAGGATCGAGATGTCGAAGGTGCCGCCGCCCAGGTCGAAGACGGCGATCTTCTCGTCCTTCTTCTTGTCGAGGCCGTAGGCGAGCGACGCCGCGGTCGGTTCGTTGATGATGCGGAGCACGTTGAGGCCGGCGATCTTGCCGGCGTCCTTGGTCGCCTGGCGCTGGCTGTCGTTGAAGTACGCCGGCACGGTGATGACCGCCTCGGTCACCTTCTCGCCGAGGTGATCCTCCGCGGTCTGCTTCATCTTCTGGAGGATGAAGGCGGAGATCTCGGCCGGGCTGTACTTCTTGCCGCGGATCTCGACCCAGGCGTCGCCGTTGTCCGCCCGCACGATCTTGTAGGGGAGGACCTTCATCGCCTTCTGCACCTCGGGGTCGTCGTAACGACGCCCGATCAGGCGCTTGATCGCGAAGATCGTGTTCTCCGGGTTGGTGATCGCCTGCCGGCGCGCGATCTGGCCGACCAGGCGCTCGCCGCTGTCGGTGAAGGCGACCACGGAGGGGGTGATGCGGCTCCCCTCGGCGTTGGTGATGACGACGGGGTCGCCCGCCTCCATCACGGCGACGCACGAGTTCGTCGTGCCGAGATCGATTCCCACTACCTTGGCCATCGCAGCTCTCTCCTTCGCGGCGCTTTAATCACGCCTTTCCGGGTTGGCAAGCCGCTCACGGCTCGCTGCCCTCGGTCTCGCGGTCGGACCCCGCAGGCGCCTTGGCGACCGTGACCAGCGCCGGGCGCAGCAGCCGGTCGTGCAGGCGGTAGCCCGGCTGGTGCTCCTCGACGACCACGTTGGGCGGGTGCTCGGTGCTCTCGACGTGCGCCACGGCCTCGTGGTGGGCGGGGTCGAAGACGGCGCCGCCCGCCTCGATGCGCTGGACCCCGTGCCGCTCGAGCACGTCGCGGAACGCCCGCACCACGAGCGCCACGCCTTCGATCAGCGGCCGCCCGTCCCCGCCGGCCTCGGCGTGGCGGAGCGCCCGCTCGAGGTTGTCCATCACCGGCAGGAGGTCGCGGATCAGGCTCTCGTTGCCGAGCCGCACCGCCTCCTCCCGCTCGCGAGCCGCGCGCTTCTTGAGGTTCTCCAAGTCGGCGCGCTCGCGCACCCACCGATCGTAGTTCTGGCGCGCTTCCTCGCGAGCCGCGGCCAGCTCGGCTTCGAGGGCCGCGATCCGGGCGGCGCGCTCGTCCTGCTCCTCCATGACCGCGCGTGCAGGTAAGAGCCATAACCCTGTTTGTCAAGGTTGCCTCGCCCCGCGGCCGATGCTAGCTGCGAAGGCGGGTCCGCCCTCGTGCCCGCCGAGCAGGTCACGCCCGCGTTCGTGCTCCACGCCCGCCCCTACGGCGAGTCCGACCGGATCGTCACCTTCATCACCGAGCACCACGGGAAGCTCACGGGCATCGCCAAGGGGGCGAAGAACTCCCGCCGGCGGTTCGCGGGCACGCTCGAGCCCTTCGTCCACGTGCGCGTGGCGTTCCGGCAGCGGGCGACCGCCGACCTGGCGTTTCTCCTGCGCGCAGAGCTCCTCGGGGTGCTGCGCGGCTTTACCCGCGACCTCGACCGCTTCGCAGCCGGGTCCTACGTCCTCGAGCTCACCGACCGCATGGTCCTCGGGCGCGAGCCCGGTGCCGAGGTCTACGCGCTCGTCCGCGAGGGGCTCGGCCTCCTCGACGCGGGGGCGCCGCCCGATCCCGTGCTCCGCGCCTTCGAGCTCCACCTCCTGCGCGCGGCCGGCTACGCTCCGGTGCTCGACCGCTGCCGCGGCTGCGGTGCGCCGAGCGGCGACGGCCCGGCCTACCTCGCCCTCGAGCGGCCGGGCCTCGTCTGCCGCGCCTGCGTGCGGCCGGGCGAGCCGCTGCGGCCGCTCGCCGCCTCCACGGTGCAGCAGCTCCTGCGCCTCGCCGGCGCGCCGCTCGCCGCCGCCGCCCGCGCGGGCGGCCCGGGGCTCGTCGAGGCCGCGGCGGTGACCGAGCAGCTCCTCGCGCGCGTGGTGACGGGCCCGCTGCGCACGCGCGCGTTTCTCGCCCGCACGCGCGTTGATTCCGCGGGCATGCTCCGCTAGGGTCGCCGCTTTCACCGCGATGGCCGGCGTCACCATGGAGAAGGTGGTGAACCTCTGCAAGCGGCGGGGGTTCGTCTTCCCGGGCAGCGAGATCTACGGCGGCCTCGGGACGAGCCTCGACTACGGTCCGCTCGGCGTCGAGCTCAAGCGCAACGTGAAGGAGGCGTGGTGGCGCGCGGTGGTGACGAGCCGCGAGGACGTCGTCGGGATCGACGCGGCGATCATCATGCACCCGCGCGTCTGGGAGGCCTCGGGCCACCTCGCCGGCTTCAGCGACCCGCTCGTCGACTGCAAGAGCTGCAAGCAGCGCTTCCGCGCCGACCACGTGGAGGGCGGCCGCTGTCCGGCGTGCGGCGGGGAGCTCACCGAGCCCCGGCAGTTCAACCTCATGTTCAAGACCTACGTCGGGCCCGTGGAGGACACCGCGGCCATCGCCTACCTGCGCCCCGAGACCGCCCAGGGCATCTTCGTCAACTTCCGCAACGTGCTCGAGACCTCGCGGCTCAAGATCCCCTTCGGCATCGCGCAGATCGGCAAGTCCTTCCGCAACGAGATCACCCCCGGCAACTTCCTCTTCCGCATGCGCGAGTTCGAGCAGATGGAGCTCGAGTTCTTCGTGCGCCCCGGGGACGACGAGCACTGGTACGACTACTGGCGCGAGGAGCGCCTGCGCTGGTACCTCGACCTCGGCATCCGGCGCGAGCGGCTGCGGCTGCGCGCGCACGGCCCCGGGGAGCTCGCGCACTACGCGAAGAGCTGCGCCGACGTCGAGTACGAGTTCCCCTTCGGCTGGTCCGAGCTCGAGGGGATCGCCAACCGCACCGACTTCGACCTCCGGCGCCACGCCGAGTTCAGCGGCAAGGACCTCACCTACTTCGACGAGGAGCGGCGCGAGCGCTACCTCCCCTACGTCATCGAGCCCTCTGCCGGGGCCGATCGCTCCGCGCTCGCCTTCCTCGTCGACGCCTACGACGAGGACGAGGCGGAAGGCGAGCCGCGCACGGTTCTCCGCCTGCACCCGAAGCTCGCGCCGTGCAAGGCGGCGGTCTTCCCGCTGCTGCGGCGCGACGGGCTGCCCGAGCGCGCCCGGCGCATCTACGACGATCTCCGGCGCCGCTTCGCCGTCGACTACGACCAGGCCGGGTCGATCGGCCGCCGCTATCGCCGGCAGGACGAGATCGGCACGCCCTTCGGGATCACCGTCGACCACCAGACGCTGCGCGACGGGACGGTGACGCTCCGCGACCGCGATTCCATGACCCAGGTGCGCATCGCCGAGGATCGCCTCGTCGACGAGCTCGGCGCCCGCATCGGCTGAGGACGAACACGATGGCGCGACCCCAACGCAAGGCCGAACGCGAACGCCTGCCGCGCACGCGGCGCTTCGTCTATCTCTTCGGCGGCGGCCGCAAGGACGGCCGCGCGGAGATGAAGGACCTGCTCGGCGGCAAGGGCGCGAACCTCGCCGAGATGGCCCGGCTCGGGCTGCCCGTGCCCCCCGGCTTCACGATCTCGACCGAGGTCTGCACCTATTACTATGCCCACGGCCGGACCTACCCGCCCGGGCTGCGCCGCGAGGTCGCCCGGGCGCTCGCCCACGTCGAGCGGGCGGTCGGGCGCCGCTTCGGCGACCCCGCCGATCCGCTGCTCGTTTCCGTGCGCTCCGGGGCGCGCGCCTCGATGCCGGGGATGATGGACACGATCCTCAACCTCGGCCTCAACGACGCGACGGTCGAGGGCCTCATCCGCACGACGGGCAACCCGCGCTTCGCCTACGACTGCTACCGCCGCTTCGTGCAGATGTACGGCGACGTCGTGCTCGGCCTCAAGCCCGCCTCCAAGGAGGAGGAAGACCCCTTCGAGATCGCGCTCCAAGAGAAGAAGCGCGCGCGCGGCGTGCGGCTCGACACCGAGCTCGACGCGGAGGCGCTGCGCGAGCTGGTGGGCGAGTTCAAGGCGCTCATCAAGATGCGCCGCGGGGTGCTCTTCCCGGAGGATCCGGAGGAGCAGCTCTGGGGCGCGATCGGCGCCGTCTTCGGCTCGTGGATGAACGAGCGCGCCATCGTCTACCGCAAGCTCAACGGCATCCCCGAGACCTGGGGCACGGCGGTGAACGTGCAGTCGATGGTGTTCGGCAACCTGGGCGACGACTCGGGCACCGGCGTGGCCTTCACCCGCGATCCCGCCACCGGCGAGAACCGCTTCTACGGCGAGTTCCTCATGAACGCGCAGGGCGAGGACGTCGTGGCCGGCATCCGCACCCCGCTCGCCATCTCGGAGCTCGCGCGCGCCAACCCCAAGGTCTACGCCCAGCTCGTCAAGATCCGGCGCACGCTCGAGCGGCACTACCGCGACATGATGGACATCGAGTTCACCATCGAGCGCGGCAAGCTCTACATGCTCCAGTGCCGGGTCGGGAAGCGCACCGGCGTGGCCGCGATCCGCATCGCGCTCGACATGGTGCGGGAGCGGCTCATCAAGCCGCGCGAGGCGCTCCTGCGCGTCGAGCCCGAGCAGCTGAACCAGCTCTTGCGCCCGGCCTTCCGCGCCGCGGAGAAGGAGCGCGCGATCGCCGAGGGCCGCCGGCTCGCCCGCGGGCTCAACGCCGGCCCCGGGGCGGCCAGCGGGAAGATCGCCTTCCACGCCGACGACGCGGTCGCGCGCGCCGCGCGCGGCGAGAAGGTGATCCTGGTGCGCATCGAGACCTCGCCCGAGGACATCCGCGGCATGGCGGCCGCCGAGGGGATCCTCACCGCCCGCGGCGGCATGACGAGCCACGCCGCGCTGGTCGCCCGGCAGATGGGCAAGGTCTGCGTCGCCGGCTGCGAGGCGCTCGAGATCGACTACCGCACCGGCACGATGCGCGTCGCCGGCCGGGACGCCCCGCTTCGCGCGGGCGACGACCTCTCCCTCGACGGCACCACCGGCGAGGTGTTCTTGGGCCACATCGACACGGAGCCGAGCGAGGTGGTGCGCGTGCTCGTCGAGCGGAGCCTCGAGCCGCGGCAGGCGCCCGTCTACCGGATGTACGCGCAGCTCATGCGCTGGTCGGACGCCGTGCGACGGCTCGGCGTGCGCGCCAACGCCGATCTCCCCGAGCAGTGCGCGCAGGCCGTCGCCTTCGGCGCCGAGGGCGTCGGTCTCTGCCGCACCGAGCACATGTTCTTCGGCGCGGGGAAGATCGGCCCCATGCGCGAGATGATCCTCGCGACCTCGGCCGAGGAGCGGCGCGCCGCGCTCGCGAAGCTCCTCCCGCTCCAGCGCGCCGACTTCGAGGGCATCTTCCGCACCATGCGCGGCCGCCCGACGACGATCCGCACCCTCGACCCCCCGCTGCACGAGTTCCTGCCTCACGACGCCGCGGAGCAGGAGGCGCTCGCGCGCGAGCTCGGCATTCCGGTCGAGCGCGTGCGCGCGCGGGTCGAGGCGCTCCGCGAGTTCAACCCGATGCTCGGGTTCCGCGGCTGCCGCCTCGGCATCATCTACCCGGAGATCACCGAGATGCAGGCCCGCGCGATCTTCGAGGCCGCCGCCACCGTCAAGGCCGAGGGCATCCCGGTGGCCCCCGAGGTGATGATCCCGCTGGTCGGCCACGTGAAGGAGCTGCGGCTCCAGGCGGAGGTCGTGCGCCGCGTAGCCGCGGAGGTCGAGCGCGAGCGGGGCGTGCGCCTCAAGTACCTCGTCGGCACGATGATCGAGGTGCCGCGCGGCGCGCTCACCGCCGACGAGATCGCCGCCGCGGCCGAGTTCTTCTCCTTCGGCACCAACGACCTCACCCAGACGACGCTCGGCGTCTCCCGGGACGACGCGGGCCGCTTCCTCGTGCCCTACGTGGACCGCTTCGAGATCTACCCCCGCGACCCCTTCGAGGCGATCGACGAGCCCGGGGTGGGTGCGCTCATGCGGATCGCGGTCGAGCGGGGGCGCAAGGTCGCCCCGAAGCTCAAGATCGGCATCTGCGGCGAGCACGGCGGCGAGCCGGCCTCCGTCGACTTCTGCCACCGCATCGGCCTCGACTACGTCTCCTGCTCGCCGTTCCGGGTCCCGATCGCCCGCCTGGCGGCCGCGCGGGCGGCGCTCAGGGCCGATTAAAGCCGGCGGCCTCCCGTGCCGACCTAGGGGAAGGGCGTGGCGGCCCCGGGGGGCCGTCCGCCCACACGAGGCATCGTGAAGATGGAGAGCCGGCGCCGCGCACTGCTTTTCGGAGTCCTGGGCGACCCGGTCGACCACTCGCTCTCGCCGGCCATGCACAACGCCGCCTTCGCCGCGGCGGGCCTCCCCCACCTTTATCTCCGCTACCGTGTCGGCGTCCGCGCGCTGCCGGCGGCGCTCGCCGAGGCGCGCCGGCTCGGCATGGGGGGCCTCAACCTCACCGTGCCCCTCAAGGAGGCGGCGCTCCCGCTCCTCGACGCGCTCACCCCCGAGGCCGCGCGCATCGGCGCGGTGAACACGATCGTCGCGCGCGGCCGCCGGCTCGTCGGCGACAACACCGACGCCCGCGGTTTTCTCCGCGCGCTGCGCGGCCGCGTGCGCCTGCGCGGCGCGCGGGCGGTCGTGATCGGGGCGGGCGGCGCGGCCCGGGCCGTGGGCGCGGCGCTCGTCGCCGGGGGCGCCCGGGCGGTCGTCGTCGCCAATCGCACGGTCGCGCGCGGCGAGGCGCTCGCCGCGCGCCTTGCCGCGCTCGGCTGCCCCGAGACGCGGGCGGTGCCGCTCGCGGCGCTCGCGGGCCGCACGCTGCTCGCCGACGCGACGCTCGTCGTCAACACGACGTCGGCGGGGCTCCACGGCGGGGCGCTCGGGCTCCGTCCCACGACCAGCCCGCCACGCTGTCTCTTCGTCGACCTCGTCTACGGCACTCGCCCGACGCCGTTTCTCGCCGCCGCGGCCCGCGCCGGGCGCCCGATTGCCGACGGCACCGGCATGCTGCTCCACCAAGGGGCGCTCGCCTTCGAGGCCTGGACGGGCCGGCGGGCCCCGCTCGCCGCGATGGCGCGCGCGCTCGCGCGCGCCGGCCTCCCCTTGACTCGTCCCGGCAGCGCACCTAGCGTCGCCGCCGCCCGCCCGGCCACCGCATGAGCTCCCGGCTGGGCGACCTCTTCCAGAAGCGCGGCGAGATCAGCGCCGAGCAGCTCGCGCGCGCCCTCGAGCAGCAGCGCGAACAGGGCGGCGCGCTCTCCACCCACCTCGTCAAGCTCGGCTACATCAGCGAGGAGCAGCTCCTCTCCTACCTCGAGCGCGAGTATCGCCTGCCGGTCATGGACCCGCTCACGCTCGACGTGCCGCGCGAGGTCCTCAACCTCGTCCCGCAGGCGCTCGTGGTGAAGCACCACCTGATCCCGATCGGGCTCGTGCGCTCGACGCTCACGGTGGCGATGGCCGACCCGTCGAACCTGGCGGCGATCAACGAGGTCAAGTTCCTCACCGGCTACGACGTCAAGGTGGCCGTCGCCGCGCCGACGCTCATCCAGGCGGCGATCGAGCGCTACTACGACGCCCACACCGACTACGACGAGGTGCTCCAGCGCCTCGGCAACGAGGACGTCGAGGTCGTCGAGGACGAGGACGAGGTCGATCTCAAGGAGCTCGAGCGCGCCACCGAGGAGGCGCCCGTCGTGCGCCTGGTGAACGCGCTCCTCACCGACGCGATCCGCAAGCGGGCGAGCGACATCCACATCGAGCCCTACGAGAAGGTGCTCCGCGTCCGCTTCCGCATCGACGGCGTGCTCTACGAGATCATGCAGCCGCCGCTGCGGCTGAAGAACGCGATCACGTCGCGGCTCAAGGTCATGGCCAACCTCGACATCGCCGAGCGCCGCCTGCCGCAGGACGGCCGCATCAAGATGAAGGTGACCGGCAACAAGGAGATGGAGTTCCGCGTCTCGGTGCTGCCGACGCTCTTCGGCGAGAAGGTCGTGCTGCGGCTCCTCGACAAGTCGAACCTCCAGCTCGACATGACCAAGCTCGGCTTCGAGGAGGAAGCGCTCAAGCACTTCAAGGAGGCCATCTACAAGCCCTACGGGATGGTGCTGGTCACCGGGCCCACGGGCAGCGGCAAGACCACCACCCTCTACTCGGCGCTCGCCGAGCTCAACAAGGTGGGCGTGAACATCTCCACGGCCGAGGACCCGGTCGAGTACAACCTGGTCGGCGTCAACCAGGTGCAGATGCACGACGAGATCGGGCTCAACTTCGCCGCCGCGCTGCGGGCCTTCCTGCGCCAGGACCCGGACATCATCATGGTCGGCGAGATCCGCGACTTCGAGACCGCCGAGATCGCGGTGAAGGCAGCGCTCACCGGCCACCTCGTGCTCTCGACGCTCCACACGAACGACGCGCCGTCCACCGTCAACCGCCTCCTCAACATGGGCGTCGAGCCCTTTCTCGTCGCCAGCTCCGTGAACTTGATCCTCGCCCAGCGGCTCGCGCGCGTGATCTGCCCGCACTGCAAGGAGCCGGCACCGGTCGGCGAGGAGGTGCTGCGCGAGATCGGCTGGACCGGCGAGCCGTTCGAGCCGCAGCACGGCGTCGGCTGCCCGCAGTGCGGCGGCACCGGCTTCCGCGGCCGCATCGCGCTCTACGAGGTGATGCCGATGACCGACGCGCTGCGCGAGCAGGTGCTGGCCGGCGCCACCGCGCTCGATCTCAAGCGCACCGCGATCCAAGGCGGCATGAGCTCGCTGCGGCAGTCGGGGCTGCTGCACGTCGCGCGCGGGACGACGACGATCGAGGAGGTCCTGCGCGTCACGATGGCGGATTGAGCCGGCGTCGGCGCCGTCGCGGCGATAGCAGCGTGGTTTTCAGACGCGCCGCTCGCGCGAGCGCGGCCTGTCGCCGGTCGCCCGTGACGAACCGGCTTGCGCCCAGCGCCAGAGCGGCTGCCACGTGCAGCGTATCCAGGCTCCGCGCCCCGAGCGTCGCCGCGTACCGCCGGGCGAGCGCCTCCGCCCGTGCGCGCACGTCCGCGAGATCGTAGGCTGGGGCCTGCCACACGCCCGCTTCGATGTCGTCCGCGAGATCGCTGAGCGCCTGGACGACCGTGACGAGCTGCAGCTCGCGCCGAAACACCTTGAGATGCCAGGCCGTGATCAGCTCGACCCGGTGGAGATGCGTCAAGACGGCCGGCGGTTCGTAACGCGCACGGATGCGCAGCGCCGCTGCGCTGTCGGCCTCCGGGAGATACCACTTCGTGACGATGCTCGAATCGAAGTAGGCGCTCAGACCCGTTCCCCGCGCAACTCGCAGATGAGGCCGCTCGCGGGCATTCCCCGCATCGCCGTTGCCCCGAGGCGCCTCATCCGGGCAGCGGAATCCGGCCAACTCAGGGCGCCGACGCGGCCCGAGGCGGGGACGATGCGCGCGATCACTTGGCCTCGCCTGGTCACGGCGACCTCCTGCCCGCGGGACACGCGCTCGAGCACTGCCGCCAGGTTGTGCTGCACCTCGCGCACGGACGCCGTCGTCATAATGCTCGTGGGACGGTATGTCTGACATGCGCGTGTGCCGTCAAGCCAGCGTGGTGTCGGCATATCGCGCACCGCGGCCGGGGACGCCACCGAGAACCCTGTACGGATCCGTTCACCCGCGTTTCACCCCTGCCGCCCCGGCACAAACCTGACGCGGCCCGCGCACCGCCGGCGCGGCGGCACGTGCCGCGCCGGGTGGCACGCGCCCTGCTTTCCGCGGCGCGATGCCATCGATCGAGGCGTTCCTGCGGGAGATGGTCGAGCGCGGCGCGTCCGACCTGCACATCACGAACGGCAGCCCCCCCATGATCCGGCTCCACGGCGGGCTCGTCCCCCTCACCCACCCGCCGCTCAGCCCCACCGACACGAAGAACCTCTGCTACAGCCTCCTCACCGAGGGGCAGAAGAAGCGCTTCGAGGAGGAGAACGAGCTCGACTTCTCCTTCGGCATCAAGGGCGCCGCCCGCTTCCGCGGCAACCTCTACCAGCAGAAGGGTGCCGTCGGCGGGGCGTTCCGCATGATCCCCCACAAGATGCCCGAGCTGCACAGCCTCGGCCTGCCGCCGTCGGTGCCCGGGCTCGCCGAGCTGCCCCGCGGCCTCGTGCTCTGCACCGGGCCCACGGGCAGCGGCAAGTCGACGACGCTCGCGGCCCTCATCGACAAGATCAACCGCGAGCGCCACGAGCACATCATCACGGTCGAGGACCCGATCGAGTTCGTCCACGAGCACAAGAGCTGCCTCATCAACCAGCGCGAGGTGTTCGCCGACACGCACGGCTTCGCGCAGGCGCTCAAGCACGTGCTGCGTCAGGATCCGGACATCGTGCTGATCGGCGAGATGCGCGACCTCGAGACCATCGAGGCGGCGCTGGTGGTCGCCGAGACCGGCCACCTCGTGTTCTCGACCCTGCACACGAACTCGGCCGTGCAGACCATCAACCGCATCATCGACGTCTTCCCGCCGCACCAGCAGGCGCAGGTGCGGGCGCAGCTCTCGCTGGTCCTCCAGGGCGTGATCTCGCAGCAGCTCCTCCCGCGCCGCGACGGCAAGGGGCGCGTGATGGCCGCCGAGGTGATGATCCCGAACGCCGCCATCCGCAACCTGATCCGCGAGGAGAAGGTCCACCAGATCTACTCGCAGATGCAGATCGGCCAGTCGAAGTTCGGGATGCAGACCATGACGCAGTCGCTGGTGGCGCTCGTGCAGCGCAACCTGGTCACGCCCGAGGAAGCCATGGGCTACGCGACCGAGCCCGAGGAGCTGCGGCAGGCGCTCGGCCTCTCCCGCCAGAGCCGCGCGAGCTAGAGGAGGGACGATGCCGGTCTACCGTTGGCAGGGAATCTCCCCCAAGGGGGCCACGCTCTCGGGCGAGATGGAGGCCCCGAGCCGCGACGCGGTGATCATCCGGCTCCGCAGCCAGCGCATCACGCCGAACACCGCGCGCATCAAGGAGAAGGGCAAGGGGCTCGAGTACGAGATTTCCCTGCCGTCGTTCGGCCCGCCGGTCAAGCAGCGCGACCTCGTGGTCTTCACCCGCCAGTTCGCCACCATGATCGACGCGGGCCTGCCCATCATGCAGTGCCTGCAGACGCTCGCCGACCAGACCGACTCGAAGCCCTTCCGCAAGATCATCCTGCAGATGAAGGACGACGTGGAGGCGGGCGGCACGCTCGCCGACGCCTGCCGCAAGCACCCGAAGGTCTTCTCGGACCTCTACACGAGCATGGTGCAGGCGGGCGAGGTCGCCGGCATCCTCGACACGATCCTCGTGCGGCTCGCGAACTACCTCGAGAAGTCCGCCAAGCTCAAGAGCAAGATCAAGGGCGCGCTCATCTACCCGTCCTGCATCGTGGGCGCGGCCATCATCGTCACCGCGATCCTCCTCATCTGGGTGATCCCGGTCTTCGCCGACGTGTTCGCGAGCTTCGGCAAGGCGCTGCCGGCGCCGACCCAGTTCGTGATCAACCTCTCGCACTTCACCACCGACCACATCTGGTCCCTCTGCGCGGTGCCGATCATCGCGCTCGTGGCGCTGCGCTACGCGTACAAGACCGAGGGCGGCCAGCTCTGGATCGACGCGGCGCTGCTCAAGGTGTTCGTCTTCGGCGAGCTCATCCGCAAGTCGGCCGTCGCCCGCTTCACCCGCACGCTCGGCACGCTCGTCTCTTCGGGCGTGCCCATCCTGGACTCGCTCACGATCACCGCCCGCACCGCCGGCAACAAGGTCGTCGAGCGCGCCATCGTCGGCGCGCGCGCGAGCATCGCCAGCGGGCGCACGATCGCCGAGCCGCTCATCGAGAGCAAGGTCTTCCCGCCCATGGTCTGCCAGATGCTCGCCGTCGGCGAGGCCACCGGCGCCATGGACAGCATGCTGCAGAAGATCGCCGAGTTCTACGAGGACGAGGTGGACAACACCGTGGCGAACCTCATGTCGCTGCTCGAGCCCGCCGTGATCCTCTTCCTCGGCGTGGTGATCGGCGGCCTCGTGGTCTCGATGTACCTGCCGATCTTCCAGCTCGGCAGCGTCATCCAGTAGCCATCCCCCGTCGGTCGCCCTGCTCCCCGCCGTGCGCCCCGCGACGCACGCTGCAACGGCGCGCTGCACGCGCGCGCTCGGGAGAGCGTTCGAACGATGGCGGCCGCCACTTTCGTGACGATGCCGCGCGCGCGAGCGCGCGGCCGACGCCGCGGGAAATCGCGATTCTTCGCGCTCACGGCCGCTGGCACACGTGCCACGCCCGTGGCACCGGCCTTGCTCCCTTCCCGGCAACGGTCCCGGGCGGCACCCCCGGACGGAATCACACCCTGCTCGAAGAGGAGGACGTATGCAGAAGGCTATGAAGAAGCGGCGGAAGAAGGCGAAGGGCTTCACCCTGATCGAGCTCCTCGTCGTGGTGGCCATCATCGGCATCCTGGCCGCCATCGCCATCCCGCAGTTCGCGGCGTACCGCGCCCGCGGCTTCAACGCCCGGGTCGAGGCGGACGCGCGTAACGCGGCGACCGCGGAAGAGGCGTACTTTGTCGACTACAGCAACTACCTGACGAGCGGTTCCTGCACCAGCCTGCCGGGCTTCACTCCGTCGGACAAGGTAAACTGCACGCTCGGAGCGGCTACATGCCCGAACGGCGTGGCGGGCTTCACGGTGAACACGGCGACCAACCCAGCGAACCTCATGTCCTTCGCGACCGGCTGCACTTGGACGAGCTGCCCACAAGCGGGCCAGCCCAACTTGTCCTGTTCGTAACTGGCACTTGGGCCAACGTTGCACCGCGGGGGGCGGACTCGCTCGAGTTCGCCCCCCGCTCGCGTTTGACGGCCCCCGAGCCGATAGATACCCGTGGCCCGAGCCAGCATGATCGCGCTCCCCGCGAGCCTCGCCGGATGGCCGCTGCTCGTCGTGGGCTTTGCGCTCGGCGCCTGCGTCGGCAGCTTCCTCAACGTCTGCATCCACCGTCTTCCGGCCGAGGAGTCCGTGGTGCGGCCGCGCTCGCGCTGCCCGCACTGCGCCGCACCGATCGCCTGGTACGACAACCTCCCGCTCCTCTCCTGGCTCTGGCTCGGCGCGCGCTGCCGGCGCTGCCGGGGCCGCATCTCCGTCCGCTACCCGCTCGTCGAGGCTGCCACGGGCGCGCTCGCCGTGCTCGCGCTCTCGACCTTCGGCCCCACGCCGCGGGCGCTCGTCGCGTTCGTGTTTACGGCCGCGCTCCTGCTCGTCACCGCGATCGACCTGGCTCACCTCTTCATCCCCGACGAGGTGAGCCTGCCCGGCATCCTCGTGGGCCTCGGCGCCGCGCTGCTCCCCGACGGCATCGGGCTCGCCGATGCGGTCCTCGGCGCCGTCCTGGGCGGCGGCATCCTCTGGGCGATCGCGTGGGGCTACGAGCGGCTCACCCACGTCGAGGGCATGGGCTTCGGCGACGTCAAGCTCCTCGCCATGATCGGCGCGTTCCTGGGCTGGCAGGCGATTCCGGCCGTGCTGGTGATCGCCTCGGTGAGCGGCACGCTGGTCGGGATCGGCGCGATGATCGCCCGCAGCCCCGGCCGCGCGAGCCGCCGGGTGGTCGCGCGCTTCGGGCTGCGCGCGCTCCTCCCGCACCTCCAGCGTACCGCCCGGCGGACCGCGATCCCCTTCGGCCCGTTCCTAGCGCTGGGGGCGCTGGTCGCGACGTACGTGCCCGCGGCGGTACCTCAGTCATGGCCCTGACCGCCACAGCGCCGGCGGCAGCAAGGCCGCAGAGCCTGCCGCACGAGATGCCCCGGAGGGGAGAGCCTGCCGGCGCATCTCTCGCGGCCGCGGCGATGCGTTGCCTGCCGATCGGATTGTTTTGCCTGCACCTCGCCCGGGCTCTGTGGCGCTGGCGCGAGTACCCGTACCGACCGTACGATCCCGACCTGCTCGCCTACTTTGTCTACTGGAAGAACCTCGTCGCCGGCATCCATGCGCTCCGCGGGGTGCCGTACTTCACGGTTCCAAAGCCACTCCTCGTCTTTCTCCTGGGACCGCTCGACGATCCGCGCCTCGCCTTCGCCCTCAGCGCGAGCGCGGCGGCGGCGCTCGGCACGCTCGTCTACCTCATCGGGCGCCGGGCGTTCGGCGCCGCTGCCGGGACGGTCGCCTCGCTCGCCCTGCTCCTGGACATCCAGGGCGGGACACTGACCCTCGGCTCGAACGCCGATCTGTACCTGACGGTCTTCCTCTTTGCGAGCGTCTACTGCGCGATGGGCCGGCGGTACGTCGCGTCGGCCTGCTGCCTCACCCTCGCCGCCCTCGTCAAGCCGGTGGTTCTTCCTTGCGCGTTGTACTTTTTGACGGTGGAGGGTCGCGATCGACGCCGCGCCGCCTGGTCGTCGCTCGTTCCGCTGGCAGCGCTGCCACTCACCCTGGGGTCGAACCGCGTCTTGCTCGGCTCGTATTTCGGCGTGGAGCGCTTTTTCACTGCGTTCGACGCGATGAGCGCGCGTGCTCCGCTCGCGACCCCGGAACTGATCCGTGTCGCGCTCTGGCTGCAGCTGGTGAAGGACACGTTCGTGTCCACCGCGCCGTGGGGGTTCGTCGGCCTCGCCGCGTGGCTTGCCAGGGACAAGGCGCGGCTCACGAGCCCGCTGATCCTGATGCCGCTGCTCTTGCTAGGCGGTTATCTGCTGTTGAACATCAAGACGCCGTTCGTCCCGTTCTTCCGGTTTTTCTGGCCGCTCGAGGTCTGGTTTCTGGCGTTCGTCGTCTTCGGCATGCTCGAGACCATCCGCCATGCGATTCGGCGCCCGCGGCTGGTTCGCTTCCTCACAGTCGCAGTTCTTCTGGCCTTCCTCGCCGACGACCTCGTGTCGCGGGAGATGCGATACACCCGGGGCTTCGCCGACCCGATGGAGAAGGCCACGGAATTCACGATCAATGCCTTCGGCACCCTCGAACGAGAACGGCTTCCCGGACAGACGGTGCTGGCGCCGCTTGCATTCTTCCCTCACGCCTTGTGGGCGCTCCAAGACACCCGGGTGCACCCCGAAAAGGTCGTCGTGGCAGAGCAGGCGGCTGACGCCGCCAGCCCTGCGCAGCCGGACTGGGTGCTTTACGTGCCGCAGGCCTTCCTCAAGCCCACGACGAAGGAGTACGTCGACGCGCTGTTGGCCAGCGGCAGCTACCGACTCGTCACGGGAGCGCCAGAGGCTGCGCTGTTCGTGCGTACCGACGGGGGATAGGAGAGCAACATGGAGCCACCTGAGCCTGGAACGCGCCTCCACATCGGGGCACTGAGGATCGCTGGTACGAGGAGAAGATCGACTTGCGGGAGCAGGATTCATGGTTCTGTGCGCGTGCGTTTGAACGCGAGTTCGACGAGGAACGCTTGCGGCAGGTGGTCCGGGACCTCTCCGGGCAGAGCGACAGAACAGACGCACCCTGAGCCCCGACGAACCCTGCGCTCCTGAAGCTCCTCGCCCTCGACCTCGGCCGTTGCGTGCCGGCCGAGCAGGTCGCACCACCGGGCTCCGGATCGACTGGGGCCGCCGCGCACTCCGCGGGTGCTCCGTGAGCGCACCGCATCCCGGTCGCGCAGCCCTCACGACGTCGCGAACGGTCCCCGGAACCCGAGCGGCCCGCCCACGAGCGCGCGGACGAGATCGACCTGGCGATGAAGCCGGGTCTTGCCCAGGATCTGGTTCAGCTGTTTGCGCGCCGTGCTCGTCTTGATCCCGAACTTCGCCGCCGCCTCGGCCAGGGTCTTGCCCTCCGCGAGGGCGACAGCAAGCCGCGCCTCGGCGGGCGTCAGCTCGAAGAGGCGGGTGAGAACGCCCGCCGGCGTCTCAACGCGCTGCCCGGGCCGGATGCCGTGGTCAGCGCCCACCGGATCGTCCCGTGTGATCTCCGTGATGAACCGTGCGAGCTGTTCGGCCTCGTTCGCAACCACCGACGCCAGTTCAGCGTCGCTTCTTGGCCACCTTGTGATGGCGACCTTGAGCGCGAGCGGCACGTCGACGTGCCACATAGGCCTCCAGCTCCTCCAGGCTGATATACTTGCCCTGGCGAAACGCTTCCCTCCCGGCGGCGATGGCTTTGAGTTCCTCCGGCGTGATCGGTCGTGGCGTCCACGGGATCTTCCGGGCCTTGGACGCACTCCGCTTCGGCTGCATCGCCTCTACCTCCCTGTATGTTGGTGGCCTACTTTCGTAGGCGGCTGCATTTCGTCAAGGATGCGGCACACGATCAGCGCACCGTCCGTCATCACACATGGTTGCGCCAGGGAGCACAAGCAACCACCAAGGGACATCAGCGCGGAAGCCGCGCGGTGCGCCCGATGCCGACGCGCCGTTCCGAGGAGGGGGAAGGACGCCGCGGGCCGGCGCTTGGCCGGCGGCGTCGTGCTCCACGACGGGACGACGAGCGTGCGCTTCGGAGAAGGCTTGTTCGCCGTGCCCATTCGCGCGCTCCGGGAAGCACCGTGACCGCGATCGCCGTCCTCGAGCCCTCCCTGCCCGTTCCCCCCGAAGGAGCGCTGCCGTCGTGCACGCCGCTCGCCCTTGCATCGGCTCGCGCCGCCCGGTAACCGTGGCGCTCACACGCGACGCCCGCCCCGTCGGCGTGAGACGAGGAGGCGGGTACGCGACCCCGGGATTCGCAGGCGGGAGTCACTCTGCTCGAGGCGCTGACGGGCCTCTCGCTCGCGGCCCTCGTCGCCGGGCTCGGCCTGGTGCGGCTCCCGGCGCTGGTCGCGACGCTGCGGGTGGCGGGCGCCGCCCAGGACGTCGCGAGCGCGCTCAGGCTCGCGCGCGGCCGCGCGCTCGCCGCCGGCGTCACCACCGAGGTCCGCTTCGACGCGGCTGCGCGGCGTCTCGACACGCAGGTGCGCGGCGGCGCCGTGCTCGAGACGCGCCTCCTCCCCGCCGGCGTGAGCTTCGCCGCGCTGCCCGCGCGCGGCCGGCTCGGCTTCACGGCGGTCGGCAGCGCCGACAACGGCACGATCACGCTTGCCGCGGGGCGCAGCGCCCGCAGCGTGATCGTCAACCAGCGCGGGCGGGTGCGCGTGCAATGAGGGGGCGGCGGGGTGCCTCGGTGGTGGAAGCGCTGGTCGCGGCCGCGCTGGCGGGGCTTGCCGCCGCGGGGCTCGCCGCCACCGCCGCGCTCGCCGCCCGCACGCTCGCCCTCGCGCGCCACACCGCCGCCGCGGTCGCGCTCGCCGCCGAGCGCACCGAGGCGCTCTACGCGGGCCCGCGCGCCGACGGCATGGACGCGCCGGCCGTAGGGGGCACGACGTTCGTGCGGCGCTGGCGGGTGACCGCGGGGCGCGGGCGGCCCGACGGGATCGCGGTCGAGGTTGGGTGGCCCCCGCAGCACGGGATCACGCTCGCGACGGAGGTGCCGCCGTGAGCGCCGCGGAGCGCGGCGCAGGGCTCGTCGAGCTGCTGGTGGCCGCGGTGCTGGCGGTGGTCGTGCTCGGGATGCTCACCGCGGCCGTCGCTGGCGGGGCACGGCTCCTCACGACCGCCGGCCGCCGCGGCGAGGCCGAGGACACGGCGCAGCTCGCCCTCGAGGCGCTCCTCTTCGACGTGCGCCGCGCGGGCTACGACCCGCGCGGCGTGGGCGTCGAGCCGCTCGCCGCCGCCCAGGCCTCCCGGCTCGTCCTGCGCGCCGACCTGGACGGCGACGGCACAGTCGACGCCACCTCCGAGGAGACCATCACCTGGGTGTGCAACCTCGCCGCCCGGCGGCTCTCGCGGCTCGTCGGCCGGCAGTCGCTGCCGCTCGCCGACGACGCGAGCACGTGCGCGCTCGGCTACCTCGACGCCGCGGGCACGCCGCTCGCCATACCTCCGGGCGGTCTCGCCGCCGCCGAACGCGCGCGCGTGCGCAGCGTGACGCTCACGCTCGCGCTCTCGCCCCAGGGGCTCGCCCGGCCCGCCACGCGCAGCATCCGGGTCGCGCTGCGCACTGCCCCATGAGGCAGGGTGCACGAGGCAGCGCGCTGCCGAGCGCGCTTGCGGCGGTGGCGCTCACCGCGGCGCTCGCCGCCGCGCTCGCCGACGTGGCGCGCACCGAGCTTCTGCTCGCGCGCGCGCGGCGCACGGCGGCGCAGGCGCTTGCCGCCGCCGACGCCTGCCTCGCACGCGTGGTCGCCGGCCTCCCCGTCGGCTGGGACTTCGGTGCCGCGCTGCGCGGACCCGACGGGGTCGCCGGCACCGCCGACGACGGCGTGCTCGCCGCGCCGGCGGGGTGCACCGCCACGGCACGTCCGGCTGCCGGCGCTGCCACGCCGCCCACCCGGCTCGAGCTTACGATCGATGCCCAGGTCGCCTCCGGGCGCCGGCGGCTCCGGGCGCTCGTCGGTCGCACCCGGGAGCCCGGCGCGCCGGCGCTGCTCTGGCTCGCCGATGCGGCCGCGCTCGCACCGCTCGGTGGCGGGACAATCGCGCTCGACGGCCGCGATCCGCGCGACCCGGCCGTGCGTCCCTGGGCGGCCGTGGCGGCGCCCGGCGACCCCGCCGTCCTCGACGCATGGCTCGCCGCCGGGACCGCCGTCGGCCCGCCGATCGTAGCCGAGCCCCCTCCGCTCGCGGCGATCGTGGCGCGCGCCGCCGCAGCGGCTGGCCCGGGCGGTCTCGTCGGCACGGGCACGCCCCAGCCGGCGATCACGTTCGTCGCCGGCGACCTCGCCCTGGCGGCGCCCGCCGCGGGCGCGGGCGTGCTCGTCGTCGACGGCGCCCTCGACGTCGCGGCGGCGCTCGACTTCTCCGGCGTCGTGGTCGCCACGCGCGGGCTGCGCGTCGTTGCGGGGGCGCGCGTCACCGTCGCGGGGGCGATGTGGCTCGGCGCGCCCCCCGGCGCATCGCCGCTCCTCGCCACGGGCCAGGTCGCGGTCGCGCGCGACCCCGGCGCGCTCGCCACGGCCGACGCGCTCCTCGCGCTGCCGCGGCCCGCGGCGCTGCTGGGCCTGCAGGATCTGGGGTAGCGCCCGCGGCGCACCCCGCGACCTCCCACGGGCGACCGTGCGCTGCTAGAGTGCCGCGCGTGAGCGGGTACGCGCTCGTCGGGGACCCCGACCAGGTCCAGGCGCAGGAGGCCGCCCGCGTCCTTCGCGCCTGCGGCTTCGAGGTGGCGATTGCGAGCGACGCCGCGGCGGTGCGCGCCGCGCTCGACGCCCGACGGCCCGACATCCTCGTCCTCGACGCCGATCTCGCGGACCCCGACGGCGTCTCCCTCCTCGAGCACCTCAAGGCCGGCGCCCCACCGGACGCGATCCCGATCATCGCCACGAGCGCCGGCGCAGGCCGCGACGAGCCGCTCACCGCCTACCAGCGCGGCGCCGACTACCACCTCGCGAAACCGTACACCCGCCGCCAGCTCCTCCACGGCCTCGCGCTCGTGCTCGGGCGCGACTTCGGGGGCTGACGCGAGCTTGCGCGCGTGCACGGCGGCGGCTAGACCCGAGCGGCGTGCCACCGCTCGTCACCTTCGAGGGGATCGAGGGCTCCGGCAAGTCCACCCACCTCAAGCGGCTCGCGGCCGCGCTGCGCGCGGCGGGGCACGACGTGGTCGAGACGCACGAGCCGGGCGGCACGGCTGCGGGTGCCGCCATGCGGCGGCTTCTCCTCGGCCCCGAGGCGCTGCCGCTCACGCCGCTCGCCGAGCTGTTCCTCTATCTCGCCGACCGCACGCAGCACGTCGCCGAGGTGATCCGGCCGGCGCTCGCCGCCGGCCGCCTCGTGCTCTGCGACCGCTTCTCCGATTCGACCGTCGTCTACCAGGGCTACGCGCGCGGCCTCGACGTCGCCGCCGTCCAGGCCCTCGACGCCCGCGCCCGCGACGGCATCGTGCCCGACCTCACCATCCTCCTCGACTGCCCCGTCGACGAGGGGCTGCGCCGCGCCCGCGCGCGGCGCGCAGCCGGCGATCGCTTCGAGCGCGAGCCGGCTGCGTTCCACGAGCGCGTGCTCGCGGGCTTCCGCGCGCTCGCGGCCGCCGAGCCCGCCCGCTTCTGCGTGCTCGATGCCACGGCACCTCCCGACGCGGTCCACGCGCGCATCGTCGAGGCGGTCGTGCGGCGGCTCGGGATCCGCGCGTGACCTTCGCCGACGTGGTCGGGCACGAGCGTGCGCGCGCCGCGCTCGAGCGCGACCTCGGCGAGGGACGCGTCGCCGGGGCGTACCTCTTCGTCGGGCCGCGCGGCATCGGCAAGCGGGCGCTCGCCCAGGCCTTTGCGGCGAGCCTCCTCTGCGGGGGGCCCGCGTGCGGCACGTGCGCGCACTGTGTGCGCACGGCCGCGGGCACGCACCCCGATCTGCTCGTCGTCGCGCGCGAGGACGACCGGCGGGACATCCTCGCCGAGCAGGTGCGGGACCTCGTGCGCCGCCTCGCCCTGCGGCCGCTCATGGCCGAGCGCAAGGTCGCGATCGTCGACGGCGCCGAGCACCTGAACGCGCACGGCCAAAACGCGCTGCTCAAGACCCTCGAGGAGCCGCCGGGCGGCAGCGTGCTGCTGCTGGTGGCGAGCGCGCCATCGCTCCTCCTCCCCACGGTCCGCTCGCGCTGCCGGCACGTGCGGCTCGACCCGCTCGACGAGGCCGCGCTCGTGCGGCTCCTCCGTGCGCGCGGTGTGGCCGCCGAGGATGCGGCGGCGCTCGCGGCGCAGGCCGGGGGATCCATCGGCCGCGCCCTCGAGCTCGCCCGCCCCGAGGAGGCCGCGGCCCGCGCGCGCGTGCTCGAGAGCCTGCCGCGGCTCGCCGAGCTGCCGGCGGCCGAGCTCTCGGCGCTCGCGCACACCCTCGCCCAAGGGCCGCTCGATGCCGCGCTCGCGGCGGCCGTCTCCTGGTACCGCGACGTCCTCGCGGCGGCGCTCGGCGTCGCGCGCCCCCGCGTCGCCGACGGCGTGCGCGCGGCCGCGGCGGGGCGCCGCCCGGCGGTCGCGCTTCGCCAGCTCGCGCTCGTGTGTGATACGATCGCCGCCATCGAGCAGAACGCCAACCGCACGCTCGCCCTCGAGACCCTGCTGCTCGACCTGCGCGAGGCGGAGCGCGGCGGCCGCTGAGGCGCGCATGACAGAGGAGAGCACCCAGCCGCAGAGGCCGAGCGTCGGCATCCGCTTCCGCCCCGCCGGGCCCGTGCATCCCTGCGACCCGGGCGCGCTCGTGCTCGCGCGCGACGACCGCGTGCTCGTCGAGACCGAGCACGGGCCCGTGCTCGGCACGGTCGTGCTCGCGGCCTGGCCTCACAGCCAGAGCGCGCTCGCGGGCCGCGTGGTCCGGAAGGCCGACGCCCGCGACCTCGCCCGCGAGGATCGCGCCCTCCAGCGCGAGCGGGAGCAGCAGCGCACGGTGCTCGAGGTGGTCCGCCGCCACCGGATGGCGGCCAAGCTCGTCAAGGTCGAGGCGAGCCCGGACGGCGGCCGCCTCACGGTCTTCCTCGCCGCCGACGAGCGCCTGGACGTCCGCGATCTCGGCCACGACCTCGCCGAGCATCTCCACGTGCGCGTCGACGTCAAGCAGATCGGCGCCCGCGACGAGGCCAAGGTGGCGGGCGGGGTCGGCGTCTGCGGGCGGGAGCTCTGCTGCACCTCGTGGCTGCGGGAGTTCCAGGCCGTGACCGTCAAGATGGTGAAGGCGCAGGGGCTCTCGCTCAACCCCTCGAAGCTCGCCGGGCAGTGCGGGCGGCTCAAGTGCTGCCTGCGCTACGAGTACCAGACCTACCAGGAGCTGCGGCGCACGCTGCCGGCCCTGGGCACGCAGGTGGAAAGCGTGCGCGGGAGCGGCACGGTCGTGCGGCAGAACCCGCTCAAGCAGACCGTCGTCGTGCGGCGCGACGAGGACGGCGTCGAGACCGAGGCCACCCTCGACGACCTGGTCGTCAAGCGCGCGGACGCATGACGCGCGAGCCGCTCTATCTCACGACGCCGATCTACTACGTGAACGCCGAGCCGCACCTCGGCCACACCTACACGACGGTCGTCGCCGACACGCTCGCGCGATTCTGGCGCGCGCGCGGGCGCGAGACGTTCGTCGTCACCGGCACCGACGAGCACGGCGACAAGATCGCGCAGGCGGCGGCCAAGGCGGGCGTGTCGCCGAAGGTTTACGCCGATCGCGTGAGCGCGCTCTTCCGCTCGACGTGGGAGGCGACGGGGCTCGCACCCGACTACTTCGTGCGCACGACCGATCCCGGGCACGTGGCCTTCGTGCAGAAGGTCCTCGCTGCGATCCACGCCCGCGGCGATGTGTACTTCGACCGCTACCGCGGGCTCTACTGCTTCGGCTGCGAGCGCTTCTACCAGGAGCGCGAGCTCGTGGGCGGCCTCTGCCCCGATCACAAGCAGGCCCCGACGGAGATCGCCGAGGAAAACTACTTCTTTCGCATGGAGCGCTATCAGGAGCGGCTCGTGCGGCTCTTCGAGGACGAGCCCGAGCGGATCGTGCCGGAGGGCTACCGCCGGGAGGTGCTCGCGATGCTGCGCGAGCCGATCGGCGACCTCTGCATCTCGCGCCCGAAGAGCCGCCTCGCCTGGGGCATCGACCTGCCCTTCGACGATCGCTACGTCACCTACGTCTGGTTCGACGCGCTGCTGAGCTACGTGAGCGCCCTCGAGCAGGCGGGCCGCCTCGACCTCTGGCCGACCGCGCATCACCTGATCGCCAAGGACATCCTCAAGCCGCACGCGATCTTCTGGCCGGCGATGCTGATGGCTGCCGAGCTGCCGCTCTACCGGCGGCTGTGCGTGCACGGCTACTGGCAGATGGACCGCGACAAGATGTCGAAGAGCCTCGGCAACGTCGTGCGCCCTCTCGACATGCAGGCCCGCTACGGGATGGACGCGTTCCGCTACTACCTCCTGCGGGAGATGGCCTTCGGGCAGGACGCGGACTTCAGCGAGGCGGCGCTCGTCGCGCGGCTCAACGCCGACCTCGCCAACGGCCTCGGCAACCTCGCAAGCCGCGTGCTCGCGATGCAGCAGCGCTACTTCGGCGGGCTGGTGCAGCCCCTCGCGCCGACGCCCGTCGACCGGGCGCTCCGCGCCGCGTTCGCCGAGGCGCGGCGCGACCTCGACGCCCACGTCGCCGACTTCGCCTTCCATCGCGGCCTCGAGGCGCTCTGGCGGGCGCTCGACCACGCCAACAAGTACGTGGTGGAGACGGCGCCGTTTACGCTCGTCAAGGAGCCCGCGGGGCGCGCCCGGGCGGGGGCGGTGCTCCACGAGCTCTGCGAGGCGCTGCGCGTGACCGCGCAGCTCGTCTCGCCCTTCCTGCCCGAGACCGCGGCCCGCCTCGTGCGCCTGCTCGGGCTGCCGCCCGAGGTGCTCCGTCGCCTCGATCTGCCGTGGGGCGAGGCCTTCCCCACGGGGCACCGCACCGCAGCGGCGGAGCCGCTCTTCCCCCGCGTGGAGCTCCCTGCGACATGACCCCGCTCGTCGACTCGCACTGCCACGTCGCCGAGCCCGCCTTCGACGCGGACCGCCCCGCCGTGCTCGCCCGGGCGGCCGCCGCGGGGGTGACGACGCTCGTCTGCGTCGGCGCCACGGGCCCGGTCGAGCACAACGCGCCCGCCGTGGCGCTCGCCGGCCGCCACGGGGAGGTCACGATCGTCGCGACCGTCGGCGTGCACCCCCACGACGCCCACACCGCCGACGACGACGCCTTCGCCGCCCTCGCGCGCTGGCTCGCCGCGCCCGGCGTCGTCGCCGTCGGCGAGACCGGCCTCGACTACCACTACGACCGCTCGCCGCGGCCGGCACAGCGCGCGGCCTTCGCCCGCCACGTGGCGCTCGCCCGCGCACACCGCCGGCCCCTCGTCGTCCACGTGCGCGAGGCGCACGCCGACGCGGCGGCGCTGCTGCGCGCCGAGGGCGCGGACGCCGTGGGCGGCGTCATCCACTGCTTTACCGGCGACGCCGCCGATGCGCGCCGCTACCTCGACCTGGGCTTCGCCATCTCGGTGGCGGGCATCGTGACGTTCAAAAACGCCGAGGGGCTGCGCGCGGCCGTGCGCCTCGTGCCCGCCCAGCACCTCCTCGTCGAGACCGACGCGCCCTACCTCGCGCCCGTGCCGCACCGCGGTCGGCGCAACGAGCCCGCGCTCGTGCGCGTGGTCGCCGAGGCCGTGGCCGCCGTGCGCGGCGAGCCCGTCGCGGCCGTGGCGGAGACGACGACGGCCAACGCCCGGCGGCTTTTCGGGCTCGCCGCCTAGCTCGCGGCGTTCAGGGCCACACGAACTCGTACTCGACGTTGGCCTTGAGCAGCACCGGGTCGCTGCCCCGCGTGAGGCCGAAGCCCGGGCCGAGCGTCAGCCGCCAGCCGGCGGCCGGCTGCGCGTAGACGACGGGGAAGACGTAGTGCTCCTGCTCGCGCGTCGGATCGACGTTGCGGATCTGGCCGATGCCGCCGTAGAACTCGACCCCGGGCTCGAGCGCGCGCCAGAGCCGCCAGTAGATGCGCGCGGCGTAGTCGAACTCGAACGTGCGCCGCTCGCTCGCGACCGTCGGCAGCTCGAAGGCCGGGTTCAAGTCGACGGTGAAGCGGCCGAAGTCCCGCGAGAAGAGCGTGCGGAAGTCGAACTCGAGCTCGGCGGGATTGTCGTGCGGCATCTCCGCCTCGACGTACCACCCGACATCGACCGGAAAGCGCCCCTGGTCCCAGAGCGCCCCGCGCGCCCGCACCCGCGATCCGGCGTACTCGACGGCCTCGCCGTTGGCGCGCTCGAGGTCCGTGTAGACCGCCACGTCGATCTTGTCGGTGAGGCCGTAGTTGAGCTCGACGCTGCTGCGCAGCAGCCGGTGCCGCCGCACCTCCTCCCCGCTCTGCTCCTCCTCCGTCGGCCGCCGGCCCTGGGCGACGAAGTTGCTGAGGCTCTCGATCTCCGTCACGCCCCGGCCCTCGGTCGTCGCCGGATACACCTCGAGCTCGAAGAAGTTGAGCGCCCGCGCCGCCGGCGGCCAGCCCGCCAGGGCGCAAATTATGATAATGATTCTCGATTTCATTTGGTTCGCAGCAGCCTCCCTGAGTCGGTCCCCCCGTCCCCGGCCGCCCGGTCAGCGGGGCGAGCGCCCGGCGGGCACGGCCTGCGCGCGCCGCAGCGCCCAGACCACGGGGGGGAAATACGCGCAGTACGCGAGCACCTCGAGAAGCGAGGGGCGCGAGCGGTAGCCGACGAGCGCGGCGAGCAGCCGGCCGAGCGGGCTGTCGTCGCGCACGAGCCAGCCCGTGTTCCACACCTGCGGCACGAGCGGCGAGAGGTAGCCGAGACCGATCAGCTTGTTGATGGCCGAGGTGAGCAGGCCGGCCGCCACGAGGAGCAGCAGCACGCCGGTGGCGCGGAAGAACGTCTGCAAGTCGAGGAAGCGGAAGCCGCGAAAGAAGAGCCAGGCGGTCCCGACCGCGAGCCCGGCACCGGCGAGCCCCGCGAGCACGAGCGGCAGCCTCCCCACTCCCGCGCTCTGCACCACGACACCCCAGAGGAAGAGCACGGTCTCGACGCCCTCGCGGAAGACCGCCGCAAACGCGATCGTGGCGAGCCCGAGGAGGCGGCCGCGGGCGAGCGCCGCATCGGCGCGCCGCTCGAGGTTGCCGCGGATGGCGCGCGCGTGCCGATGCATCCAGAGCACCATCCACGTGAGCACGCCGACCGCCAGCACGAGCACCGCGACCTGCACCAGCTCCTGCACGTCCGCGTCGAGACAGGCGACGAGCCCGTTCGACGCCGCCGCACAGCCGAGGGCCGCGAGCACCGCGGCCGCCGTGCCCGCCCAAACGTAGGGGACGCCGGCGCGCTGGCCGCTGCGGCCGAGGTAGGTGAGCAGGATGCCGACGATGAGCGCCGCTTCGAGCGACTCGCGCCAGGTGATGAGCAGCGTCTCGAGCATCCCGCGCCTCGTTCAGCGGACGACGAGCGTCCCGCGCCGCTCCTGGTGGAAGTCGTCGAAGAACTCGTAGCGGCCCGGCTCGAGGCCCGAGACCCACACGCTCACCGTCTGGCCGGGCTGTACGACCCGCTCGCGGTTGAGCGCGAAGCTCTCGAACTCGATCGCCACCGGCGTGCGGTTGGTCACCTCGATGCGCACGCGGGTGTGCGCCGGCGCCTCGATCTCGCTCGGGCTGAACCCGCCCTCGGCGACGCTGAGCGCGACCGTCGGCTCGTCGGCCGCACGGGCGCTGCCGCGCACCGGCGCGACGAGGACGACGAGGGCCAAGGCGAGTCCGGCGAACCTCATTGAAATCGGTTTTCAATTTCACACAGCGGGCCCTCCCCTGTCAAGCCCTTTCCACCGCCCCCGCCTACACCCGGTGCACGCCGTGCTCGCGGCGCGGGCTGCGGCGGCCCTCGCGGCAGTCTGCGCACACGCCGTAGAGCTCGATGCGGTGGCGGCTCACGACGAAGCCCAGGAACCGGCCGATGCGCTGCTCGAGCCGCTCGAGCTCCTCGCTCGCGAACTCGACGATCTTCCCGCAGCGCTCGCAGATGATGTGGTCGTGGGGCCGCTCCTCGCCTTCGACCGCCTCGTAGCGGGCCTGCCCGTCGTCGAAGTGCCGCTCGGCGGCGAGCCCGCACTCCTTGAGCAGCCGGAGCGTGCGGTAGACCGTCGCGTAGCCCACGCGCGGGTTCACGCGGCGCACGGCGCTGTAGAGCTCCTCGACCGAGAGGTGCTCGCGCGCCGCGAAGAACACCCGCGCGATGTCGTCCCGCTGCGCCGTCGACTTGAGCCCGCGCTCGCGCAGGGCCTGCTCGAAGCGCTGCATCCGGGCGCGCACCGACATCCGCGTCTCCTCAGCTGGTCGCGGCGGCCGCGCGGCGCTCGAGCAGGCGGCGCAGGGCCGGCGTCAGAAAGTGCGTCTCGAAGTCGCGCCCGGCGAGCCCGTCGAGCAGCACCTGGAGCCGCTCCGCGGCCGGCAGCGTGCGGTCGATGAACAGGACCTCCTCGCCGCGCACCCGGCAGAGGCCGCTGCGCACCCGGTAGCCCACCTCGCGCAGGAGCGTCTCCTCGCGCACCGTGATCCCGAGTCGGCGCGCAAGCTCCTTCAGCTCCTCGCACAGCGCCTCGTCGCGTCGGCCCACGCCCTGGTTCTTAGCCCAGCGCGGCCGGTTTGCAAGGGCGAGCGCCACGGTGCTAGGAGCCGCGGTGGCCGATGATCAAGAGCATCCTGGTCGCGCTCGACGGCTCGCAGCACGCCGACGCGGCGCTCGACTACGGGCTCTGGCTCGCCGCGCGGCTGCGCGCCAAGGTCACCGGCCTCCACGTCATCGACATCGTCTCGATCGAAGGCTCGTTCTTCCACGACGTCTCGGGCTCGCTCGGCTTCGAGCCCTACCTCGACTTCGCGGCGCGCATGCGCGAGGTGCTCCAGGAGCGCGGCCGCGTGCTCCTCGACGCGTTTGCGCAGCGCTGCGCCGAGCGGGGGGTGCCGCACGACACGGCGCTGCCGATGGGCATCATCGCCAACGAGATCTGCGACCAGGCACGCACCGCCGACCTCGTCGTGATGGGACACCGCGGCATCAACGAGCAGTTCTCGACGGGGCTGCTCGGCAGCACGACCGAATCGGTGGCGCGGAAGTCGCCGAAGCCCGTGCTCGTCTGCCCCATGCGCTTCCGCGAGATTCGCCAGCCGCTGCTCGCCTACGACGGCTCCCCGCGGGCGAGCCTCGCCATGCACGCCGCCGCCGAGCTCACGAGCGCACTCGGGCTGCCGCTCACGGTGGTCCACGTCCCGCGCGACGGCACGAGCGACGGGCAGAAGGTGCTCGCCGAGGCGCGCCGCTACCTCGAGGCCTACGATCTGCGGCTCACCTGCCGCACCGCGAGCGGCCCGCCGCACCAGGCGATCGTCGACCTCATCGCCGACGGGGGGCACGACCTCCTCTTCATCGGGGCCTACGGACACTCGCGGATCATCGAGATGGTGCTCGGCAGCACGACCGAGTTCGTGCTGCGCAACAGTCCCTGCCCGGTGTTCCTCGCGCGCTAGCGAGCTAGGAGCCTGTCCGAGTAATGCTCCGGCTACGGCGGCGAAGGGACGGCTGCGAGCGGCGTGCTCGCTCCTCCCTCGTGCGGCGTAGCTCGAGCTACGCGTCGATTACTCGGACAGGCTCCTAGGAACGGTCGGGCGTCCGGCTCCCGTTGCTCCCGCGCAGCCGGCCGATGCGCGCCTCGAGGGCGCGCACGGTGCGCTCGATCCGCCGCATCTCCGCCTGGAAGGCCGGGTGGGAGGTCACCAGCTCCACGCCGCGTCGGATGACCTCGTCGAGCCGGTGCTGCACTTCCGCGAGCCGCTGGTTGAGCTGGTCGAGCTGCACGAGCTCCTGCACCCGCCGCCCCGCCCGCTCGGGCGCCGTGCGGATCGCCTCCATGCCGCGGTCGACGGTGGCGGCGAGCCCCTGCAGCGCCTGCTCGCCGTGCTGGATGAGCTCGCGCAGCACCCGCAGCGGCAAGAGCCCGCTCTTCCGCCGCTCTTCCTCGAGGATGATCTGGGCGAAGGTCACGGCGGTGAGGTCCTCGCCCGTGTCGTTCTCGAGGATGCGCACGTCCTCGCCGGCCTTCACCCACCGGCCGATCTCGTCGAGAGTCACGTAGCGACTCTCGCTCGTGTCGTAGAGCTTGCGGTTACCGTACCGCTTGACGAGCCGCGGCATCGGCGCCCGACTAGCACAGCGGCGGCGTTCGGATCAATCGCTCGATTGACCGTGCCGGGCCGGCAGGGTATGCGAGCCCGAGCCCCCGCATGGAGCGCTACCTCGCCGCGGCGGTGCAGATGGCCTCGGGGCCGGACCGCGCTGCCAATCTCGCGCGGGCCGCGGCTCTCGTGCGCGCCGCGGCGGCCCGCGGTGCGCAGCTCGTAGTCCTGCCCGAAGTGTTCGCCTGGCGCGGACCGCGCGAGGCCGAGGCGGCGGCAGCCGAGCCCGTGCCCGGACCGAGCACCGAGGCGATGGCCGCGGTCGCTCGCGAGACCGGCGTCTACCTCTGCATGGGCTCGCTGCTCGAGGCGTCTGGCGAGAGCGGGCGGCCCTACAACACGAGCTGCCTCCTCGACCCGCGCGGCACGCTCCTCGCGCGCTACCGGAAGATCCACCTCTTCGACGTCGACCTGCCCGGACGGATTGCCGTGCGAGAATCGGACACGCGCGCACCCGGCGCCGAGGTGGTCGCGGTGCCGACCCCGCTCGGCACGCTCGGCCTCTCGATCTGCTACGACCTCCGCTTCCCCGAGCTCTACCGCCGGCTCGCGCGCGCGGGCGCGGAGGTGCTGCTCGTACCGTCGGCGTTCACCTTCCCGACCGGCGCAGCCCACTGGGAGGTGCTCTGCCGCGCGCGCGCCATCGAGAACCAGTGCTACGTGATCGCCGCCGACCAGACGGGACGGAGCCCCGCAGGGCATCTCGACTGGGGCGACTCGCTCGTCGCCGACCCGTGGGGTCGGGTGCTCGCGCGCGCGCCCGACGGCGAGGGGCTTGCGCTCGCCGAGATCGACCGCGCCTACCTGGCGCGGGTCCGCCGCGAGCTCCCCTGCCTCGCGCACATCCACCTCGAGGGCGGGTAGGCGTCCGCGCAGGCGAGCGCCAGGCGTCCTAGTGCAGCAGCATGCCCGGCTCGAGGCGGGCGCGCGTCAGCTTCTTGACTCCTTCGTCATGCCACCGACGCGGGACCGCCGCCCGCGCGGCGGTGCGAGCGGCCCGGTCGCCCGCCCAGAGCCAGCCCATCACGCAGACACCGAACGCCGACCCGAGCGCGACGCCACACGCGAAGGCGATCATACCCACCTCCCTCTGCCCGGAATGCAAGCCGCGTTCCCCGCTCGGCGTGGGCGGGGAAGGCGTTCCGTGCAGCCCCGGCCGACCCTAGCGCATCCGCCACGGGGTGCGCCACCGGGATCAGGGCGCGCGCTGGCCGGCGCGAGCGGCGAGAAACCCGCGCGCCATGTCGGCGATCACCTCGCGCACCATCGCCACCGGATCGGCAGCATCGCGCACCGGGCGGCCGATCACGAGGTAGTCCGCGCCGAGCCGCATGGCCTCGCCCGGGGTGAGCACCCGCTTCTGGTCGTCGACGCCGGCGCTCGGTGGGCGAATCCCGGGCGTGACGATCAGAAACCCCCGCCCGCAGGCGCGGCGGATGCGAGCGATCTCGAGCGGCGAGGCCACTACCCCGTCCATCCCCGCGCGGCGGGCGAGCCGGGCGAGCCGGACGACCTGGTGCTCGACCTCGTCGTCGACCCCGACTTGCCGGAGATCGCTGCGGCCGAGGCTCGTGAGCACGGTCACCGCGAGGAGCTTCGGGCGCCGCAGCCCCTCGCGGCGGCACGCGCGCGACACTTCGGCCTGCGTCTGCGCCATCATCGCGAAGCTTCCCGAGGCGTGCAGGTCGAAGAACCGCACCCCGAGCCGCGCCGCGGCCACGCCCGCCTTCGCCACGGTGTGCGGGATGTCGTGGAACTTGAGGTCGAGGAACACCTCCGCGCCGTGGCGGTGGATCATGCGCACGACCTCGGGACCAGCGTGCAGGAAAAGCTGCTTGCCCACCTTGAAGAAACCCACCTCGCGCCCGAGGCTGCGCACCAGCGCCTCCGCCTCCCGCAGCGTGTCGACGTCGAGGGCGACGATGAGCCGGTGACGGATGGTCTGGGGTCGCGGCGGCAGGAGGACCCAGCGGCCGGTCACTGCGCAGCCACCAGCGCGGCGACGCGTGCCGCGACCTCGGCGACCGGCACCTCGGCCGCGGCCGCGGCCGCGCGCGGCTTCACCTCGACGCACCCGCGCGCGAGCGCCCGCGGCCCGACCGTCACCCGCACGGGAAGCCCGAGGAGGTCGGCGTCCTTGAACTTGACGCCCGGCCGCTCGTCGCGGTCGTCGAGGAGCGCCTCCAGGCCGGCGGCCGCCAGCTCGCCGCCGATGCGCTCCGCGGTCTCGCGCAGCGCCGCGTCGGCCATGCTCACCGGGACGACGTGGGCGGCGTAGGGCGCGAGCGGCGCGGGCCAGACGATGCCCGCGTCGTCGTGATGCTGCTCGATCGCGGCCGCGACGGTGCGGGTGATGCCGATGCCGTAGCAGCCCATCTCGATCGGCCGCGACGCGCCGTCGGCGCCGAGGAAGGTCGCCCCCATGGCCTGCGAGTACTTGGTGCCGAGGTAGAAGACCTGGCCCACCTCGATGCCGCGGTGCTCCTCGTACGTGCCCGCGGCACACCGCGGGCAGCGATCGCCCGCCCGCGCCTGGCGGAGGTCGGCGAACGTCGCCCCGGGGATGTCGCGCGCCTGGTCGACGTTCACGAGGTGCGCGTCGTGGGCGTTGGCGCCCGCGACGGCCCCGCGCACGCCGCGCAGCGACGCATCGGCGAGGAGGCGGACGTCGAGCCCGACCGGCCCCGCGAACCCGACCGGGGCCCCGGTCACGCGCTCGACCGTGCGCTCGTCGGCGAGCGCGACCGGCGCCCCGCCGAGCGCCGCCTGGATCTTCGTCTCCGAGGCCGTGTGATCCCCGCGAACGAGCACCGCGACCACGGCCCCGCCCGCGACCTCGTAGAGGAGCGTCTTGATGAACCGCTCGGGTGGGAGCCCCAAGAACGCGCTCACCTCCTCGACCGTGCGCTTGCCCGGCGTCGCCACGCGCTCGAGCGCACCGCCGGCCGCCGGCGGCGGCGGCAGCGCCGGGGCCTCGGCTTTCTCGACGTTCGCGGCGTAGCCGCAGTGCGGGCACGAGACGATCGCATCCTCGCCCGCGGCCGCGAGCACCTGGAACTCGTGGGTCTGCGAGCCGCCGATCGCCCCGCTGCCCGCCTCGACGGCGCGGAACACGAGCCCGCAGCGCGTGAAGATGCGGGCGTAGGCGTCGAGCATCGTCCGGTACGCCCGCTGCGCGTCGGCCGCGTCGGCGTGGAAGGAGTAGGCATCCTTCATGAGGAACTCGCGCGCGCGCAAGAGCCCGAAGCGCGGGCGGATCTCGTCGCGGAACTTGACCTGGATCTGGTAGAGCGTCCTCGGCAGCTCGCGGTACGAGCGGATCTCGCGGCGCACGAGATCGGTCACCACCTCCTCGTGCGTGGGGCCGAAGCAGAAGTCGCGCTCGTAGCGGTCCTTCAGCCGCAGCAGCTCCCGCCCGTAGTGCAGCCAGCGTCCGCTCTCCTGCCACAGCTCGGCCGGGATCACCGCGGGCATCAGGATCTCCTGGGCGCCGGTGCGGTCCATCTCCTCGCGCACGATCGTCTCGACGCGGCGGACCGCGCGCAGGCCGAGCGGCAGGAAGTCGTAGATCCCGCGGGCGACCTGGCGGATCATGCCCGCGCGCACGAGCAGCCGGTGGCTCGCGACCTCGGCGTCCGCCGGGTCCTCGCGCAGCGTCGGCGCGAGGAGCTGCGACTGCCGGGTGAGGGTGCCGCCGCTCACCCGCCGTGCTCGTGCAGGCACTGGAGCGCGAGGCCGCCGTGGCTCCAGGCCGCCCCCGCCGCCATCGCCATCGCCACGAACGTGACCTCGGCGATCTCCGCCGCGCTGGCACCGGCGGCCGACGCCCGCTCGGTGTGCGCGTCGATGCACCACGGGCACTGCGTGATGTGCGCGATGCCGAGGGCGATCAGCTCCTTCGTCTTCACCGGCAGCGCGCCGGCCGCGAAGACCTTCTTGTCGAAGTCGAGAAACGCGCGATAGCTCTCGGGGGCCAGCTCGCGCATCCGTTTGAACTGCGTGCGGGTGTCCACGCCGTGGAACGTCATGCGGCATCACCTCCGTGCGAAACGATGGCTCCCTTTACACCAGCCCGCCCGCGCTTGCAGCCCGCGACGGCCGCCGCTACAGGCAGCAGGTGCTCGCGATCGCGGTCCACGGCGGCGCGGGCCGGGCGGACCCGGCGGAGCAGCCGGCGCGGGCGGCGGGGGTGGCGCGGGCTGCCGCGGTCGGCTTTGCCGCGCTCGCCGCCGGCGCCACCGCCCTCGACGCCGTGGTCGAGGCGGTGGTCGTGCTCGAAGACGACCCGGCGTTCAACGCAGGCCGCGGCGCGGTGCTCTGCGAGGAGGGGGTCGTCGAGCTGGACGCGTCGGTGATGGCCGGGGAGTCGCTCGCGGCGGGCGCGGTGGGTGCGGTGCGCGGCGTCCCGAACCCGGTGCGGCTCGCGCGCGCGGTTGCCGCCGAGGGCCGCGAGGTCCTGCTCGTCGGCCGCTTCGCCACCGCGCTCGCCCGCCGCCACGGGCTGCCTGTCTGTGCTCCGCGCGCGCTCGTGACCAAGGCGGCCCGGCGCCGCTGGCGCGAGCGGCGTCCGGCCCCCGGCGAGACCGTCGGCGCGGTCGCCTGCGATGCGCGCGGGCACGTCGCCGCCGCGACCTCGACGGGCGGCATCGCCGGAAAGCGCGCCGGCCGCGTCGGCGACTCGGCGGTGATCGGCGCCGGCACCTATGCCGACGACACGCTCGGCGCCGGCTCGGCGACGGGCCCGGGCGAGGCGATCATCCGCCTCGGCCTCGTGCGCACCGCGCTCGAGCACCTGGGCCGCGGCCTCTCGCCGCAGGCCGCCGCCGAGGCGGCGCTGCGGGCGCTCGGCGATCGGCTCGGCGCCCACGCGGGCCTCATCCTCGTCGATGCCGCCGGGCGGCTCGGCATCGCCCACACGACCGAGGCGATGGCGGCGGCGTGGCGGACCGAGCGGGGCTCGGGTCACGTCACCTGACGCGCGCGTCAGCGCGTTGACCGGCCGCGGAGCCACGGGGCCCTCTCCGGCGCGCGAAGTCGGCCTGGAGCGCTTCTTGATACCAGGCTCGCGCGTTGAAGCGATGCCGCCCGCAGGCGCTCGCCGCGCTCGTCGTCCTCACCGGGGTCGCGCACGCCGCCACCTACAGCGCCGCCGTGCGCTGGCTGCCGAGCCCCGGGGCAGTCGCCGGCTACCACGTCTGGGTGCGCCCCACCGCGGACGCCTACGGCCCGCCGCTCGACGCGGGCCTGCCGCCGCCCGCCGCCGACGGCTCGCTCAGCTTCACCGTGGGCGGCCTCCTGCTCGGCACGAGCTACGCGTTCGCGGTGAGCGCCTATGCCGCAAGCGGCGCGGAGAGCCCGCGCTCGAACGAGATCGTGATCGCCTCTCCGGCCACCACCCCGACGCCGACGGCGGCCTGCGACCCCGCGGCGTGTCCCGACCCGGGCCCGTGCCGCCGGGCGGCGTGCGACCCGGTGGCGGGATGCGTCGCCGCCCCGCTCCCGGACGAGACCCCGTGCGACGCCGGCGACCCGTGCGTCGCCGGCCTCTGCGCAGACGGCGCCTGCCAGCCGCGCGCCCCGCAGCCGGCGAACGTGCTCGCCGTCGGTGCGGTCGTCTTCCGCCCCGCCGGCGAGGCGCGCCGGCTCGTCGCCCGCGCCACGTTCGTCGCCCGCGCGCCGCTCGATCCGTCGACGACCGGCCTCGTCCTCGAGCTCGACGCAGCCGACGGGACGCCCCTCTACCGCGCCGCGCTCGACGGCGCGCGGCTGCGCACCGGTCCGGCGCACCGGCGCTTCCGCTGGACGGCACCGCCGGGCACGGCCGGCCTCCGGCGCGTGGTCGTCCGCCTCGACGGCCTCGTGGTGCATGTTTTCGTGATCGGCCGCGATCCCGCGCTCGCACGCGCAGCGGTCGAGCCGCGCCTCGGCTGGGTGGTGCGCGCTGGCGAGGCGTGCGCGCGCGATCTCGACCTCGCCTGTACGCCCACCCCCCGCGGGCACATTCGCTGCCGCTGACCGACCCCCATTTGGCAGGCGGCGAAGGTTGCGGTATCTGCCAGCGAATGCCGCGGCAAAAAAGCTTGGTGACGGCGATCCGGGAAGTGGTGCGGGCCGAGGTGCAGCGCGCGCTCGCGGAGCTGCTGGGCGGGCTCACGGGAAGCCCGCGACGCGGGGGCCGGCGGGCGCGCAGCGCCCGCCGCAAGTGGCGTCCTGGCGGCCCCGGGCGTCCCCCGAAGAACGTCGTCGAGGCAGCGAAGCCATGACCGAGCCCCAGGCCCATCTCGCCACCCGCATTCCGCGGGACATCTACCGGCGCGTGAAGCTCCACTGCGTCGAGCGGGAGATCGCGATCCGCGAGTTCGTGATCGCCGCCGTGCGCGAGAAGCTCGCGCGCGAGCGCGGACGGCGGACCGAGAGCAGCGACAGCTAGCTCGGGGCCTCCCCCGCGTCGCCCATGGAGATCAACGGCATCGCGCACGTCATGCTCACGGTGAGCGACTTCGACGCGTGCCGTCCCTTCTACGCACGGCTGCTCGCCTTCCTCGGGCTCAAGCCCGTGCTCGACGCGGACGGCATGCTCTACTGCGTCGGCGGCCGCACGGCGGTCGGCATCGTCCGCGCCGACGAGGCGCATCGCCGCGAGCGCTTCGTCCAGCGCCGTGTGGGCCTGCACCACGTCTGCTTCCGCGCGCGCGAGCGCGCGGACGTCGATGCGCTGCACGCGCTGCTCGTCGAGATGGGCGCGAAGATCGTGCACCCGCCCGAGGAGGGCCGGTGGGCGCCGGGCTACTACTCGGTGCTCTTCGAGGACCCCGACGGCATCCGCCTCGAAATGAACCACGTGCCCGGCAAGGGCCTCCTCGGTCCCTGACGCCGCGCGCCTCCCGGGGCTACGCCGCCGCGCCGTGCGCGGCGAGCCAGCGCGCGAGCCCGGGCAGGGTCCGCCGGCGCAGCTCGGCGTTCAGCCGGAAGAGCTCGAGCGCCTGCTTGAGCGCGCGCGCGGCCTCGGGCAGCGGGTGCTTCGCGAAGAACGCGCGCACCTCGCGCGCATAGCGCGGCTCGCGCAGCGCGGGCGTCGCCTCGACCAGGCGCGAGAGCATGAGCGGGGGAATGCGGCGGCGCAGCGCCGGCCACTTGCGCGTGACGAAGCGCCAGGCCGCGGCGCGGGCCGCCGGGTTGCCAAGGAGCCGCATCACGATGAAGGCGACGTCCTGCGTGGGAATCTCGGGCGTGAGCACCGCGTCGAGCGTGCGCGCGATCGTCTCGGGCGTGCGAAACGCTGCCAGGCTCAGCAAAAACCGCCGCCGCTCCTGCGGCGTGCGGGCCTCCGCGACCACGGCTCGGTAGCGCTCGTAGAGTGCCGCGTCGCCCGCGCGCGCAGCGAGCCCCACGACCGAATCGGCGAGGTTCGGCTCGAGCGCGGCGCGATCGGCGAGGTAGGCATCGAGCCGCTGCCGGGCCTCGGCCATCACCGCCGGCGCCTCGGCGAGCCCGCCCACCAGCCGCAGCAGCGCCGCCCGCCGCAGCCGCGTGTCGTCGTCCTCCCCGGGCGCCGCCTCCCAACCGAGCTGCGCGAAGGCCGGGCCGAAGCGGCGCGCAATCCACGCCCGCAGCGCCTGCTGCTCCGGGCTCTGCGGTGCGACCACCTGCTCGTCGAGCACGCCGAGGGGCCCCACGAGCCCGTCGAGCACGTCGTGATCGGTCTCGTCGCCGAGCGCTTGGGCGAGGTCGAGGAGGCTCTCGACCGGCGCGCGCGCGGCGCGCACGAGCGCCCACTGGTCGCCGACGAGCGCCAGCCGCTCGACGGGCGTGAGGTCGCGCAGATGGGCGAGCAGCGCCGCCTGGTTCGCCGGGTCGTGGCGTACGCGGTAGAAGCCGCCGGCGGCCGCGTTGCCGAACACGAAGGCGGGCGGCGGGCCGGCGAGCGCCACCGTCTGCGTCGCCTTGTCGGCGAGCGCGCGCACCTCGACGGTCGCGCCGGGGCGCGCCACCTTGAGCACGAGCGGCACGGGCCAGCGCGCCCGGCGCTCCGCCGCCGGCACGCGCGGGTCGGCGAAGAACCGCTCCTGGCGCACCCGCAGCGCCCCGCCCGCCGCCGGGGCGAGGGTGACCAGCGGGAAGCCCGCCTGCGCGATCCACGCCTGCGCGACGCGAGTCACCTCCCGGCCCGACGCCTCCTCGAGCGCCCGCCAGAGGTCGGCGGCGACCGCGTTCCCCTCGCGATGGCGCTGCATGTAGAGGCGCACGCCGGCGCGGAAGGCCTCGGCGCCGAGATAGTGCTCGATCATGCGCACCACGGCCGCGCCCTTCTCGTAGGTGATCGCGTCGAAGTTCTCGGTCGCCTCGGCGACGCTGCGGACCGGGGCGTAGATCGGGTGCGTGCTCTTGAGCGCGTCGAGCGCGAGCGCCGCAGCCCGGTCGTGCTCGAAGCCGTGCCACATGCGCCACTCGGGCCGCCACTGGTCGACGATGCGATAGGCCATCCAGGTGGCGAACGCCTCGTTCAGCCAGAGGTCGTCCCACCACGCCATCGTGACCAGGTCGCCGTACCACATGTGCGCGAGCTCGTGGGCGATCACCTCGGCGGCGCGCTTGCGCTCGGGGAGCGAGACGGTCGCGGGGTCGAGCAGGAGCAGCGTCTCGCGGAAGAACACCGCGCCCGCGTTCTCCATCGCGCCCGCCTCGAAGTCCGGCACTGCCACCAGATCGAGCTTCGCGTAGGGATACGGCGTGCCGAAGTACTCCTCGAGGCGGCGCAGCGCCTCGTAGCCCGCCTCGAGGCCGAAGCCCGCGAGCGCGCCCTTGCCGGGCACGTGCCAGACGCGGATCGGCACCGAGCCCAGCAGGCGCGCCGGCGACGCCTCGAGCGGACCCACGGCGAGCGCGAGGAGGTACGTCGAGAGCGGCGGCGTCGGCGCGAAGCGGACCGTCCGCGTGCCGTCGGGGCCGGGCTCCTCCCGCTCGACGGGGCTGTTCGACAGCACCGTGTCGCCGGCGCGCGCGGTGACGCTCACGCGGAAGCGCGCCTTGAAGGACGGCTCGTCGAAGCACGGCAGGATGCGGCGCGCGTCGGCGGCCTCGCACTGCGTGAAGGCGTAGCGGCGGCCGCCCGCGCTCGCGGCGTAGAGGCCGCGCAGGTGCTGGTTGAGGGTGCCGGCGAACTCGAGCGCGAGCACGGCCTCGCCCGCGGGCAGCGGGCGCGCGAAGCGCAGGCGCACGGCCTCGTCGGCGCGCAGCAGCGTCGCGCGCGCGCCGATCACGGCCCCGCCCGCCTCGGCCGCGGCCCGCGTGATGCGGAGGTCCGCCGCGTGCAGCGTGATCGCCGCCGTCGGCCGCGCGAGCCGCACCGTGATCCGCACCCGGCCCGTGAATCGCCCCGCCTCCAGGTCGGGGGTGAGGTGGAGGTCGTATTCGCTCGGGCGGACGTCGGGCGCGAGGCGAAAGCGCGAGGGCCGCGGCCGCGTCAGACGAGGCCCCAGAAGCGCGCGGCGTTCGTGCACACGATCTTGCGGCGCTCCTCCGCCGGCACGTCGGCGAACAGCGCGTCGATCGTGCGCCGCGAGTACGGCCAGTCGTTGCCGTGGTGCGGGAAGTCGGTCGACCACGCCATGTTCTCGACGCCGACCAGGTGGCGGACGGTGATGCCCGCGCGGTCGACGATGAAGGTGGCGAGGCAGTGGTCGTGGAAGTACTCGCTCGGCACCTTCTTCACGTTGGTCTTGGTCCAGTGCCGGTTGCGCCAGTAGCGGTCGTCGACCATCTCCAAGAAGTGGGGGATCCAACCGACGCCCACCTCGACCAGCGCGAGCCTGAGCTTCGGGAAGCGGTCGAACACGCCCTGGAAGATCATCTCGACGAGGATCGGCATCGTGTACATGAACGCCGAGGCGCCGATCGCCACGCTGCCCTTGTTGGACGCCCCGAGCTTCTGCTGCTGCGCGGCGAGCAGGAGGTGGATCGAGACGGGCATGTCGAGCTCGGCGGCGGCGTCCCAGAAGGGGTCGTCCTCGGGACGGAGGTTGTCGCCGCCCGATGGCCACGCAGAGAGGGCGACGCCGCGGAAGCCCTCCTTCTTTGCCCGCTCGAGCTCGGCCACCGCCGTCTCGATGCCGACGTTGGGGATCTGGAAGATGCCGATCAGCCGATCGGGATCCGGCGCGCAGAACCCCTCGCGCAGCCAGCGGTTGTAGGCGCGGATGCCGGCGAGGTGCGCGGCGCGATCGGGGTTCTTCATAAAGGTGAGCATCGCACGCTGCGGCGGGTAGAGCATCTCGGCGTCGACGCCGTCGACGTCCATGGCCTTCAGCCGCTCGGCGCCGTCGTAGCAGGCCGGGTGGATGGTCGAGCCGTACCGGGCGCCGGTCCACTTGAGGTCCTCGGGCCGCGTGCCGACGCAGGTGACGAGCCCGAGCGGCTCGGGGGTCTTGGCGCCCATGTAGAGCCAGGCGTGGCCGCCGTCGCCGTCCTCGACGAGCTTCGGCGCCGTGTCGAGGTACTTCCGCTCGAGCCACTTCTCCCACAGGTCGGGGGGCTCCACGGTGTGCGAATCGGCCGAAATGATCTTGTAGTCGCGTCCGCTCCGGGTCATGACCTCTCCGCATAGCACGACGGGCCGGGTGAGTTGAAAGGCCTTGACAAGCCCGGCGCGCCCGCGGTCGAGTCCGCCCCATGTCGCGCGCCGTCCGTCCGCTCGCCCTCCTCGCCGTGGCCGTGCTCGCGCGTCCCGCCGCCGCGACCTTCCCCTACCCCACGCCGCCGCCGGGGACGCCGCCGCAGGACTACGCGGCCTACTGCCGGCTTCCCGTGGCGAGCCCCCCGGTGCGGCCCGTCGACTTCACCGGCAGCACCGCCTGGAAGCTCACGAGCGACCAGACCGGCGATCCCACGATCGACGCGGATCCCGCCGAGCTCTTCGGCGTCGAGGGCATGAGCGTCGACCGCGCCTGGCAGGTCACCACCGGGCGGCCCGACGTCACCATCGCCGTGCTCGACTCGGGCATCAAGTGGAACGACGCGGGCGCCATGGCGGACTTGCGCCGCAAGGTTCGGCTCAACCGCGGCGAGCTGCCGCTGCCCGAGGACGCCGCCGGCCACACGAAGCCCGAGCTGCCCGGCCCCTTCCAGAATCCCGATCCCTACGACCTCAACGACGACGGCGTCCTCGACGTCGCCGACTACGCCGCCGACCCGCGCGTCGGCGACCGCAACGGCAACGGGCTCATCGATCCCGAGGACCTGATCGCGGCGTTCAGCGACGGAGTGGACGGCGACGGCAACGGCTACACCGACGACATCGCCGGCTGGAACTTCGTCGACGACGACAACGATCCCTTCGACGAGGTGCAGTACGGCCACGGCACCGGCGAGGCCGAGGACTCGACGGCCGAGGCCGACAACGGCGGGGCCCTCGGCACCTGCCCGAACTGCCGCGTGCTCCCCGTGCGCGTCGGCGACAGCTTCATCACCGACTCGAATCTCTTCGCCGAAGGCGTCGTGTACGCCGTCGACACGGGCGCGCAGGTGATCCAGGAGGCGCTCGGCACGGTGAACAACACCTCGTTCGCGCGCGCCGCGATCGAGTACGCCTGGGCCAACGACGTGCCGGTGATCGCGTCGGCGGCCGACGAGGAGAGCTTTCATCACAACTTCCCCGCGGCCGACCGCCACACGATCACCGTGAACTCGGTCACCCGCTTCGCGAGCCTCGCCGGCTTCACCATGAGCCCGCGCTCCTACCTCTACCTGAACGGCTGCACGAACTACGGCGGGAACATCGCGGTGGCGATCGAGTCCTCGTCGTGCTCCTCGGAGGCGACCGGCCGCGGGGCGGGCATCGCGGGCCTCCTCGTCTCGGCGGCGCTCGATGCGGTCGACGCGGGGCGGCTCGTCCCCCGGCGCGTCGATCCGACCGGCGCCGTGCATCCGCTCTCCGCCGACGAGGTCGCGCAGCTCCTCACCATGACGGCCGACGACATCGATTTCTCCGGCAGCCGCGCGGTCGCGTTCGTGCCGCTCTTCACCACCGAGCGTTACGCCTCGCAGCCCGGCTGGGACCAGTACTTCGGCTACGGGCGCGCGAACGCCGCGCGGGCGGTGGCGGCCGTCGCCGCCGGGGCCGTGCCCCCCGAGGCCGATCTCCTCGAGCCCGACTGGTGGGCCACCATCGATCCGGTGCGTACGAAGACGGTGGCGGTGGTGGGCTCGGCGGCCGCCGACCGGTCGACCGGCTTCGGCTGGGAGCTTGCCTTCGGCTGCGGCGTGCAGCCGACCGAGGACCGCTTCACGACGATCGCGGCCGCCGGCGGCCTCACCGCTGCGGTGCGCGGCGCCACCCTCGCTACCTGGTCGGTCGCGGACGCGGCGCTGCGCTGCGCGATCGACCCGGCGGCGGTGGCCGACTCCGCGCCGAGCGGCACGCCCTCGCCCGGCGACACGCCGCAGGCGTTCACCGTGACGCTGCGGCTGCGCGTCACCGACACGGCCGGCCGCCGCGGCGAGGCGCGGCGCACGCTCTTCCTCCACCACGACCGCGATCTCCTGCCCGGCTTTCCGCGGGCGATCGGCGGCAGCGGCGAGCCCTCGCCGCTGTTCGTGCGCCTGGTCGGCCGGCCGGCGGGGAGCGGCCGCGGCCAGCAGCTCTTGGTGCCGACGAGCGACGGCACCGTGCTCGCGCTGCGCCCGGGCGGGACGATGCTTCCGGGCTGGCCGGTGCACACCGATCCGCTCGCGCTGCACACGGGCTCGCGGGCGTTCGCGAGCGGCGCGCTGCCGACGACCTTCTACGAGTCGCTCGGCGACGGCCTCGCCGCCGCCGACCTCGACGGCGACGGCCGCGTCGAGGTGGTGGCCGGCTCGCTTGCCGGCAAGCTCTACGTCTGGGAGCCCGACGGCAGCCGCCGGGCCGGCTTTCCCACCCGCACCGATCCGCGCTTCTCGGCGCGCGCCGTGCGCGACGCGCACAACCGCCTGCTCCCGGGGCTCCTCGCCGCCCCGGTCCTCGCCGACCTCGACGGCGACGGCCGCCTCGACATCGTCGCCGCCGCCATGGACCGGCACGTCTACGCCTGGCGCGCCGACGGCAGCGCGCTGCCGGGCTGGCCCGTGCTCGTCGTCGACCGCACGCAGATGGCTGCGATCGACCCGAGCGACGATCACGTGACCCCGCTTTCGGGCGTGGCGCTCCAGGGCTCCAAGATCGTCTCGACGCCGGCGGTGGGCGATCTCCGCGGCGACGGCAAGCCCGTGGTGGTCGTCGGCACCAACGAGGAGTACGCCGAGGCGCCGAATTTCTCGGCGGCCGGCAACGCCTCCGTGAAGGGCTTCCTCGCGCTCGGCGTCCTCGCCGGCGCCAACGGGCGCGTCTACGCGATCCCCGCGGGTGGCACGGCCGATCCGCTCGGCGCCGGCAATCCCGCCGGGCCGTTTTTGCCCGGCTGGCCTGCGCACGTGGGCATCGTCGCTCCCGAGCTGCTCCCCTGGATCGAGGGCGTCCCTGGCTCTCCGGCGCTCGCGGACATCGACGGCGACGGCCAGCTCGAGGTGGGCGTGGCCGGCGTGGTGGGCCCGGCCTACGTGCTCCGCGCCGACGGGACGTCTTTCTACGGCACCGGCAGCGACGGGCTCCCGATCACGCTGCCCACGGACAAGACGGCCTTCGGGACGGCCACCGACTCGCACGACGGCCCGTCGATCCCGACGCTCGGCAGCGGAAGCTTCGCACCGATCGGGCCCGGCGGCGACGTGGCCTTCGTGATCCCGGCGGCGGGGCTCGGCAAGCTCCTCGACGCCAACGTGCCGGCCGAGCAGCTCCCGCACGACAACCACCTCGACGCCTGGGATGCACGCACCGCGGCCTTCCTCGCCGGCTTCCCCCACCTCTCCGACGACCTCCAGTTCTTCGTGAACCCCACCGTGGGCGACGTGAGCGGCGACGGGCAGCCCGAGGTGATCGCGGGCAGCGGCGGCTACCTCGTGCACGCGGTCGATGCGAGTGGTGCCGAGGCGAGGCGCTGGCCCAAGTTCACCGGCAACTGGATCATCGCGGCGCCGGCGCTGGGTCAGCTCGGCAGCCGCAAGGCGGTCGCGGTCTCGACGCGCGAGGGGCAGCTCTTCGTGTGGCGCACGCACGGCCGGCCCCGGACGTGGGCCTGGGCCCGCTTCCACCACGACGTACGCAATTCCGGCGTCCTGGCACCCGGGTCGTGAGCCCCACGGCCGAACCGGCGGGCCTCGACAGCCGCGAGGCTGCGGCGCGGCTCGCCCTGCACGGCCCCAACGCCGTGCCCGAGGAGCACCGCCACCCGCTCGGGCGCTTTCTGCGCAAGCTCTGGGGCCCCGTGCCGTGGATGCTCGAGCTCACGCTCGTGCTCCAGCTCGTCCTCGGCAAGCAGACCGATGCCGCGATCATCGGCGCGCTCCTCGTCTTCAACGCCGGGCTCGGCTTCGCCCAGGAGCGGCGCGCCGAGGGGGCGCTCGCGCTCCTGCGGGAGCGGCTCGTCGTGCGCGCGCGCGTGCGACGCGACGGGCGCTGGCAGCTCCTCCCCGCCGAGGTGCTGGTCCCGGGCGATGTCGTGCGGCTGCGCGTGGGCGACTTCGTTCCCGCCGACGTGCGCGCGGTCGAAGGCGAGGCCGCCGTCGACCGCTCGGCGCTCACCGGCGAGTCCGTGCCGGTCGAGGTCGGTCCCGGCGACACGCTCCACGCGGGCAGCGTCGTGCGGCGCGGCGAGATCACCGGCGAGGTGACCGCGACCGGCGCGCGCACCTTCTACGGCCGGACCGCGCAGCTCGTGAAGACGGCGAGAAGCGCGAGCCAGCTCGAGTCGTTGATCCTCTCGATCGTCGAGTACCTCGTCGTGCTCGACACGGCGCTCGTCGCCGTCGTCCTCGCCTTCGCGCTGCGCGCGGGCATGCCGCTCGGCGACGTGCTGCCGTTCGCGCTCATCCTGCTCGTCGCCTCCGTCCCCGTCGCGCTGCCGACCACGTTCACCCTCGCCGAGGCGATCGGGGCCGTGGAGCTCGCGGCCCGCGGGGTCCTCGTCACGCGGCTCTCGGCCGTCGAGGAGGCGGCGGCCATGGACGTGCTCTGCAGCGACAAGACCGGCACCATCACGCGCAACGAGCTCAGCGTGGCCGGGCTCCACGCCATCCCGCCCTACGACGAGAACGCGCTGCTGCGCCTGGCCGCGCTCGCGAGCGACGAGGCGACGCAGGACCCGATCGACCTGGCGCTCCTCGCCGCCGCACGCGCCCGCGGGCTCGCGGTCGACGACGTCCCGCGGCTCGAGTTCATCCCCTTCGATCCGGCGACGAAGCGATCCCAAGCGCTCGTCCGCGAGCACGGCACGGACCTGCGCATCGTCAAGGGCACGCCCGCCGCCGTGGCGCCGCTCTGCGCGGCGGCGCTCGAGCCCGAGGCGGTTCGGCGGCTCGCCGCGGCGGGCGCCCGTGTCCTCGCCGTGGCCGCCGGCCCACCTGCGGGGCTGCGCCTCGTCGGGTTGGTGGGGCTCGCCGATCCCCCGCGCGAGGACTCATCCGCGCTCCTCGCCGAGCTCCGCCGGCTCGGCATCCGGGTCCTCATGGTCACCGGCGACGCCGTGGACACCGCGCGCGCCGTCGCCGCCCGCGTCGGCCTCGGCGATCGCGTCTGTCCCGTCGAGGTGCTCCGCGCGGGCGACCCGCGCACGCTGCTCGACTACGACGTGTTCGCCGGCATCTACCCCGAGGACAAGTTCCGGCTCGTCAAGGCCCTGCAGCAGGCCGGGCACACGGTCGGCATGACCGGCGACGGGGTGAACGACGCGCCGGCGCTCAAACAGGCCGAGGTGGGCATCGCGGTCGCCAACGCGACCGACGTCGCCAAGGCGGCGGCGAGCATGGTCCTCACCAACCCCGGCCTCACCGACGCACTCGCCGCCGTCGACGTGGGTCGGCAGATCCACGCCCGGATGCTCACCTACACGCTCAACAAGATCGTCAAGACGATCCAGGTGGGGCTCTTTCTGAGCCTCGGCCTCGTCGCCACCGGGGTCTTCGTGACCACGCCGCACCTCATCGTGCTGCTGCTCTTCACGAACGACTTCGCGACGATGGCGCTCGCCACCGACCGCGTCCGGCCGGCGCCGCGGCCGCAGCGCTGGCACGTGCGCGCCATCGTGCTGAGCGCCCTCCTGCTCGCCTCGGGCTGGCTCGTTTTCTCGTTCGCGACGTTCCTCGTCGGCCGCGATGGGCTCGGCCTGGATGTGCCGCAGCTGCAAACGCTCGTCTTCGCGATGCTGGTCATGAGCGGCCAGGCCACCATCTATCTCGTCCGCGAGCGGGGCCGCCTTTGGGCGTCGCGACCCAGCGGCTGGCTCCTCGCCGCCTCGGTGGGCGACGTCCTCGCCGTGAGCCTGCTCGCGATCCTGGGGATCCTCATGCGGCCGCTGCCCGCCTCGACCGTGCTCGGCCTGCTCGTCGCGGTGGCCGCCTGGGCGCTGGCGCTCGATGCGCTCAAGGCCCTGGCCTTTCGGCGCTTGGCCGCTCGGTGACGCCGGCAGCTGCCGCGGGTGGCCTCACGATCCCCGCCCGCGCCGTCCGCTCCAGCGCGGGATCCCCGCCTGGTCGCGCAGCTCGAGCGTCGCGGCGCCCCGCTTCACCTCCGCGGCGATCAGCACGGGCTTCCCGCCGAGCTCGATGCGCGAGCCCGTCACCTCGACCTGGTCGTGGGCCTTGATCTCGAACTTGTGCCGCTCGAGAAACCAGCTGGGCCCCAGGTGGACGGCGATGGTCTCCTTGTCGGTCTTGAGCGACAGGTGGACCCCGTAATTCATGCCCCGGCCCTGATGGACGCGCTCTACCGCGAGCACCTCCCCGTGCACTGTCTCGACGGTCTTTGGATCGTAGAGGCGCCCGCGACCCGGCCCGCGCATGCGGGCCTCGGTGCCGGCGGCGCCGAGCACGAGCAGCACCGTCGCGCACGCGGCGGCCGCCGGTCCTATCCTTCTCGTTGCAGTGGCCATGCCGTGTCCCTCCTCGAGCTCCCCTGTTTGCACCGCCCATGCCAGCCGCCCGCGCGTTGCGGTGCGCGGCCGTGCTGTCGGATGTGGTAAGCCCCCGACGAGGCCGTTCCCGCGGGCAGGAGGCCCTCAGGCCCGCCGGCGGAGCGCCTCGCCACCGGACGGCCGCGGCTCGCCGAGCGCCGGCGCGCCCGGCGCCACCGCGACATCGCCCGGGCGCGCGAGGAACGCGTAGAGGGTCGGCAGGAGGAAGAGGCCGACCGCGAGGCTCGCGACAAGCCCGCCCACGATCACGAGCGCAAACGGCCGCTGCGAGTCGGAGCCGATGCCGTGCGAGAGGGCGGCGGGCAGCAGCCCGAGCGTGGCCACCAGCGCGGTCATCATGATCGGGCGAAGGCGGAGCACCGCCCCCTCGACGATCGCCTCGGCGAGCGGGAGGCCGCGCGCGCGCAGCTGGTTGATGTATTCGACCATGATCACGCCGGTCTGCACCGCCACGCCGCCGAGCGCGAGGAACCCCACGCCGGACGACACGCTGAAGTGCGTGCCGGTGAGCCAGAGCGCGAGCATGCCGCCGACGGGCGCGGTGGCGACGTCGAGGAGGATCGCGAGCGGCCACTTGGCGTTGCCGAACGCCGCGTAGAGAATGAGGAAGACGAGCAGCACCGTCGTGGGCACGATGACCCGGAGCCGGGCGTTGGCGCGCTGCTGGCTCTCGTACTCGCCGGTCCAGTCGAGGCGGTAGCCTTCGGGCAGCTTCACGTCCCGGTCGACGGCTGCCATGGCGTCCCGCACCGTGCTGCCGAGGTCGCGGCCGCGCACGCTGTACTTGATCGCGATGTAGCGCTCGTTGCCCTCGCGGTAGATCATCGACGCGCCGTCCTCGACGCGCACGTCGCAGAGCTGTCCGAGGGCGACCCGCTCGCCCGACGGCGCCACGACGCGGATGTTCGCGATGTCGTCGACCGTGCGGCGGAACGGTTCCGCGTAGCGGACCGTGAGATCGTAGCGCCGGTCGCCGCGCAGGATCTGGCTCACCGCCTTGCCCCCCACCGCGGTTTCGATCGCGTCCTGGACGTCGCTCACGTTGATGCCGAAGCGCTCGGCCTTGCGCCGGTCGACGATCACGTCGACGTTGGGCTGCCCCATCACGCGGAAGATGCCGAGGTCGGCGACGCCCGGGACCCGGCGCATCGCGCGCACGATCTCGTCGGCGCTCTGCTCCATCTGCTTCAAGTCGTCGCCGATGAGCTTCACCGCGAGCTCGCCCTTGACGCCGCTCACCGCCTCCTCGACGTTGTCGGCGATCGGCTGCGAGAAGTTCCAGATCACGCCCGGGATGCGCTCGAGCACCGTGTCCATCGCGGCGATGAGATCGTCCTTGGTGCGGAAGCGGCGGCGCCAGCCGGCGCGGGGGAGCAGATCGACGAAGTACTCGGTGTTGAAGAAGCCCGTCGCGTCGGTGCCATCGTCGGGCCGCCCGACCTGGCTCACCACCTGGGTGACCTCGGGGAACGCGGCGAGCGCGAGCCGCGCCTCGCGCGCGATGCGCGCGCCCTCGCTCGGGCCGGTGCTCGCGGCGAGCGTGCCGCGCACCCAGATCGCCCCCTCGTCGAGGTGGGGGAGGAACTCCGAGCCGATGACCCCGCCGAACCCGAGGAAGAGCGTGAGGGCGAGGATGCCCCCCGCCGCCAGGAAGGTGACGCCCCGGTGCGCGAGGCACCAGGCGAGCCCGCGGCGGTAGCGCGCTGCGAGGCCGGCGAGGAGCGGGTTGTGCCACTCCTGCGTGCTCTCGGAGAGCACTCCGTGTGCGAGCACGGGGGCGAGCACGAGGGCGAAGAGGAGCGCGCCGAGGAGCGCAAACGCCACGGTCCACGCCATCGGCCGGAAGAGCCGCCCCTCGACGCGCTGGAGGGTGAAGATCGGCAGGTACGCCGTGATGATGATGACGATCGCGTAGAAGACCGGCCGCTGGACTTCGTGCGCGGCCGCCGCGATGGTCTCGAGCAGCGGCCGCGGGCGCCGGGCCCGCGCGCTCACGTGGCGCAGCACGTTCTCCACCATCACGACCGAGCCGTCGACGAGCATCCCGAAGTCGAGTGCGCCGAGCGAGAGGAGATTCGCCGGCACGTGGGTCGCGTCGAGGAGGATCGAGGCGAAGAGGAGCGCGAACGGGATCGTCGCGGCGACGATCAGCGCGCTGCGCACGTTGCCGAGGAACAAGAAGAGCACGCCGGTCACGAGCAGCATCCCCTCGGCGAGGTTGTGGAGCACGGTGTGCGTCGTGTAGCGAACGAGATCGCTGCGATCGAGGAACGGGACGATGCGCACGCCGCGCGGCAGGATGCGCTGGTTCAGCTCCTCGACCTTGGCGTGCACGGCCCGCAGCGTGTCGTCGGCGGGCGCCCCCTTGCGCAGGAGGAGGTAGCCCTGGACGACGTCGTCCTCGTCGACGACGGTTCCGTCGGCGTGCCGCACCGCCTTGCCCACCTTGCCGAGGCGAATCTTCGGCCCCTGGACGACCGTGGCGACGTCGCGCACCCGCACGGCGGTGCCGCCGACGCTCTTGAGCACCGTCGTGCCGATGTCGTCGGTGTCGGCCATGAGGCCGACCGCGCGCACGTTGAACGCCTGGCTTCCGTGCTCGATGAAGCTCCCGCCGGCGTTCACGTTGTTCGCCGCGAGCGCCTGCTCGACCTCACCGATCGTGAGCCCGTAGGAGACGAGCTTGTTCGGGTCGAGCTGCACCTGGTACTCGCGCGTGAGCCCGCCGAAGCTCACGACGTCGACCACGCCCGGCACCGACTTGAACTGCTTCTCGAGCACCCAGTCCTGGAGCGCCTTGAGCTCCATGAGATCGTACGCCGGGTTCGTGCTCGCGAGCGTGTAGAAGTAGATCTGGCCGACGGGGCTGTAGTCGGGGCCGAGCTGCGGGGTGACGCCCGCGGGCAGCGTCACCTGCGCGAGGCGTTCGAGCACCTGCTGACGGCTCGGCTGGTCGCCCGCCTGGTCGTCGAAGATGAGCGTGACCACCGAGAGGCCGAAGAGCGAGACCGAGCGCAGATGCGTCACGTGCGCGATGCCGTTCACCTGGGTCTCGATCGGCACCGTCACCTGCTGCTCCACCTCCTGGGCCGCGTGTCCCGGCCACTGCGTGATCACCTGCACCCAGGTGTCGGCGACGTCGGGGTACGCCTCGATCGGCAGCCGGTGGAAGGCGACCACGCCCCAGGCGAGGAGGAGCACCCCCACCAACAGGACCAGGACGCGGTGGTGCAGCGCCCAGTCGACGATCCGGCGGATCATCGCGTCAGGTGCGGGATGCCGTGCCGACGAGCGCCAGCGCGTCGAGGGCGACCTCGTCGCCCGGCGCGAGGCCGGCGAGGATCTCCTGCGCGCCGTCGGGCAGCACCCGACCCGCCTGGACCTCCGTGCGCCGGAAGCGGCCCGGCCCCTCGACCCGGAAGACCCAGCTCCGATCCTGGAGGCGGAGCACCGCGGAGGCCGGCGCCACGACGTGCGGGGTGACGACCTGCGACTCGAAGCGGGCCGTGGCGAACATCCCCGGGCGCAGGAGCCCCTGCGCGTTGTCGAGCTCGATGCGCACCTTCGCCGTGCGCGTCGCGGGATCGAGCACGCGCGCGATGTCCCCGACCGTACCGGCGAGCGGCACGTCCGGGTAGGCGTTGAGACGCACTTCGGCGCGGTCGCCCTCGTGCACGTCGGCGAGGTTGTTCTCGTAGACGTCGCACAGCACCCACACGCGCGAGAGATCCGCGAGCGTGAGCAGGGCCGAGGAGCTGTCGAGCGACTTGACCGCCTCGCCATGAGCGACGTTCTGCTCGACGATCGTGCCGGCGATCGGCGCGCGCACCTCGATCACCGGCGAGAGCCCGTCGGGGTCGCCGCCGAGGAGCACGATGCGCTCGCGCGCGGCCTCTACGTCGATGGCGTCCTTCTCCGCGTCGTTCTCGGCCTGCTGCAGGTCCTTGAGCGCGAGCGCGCGGTTGCGGAAGAGGTCGCGGGCGCGGCGGAGCGCCCGCTCGGACAGGCGCTGGTCGGCGAGCGCCTTGCGGTAGTCGGCGATGGCCGCGGTGAGATCGGGGCTGCGGATCGTGAGGAGCAACTGCCCTTTCTCCACCTGATCGCCGAGCCGCACTCGTAGCTCGAGGAGCCGGCCGGCGCCGAGCGAGGTCACGTGCACGGTGCGGGCGACGTCGGGCACGACCACGCCGGTCACCCGCAGCTCGTTCGGCAGCAGTCGCTCGGTGGCCTTCGCCCGCGCCACTTGCTCGCCGTGCTCCACCGCGACGACGCTCGGATCGGGGGCCTCGACTACGTGCGCCGGGGGTTCCCGGTCCGCCGCGGCGTCGTGCGAGCAGCCGCTCACGAGCGCGAGCAGCCACACCGCCGCCGTCGAAAGCAGGAGGGTCCTCACCGCATCGGCTCCGGTCGGCGACGGTGCAAGCCGCATACCGCCCAAGCTCGCGAGGCGGTGCTGCCCGGCGAGCCCCGATGCGCGTGGTCACGGAGCCACAGGGCGTGGCGGAATGTCACACGCCGCGGGGTTCAGTCGATCCCGTAGCGCTTGCGCTTGCGCCAGAGCGTCGTCGGGTTGATCCCGAGCCGCGCGGCCGCCTCCTCGAGGGTGGCCGACTCCGCCAGGACCTGCACGATGTGTCGGCGCTCCAGCTCTTCGAGCGAGAGCGCCGTGTCCGGCGGGGGGATGGCGGCCGCCGGGGGGGCGAGCACGCCGTCGGGGAGGTGCTCGGCGCGGATCGTCTCGCCGCCCGAGAGCACCACCGCGCGCTCGAGGGCGTTCACGAGCTCGCGGACGTTGCCCGGCCAGCGGTAGGCGGCGAGCGCCTCGCGCGCGTCGGGTGCGAGCCGCAGCGGCCCGCGGCGGTGACGGGCGGCGAGCGAGGCGAGCACGTGCTCGATCAGCCGCGGCAGGTCCTCGGGGCGCTCGCGCAGCGGCGGGAGCCGGATGCCAACCACGTTCAACCGAAAGAAAAGGTCTTCGCGGAAGCGTCCGGTGCGCACCTCGGCCTCGAGGTCGCGGTTGGTCGCCGCGATCACCCGCGCGTCGATCTCGATGGTCTCGTCGCCGCCGACGCGCTCGAAGCGGTGCTCCTCGAGGAAGCGCAGCAGCTTCGCCTGCAGCTCGAGCGGCAGCTCGCCCACCTCGTCGAGGAACACCGTTCCCCCCGCCGCCGCGGCCAGCCGGCCCGGCTTGTCCTTCCACGCGCCGGTGAACGCGCCCTTCACGTGCCCGAACAGCTCGCTCTCGAGCAGGTGCTCGGCGAGCGTGGTGCACGCGATCGTGACGAACGGCCCCGCCGCACGCGGGCTCCAGGCGTGGATCGCGGCCGCGAGCACGTTCTTGCCGGTGCCGCTCTCGCCGGTGAGGAGAATGGTCACGTCGGAGGCGGCCACCTGCCGCGCGGTCGCGAGCGCGCGCTGCATGGCCGGGCTCGCCGATTCGAGCAGCGGCGGCTGCTCGACGACGCGACGCAGCCGGCGGTTCTCGCGCCGAAGCCCCTGGACCTCGAGCACCCGCGCGAGGAGGAGCCCCACCTCGTCGAGCGAGAAGGGCTTGACGAGATAGTCGTAGGCGCCAGCGCGCATTGCTTCCACCGCGCCTTGCACGGTGGCGTACGCGGTCATGAGCACGACCACGGCGTCGGGCCGTCGCTGGCGGATCTCGCGCAGCAGCGCCTGCCCGTCGAGGCCGGCCATGCGCACGTCGGAGATGACGACATCGACCTCGCGACGGTCGAGCACGGCGAGCGCAGCGGCGCCGTCGGCCGCCGTCTCGACCTGGTGGCCGAGGCCGCGCACGTAGGTGGCGAGGTGCTCGCGGATGTTCTTCTCGTCGTCGACGATGAGGATGCTCGCCACGTCAGCTCCGCGGCAGCTCGAGCGTGAAGCGGCTGCCCTTGCCGACCTCGCTCTCGAGCCGGATCCGCCCGCCGTGCGCCTGCACGATGTCGCGCACGATGGCGAGCCCGAGCCCCGCGGCGCCCGCTTCCGCCCCGTCCGGGCCCTGGACGAAGCGCTCGAAGATGCGCTCGCGCTGCTCGGGGGGGATGCCCGGCCCCGTGTCGCTGACCGAGACCAGCACCGCCCCGTCCTCGGCGCGCGCGTCGAGCACGATGCGCCCGCCGCTCGGCGTGTAGCGGAGCGCGTTGGCGATGAGGTTCGAGAGCGCCCAGGTGATCTTCGTCGGATCCCCGGCGACCGTGAGGCCGCTCGCCGGCGCCGCCGTCGCGAGCGTCACGCCGCGCTCGCGGGCCTGGAGCGCGAAGAGCCGCGCCACCTGCGCGATCACCGCGGCCAGGTCGACATTCTGGCGCTCGAGCGCAATGGTCATCGCCCGCGAGCGCGACACGTCGAGGAGCCGCTGGGCCACGTCCTCGAGCCGGAGCACGTCCTCGTGGGCGCTTTCGAGCAGCGCCGGGCGCTCGCCCTCCGGCGCGCCCCGCCGCAGCAGGTCGACCGCCATGCGCAGCGAGGTGAGCGGCGTGCGCAGCTCGTGCGAGAGCGTCGCCATGAGCTGCTCGCGCCGTGCTTCCTGGTCGCGGAGGTAGGTCACGTCCTGAAGGACGAGCACGAGGCCGGCGGGCGCGCCATCGTGCCCGCGGAACGGCGTGGGGCGCAGCACGTAGTAATGATCGCGCCCGCGGAGGAAAAGGGCCACCTCCAGCGCCGCCCCCTCGCGCTCGGGATGCGCGAGGAGCTCGCGCACGGCGGCGCGCAGCCGGAGGTAGTGCGGGTGGGTCGTACCGAGGTCGTCGAAGCGCCGGCCGAGCGCCGCCGTGCGCTCGAATCCGAGGATCGCACAGGCCACCTCGTTCACGTGCACGACCACGCCCGCGGGATCGAGCACGACGAGCCCATCCTCGATGCTCTCGATGATGGCCTGGACGAGGTCGACGCGAGTACGCTCGATCGCCACCGCCGCCTGCCCGGCGAGCGCTTCGAGGAGCTGGCGCTGCTCGAGCTCGAACAGCCCCCCGGGTGCGCTCGGCCGCAACGCGAGCACGCCGACGGCGCCGCGCACGGTGTGCAGCGGCACGTGGAACCACTCGCCCCCCGGCAGCGTGTCGGTGCCGCAGCCGGCGCTGCGGTCGTGCTCCCACACCCAGGTGGCCGTCGCCCGCTCGGTCTCGACAAGCTCGATGCCCGGGGGGTGGACGGCGCGTACGACCAGCCGCTCGCCCACCGGCAGCAGCACCGCGACTTGGGCGCGGAACAGCTCGCCGACGTGCGACACGATCACCGGCAGCAGATCGTCGAGGCCGGCGGCTCCGGCGATCGCGCGCCCGAAGGCGTAGAGCGCCCCCGTGCGCGCCTCGCGGCGCCGCGCCGCGTCCGCCTGGTCGCGGATGCGCGAGGTGAGCTCGCTCGTGAGCACGGCCACCACGAGGAAGACGATCAGCGACAGCACGTCCTCGGGTCTGGTCACCGCAAGGCGGTAGAGCGGCTCGACGAAGAAGAAGTCGTAGGCGACGAGGCTCGTCAACGCCGCGAAGATCGACGGGCCGAGGCCCGCGGCGAGCGCGGTCGACAGCACCGCGAGCAAAAACACCATGTCGGGGTTGGGCAGCGCGAACCAGGCGCGCAGGGCAGCGGCCACCAGCGTCGCGGCGGCGACCAGGAGCACGGCGAGCGCGTAGCGCCGGGCGTTGGCCGCACCGCGACGGGCCGGTGCCCGGCGGCGGATCGCACGCCCCGCCGGTTGGGGCTCGCCGGTCACCACCCGCACGTCGATGCCCTCGCTGCGGCGGATCACCTCGGCGACCGGCGACGGGTCCCACGGCCAGCGCCGGCGCCGCGGCCGCCCGATGATGAGCTCGGTGACGTTGCGCTCGCGGGCATACCGCACGAGGTCCTCGGCGATGTTGCGGCCGGGGATGGTGACCGCTTCGCCGCCGAGCTCATCGGCAAGCCGCAACGCCCGCGCCACGCGCTCGCGCTCGGCCTCCGGCCGCTGCGGAAATCGCGGTGTCTCCACGAAGACCGCGAGCCACGGCACGGCCCGCCGCTCGGCGATCCGCCGCGCCACGCGGACGAGCCGCTCCGATAGCGCGCCGCCGCTCACTCCCACCATCAGTCGCTCCGCCACCGCCCAGCGCCGCGGCCCCGCCTGCGCCCGCAGGTATGCCTGCATCTGCTCGTCGACGTGCTCGGCCGTTTCCCGCAGCGCCAGCTCCCGCAGGGCCGCGAGATTGCCCGGGCGGAAGTAGTGCCGAATCGCCCGCTCCGCCTGCTCGGGGACGTAGACCTTGCCCTCCCGCAGTCGCTCCAGCAGCTCCTCGGGTGGGAGATCGATGAGCTTCACCTCGTCGGCGCGATCGAGGATGCGATCGGGAATGGTCTCGCGCACGCGGATGCCGGTGATCTGCGCGACGACGTCGTTCAAGCTCTCGAGGTGCTGGATGTTCACCGTCGTGTAGACGTCGATGCCCGCGTCGAGGAGCTCTTCCACGTCCTGGAAGCGCTTGGGATGCCGGCTCCCTGGCGCGTTGGTGTGCGCGAGCTCGTCGACGATGGCGAGCTGCGGGCGGCGCGCGAGCAACGCGTCGAGGTCCAGCTCGAGGAGCTCCTGCCCACGGTAGGCGAGCCGCCGGCGTGGCAGCACCTCGAGGTCCGCGAGCAGCGCCTCGGTCTCCGGCCGACCGTGGGTCTCGACGACCCCGACGACCACGTCGACCCCTTCGCGCTGCCGCGCGCGCGCGGCTTCGAGCATCGCGTACGTCTTGCCCACTCCGGGCGCCGCGCCGACGAAGACCTTGAGCCGACTCCGTCCCTCGCGCCGCGCAACGTCGAGGAGCGCTTCCGGCGACGGCCTGCGTTCGCCCTCCGGCACGATGCGCATTGTGACACCGCCGCCGCAACGCATCCAGCAGGCGAAGCGCGCGACCAGTCGCACTTTGCACGCCCTCATCTTGCAAGTTGCAACGCCCGCGCGCACGGCCGCCGCGCGCCCGGCCACCGTTCTTGGGCGTCACGCCTGGCACGCGCGCTGCTCCGGGGGGCGTGGCCGCCTTCGTTTGGATCGTGCTCGCCGTGGCCTACGCCTGGAGCGTGCGGAACCTCGCGCGCATGACTCGATGGAGCCCTGATGATGATGGACATCGTCGCGCTCGGCCTGACGTTCGTGTTCTTCGCGTTGTCCCTGGCGCTCGTGCGTCTCTGCGAGCGCCTGTGAGATCCCGGCCGTGACCACGCTCTACGCGATCGGCGGCATCGTGAGCGCCGGGCTGCTCGTCTACCTGTTCGTCGCGATGCTCAAGCCCGAGTGGTTCTGATGATCGCGACTAGCCTCCTGCGCATCGGGCTCTACCTCGCCGTCCTGCTGGCCCTCACGAAGCCGCTCGGCGCCTACATGGCCCGGGTCTACGAGGGCGAGCCGACGCTGCTCGCGCCCCTTCTCGGCCCGATCGAGCGCCTGCTCTACCGCGCGGCCGGGGTGCGGCCCGACGAGGGGATGACGTGGAGGGTCTACGCGCTGGCGATGCTGGCCTTCAGCGCCGCGGGCGTGGTCGTGGTCTACGCGGTCCAGCGCATCCAGGGCATGCTGCCGCTGAATCCCGAGGGATTCGGGGCCGTCGCCGCCGACTCGGCTTTCAACACCGCGACCAGCTTCGCCACCAACACCAACTGGCAGGGCTACGGCGGCGAGACGACCATGAGCTACTTCACGCAGATGCTCGCGCTCACCGTGCAGAACTTCGTCTCCGCGGCCGTCGGCATGGCGACGCTCGTCGCGCTGATCCGCGGGCTGCGCGCCCGGTACGCGAAGACCATCGGCAACTTCTGGGTCGACCTCGTGCGCTCGACGCTCTACGTCCTGCTGCCGCTCTCCGTCGCGCTCGCGCTGGTCCTCGTTCCCCAGGGGGTGATCCAGACCTTCCGTGGCTACCGGACGGTGCCCCTGCTGCAGGCGACCCGCGCCGCCGACGGCACGCCGGTCACCGAGCAGGTCTTGCCGATGGGACCCGTGGCCTCCCAGGTGGCCATCAAGCAGCTCGGAACGAACGGTGGCGGCTTCTTCAACGTGAACTCGGCGCACCCGTTCGAGAACCCGACCCCTTGGACGAACTTCCTCGAGATGATCGCGATCCTCCTGATCCCCTCGGCGCTCTGCTACACCTTCGGCAAGATGGTCGGCGACACCCGGCAAGGGTGGGCGATCCTCGCCGCCATGCTGCTCGTGCTCGTCGTCGGCATCGCGATCGCTACCTGGGCCGAGCAGCGCGGCAACCCGCGCATCGCCGCACTCGGCGTCGACGACCGGGCGAGCACGCTCGCGGCCGGGGGCAACATGGAAGGCAAGGAGGTGCGGTTCGGTGTCGTCGACTCCGCGCTCTGGGCGACGGTCACGACCGCCGCCTCCAACGGCTCCGTCAACGCCATGCACGACTCCCTCACGCCGCTCGGGGGCCTCGTCCCGCTCTTCATGATGCAGCTCGGCGAGGTGATCTACGGCGGGGTCGGCTCGGGACTCGCCGGGATGCTCGTCTTCGCCATCGTTGCGGTCTTCGTCGCCGGCCTCATGGTCGGCCGCACGCCCGAGTACCTCGGCAAGAAGATCGAGGCGTACGAGGTGAAGATGGCCTCGCTCGTGATCCTGATCCCGCCGCTCCTCGTGCTCGTGTGCACGGCGGTGGCGTGCGTGACCGAGGCTGGCCTGGCGGGCCGCGCGAACCCGGGACCCCACGGCTTCACCGAGATCCTCTACGCGTTCAGCTCGATGGGGAACAACAACGGCAGCGCCTTCGCCGGCCTCAACGCCAACACCCCCTTCTACAACCTCCTCGGGGGGGTGGAGATGCTCGCCGCGCGCTACTGGCTCGCGATCCCGACGCTCGCCATCGCGGGCTCGCTCGCGCAGAAGAAGCTCGTGCCCGTGGGGCCGGGCACGTTGCCCACGCACACCCCGCTTTTCGTCGCGCTGCTGATCGGCGTCGTGTTCATCGTGGGGGCGCTCACCTTCCTGCCGGCGCTGGCGCTCGGTCCGCTGGTCGAGCACCTCATGCTCGTCCACTGAGGCGCGCATGTCCGCGAGCCATCGCAAGGCCCGTCCGCTCCTCGACGCGGCGATCGTGCGGCGCGCCATCCTGCGCGCGGTCTGGAAGCTCGACCCGCGGCACCAGGTGCGCAACCCCGTCATGTTCGTCGTCGAGGTCGGCAGCGTGCTCACCAGCGCGCTCTTCATGCAGGCGCTGATCGGGCATGGGGAGGCGCCCGCGCGCTTCATCCTCGCGGTGTCGCTCTGGCTCTGGTTCACGGTGCTGTTCGCGAACTTCGCCGAGGCGATGGCCGAGGGCCGCGGGGCGGCGCAGGCCGAGGAGCTGCGCCGCCAGCGCCGCGAGATCACGGCGCGGCGCCTCGACACCCCACCCGAGGAGGGCTTCGCGCCCGGCCGCGCGCGCACCACGACCGTGGGCAGCGCCGACCTGCGCCGCGGCGACCCCGTGCTCGTCACCGCCGGGGAGCTCATCCCGAGCGACGGGGAGGTCGTCTTGGGCGTGGCCTCGGTCGACGAGAGCGCGATCACCGGCGAGAGCGCGCCGGTGATCCGCGAGTGCGGCGGCGACCGCAGCGCGGTCACCGGCGGCACCCGCGTGCTGTCCGACTGGCTCGTCGTGCGGATCACCTCCGAGCCCGGCGAGACGTTCCTCGACCGGATGATCGCGATGGTCGAGGGCGCCAAGCGCCAGAAGACGCCGAACGAGATCGCGCTCAACATCCTGCTCGCCGGCTTCACGATCATCTTCCTGCTCGCCACGGTGACGCTCCTGCCCTTCTCGCTCTACGCCGTGCACGAGGCCGGCCGCGGGGCGCCGGTCAGCGTGACGGTGCTGGTCGCCCTGCTCGTCTGCCTCATCCCGACGACCATCGGCGGCCTTCTCTCGGCCATCGGCATCGCGGGGATGGATCGCATGATCCAGGCGAACGTCGTCGCGATGTCGGGGCGTGCGGTCGAGGCGGCGGGCGACATCGACGTGCTGTTGCTCGACAAGACGGGCACGATCACTCTCGGCAACCGCCAGGCGACGGCGCTTCTGCCGGCGGACGGCGTGCGCGTCGAGACCCTCGCCGACGCCGCCCAGCTCGCGTCGCTCGCCGACGAGACCCCCGAGGGCCGCAGCATCGTCGTGCTCGCCAAAGAGCGGTACGCCATCCGCGAGCGCGACGTGCGTGCGCTCGGAGCGCACTTCGTGCCCTTCAGCGCGCACACGCGCATGAGCGGCGTCGACCTCGACGGCCGCCGGATCCGCAAGGGCGCCGCAGACGCCATCGAAGCCCACGTGCGCGCGCTCGGTGGACGGGTCCCCGAGTCCGTGCACGAGATGGTCGAGCGCATCGCCCGGGAAGGGGGAACGCCGCTCGTGGTCGCCGACGGCGCGCAGGTGCTCGGCACGATCCAGCTCAAGGACATCGTCAAAGGCGGCATCCGCGAGCGCTTCGCCGAGCTGCGCCGCATGGGCATCAAGACCGTGATGATCACCGGCGACAACCCGCTCACGGCGGCGGCGATCGCCGCCGAGGCCGGCGTCGACGACTTCCTCGCGCAGGCGACCCCCGAAACCAAGCTCGCGCTCATCCGCGAGATGCAGGCCGGCGGCCGGCTGGTCGCGATGACGGGCGACGGGACCAACGACGCGCCGGCGCTCGCCCAGGCGGACGTGGCGGTGGCCATGAACACCGGCACCCAGGCGGCGAAGGAGGCCGGCAACATGGTCGATCTCGACTCGAACCCGACCAAGCTCATCGAGATCGTCGAGATCGGCAAGCAGCTGCTCATGACCCGCGGGGCGCTCACCACCTTCAGCATCGCGAACGACGTGGCGAAGTACTTCGCGATCATTCCCGCGGCGTTCGCGGCGACGTACCCGGCGCTGGGCGCGCTCAACGTCATGCACCTCGCCACACCGGCGAGCGCCATCCTCTCCGCGGTCATCTTCAACGCGCTGATCATCGTGCTCTTGATCCCGCTCGCGCTGCGCGGCGTGCGTTATCGCGCCGTCGGGGCCGCCGTCCTCCTGCGCGACAACCTGCTCCTCTACGGGCTCGGGGGCCTCGTGGCCCCGTTCCTGGGCATCAAGGCGATCGATCTCGCGCTGGTCGCCCTCGGTCTCGCGTGAGGCACGCGATGGAGCTCCGCACGCAGCTGCGCGCCGCCCTAACGATGCTCGCCCTCCTCACCGTGCTCACGGGCCTCGTCTACCCCGTGGCCGTCACCGTGGTCGCCCAGCTCTGCTTCCCGGTTGCGGCGAACGGCAGCCTCGTCGTCGCCGACGGCCGGGTCGTGGGCTCGGCGCTCATCGGCCAGCCGTTCGACGATCCCCGCTACTTCTGGGGGCGGCCCTCGGCGACGGCTCCCACCCCGTACAACGGCGCCTCGTCGGCGGGGTCGAACCTGGGGCCGCTCAACGTTGCGCTCCTCCAGGCGGTGCGCGCGCGCCTCGCGGCGCTCCGGGCCGCCGACCCCGACAACCGCACTTTGGTGCCGGTCGACCTCGTCACCGCCTCCGCGAGCGGGCTCGACCCGGACATCACCCCGGCCGCGGCCCGCTACCAGGCGCCGCGCGTGGCCCGGCTGCGCAGCCTCTCGCGCGCGGAGGTGGACGCGCTCATCGAGCGCGCGACTGAGCCGCGGCAGCTCGGCCTCCTCGGCGAGCCGCGGGTGAACGTGCTTGCGCTCAACCTGGCGCTCGACGCCCGGGGAAAGCAGTGAGCCGGCCAGCCGATCGTGCATTGTGCACGGTGCGAGCGTGCACTCTGCACGATCGGCGCCGCCGCCCGTGCTGCGCACCGGGAGGCCCAACGGGCATGCATCCTGCAGGAAGGCGCCGTGCAGCCCGCAGAGCGCCCGCTCGCAGCGGCAGCCCCGAGCCGCCCGCGCCAGCCCCAGGTCATCGTCGTCACCACCGCGCTGCTCGTCTTCATCTCGTTCTGGCGCGCGGCGGCGATCGTGCTCTGCGACCTCGCGTCCACCGCGTACTACATCGGCGGCATCGTCGAGGAGGCGATCGGCAAGGCCGCCCCCTGGTACATCGGCGCGGTGATGCTGTTCTCCTACGCGGTGCGCGCCGTGTACGTCGAGTCGTGCGCGATGTTCGTGCGCGGCGGCGTCTACCGCGTCGTCAAGGAGGCGATGGGCGGCACGCTCGCCAAGCTGTCGGTCTCGGCGCTCATGTTCGACTACGTGCTCACCGGGCCGATCAGCGGCGTGTCGGCGGGACAGTACATCGTGGGGCTCGCCAACGAGCTGCTCCACGTCCTCCACGCACCGCTCGCGCTTCCGCCCGACGCCGCCTCGGCCGCCATCGCGGTCGCCATCACGCTCTACTTCTGGCGCCAGAACATCCTCGGCATCGAGGAGTCGAGCGACAAGGCGATGAAGATCATGGGCGTCACCACGGTGATGGTGGTGGTGATGATGGCGTGGTGCGGGGTGACGTTGTGGATGCGCGGCGCGACCCTGCCCCCGCTCGCGCTCCACCTGAGCGACGAGGCCCTCGGGTGGGCCAAGGACTGGCCGTGGGCGCGGCAGGTGGGCGCCGTCGGCGTCCTCATCGCCTTCGGGCACTCGATCCTTGCGATGAGCGGCGAGGAGTCGCTCGCGCAGGTGAACCGCGAGATCGCGTATCCGAAGGTGCCGAACCTCAAGCGCGCGGGCCTCGTGATCTTCGTCTACAGCATGCTCATGACCACGCTCATCTCGTTCTTCGCGGTCATGATCATCCCCGACGACGTGCGCACCCAGCTCTACCGCGACAACCTGATCGGCGGGCTCGCGATGTCGGTGGTGGGACCGCTGCCGGTGCGGCTTTTGCTGCGGGTGTTCGTGGTCATCGTCGGCTTTCTCATCCTCGCCGGTGCGGTCAACACGGCGATCGTCGGCTCCAACGGCGTCCTCAATCGGGTGGCCGAGGACGGCGTGCTCCCCGACTGGATTCGCCACCCCCACCCGCGCTACGGCACCACCGCCCGGGTCATCAACCTCGTCGTCGCGCTGCAGGTGTTCACGATCGTCGCGAGCCGCGGCGACGTCTACGTCCTCGGCGAGGCGTACGCCTTCGGCGTCGTCTGGAGCTTCGTCTTCAAGGCGCTGTCGATGGTCGTGCTGCGCTTCAAGGACCACCGGCCGCGGGCCTGGCGGGTGCCGCTCAACGTGCGGCTCGGCCAGGTCGAGCTGCCGCTCGGCCTCATGGCGATCTTCTTCGTGCTGCTCGTGACCGCGCTCGTGAACCTGGTGACCAAGAAGGTCGCCACCGAGTGGGGCATCGCCTTCACGCTCGCGTTCTTCGGCGTGTTCACGGCGAGCGAACGGCTCGCGCGCCGCCGCGCCTCCGCCGCGCACCACCTCGAGAAGTTCAACGTCCGCACGACCCCGGATCTCGATCCGGCGCGCATCGGGCTCCGCGGCCGCGTGCGCAAGCTCGTGCCGGTGCGGGACCCGCACAACCTGAGCCACCTCGACCGCGTGCTCGCGGAGTCGCACAGCGATGACGTCGACGTCGTGGTGCTCACCGTCAAGGTCGAGCGCGGTCCCGGCGCCAACGGCCTCGAGCCGCATTTCTCTGCCGAGGAGCAGGCGTTGTTCACCGCGGTCGTCAACCGCGCCGAGGAGCACGGCAAGACGGTGACGCCGCTGGTCGTCACCTCGAACGACCTCCTCTTCGCGATCGCGCGCGCCGCGAAGGAGCTCGGCGCGCAGGAGGTGATCTTCGGCCGCTCGGCCAAGTTCAGCCCGGACTTCCAGGCGGAGTCCTTTGCGCTGCGCTGGGGGCAGGTCGAGGAGGACGAGGGGCGCGAGCTCGTGGTGCGGGTCGTGAGCGAGCGCGAGGACCTGCGCTTTACCGTGTAGCGCGGCGCGCCCTCGAGACGCTGGCGCAAACCGTACGCGTTTGCTACGCGCCGGCTGGTGCCCCACCGGGCCCGCTCCCTTCTGCTCCTCGTCGACTACTCGAGCCTCCTCTACCGCGCCTTCCACGCGATGCCCGAGAGCGTGCCGGCCCATGCCGTGCACGGCTTCCTCGCGATGCTCGCGCGGCTGGTCGCCGACCGGCGGCCGAGCGGGCTCGCCATCGCCGTCGACGAGGACTGGCGGCCCGCGTTCCGCACGGCTGCGCTGCCCTCGTACAAGGCCCATCGCGTCGCCGACGAGCCCGATCCTCTGGCGCCGCAGGAGGCCCTCGGCCGGGCGGTCCTCGGGGCGCTCGGCGTCGCCGTGGTGGGCGCGCCCGGCTTCGAGGCCGAGGACGTGATCGCGACGCTCGCCGCGCGCGCCCCCGGGCGCGTCGAGATCGTCTCGGGCGACCGCGACCTCTTCGCGCTGGTGCGCGACCCCGAGGTCCGGGTGCTCTACCCCTTGCGGGGCGTCACCACGCTCGCCGAGGTCGACGAGGCTGAGATCGCGCGCCGCTACGGCATCCCCGGGCGCGCGTACGGCGACTTCGCGCTCCTCCGCGGCGATCCCTCCGACGGCTTGCCCGGCGTGCCCGGCATCGGGGCCAAGACGGCAGCGCATCTGCTTCGCGAGTACGGCTCGCTCGACGGGCTGTTCGCCGCGCGCGACCTGCCGGCCCCGGTGGCGCGACGGCTCGCAGCCGCGCGCACCTACCTCGCGGCGGCCCGCCGCGTGGTCCCGCCCCGCACCGACGTACCCCTCGGCCGCGTTGCGCTCGCGCTGCCCGCGCGGCCCGCACACCCGCGCACGCTCGCCCGGCTCGCCGCCGAGCACGGCCTCGCGGGCCCCGTCGGTCGGCTCAGGCAGGCGATCGCCGCGGCTCGCGCCCGGTGAGCTGGCGCGACGGCGCTGCCGCCGCGGCGGGCGCCCTCGTCGCGATCGGCCGCTACACGACCAGCACGAGCTTCCCGACGCTCTGCCGCGACGCCAGGCGGGCGAACGCCTCGGCGCCGCGCGCGAGCGGGAAGCGCTCGGCGACGAGCGGTCGCACGGCGCCGGCCTCGACGAGCGTCGCGAGCCGCTGCGCGGCCGCCTCCAGCCGCTCGCGTTCTGCCATCCACCCGTTGAGGTAGAACCCGCAGACGGTCTTGTTCGATGCGAGCAGCTCGCGGCACGTGAGCGCCGCGCTCGCCCCGCGCGTCACCCCGAGCACGACCATGCGGCCGAACGGCGCGAGCGCCTCGAGAAAGCTGCGGCGGAACACGTCCCCGCCGATCGTCTCGAGCAGGACGTCCACCCCGCGCCCGCCGGTCCAGGCACGGACCGCGGCGACGAAATCCTCTGCCGCATAGTCGATCGCCAGCTCGACGCCGAGGTCGCGAAGCACCGCGAGCTTCACCGGGCCCGACGCCGTGCCGGCAACGCGCCCGCCGAGCGCGCGCGCGATCTGCACGGCATACGAGCCGACGCCGCCCGCGGCCGACTGCACGAGCACGGTCTCGCCGGGGGCGACTCGCGCGAGGTCCTCGAGGCACACCAGCGCGGTGAGCCCGGCAACGAGCAGCGCCGCAGCCTCCTCCGCGGAGAGCCGAGCCGGCAGCGGCAGCAGCGACGCCGCCGGGACTACGGCGAGCTCGGCGAACGCCCCCTGGCGGACGATGCCGACGACGCGCGCGCCCGGCGCCCAGCCCGCGACCCCGGGCCCGAGCGCGACGATCGTTCCCGCGAGCTCGCGGCCGGCCGTGAACGGCGGTGCGATCGGGTCGAGGTAGCGCCCGTCGCGGAGCAGCAGGTCGGCGAAGTTGAGCGCCGCGGCCTCGACGCGCACCAGCACCTCCCCTGCGCCCGGCTCGGGCGGCGGCAGGTCGGCGAGCGCGAGGGTGCCCGGACGCTCGACCCGCAGCGCCTTCACGGCACGGCACCGGGCACGCCCGCGCGGAGCACCTGGCCGAGCTCCCGCGGGGCGAAGCGGATGCCGACGAAGAACGGGCCGAACAGCGCGTAGCGCGAGCTCGCCGGATCGAAGCGCATCTCGTAGACGAGCTTCTTGAAGACGAGCGGATCGTCGGCGAACAGCGTGACGCCCCACTCCCAGTCGTCGAGCCCGACCGACCCCTGGATCACCTGCACGACCCGTCCCGCGTACTTCCGCCCGATCTCGCCGTGGCCCCGCATGAGCGCGGCACGCTCCTCGACGGGCAGGTCGTACCAGTTGACGCGCTCGCCGCGGCGCTTGGACATCGGGTAGAAGCAGCAGTACCGTCGCGCCGGCAGCTCGAGGAAGAGCCGCGGGCGCGCGAGGCGCTCCATCTCGGCCGCGAGCGCCGCCTCCCAGCCGTCGCTCTCGGGCACGAGGCCGCGGCGCTCGAGGAGGGCCCGCGCGTGCGTCGCGAGCTCGTAGGTGCCGAGCTCGACCACGGCGAGGTAGGAGTAGGCGGGCGTGAGATACGTGCGCAGTCGCGTTTGCGCGAGCTCGCTCTGCGCGCTGCGCAGCGCGTTCACGTCGCGCCGCCAGTGCATGATGCAGAGATCGGCCTTGTGGCCGACGACGCTCCACCACGCGCTGTGCCCCTCCGCGGGTCGCTCTTGCGCCGCGAAGAGCGCCGCACCCTCGGCCGCGATCTGCTCGCGCTCCCCCGCGGCGAGCGCGTTCCAGCGCGGCCAGTCGACCGCGAACATCTCGTGCAGCGTGTACCACCCCTCGAGCGTCGCCGGTGCACCCATCGAGGCGCCCACGATAGCCCGCGCGCCCACCCATTTGAAGGCGCATCGGGTTTCCCCTATCGCAGTCCGTCGTGTCCCCACGCCGCGCCGACGTCCGCAACGTCGCCATCATCGCCCACGTCGACCACGGGAAGACCACGCTGGTGGACGCCATGCTGCGCCAGACGGGCGCCCTGCGCCCCAACCGGGAGGTCGGCGAGCGCGTCATGGACTCCTTCGCGCTCGAGCGCGAGCGCGGCATCACGATCCTCGCCAAGAACACGACGGTCACCTGGCGCGACGTGCGCATCAACATCGTCGACACGCCGGGGCACGCCGACTTCGGCGGCGAGGTCGAGCGCACGCTCACGATGGTCGACGGGGTGCTCCTGCTCGTCGACGCCTCCGAGGGGCCCCTGCCCCAGACGCGCTTCGTGCTCGGCAAGGCGCTCGAGCGCAGGCTCGCGCCGGTCGTCTGCCTCAACAAGATCGACCGCCCCGACGCCCGGCCTGCCGCCGTCCTCGACGAGCTCTACGGGCTCTTCATCGACCTCGGTGCGGACGAGAGCCAGCTCGACTTCCCGGTGCTCTACACGCAAGCCCGCGCCGGCACGGCGACCCCCGACCTCGCCGTCCCGGGCACCGACTTGGGACCGCTCTTCGAGGCGATCGTGCGCCACCTCCCCGGTCCGCCCTGCGCGCCGGGCGCACCCACGCAGTTCCAGGCGAACAACCTCGACTACGACGACTACGTCGGGCGGATCGCCATCGGACGGCTCGTCGCCGGCACGCTCGTCGCCGGCGGGCAGTACGTGCGCTGCCGCGCCGACGGCGCGCAAGTGCCCTGCAAGGTGACGCGGCTCTACGGCTGGCAGGGGCTCACGCGCATCGAGATCCCGCGCGCCGAGGCCGGGGACATCGTCGCCGTGGCGGGCATCGACGACGTCGCAATCGGCGACACGATCGCCGACCGCGAGGCGCCGCGCGCGCTGCCGGCGATCCGCATCGACGAGCCCACGATCGCCATGGTCTTCGGCGTCAACACGAGCCCGTGGGCCGGGCGCAGCGGCACCAGGGTCACCTCGCGCCAGCTCCGCGAGCGGCTGCTCCGCGAGGGCGAGCGCAACATGGCGCTGCGGATCGAGGAGGGCCACGCCACGGATACCTTCCGCGTGCTCGGGCGCGGCGAGCTCCAGCTCGCGATCCTGATCGAGACCATGCGGCGCGAGGGGTTCGAGCTCGAGGTCTCGAAGCCCCTGCCCGTCGTGCGCGAGCGCGGCGGCATCCTCGAGGAGCCGACGGAGCTGGTCCACATCGACGTGCCCGAGGCGCACGTGGGGATCGTCACGCAGCTCCTCGCGGTCCGCAAGGGCACGATGATGCGGATGGACCACGGGAGCGGCGGGCGCGTGCGGATGGAATACGTGATGCCGTCGCGCGGGCTGATCGGCTTCCGCGAGCTCTTCCTCGCCGAGACCCGGGGCACGGCGATCCTCAACGCGCTCTTTGCCGGCTACGCGCCCTGGCACGGACCGATCCCGGCGCGCACGAACGGGGCGATGGTCTCCGATCGCGACGGCACGGCCACACCCTACGCGCTCTTTCATCTCCAGGAGCGCGGCGTGCTCTTCGTCCCGGCGGGCACGCCCGTCTACGAGGGCATGATCGTCGGCGAGTACTCGCGCGACGTCGACCTCGTGGTGAACGTCTGCCGCGAGAAGAAGCTCACGAACCTGCGCGCCGCGGGCCACGACGAGGCCGTGCGCCTGGTGCCGCACCGCGCGATGGGCCTCGAGGACGCGCTCGCCTGGATCGACGAGGACGAGCTGGTGGAGGTCACCCCCGACGCGATCCGCCTGCGCAAGCGCGAGCGCCGCGGGGCGCTGCGGCCGCGCGGGCCGCGCAGCGCCCTTCGGGCGCCGGCGCCCGGGGCGTCGGGCGCATGACCGGCCGCGCCGCGCGTTGCATCGCTGCCGCCCGCCGCTGTACGGTGCACCGCCGATGATCCCGGCAAAGGACGCCCTCCAGCGGCTGCGCGACGGCAACCGGCGCTTCGTGGCGCGCGTGCGCGGCAGGTCGACCGTCGCGGCGCGGCCCCTCGAGCTCAAGCAGAGCCAGGAGCCCTTCGCGGTCGTGCTCGGATGCTCCGACTCGCGCGTCCCCGCGGAGATCGTCTTCGACCAGGGGCTCGGCGATCTCTTCGTGATCCGCGTCGCCGGCAACATCGTGGCCCCCTCGCTGGTGGGCAGCGTCGAGTTCGCGGCGGCCCGCTTCGGCACGCGCCTGGTGGTCGTGCTCGGGCACTCCCGCTGCGGCGCCGTCCTCGCCACGCTCGAGGCGCTCGAGGACCCCGCGCGCAGCATCTCGCCCAACCTCCGCGCGATCGTCGACCGCGTGCGCCCGGCGGTGGAACCGCTGCTCGCAACCGAGCTCGGGCGCGACCCGGCGGCGCTCGTCGCCGCGGCGGTCCGGGCCAACGTGCGCATCACGGCAGACCACCTGCGCCATGGCTCGCGCCTCCTGGAGGACCTCTGCGAACGCGACGGCCTCCTCGTCGTCGGCGCGGAATACTCGCTCGAAAGCGGCGACGTCGAGTTTTTCGACGGCGTGCCGGACGGGCTCTGACCGCACCGCCGTGCCGACCAAGCGCATCTGCGCCACTGCCCACGAGGCCGTCGCCGACATCCCCGACGGCGCGACGCTGCTCGTGCACAGCTTCGGCCCCCCGCAGGCGTGGCCGACCGACTGCCTGCTCGCGCTCGCCGAGCGCGGCGTGCGCGACCTGACGGTCGTCTGCAACACGCCCGCCGGCGGGCCGACGTCGCTCAACGTGCTCGCCGACAAGCGCCAGATCCGCCGCCTCGTCTGCAGCTACGTCGCGGGGCCGAGCCTGGACACGCCGATCGCGCAGCAGGTCCGCGCGGGCGAGATCGAGCTCGAGATGGTCCCGCAGGGCACGCTCGTCGAGCGCGTGCGCGCGGGCGGCGCCGGGCTCGCCGGGTTCTTCACGCCGACCGGCGTCGGGACGCCGGCGGCCGCGGGCAAGGAGGAGCGCGTCTTCGACGGGCGGCGCTACGTCTTCGAGCGCGCGATCCGCGGCGACTTTGCCCTCCTCCAGGGCTACCGCGCCGATCCCGCGGGCAACCTGGTCTACCGCCGCGGCATGCGCAACTTCGGGCCCGCGTTCGCGATGGCGGCGCGGGTGACGATCGCCGAGGTGAAGGAAATCGTGCCCGTCGGGAGCATCGACCCCGAGGCCGTGGTGACGCCCGGGATCTTCGTCGACCGCATCGTGAAGACCACGACCGCGCTCGACGTGGGCGTGCTCCGCCAGATCCTCGCCGTGCTCGGCCGCGCGAGCGACATGCAGGGGCGGCCCGTGCGCCCGGGCGGGCCTGTCGGGCTGCCGGCGGACCTGATGGCGATGAAGGTGGCGGCGCTGCTCGCGGACGGCGAGTACGTGAACCTGGGGCTCGGGCTCCCGACGCTCGTCTCCAACTACATCGCCGGCCGCGACGTCACGCTGCACAGCGAGAACGGCATCCTCGGCTACGGCGGCTTCCCGGCCGAGGGCGAGGAGGACATCGATCTCTACAACGCGAGCGGCCAGCTCGTCACCCCGCTGCCCGAGACGGCCTACTTCGACTCGACGACGTCGTTCGCCATGGCGCGTACCGGGCGCGTGTCGACGGTCGTGCTCGGCGCCTTTCAGGTCGCGCAGAACGGCGACCTCGCGAACTGGATGGTGCCCGGGCAGGCCGGCGGCGGCATCGGCGGCGCCATGGACCTCGCCGCGGGGGGCGCGCGGGTGATCGCGGTCTGCTACCACCGCGAGCGCAGCGGCGCCTCGAAGCTCGTCGAGCGCCTCACCTACCCGCCGACCGCGCTCGGCTGCGTGCGCGCGGTGGTCACCGACCTCGCCTGGATCGACGTCGACGGCGAGGGGTTCGTGCTCCGCGAGATCGCACCGGGCGTCGGAATCGACGATGTCCGCGCGGCCACCGCCGCCCCGCTGCGCGTGGCCGCGGACGTGCGCGAGATGACCTTCTTGCGGGAGCCTGCCGCCGTTCGGTAGACCCGAGGGCCGATGACGGAGCAGAAGGCCACGAACATCGTCTGGCACGCGGGGGCCGTCACCCGCGCCGACCGCGAACGGCTGAACGGTCATCGCGGGGCCACCGTCTGGCTCACGGGGCTCTCGGGCTCGGGCAAGTCCACGATCGCCGTCGAGCTCGAGAAGCGCCTCTGGGACCGGGGCGTGCGCGCCTACATCCTCGACGGCGACAACATCCGCCACGGCCTCAACAAGAACCTGGGCTTCTCGCCCGCCGACCGCACCGAGAACATCCGCCGCATCGGCGAGGTGGCGAAGCTCTTCACCGATGCGGGCCTGGTGGCGCTCACCGCCTTCATCTCGCCCTACCGCGCCGATCGCGACCAGGTGCGCGCGCTCATGCCCGAGGACTTCATCGAGGTCTTCGTCGACTGCCCGGTGGAGGTCTGCGAGCGCCGCGACGTGAAGGGCCTCTACAAGAAGGCGCGCGCCGGGGAGATCCCGGAGTTCACGGGCGTCTCCGCCCCCTACGAGCCGCCCGAGCGCCCGGAGGTCACGATCCGCTCCGATCGGCAGAGCGTCGAGGAGAGCGTGCGCCAGGTGCTGGCCTACCTCGAGCGCCGGGGTGTCATCCCGCCTGCCTAATAAACTGTTGACACGGCGAAGCAGGCCTGCCTATACGTTCTGCAAAACGACAGGCCGGCCTTATGAGATTCGGCGACAGCGCACCTGGCGAGCTGGACGACACGGATTTCCGCATCCTCGCCGTGCTGCAGGAGGACTGCCGCGTCCCGCTCGCGCGCATCGGCGAGGTGGTGGGGCTCTCGGCGCCGGCCGTCCTCGAGCGCATCAAGAAGCTCGAGGCCGCGGGCGTCATCACGGGCTATCGGGCGCTCCTCGACGCCCGCCGGCTCGGGCTCGACATCACCGCCTTCATCGGCGTCATCGTCGGCCACCCGAGCCGCATCGGCGAGTTCGAGGAGCAGGTGGGCCGGCTCGACGGTGTGCTCGAGTGCCACCATGTGACCGGCGAGTACACGGTGCTGCTCAAGGTGAAGACGGCGAACACCTCCTCGCTCGAGCGGCTGATCAGCCAGATCCGCTCGCTCGACGGCGTGGCGCGCACGGAGACCATGGTGGTGCTCTCGACCCACATCGAGCGCGTGCAGCTCGCCGTCGCGCCGCCGCCGAACGGCGCCACGGCAGCGCCCGGGCGCCGCCCGCGGCGCAACAACGCCGAGCGGGCCGGCCATTCCCCTCAGCATCGCGGAGCCACTCCATGAGCGTACGCACCCCCTGGCTGCTGGATCCCCGGACCGAGCACGACGCCTGCGGCGTCGGATTCGTCGTCAACGTGAAGGGGACGCGGTCGCACGCGATCGTCGAGCAGGGGCTCACGGTGCTGCGCAACCTCACGCACCGCGGCGCCTGCGGCTGCGACCCGCTCACCGGCGACGGCGCGGGCATCCTCGTGCAGATCCCCGACGAGTTCTTCCGCCGCGAGTGCCGTGCCGCCAAGCTCGCCCCCCTGCCTGCCCCGGGCAGCTACGGCGTCGGCATGGTCTTCCTGCCGCGCGAGGTGAACCAGCGCAACGAGTGCGAGCGCATCGTCGAGAAGGTGATCCGCGACGAAGGTCAGGAGCTGCTCGGCTGGCGGCGGGTGCCGGTCGACGAGCGCGCGCCGGGGCCGCTCGCCCGCCAGGCGATGCCGGAGATCCGGCAGGTCTTCGTCGGCGCCGGCCGCGACGCGGCCGGACCGGCGGCGCTCGAGCGCAAGCTCTACGTGATCCGCAAGCGCGTCGAGCAGCTCGTGCGCACCTCCGGCATGCCCGAGTCCGAGCGCTTCTACATCCCGAGCCTCTCCACGGCGACGATCGTCTACAAGGGGCTGCTGCTGCCCGAGCAGATCCCGGCCTTCTACCACGATCTCGCCGACCCGCAGTTCGTCTCCGCGCTGGCGCTCGTCCACCAGCGCTTCTCCACCAACACCTTCCCCTCCTGGGACCGGGCGCACCCCTACCGCTTCATCGCCCACAACGGCGAGATCAACACGCTGCGCGGGAACGTCAACTGGATGCACGCGCGGCAGGCGATGTTCGCCTCGCCGCTCTTCGACGACGTCACGAAGCTCTTCCCGATCATCGATCCGGCGACCAGCGACTCGGGGCAGTTCGACAACGCGCTCGAGCTGCTCGTGCGCACCGGGCGCTCGCTGCCGCACGCCATCATGATGATGATCCCCGAGGCCTGGCAGAACCACGAGAGCATGAGCGCGGCCAAGCGGGCCTTCTACGAGTACCACGCCTGTCTCCAGGAGCCGTGGGACGGCCCAGCGTCGATCGCGTTCACCGACGGGCGGGTGATCGGGGCCGTGCTCGACCGCAACGGGCTGCGCCCGTCGCGCTACGTGGTCACCAAGGACGGCTTCGTCGTGATGGCCTCGGAGGTGGGCGTGCTCGACATCCCGCCCGAGAACGTGCTGCACAAGGACCGGCTGCAGCCCGGGCGCATGTTCCTCGTCGACACCGAGCAGGGCCGGATCGTCGGCGACGACGAGATCAAGGAGACGATGGCCGCCCGCCGACCCTATCGCCAGTGGCTCGACGAGCACCGGGTGCGCCTCGAGGACCTGCCGCCGCCGGTCGACGTGCCGCCGGCCTTTGCGCCCGACACGCTCGTCACCCGCCAGCAAGCCTTCGGCTACACCCTCGAGGATCTCCGCCTGCTCCTCACCCCGATGGCGCTCAACGGCCAGGAGCCCGTCGGCTCGATGGGCACGGATACCCCGCTCGCGTGTCTCTCCGATCGCCCGCAGCTCCTCTTCAACTACTTCAAGCAGCTCTTCGCGCAGGTGACGAACCCGCCCATCGATCCGATCCGCGAGGAGCTGGTGATGTCCCTCGAGACCACGATCGGCCCGGAGCAGAACCTCTTCGAGGAGACCCCGCTCCACTGCCACCAGCTCAGGCTCAAGAGCCCCGTGCTCACCAACGAGCAGCTCGCGCAGGTCAAGGCGCTCGACGACGGGCACCTGCGCGCGATCACGCTGCCGATCCTCTTCCCGGCGGGCTCGGGCGGCCCCGGGCTGCGCCAGGCGCTCGACGCGCTCTGTGCCCGCGCCTCCGAGGCGGTCGCCGACGGCTACACGATCCTCGTGCTCTCCGACCGGGGAGTGAACGAGCGCAACGTCCCGATCCCGAGCCTGCTCGCCACCGCCGCCGTGCACCACCACCTGATCCGCGAGGGCACGCGCATGCGCGTGGGCATCGTGGTCGAGTCGGGCGAGCCGCGCGAGGTGATGCACTTCTGCCTGCTGCTGGGCTACGGCGCGGGCGCGGTGAACCCGTATCTCGCCTACGAGACGCTGCGCGCCATGGAGGCCGAGGGGGTCATCCGCGACGTCGATGTCGACACCGCGCTCGCCAACTACCGCAAGGCGATCGACAAGGGCGTGCTCAAGACCATGACCAAGATGGGGATCTCGACGCTGCAGAGCTACCGCGGCGCCCAGATCTTCGAGGCGATCGGGCTCAACTCGGAGGTCATCGATCGCTACTTCACGTGGACCGCCTCGCGCATCGAGGGCGTCGGCCTCGACGTGCTCGCCGAGGAAGCGCAGCGCCGCCACGACTACGCGTACCAGGTCTCTCCCGCCCTCGACGGCGACCTCGACGTCGGCGGGCAGTACCAGTGGCGCCGCCGCGGCGAGCATCACATGTACAACCCGACCACGATCGCGAAGCTCCAGCACGCGGTGCGCAAGGGCGACTACAAGCTCTTCAAGGAGTACAGCGCGGCGGCGAACGACGAGAGCCGCCGCCTGTGCACGATCCGGGGGCTCCTCAAGTTCAAGCCGGGCACCCCGGTGCCGCTGGAGGAGGTCGAGCCCGCGAGCGAGATCGTCAAGCGCTTCAAGACCGGCGCGATGTCGCTCGGGTCGATCTCGCGCGAGGCGCACGAAAACCTCGCCATCGCGATGAACCGCATCGGCGGCAAGTCGAACACCGGCGAGGGCGGCGAGGATCCCGTGCGCTTCACCCCCGACCCCAACGGCGATCTCCGCCGCAGCGCGATCAAGCAGGTGGCCTCGGGCCGCTTCGGCGTGACCAGCTACTACCTCGTCAACGCCGACGAGCTGCAAATCAAGATGGCCCAGGGCGCCAAGCCCGGCGAGGGCGGACAGCTTCCCGGCCACAAGGTCGACCAGTACATCGCGCGCATCCGCTACTCGACGCCTGGCGTGGGCCTGATCTCCCCGCCGCCGCACCACGACATCTACTCGATCGAGGACCTGGCGCAGCTCATCCACGACCTCAAGAACGCCAACGACCGCGCGCGCATCAGCGTGAAGCTCGTCGCCGAGGTGGGCGTCGGTACGGTGGCCGCGGGCGTCTCGAAGGCCAAGGCCGACGTCGTGCTCATCAGCGGCGACTCCGGCGGCACGGGCGCGTCACCGCTCTCCTCGATCAAGCACGCGGGCGTGCCGTGGGAGCTGGGGCTCGCCGAGACGCAGCAGATCCTCGTCGCCAACGACCTGCGCGGCCGCATCCGCGTCGAGACCGACGGGCAGCTCAAGACCGGCCGCGACGTCGCCATCGCCGCGCTGCTCGGCGCCGAGGAATTCGGCTTCGCCTCCGCGGCGCTCGTCGCCTCGGGGTGCATCATGATGCGAGTCTGTCATCTCAACACCTGCCCCGTCGGCATCGCCACCCAGGACCCCCGGCTGCGCGCCAAGTTCGAGGGGAAGCCCGAGCACGTCGTCAACTTCATGCTGTTCGTCGCCGAGGAGCTGCGCGAGATCATGGCCGAGCTCGGCTTCCGCACCGTCGACGAGATGGTGGGCCGCGTCGACATGCTCGACGTCCGCGACGTCTCGGCGCACTGGAAGGCGCGCGGCATCGACCTCTCGCAGATCCTCCACAAGCCCGACGTGCCGGCGGGGGTCGCGATCCGCTGCGTGCAGCCCCAGGACCACGGCCTCGAAAAGGCGCTCGACAAGCGGCTCATCGAGCTCGCCCGCCCCGCGCTCGAGCGGCGCGAGCCCGTCGCGCTCGAGCTGCCGATCACCAATCGCAACCGCACCGTGTGCACGATGCTCTCCGCGGAGGTCTCGCGCCGCTACGGCGCCGACGGCCTGCCGCCGGAGACGATCCGGATCAAGTTCACGGGCTCCGCCGGGCAGAGCTTCTGCGCCTGGCTCGCGCCGGGCATCGCCGTCGAGCTCGAGGGCGACGCCAACGACTACTTCGGCAAGGGGCTCTCGGGCGGCCGCGTGGTGGTCTATCCGCCGCGCGCGGCGACCTTCCTGCCCGAGGAGAACATCATCGTGGGCAACGTCTCGCTCTACGGAGCGACGGGCGGGGAGGTGTTCCTCCGCGGGCAGGCGGGCGAGCGCTTCTGCGTGCGCAACAGCGGGGTCACCGCGGTGGTGGAAGGCGTGGGCGACCACGGCTGCGAGTACATGACCCGGGGCACGGTGGTGGTGCTCGGCCGCACGGGTCGGAACTTCGCGGCGGGGATGAGCGGTGGCGTGGCCTACGTGCTCGACGAGGACGGCACCTTCGAGGTGCGCTGCAACAAGGGCATGGTGGGCCTCTCGCCGCTCGACGAGCGCGACGACGCCGTCGTGCGCAAGCTCGTCGAGCGCCACTACGAGCTTACGCGCTCGGCGGTGGCGTGGCGGGTGCTCTCCGGCTGGCGAGAGACGCGCAAGCGGTTCGTCAAGGTACTGCCCGTGGAGTACGCGAAGGTGCTCGCCAAGCAGCACCTCGACACCGAGGCGGCGCGCCTCGCCTCGGTCTGACGCGATGGGGAAGATCACCGGCTTTCTCGAGATCCCGCGCGAGGCGCCGCACAAGGAGCCCGTCGCGGTGCGCCTGCGCCACTGGCGCGAGTTCGAGGAGCGGCCGTCGGACGAGCGGCTGCGCGCGCAGGGGGCGCGCTGCATGGACTGCGGCATCCCCTTCTGCCACAAGGGCTGCCCGCTCGGGAACATCATCCCCGACTGGAACGACCTCGTGTACCGCAACCGCTGGCGCGAGGCGATCCAGCGGCTGCATGCGACCAACAACTTTCCCGAGTTCACGGGCCGCGTCTGCCCGGCCCCGTGCGAGGAGGCGTGCGTCCTCAACATCAACAACGACCCGGTCACGATCAAGGCGATCGAGAAGAGCATCATCGACCACGCCTGGGACGCCGGCTGGGTCGCGCCGCAGCCGCCCGAGCGACGCACCGGGAAGAAGGTCGCGGTGATCGGCTCGGGCCCCGCGGGGCTCGCCTGCGCGCAGCAGCTCGCGCGCGCCGGCCATCTGGTGACGGTCTTCGAGCGCGCCGACCGCATCGGCGGACTGCTGCGCTACGGGATTCCCGACTTCAAGATGGAGAAGCGGCACATCGACCGGCGGCTCGAACAGATGGCGGCCGAGGGCGTCACCTTCGTCACCGACGCCCACGTGGGCGTAAACGTGCCCGTCGACCGGCTCCGCCGCGAGTTCGACGCGCTCGTGCTCGCCGGCGGGGCCACCAAGCCCCGCGATCTCCCCGTCCCCGGGCGGGAGCTCAAGGGCATCCACTTCGCGATGGAGTTTCTCCCGCAGCAGAACCGGGTGGTGGCGGGCGATCACGTGCCCGACCAGATCGTCGCCACCGGCAAGCGGGTCGTGATCCTCGGCGGCGGCGATACGGGCTCGGACTGCCTCGGCACGTCGAACCGCCAGGGCGCGGCCTCCGTGCACCAGTTCGAGCTGCTGCCGCAGCCGCCCAAGGATCGCCCCCCGTTCACCTGGCCCAACTGGCCGATGATCCTCCGCACCTCGACCTCGCACGAAGAGGGCGTCATCCGCGAGTGGAGCATCAACACCAAGCGCTTCTCGGGCGATGCACACGGCAACGTGAAGAAGCTCCACGCGGTGCGCCTCGAGTGGACGGCGGACGGCGGCCGGCCGGCGATGCGGGAGATCCCCGGCAGCGAGTTCGAGCTCGAGTGCGACCTCGTGCTGCTCGCGCTCGGCTTCGTGGGCCCCGAGCCCGACACCATGCTCGCGCAGCTCGGCGTCAAGCTCACCGACCGCGGCACCGTGTGGGTGGACGAGCACTACCAGACGAGCGTGCCGGGCGTGTTCGCCTGCGGCGACATGCGCCGCGGCCAGTCCCTGGTCGTCTGGGCGATCTGGGAGGGTCGCGAGGCCGCGCGCGGCGTCGACGCCTACTTGATGGGCCGCACGTTCCTGCCGGCGAGCCCGGAGCTGTAGCGGGCTACGGCATCACGACCGCGCGGAACCTCACCTGCCCCTGCTCGACGCGCGCGTAGGCCTTCCCGATGTCGTCGAAGGAGTAGGTCTCCGTCATCACGCGCACGCGGCCGCTCGCGACGAGCGCGAGCGCCTCGTGAAGGTACTCGCGGCCGTTCTGCTGGCTGCCGACGATCTTGATCCGGCGCATGATGAGGTCCCCGGGCGAGACGGCGAGCGGCTTCGGCTCGAAGCCCATCACGACGAGGCGGCCGTCCGGCCTGAGCCCCTGGATCGCGTCGGCCATGGCGTCGGCCGAGTTGCTGGTGCCGAGCACGACGTCGGCGCCGCCCGCGCGCGCGAGGCCTGCGCCGTCGCGGACCACCTCGTCGGCCCCGAGCTCGCGGACGAGGCGGTCCTTGTCGGGCGAGCGGGAGACCGCAATCACGGGAAAACCCGCCGCCTTCGCGTACTGGAGCGCGAGGTGCCCGAGCCCGCCGATTCCGACCACCGCGACCCGTTCGCCGGGCTGGGGCGCCGCCCAGCGCAACCCCGACCAGACCGTGTAGCCGGCACAGAAGACCGGCGCGGCCTGCTCCCAGGCAAGCCCGTCGGGAAGCAGCATGGTCGCGTCGGCATGGGCGAGCATGTATTCGGCGTGGCCGCCGGCCGCCTGCACGCTCGTCCCCACGGCGTCGGAGCAGAACATGGGCTTGCCGCGCAGACACCATTCGCAGCGCCCACATGACGCCTGCACCCACGGGACGCCGACCCGGTCGCCCACCCGCCGCGTTGCCACGCCCGCGCCGACCGCGACGATCTCGCCGACGGGCTCGTGTCCGAGGACGCGCGGGAAGCGCCCCGGAAGCTGCCCCCGGGTCTGGTGGACGTCGGTGTAGCAGATGCCACTCGCGCGGATCCTGACGAGCACCTGGCCCGGCCCCGGATCGGGCGTCGGCACCTCGCCAAGCACCCAGGCGCTGTTCACCGCGGGAACGATTGCAGCTCGCATGCGACTCCTCCTTGACTGCACGCCACGGCGGCCCCCGCCGCCTGCGCACCTCAGGGCACGCCGCCGTCCACGCGCAGGATCGCCCCGGTCGTGTAGCTCGACGCGTCGCTCGCGAGGTAGAGCGCCGCGCCCACGATCTCGGCCGCCTCGCCGGCGCGCCCGAGCGCGAGCCGCGGCGCGTGCTGGGTGCGGAACGTCTCCCAGTCCCAGTTGCGGTTGATGTCGGTGACGAAGGTCCCGGGCATGATGCAGTTCACCCGCACCGCGGGGCCGAAGGCGTGGGCAAAGGCGACGGTCATGGCGTTGAGCCCGGCCTTGGCGGCGGCGTAGGGCACGATGCCCCCGTAGGGACGGATCGAGCCCACGCTGCTCACGTTGATGATCGAGCCGCCCGCGCCCGCCGCCATGCGCGTGCCGACGAGCGCGGTGAGCCGGAACGGACCCTTCAGGTTCACCGCCAGCACCTTGTCCCACAGCTCCTCGCTCACGCTCGCCACGTCGTCGTAGAGGGGCGACATGCCGGCGTTGTTCACGAGCACGTCGACCTTCCCGAAGTGGCCGTAGGCGGCCTCGACCAGCCGCTCGAGATCCTCCCAGCGCCCCACGTGGCAGGCGTGCGCGAGCGCGCGGCGGCCGGTCTCGGCCTCGACCTCCCGGGCGACGGCCTCGCAGCGATCGAGCTTGCGGCTCGCGATCACGACGTCGGCGCCGGCGCGGGCGAACGCGAGCACCATCTCCCGCCCGAGCCCGCGGCTTCCCCCGGTCACCAGTGCAACGCGCCCGGAGAGGTCGAAGAGCTCGGCCGGCGTCTTGGTCATGGACGGAGCCGCGTCGTGCACACCAGCTCGGCCGCCTTGCGGGCCATGTCGAGCACGACGTCGCCGAAGGCGGCCATCTTGGGGTTGTCGGCGCCGCCCTGCACGTAGCGCGCGTAGCCGCCCTCGAGCACGATCGCGATCTTGAAGCGCGCGAGGATCACATAGTAGTCGATCTCGTCGACCGGCAGCCCGCTCTGCCGCGCGTAGCGCTCGCAGAGCTCGGCGCGGGTGGGCATGCCCGTGTAGTCGACGTAGCCCGCGTGCGCGCGGTCCTCGCCCGGGTCGGGCCAGCCCATGAGCACCCAGCCCAAGTCGAGAAGCGGATCGCCGATGGTCGCCATCTCCCAGTCGACGATCGCGGCGAGGCGCGCCGGCGCGCCGTGGCGGAACATCACGTTGGCGAACTGGTAGTCACCGTGGAGGATGCCCGGACGGTACGCGCGCGGGCGGTAGCGCCTGAGCCACGCCGCCGCCTCCTCGAGGCCCGGGATGTCGCGGAAGCGGAAGCGCGCGAGGTGAGCGAGCCAGCGATCCACCTGCCGCTCGTGGAAGCCCTCGGGCCGCCCGAAGCCTTCGAGCCCGCGCGCCCGCCAGTCGACGCGCGCGAGCGCGGCGATCGCGTCCACGAGCTCCCAGGCGAGCCCGCGCCGCGCCTCGAGGTCGCGGTCGAAGGGCGGCGGCCAGCCGTCGGCCTGCATGCAGGACCAGCCGTCGACATACTCCATGAGGTAGAAGCAGGCGCCCAGCACCGCGGGGTCGTCGCAGGCGGCGACCACGCGCGGATGCGGAACGTCCGTGTCGGCCAGCGCGCGCAGCACGCGATACTCGCGCAGCATGCTCTCGTTGCGCCCCTCGGGGACCTTGGCCGGCGGACGGCGGAGCGCGAGCCTGAGGTCGCCGCGGCGGATCTCGAAGAGCTCGTTCGACGCCCCGCCGGTGATGAAGCGGCAGGCAACCGGCTCGCCGCGTCCCGGCAGCCCCTGGGCGTCCATCCAGCGGCCGAGCCGCTCCGGGTCGACGAGCGCCGTCAGAGGTTGCCCACCTCCTGCTCGAGGAGGGCGGCGAAGCGCGCGCGGGCTTCGGCGGCGCGCTCGGGCAGGAAGTCGCGCGGCCAGAGCCCCTCGTAGGGCCGGTGCTGCTTGAGCACCTGCCTCGCCACCGTCATCTTGTGCACCTCGGTCGGGCCGTCGGCGATGGCCATCACCGGCACGGTCATCCACAGCCGCACGAGCGGCATCTCGTTCGAGCAACCGAGCGCGCCGTGGAGGTGGAGGGCACGGCGCACGACGTCGTGCAGCACCTCCGCCGTCTGCACCTTCACGGCCGCCACGTAGGTGCGCGCCTCCTCCTTGTGCCCCCGGTCGATGTGCCAGGCGGCGTAGAGGACCAAGAGCCGGAACTGCTCGAGCTGGATGAAGGAGTCGGCGATCGCCTGCTGCACGAGCTGCTTGTCGGCGAGCGGCCCGCCCTGGGTGCGGCGGCTGAGCGCCCGCTCGCACATCATGCGCAGCGCCTCGCGCACGGTCGCCACCGTGCGCATCGCGTGGTGGATGCGCCCGCCGGAGAGCCGCGTCTGCGCGATCAGGAAGCCTTCGCCCTCGCCGCCGAGCAGGTTCTCCCGCGGGACGCGCACGTTCTCGTAGCGGAGGTAGGCGTGGTGACCCTGGCCGAGCGGCTCGTGGCCGAGGCCCGCCAGCCGCACGATCCTGAGCCCCGGGGTGTCGCGCGGCACGAGGAACATCGAAGCCCCGCGGTGCACGGGCACGTCGGGGTTGGTGATCGCCATCACGATCAGGAACTCGGCGAGGTCGGCGTGCGAGGAGAAGTACTTCTCGCCGTTGATGACCCAGGTGTCGCCGTCGCGCACCGCGCGGCAGCGGAACTCCCGCGGGTCGGCGCCCGCCTGCGGCTCGGTCATCGAGAAGCAGGAGACGATCTCGCCGTCGAGCAGCGGGCGTAGGTAGCGCCGCTTCTGCTCCTCGGTGCCGTAGTGGGCGAGGATCTCGGCGTTCCCCGAGTCGGGCGCCTGGCAGCCGAAGACGCTCGGCGCCCACATCGAGCGGCCGAGGATCTCGTTGAGGAGCGCGAGCTTCACCTGACCGTAGCCCTCGCCCCCCAGCTCCGGGCCGAGGTGGCAGGCCCAGAGGCGGCGGCGACGCACCTCCGCCTTCAGCGGCGCGGTGATGCGCCGGTAGACGGGGTTCTTGCGGTCGTAGGGCGCGGCGGTGTCGGGGAAGGCGAGGTCCAGGGGCTCGACCTCGCGGCGGACGAAGTCGTCCGCCCAGTCGAGCTGCTTCTGGAATTCCGGGTCGGTCTCGAAGTCCCAGGCCATGGCGCGCGGACCGGGGGACCCTACCGCCCTCGGCTCCCGCCATCAAGCCGCAGCCGCGCAAAGCGCCGCGCGTCGTCCCACATCGACTGGTTGTTGAAGAGCACCCAGGCCGTCTCGTACCGCCGCGCCTGCGCCAGGACGTGGGCGAGATCGTCGTCGGTGAACGTGGAGCGATAGCCGCCCCGGCCGTGCAGCCGGAAGTACGCGAGCGGCTGGAGGTGCGGCGGCGGCGGCGCCAGAACGAACGGGTCCCCGCCGCGCAGGAGGCCGAGCCGGCGGCACAGCCGATCGGTGCTCGCGGCGCGCCAGGCCGGCCCCCGGGGCTCGAACACGAGCGTGAGGTCGGTCTCGCGTCGGGCCCGACGCACGAAGGCCGCGAGCCGGCGCAGGTGCGCGGGGCTCGGCGTGAAGCTCGCCGGCGTCTGGAGGAGCACGATGCGGGCGCCGAGCGCCCGCGCGGCCGCCACCGTCTCCGCGGCGCGCACGACCGGCGTATCGCGAAACGCCCCCACGCTTCCGGGCGCCGGCAGCGGCCGGCGCAGGCGACGGTAGGTGGGGCTCGTCGCCTCGTGGGTGACGAGCTGGAAGCACTTGATCGCGAAGCCGAAGCCTTCGGGGGCCTCCTCCCGCCAGCGCGCGAGGGTGGCCGGGCGGGGCGGCTCGTAGAACGTCTGCTGCACCTCGACGGCGTCGAGCGCCCGGAAGTATCGGGCCCGCGCCGCGCTCCAGCCACAGCAGCCGACGTACATCATGGCCGGCGGCTGGTTGCTCGCCCCGGCGTTCCCTCGTATGAGGCGGGCAGAGGGAGCGCCTGGTGGACCACGAGCGACACGCGGCCCCGCCCGCCCCGGAAATCGTGCGCGCTTTCACCGCGCTCACGACCGGCATTTACGTCCTCACGGTGCGCGACGGTGCGGTGCGCCACGGCATGTCGGTCTCCTGGGTGACGCCCGTCTCCGCCGATCCGCCACGGATCGCGGTGGCCGTCGATCCGCGTCACTGGAGCCACGGGGCGATCGAGCGCACGCAGCGGTTCGCGCTGAACGTCGTCGGCGAGAAGGGGCGCCACCTCGAGGACTACTTCCACGCCGCCCCTGCGCAGCCCGACAATTTGACGGGCGTCGCCACCGAGGACTCGCCCACCGGCCTCCCCATACTCGCCGGCGCCATGGTCTCCATCGAGTGCCGGGTCGAGGACCGGTACGTGGTCGGCGACCACACGCTTTTCGTCGTCTCGGTAGGCCACGTGGCGTGGCGCGGCTCCGACCGCTGCCTCACGTCTCAGGACCTCGGCTACCTCTACGTCGGGCAGGTCGTAAAGCGCCCCGGATAGGCGGCCCGGGGCGAACGCCGCTCGCCAACCGCCGCGCGAGTGTGCTTATCTGGGGCATGCCCCGCCCCTGCCTCGCCGCAGTGCCCCTCCTCGCCCTTCTCGCCGCTGGCCCCGCCGCGGCAAAGCGCACGAAGCCTCTCCCCTGCGAGACGCGCTTCGTCATCGACGCCACGCCGTCCTCGCTCGGCGGCGCGAGCCGCGTCATCGACGCCGTGGCGGTCGAGAAGACGGTCGCGACCGTGAGCGGGGCCTGCAGCGCGCGCGTGCGGCTGCATCGCACGCGCCACGGATGGCGGCTGCGCGCGCACTGGGCGTCGTGCGCCGGCTTGCGCAACGTCAGGCTCGCCGCCACCCTCGGCTTCGACTGCGGGCAGCTCACGGCCCGGCTGCGGGCGCGCCATCTGCGGCCCGCACGCATCATGGCGCACGCGTCGACGTGCGGCGGGAAGGGCAACTTCGCCAGCACGTGGGAGGCGATCCAGCAGACGATCTTCGCGCGGCACGACTGCGCAAACGACCTCTGCCATGGCAGCGCGAAGCAGGGTGGCCTCGACCTGCGCCCCGCCGCCGCGTACGAGAGCCTGGTACAGGTGCCGTCGACGGAAGTGCCCTCCCTCAACCGCGTCGAGCCCGGCGACGAGCGGCGCAGCTACCTGTATCTCAAGCTCCTCGCCAAGACCGATCCAGCGCACCTCGCGGCGGCCCTGCCGCCGGGCGTTCAGCTGAGCGGCAGCCCGATGCCCAACAACGCGACGACGCTCAGCGCCGACGAACTCGAGACGCTGCGCCTCTGGATCTACGCAACTGCCCCGCGGACCGGCACGGTGCCCGGGACCGAGCGCCTCCTCGACGCCTGCCTGCCGGCGCCGACGCCGATCGCCGCCATCCCGCTTCCGCCCCCGCCGCCCGCGCAGGGGCTGCAATTCGCGATGCCGCCCTGGCCGCTCCCGGCGAACAGCGAGCACGAAGTCTGCTTCGCGACCTACTACGACCTCACGGGCCGCGTACCCGCCGAGTTCACCGACGGCAACGTCTTCTACTGGAACGCGCAGACGCTGCGCCAGGATCCGCAGAGCCATCACCTGATCCTGAGTCTGTTTGCCGGCTCGCTCGACCAGATCCACGATCCGTCCTTCGGCACGTGGAGGTGCAACGGCGGCGAACGGGCGGGCGCGGTGTGCGAGCCCACGGATTTGAGCGCCTGCGGCAGCGGGACGTGCACGAGCGAGGTGCGGCCCTCCTTTGCGTGCATCGGGTACGGCCCGTCGGTGCCAGGCAAGCCCTTCAACGCGATTCAAATCGGCGGGGCGCAGAAGGCGCAGGCGGACCTGAGCTTCGCCCCGGGGGTGTGGGCGCCGATCCCGCTCAAGGGCATCCTCTTCTGGAACTCGCATGCTTTCAACCTCACCGCCGAGGACACGACGATGCACGCCTGGCTCAACTACGAGTACGCGGCCGACCGGCGCTACGTCGTCCACGGGATCTTCGACACCGACGCCATCTTCGACGCGACCGGTATTCCGCCCTACCAGATCGGCACCATCTGCAACGACTACACCTTCGACGACTTCTCGCCTCCGCAGCAGGCGCATCTCTTCGCGCTCTCCTCGCACACCCATCGCCACGGCCAGCACTTCTGGATCACCGACCCGCAGCACGGCGACCAGCTCCTCTACGAGAACTTCGTCTACAATGACCCGCCGAACAAGCAGTTCGACCCGCCGCTCGTGTTCAACGCGGGCGACAAGCTCCACTACTGCGCGACCTTCAACAACGGCGTCGCACCCGGCGGCGGGCCCGACCCGACACTGGTGACGCGCGCCTCGCGCGTGCCGCCGAACGCGCCCGCCTTCTCGCAGTGCGCGCCCGTCAAGTGCGTCGCCGGGAAGATGAGCCCGCCGGCCTCGTGCCGCAAGAACGCCGACTGCGACTCGCGGCCCGGGGCGGGCGACGGCCTCTGCGATGCCTGCCCGATCACGGGCGGCGAGAGCACGGAGAACGAGATGTTCATTTTGATCGGGCAGTACTACGTGCAGTAGCAGTCGCATCGCGTGCGCCGGCACGAGTACAGCGTCGACCTGCCCGCGGCGGCGCCGCGGCTATGGGCGCTCTTCCAGCGCTACGACCTCTGGCGCGAGTACGCGCCCGCCGTGCTCGACGTCGAGATCGTCTACCCGGGCGACGCCGCCGGCAACGGGCTCGTGCGCAAGGTGGTCTACCCGCTGCCGTTCGGCCGGCGCGGCGAGTCCTACGAGCTCGTGCACAACGTCCGGCCGAACGTCGGCTACGACTACGTGATGCTGCGGACGGGGCTCTCGGGGTCGGTCACCCTCGAGCGCCTCGGGCCCAACCGCACCCGCCTGCACTTCCGCGAGACCTTCCACCTGAAGACGCCCGTGCTGCGCTGGTTCGAAGGGCCGATCTATCGCTTCATCAACCGCCAGAACGAGGCGTCGCTGCGCGGGGCTGCCGCGTGGCTCGCGCGTCACCCGAAGTTCCATCCCGAGCTCGTCGATCCCGAGTGAGTTCCGTCGGCCATCGCCGCGGTGTATGGAGCGGCGAGGTCATCATGGCAGTCGGTGAGCCCCCGCGCCCGCTCACCTGCACAGGCTGCGGCGTCGCGCTGATCCCGGAGAAGGCGTTCTGCCACCGGTGCGGCGCGCCGGCCCCGGCACGCTGCGCGGGATGCGGCGCGCCGCTCGCGCCGACGTTCCGCTTTTGTCCCGACTGCGGGACGCGCGTCGGGATCGCGTCGCCGGGCGCGAGCGCGCCCGGCGACCGGCTTGCGCGGCACGTGCCGCCGGCGCTCGCCGCCAAGATCCGCGCGAGCCGGAGGATGGGCGACGGCGAGCGCAAGCAGGTGACCGTGCTCTTCTGCGATCTCGCCGGCTCGACTGCGATCGCCGCGCGGCTCGACCCCGAGGAGTGGCACGACCTGCTCGAGCGCTACCTCGACCTCGCGTTCGCGGAGATCTACCGCCGCGAGGGCATCGTCAACCAGCTCGCCGGCGACGGGCTCATGGCGCTCTTCGGCGCGCCGGTCGCCCACGAGGATGCGCCGGCCCGCGCCGTCGAGGCGGCGCTCGCCATCCAGGAGGCGATCGCCCGGCTCAACACCGAGGAGCTGGCCGGGCGCGATCTCGCGCTTTGCCCGCGCATCGGCATCCACACGGGCCCGGTGGTGGTCGGCACCGTCGGCAACGACCTCAAGATGGACTACACGGCGCTCGGCGATACCACCAACCTGGCCTCGCGCCTCGAAGGCCTGGCCCCGCCCGGCGGGGTCCTCATCAGCGAGGCGACCGAGCGGCTCGTGCGCGGCGTCTTTCGGCTGCGTGCGCGCGGTCCCGTCGCCATCAGGGGGCGCGCCGAGGCCGTGCCCGCCTTCGAGGTCCTCGGCCGCGGCGAGGGCGCGAGCCCCATGGCGATCGCCGCCGAGCGCGGCCTCACGCCCTTCGTCGGACGGGCACGGGAGCTCGCGCAGCTCGAGGCCTGCTACCGCGCGGCCGTGGGCGGGCATGCCCAGGCGGTCGCCGTCGTCGGTGAGGCAGGCAGGGGCAAGTCGCGGCTCCTCTGGGAGTTTCGCACGCGCATCGCCGGCGAGCCGGTGACGATCCTCGAGGCCCGGTGCTCGGCGCTCGATCAGAGCGTCCCCTACCTCCCGCTTCGCACCATGCTCCGGCGTCACTTCGGCATCGCGCGCGGCGAGCCCGCCGCGCAGGCGTGCGCCCGCATCGCCGAGCGGGTGCGAGCGTGGGACCCCGGGCTCGACCGCATCCACCCGCACCTCTGCCGGCTGCTCGCCCTGCCGGCCGAGGACCGGCCCGGCGACCACACCGAGCACCTCGAGCCCGAGACATTCATGGCCATCGCGCAGCTCGTGCACGCCGAGAGCGAGCGGGCACCGGTGGTCGTCCTCGTCGAGGACCTGCACTGGATCGACACGCCCTCGCGGGAGCTGCTCGAGTCGGCCGTGGCGAAGCTCGCAGCGGAGCGCGTCATGCTCGTCGTGACCCACCGCCCGGACTACGAGGGCGCGTGGCGGCCCGGCGGGGCGTTCACCCAGCTCCGCCTCCAGCCGCTCGCGGACGCGGAGGTCACGACGATCATCCGGGCGGTCGCCGGCGGGGCGCTGCCTGGCGAGCTCGAGCGCCGCATCCTCGAGAAGGCCGAAGGGAGCCCCTTTTTCGCCGAGGAGATCACGCGCGCGCTGGTCGAAGCGGGCCTGGTGACGGCGGGCGAGGGGCGGGCCCGCGTGACCCGTCCGGTGGAGGAGATCCAGATTCCCGGCACCGTGCAGGAGGTCGTCGCGGCTCGCCTCGATCGGCTGGCTGGCGACGCCAAGCGCGTCGCGCAGGTGGCCGCCGTGCTCGGCCGCCAGTTCACGTCGAGCCAGCTCGAAGAGCTGCTCGCCGGGGAGGGCATCGACGTCCGTGCGGAGCTGGCGGAGCTCGTGCGCCGCGGCGTGCTCCATCGCCAGAGCTTCCTTTCGCCCGACGAGTTTCGCTTCGGCGAGAGCCTCACGCAGGAGGTGGCCTACGGGAGCCTGCTCTTGAAGCAGCGCCGTCAGCTCCACGAGCGCATCGGACGGATGCTCGAGGCTGCCGGGGGGCAGGGGGCGGAGCACTCGGCGCTCGTCGCGCACCACTTCGCCCGCAGCGACGATCGCGAGAAGGCGATCGAGGCGCTGCTGCGCGCCGCCGCCGATGCCGAGCGCGTGCCCTCCTACGCCACCGCGGCGCGCCTCTATCGCCAAGCCTGGCAGCTCGCCGAGGCGGGCCTCGCCGCCGACGGCGGCGGCCGCCATCACCGCTGGATCGTCGAGGCGACGCGCGGCTTCTCGCGCGTGACCGTGATCCACGGGCCGGGCGAGCGCGGCGAGGCGCTGCGGGCCGCCGAGCGCGGGCGGGCGCTCGCGCGCGCGTGCGAGGACCCCGAGGCGCTCGTCGAGCTCAGCCTCTACCTCGGCACGGTGCAGAGCTTCGGCGACGCGCGCGAGCTCGCCACGGGGATCACCGTCATCGAGGAGGCGCTCGCGATCGCGCACCGCATGGGCCTCGCCGAGCCGGGCCTGCGCATCTCCCGCGGGCTCGGCCTCGCCTATCTCCTCGACGGGCGCTTTGCGCTCGCCGAGCGCACGCTCGCCTGGGTGGTGGCCGAGCTCGAGCATCTCGGTCACGGCGAGCGGTTGAGCGAGCTCTATCTGGGCTCGCGCGTCGTGCGCGACGCCGTGCTGGTCCACGGCGATGCCTTCGACCGTGCGCTCGCCCTGCTAAAGGAAACCTACGCCCTCGCCGTCCGCGCCGGGAACCGCACGGTGCAGAGCCACGCCGCCGGCTCGGCGGCGCACGTCCACTTCCTCCAGGGTCGCAACGCCGAGGCGCGCGAGTGGGCCGAGCGCGCCATCGCGCTCGCGGAGACGATCGGGGCGCGCAGCACCGTCGCCACGGTGGCAGGCGTCGCCCTCGTCGCGGCACTCGAGCACGGGGAGGCCGTGCCGGTCGAGCGCTACCTCGCGCTCATCGACCTCGGCCTTCCGGCCTTGGGGCTCACCGTGCTCAACCATCGCTTCGTGGCCGACGCGCTGCTTGCGGTGGGCGATCGCGAGCGCGCGGCCCGCTACCTCGCGCATCTCCGCCGACGCACCGGAGCGCGGCTCGCCGCCGCGCAGGCGGCGCTCGCCACGGGACGGCTGCTGGCCGGGCTCGAGCCCGCGGACACGGCGGGCGCCGCCCGGGCCTTCGCCGAAGCGATTGCGATCGCCGAGGCCATCGGCGCGCGCTCGCTCCTCGCCGCGGCGCATCTCGGCGCCGCCTCGTGCGCCGCCGCGTGCGACGACCGCGCCGCGGCCCGGCGTCATGTCGACCGGTCGCTCGCGCTTTCGCAGATGCTCGGCCTCGAGCGCTACCGCGCGCGGGCACAGGCGCTGGCCGCCGCCCTGGGCAGCGCCGCGCCTTGACCCAACTCCCCGCCTGCTCTAGCTCATGAGCCCGTGCACGGGGCTCCGGGATGAGCGACGCCGTCCGGTACGCGCGCGATGGCTCGCTCGCCGTCGTCACCCTCGACGACGGCAAGGTGAACGCGATGAGCCTCGCCTTCTTCCGGGCGCTCGGGGAGGTGCTCGACCGCGCGGAGACCGAGCAGCCGACGGCGCTCCTCTTCACGGGCCGCCCTGGGGTCTTCTCGGCCGGCCTCGACGTGAAGCTGCTGCCGACGCTGCCCCCCGAGGCCCTCGAGGAGACGCTGCTCGCCTTCGGGCGCACGCTGCTTCGTCTCTTCACGCTGCCGCTGCCGACGGTGGCCGCGGTGAGCGGGCACGCGATTGCGGGCGGGGCGCTGCTCGCCTTCGCCTGCGATCTGCGGGTCATGGCCGCGGGCCGGTTTCGCCTGCAGCTCAACGAGGTGGCGATCGGGCTTACGCTGCCGACCTGGGCGATCGTGCTCGCCTGCGCGGCCATCCCCCCGCGCTGGCACACGGAGGCGATCCTCCATGCGCGGGCCTATGCGCCCGAGGAGGCGCTCGCGCGGGAGATCGTCGACCGGGTGGTGCCCCCCGAGCAGCTCCTCGAGGCCGCACGCGAGGCCGCCGCGCCGCTCGCCGCCCTCGACCATGCCGCCTACGGGGGCTCGAAGGCCCGCCTGCGCGCGACGGCCGTGCGCTGGGCCGCCGAGCGGCTCGCCGAGGAGTCGCGCGGCGCGCTGCCGCTCGGGCGCTTCGACCGACGCTGACCGCGACCCGTACGCAGGTCGCAATCGTCTTGCAGCAACGCCACATCGATTCCCCGCAGCCTTGCCGTCGTGCACGATGATCGCTGCGGCGCTTTCTGGCTTCACTTCCTGCGGCGTCCGTGTTAGCGGTGCGCACGAACGGGGTTGCACCACCGGTTGCCCAGGGCGCGTTTGGAGGACCAATGAAGTCAGCGACGCGGAGCATGATCGTGGGATGCCTGCTTGCAGGAATTCTGGCAATCATCGCTGCCATCGCGCCCTCCGCGCGCACCGCGGTGCCGGGCTCGAGCCCGAGCGTCGACGACTGCGCGCTCTTCGCGGACACTCTGCTCCGCACGAAAGGGAGCCTCGTGGTCGACGGGCTTCCGGTGTGCGTCAACGAGGGGGCCCTGCTCACCCACGGCCCGCTGAAGGCCACGGGCGAGAACGTCGTGGTTGGCGTCGGCGCCAACGGCGCTGTACGGCTCGCGCCCGGCTCCATGTGCGCACGCCTGTTCACGAACCCGGGACGGGTGACCGGAGTCAACTGCTCGAAATCCGCGGTCGGAGCGTTCACCGGCCCGATCGTCCCCAACCTCGCCGCCTCCTGCGGTTTCCCGAAGTCTCTCAGGTGCGGCAGCCAGCCGGTGACGGTGGGCCACGGGGCGGTCGTGCACCTCCCGGCGGGCTCGTACGGGACGGCGCTCGTGCGCGGCATGCCCGATCCCGGCACGCTCGTCCTCGACGGCGGCGACTACGCCTTCTGCAGCCTGCGGGTCGCGAGCGGCGCGCGGCTCCTCCTGGCCGGCAGCGCCGCGCAGGTCTTCGTCGCCGGAGACGCCCGGTTCTTCAACTCGAGCCAGGTGGGACCGGCGAGCAGTGGCGAGGAGCCCGACGCGAGCCGCCTCCGCTTCCTCGTCGGCGGCGACACGGTCCACATCTCGCGGCGCGCGCGGTTCACTGGCCATCTCTGCGCGCCTGGCGCGATTCTCGGGCTCGGGGCCGAGTCGATATCGACCGGCGGCTTCGCGGCGCGGGTGATCAGCACGGACCGCGCGACGGTGCACGGTGTCCCCGTCACCACGAGCACGTCGACGACGTCGACCACGACGACCTCGACGAGCTCCACGACCACCACGACCTCGACCACGTCCACCACGTCGACAACCTCGACGACCTCGACAACGTCCAGCACGTCAACCACCGCGACGACGTCGACCACGAGCACCACGTCGACGACCTCGACGACCACCACCAGCACGACAGCGACGACGTCGACGACCGCCACCACGTCAACCACCGCGACGACGTCGACGACCTCGACAACGTCCACCACGTCGACGACCACCACCACGAGCACGACGTCGACAACATCCACCACCTCGACCACCACCACGACATCAACCACCTCCACCACCGCCCCAGCGTTTACCAAGCTCGCTCTCAACACGTCGCCGGGCACGTCGAACTGCGGCGGCGCGGGGCTTGTGACGCCGCCGGCACCGCCGCTCGACGGCGAGCTCGACGACGGCATGGGCGCGAAGCTCGTCGACCTGGGGCTCGGCTGCCTCTACTTCGGCGGCGGCGCCAACGTGACCGTGCCGGGGGCCTTCCTGCCCAACGGCTCGCAGAACACGCTCGCCGTCACCGCAACCAACGGCACGATGCTCACGCTGGGTGGGGCCGCGGGCCCGCCGGGGAACTGCTCGCTCGGCACGCTCTCCACGAGCCACTGCGCCAAGACCCCTGCCACGGCCTGCACCAGCAACGCGCAGTGCACGGGGATCGGCGACGTGTGTCTCCCCGACGCGCAGTGCTTCTTTAGCCAGCCCTTCCCGATTCCCAACCCGGGCAACCCGGCCCTCTCGACCTGCG